>Ga0134124_10004197_pt1 | contig 11589 bp, 1 predicted proteins | sample KB304_FD_96880 | JGI IMG/M metagenome (GOLD analysis project Ga0134124, IMG submission 96880) | Terrestrial soil microbial communities without Nitrogen fertilizer from Kellogg Biological Station, Michigan, USA - KB3-0-4 | ecosystem: Environmental > Terrestrial > Soil > Unclassified ... | reverse complement strand
CACGGGCATCAGGGTTGCGCGCGCTTACAGACAGGAGCAGTCAGAGCTCAGCAAATTCAAAAAGATTAATAGCGAGTATGTGACGAACAACCTTGCGCTCATCCGTTTTTCAGCCGCCTTTCGTCCCATCCTGCAATTCTTCATCGGACTCGGTTTCGTCATCGTTTTTGCTTACGGCGGCTATTTAGTCGTCAAGGGCGTAATCACGACCGGTCAGTTCGTCCAGCAGACACTTTATTTGAACCTCCTGGTTGGCCCGGTTGCTTCGTTCGGCTTCGTGGTGAATCTCTATCAGCGGGCGATGGCTTCGATGGAGCGCATCCACAGCATCATGTCGATTAAGCCATCCAACTCCAATAACGACGACGTGCACATTTGCGGCGAGATTGAGTTCCGCAATCTCACGTTCAAATATCCGAATGCCGCCGAAGCCGTGCTCAAAAACATAAACCTGCACATCGCTTCGGGCCAGACCGTGGCGGTCGTCGGTGGGGTCGGTTCAGGCAAATCTACGCTCATCGATCTCGTGTGTGGGCTGCTCGATGCCCCGCAAGGGCAACTGCTGATTGACGGCCAACCCATTCAAAATATTCCTTTGCGCAGTTTACGTTCGGCCATCGGTTGCGTCTCGCAGGAGAGCGTCCTCTTCACCGGAACGGTAGCGGCGAATATCGCGTTCGGGGTGGAAGAAAGCTCTCGCGAGAGTGTCGAGCAGGCCGCCGAAAAAGCCGCGTTGGCGAACGACATCAGAAGTTTCCCGAACGGTTTCGACACTCTTGTCGGCGAGCGCGGACTGACACTCTCTGGCGGACAAAAACAGCGCACGGCTATTGCACGCGCGATGGCTATCGATCCACGCATATTGATCCTCGACGATGCGCTCTCTTCGGTGGACGCGCAGACCGAAGCTCAGATCCTCAGACACTTGCGGCAGAGTCTGAAGACCCGCACCGGACTCATTGTTTCCCACCGGCTTTCGACGGTGAAGGATGCAGATCTGATTGTCGTGCTCGACGACGGTTACATCGTCGAACGCGGTACGCACGACGAACTGCTTGCCTACAACGGCGTCTACGCAGATCTCTACGACAAGCAGCAACTCGAACATGAGCTGTCGCAATTCTGATTAGCCACAAAAAGGCACAAAAACGCGAGTCTCAATCACGATGGCATACCTGGAAGAAGAAGCCACTCTGGATGGCAATAGCGACGCGCACATGGTGCGACGTCTGCTTCGCTACCTGCGGCCGTATAAGCGTTATGTTTTCGCCGCACTCGTCCTGATGGCGTTCAGTTCGCCGCTCGCGCTGGCTGGGCCGCTGCTCACCAAGGCTGCTATCGATCTTTATTTCGCGCCCGTCAACTCGCCCGCCGGGCTGACGCTTTACATCAAGCAGGCGGCTGAATTTGCCGGCTTCGGCGGAAGCGCATTTGAAGGCCTGCTTTTCACCGCGGCTCTCTTCTTTCTCGCCAATGCCGGCGCCCTCATCGGGATCTATGCACAAGAATTTCTGCTCCAAAAACTGGGGCAACACATCATGAGCGACATACGCGAGGAACTCGCCGGCCACTTACAAAAGCTACCCATCAGCTTCTACGACCGTAACCCGGCCGGGCGCATAGTCACCCGGCTGACGACTGATGTTGAAGCGCTGAACGAAATGTTCAGCTCGGGTGTGATTGTGGTGTTCGGCGATATCGCGATGGCCCTGTACGTCATCGTTTACATGCTGAAATTAAACTGGCGACTGGCACTCATCACTTATCTGATCCTGCCGCCACTGGCGTTGCTTACGTACTGGTTCCGTCGCGGGACACGCCGCGCTTTTCGCGAGATCCGAGTACGCATCGCGGAGATCAATGCTTTTCTGCAGGAGCGCCTCACGGCCATGTCTGTGGTCCAACTCTGCAACGCCGAAGAGCGTGAGTTTCGGAAGTTTCAGCACATCAACGAAGCGCATCGCACGGCAAACATCAACGCGGTCTTTTACTACGCCTTCTTCTATCCGGCGATAGAGGTCATGGCGGCTGTAGGTACTGCCTTAATCATCTGGAATGGCGCCGCTCCGGTCATCGCAGGCATTACGACCATCGGGACGCTTATCGCTTTTATTCAACTAGCTGGGTCTTTCTACGGGCCGGTTTTCGCAATCAGCGAGACGTACAACATCGTGCAGTCAGCCATCGTTTCCTCGGAACGTATTTTCGCGTTTCTCGATGAACCCGTCGCTAACCCCGTTGTTCCGGTTGGGCCGGCGCGGCCGGCGCGCGGCCACATCGAGTTTCGCAACGTGTGGTTTGCCTACAACGAGGACGACTGGGTGCTGCGCGATGTGTCCTTCGTCGTCGAGCCGGGCGAACGCGTCGCTCTGGTTGGCCACACCGGGGCGGGCAAGTCGACGATCGCCAGTCTTTTGCTGCGGTTCTACGAAATTCAGCGCGGTCAGATATTGCTCGATGGCGTCAACATCGCGGACCTGAACGTGCAAGACCTTCGCTCGACCTTCGGTATCGCTTTACAGGACGTGTTCCTCTTTTCAGGCGACATTGAGAGCAATATCCGGCTCAACAATTCGTCTATCAGGGATGAGCGTGTTCGTACCGCGATGCGTGAGGTGCATGCAGACAAGTTTATAGAAAAATTCCCGGCGGGCCTTGCCACGGAAGTGAACGAGCGAGGTCTGGGCCTCTCGTTCGGTCAGAAGCAGCTCATCTGCCTCGCGCGTGCGCTCGCGTTCGATCCACGTGTGATGATACTCGACGAAGCGACGAGTTCCGTCGATGCAGAGACCGAGTCGCTCATTACTGACGCGCTCGAGCGTTTGCTGAAAGGACGTACCTCACTCGTAATTGCACACCGTCTCTCGACGATCCGCTCCGTAGATAAGATTGTCGTGCTCCACAAAGGCCAGGTACGCGATGTCGGCACGCATCATGAACTGTTGGCCGCTCGCGGACTCTATTGGCGATTGCACCGCCTGCACGCAGGAAGACATCCCGAAACCGATCAGTACCTGGATCTGAACGCCGAGCTGCACTCAGCTGCGAAGGTCGGCAGCTTAATGCCGTTGTAACTGCCCCGAACCGGAAAACGTAAATCATGAAAGAAACTTCATTCACAACCGATTTTTCCAGTGTTGTCGACGGCTTGTCGCCAGAGAAAAAAGCACTCCTGACGTTGTTTTTGCAACAGAAGGGTGGTGAATTCAATTCGTATCCGTTGTCGTTCGCACAGCAGCGCCTCTGGTTCATCGATCAATGGGAACCGAACCAGGCGATCTACAATCTTCCTACACCACGCCGCCTCAAAGGGAAGCTGAACGTTGCAGCGCTCGAACAGGCACTGAGCGAGATCGTCCGCCGGCACGAATCACTCCGCACCAGCTTCACCACGATCGACGGTGAGCCCGTACAGATCGTCGGGCAAGCGCAACCCTTGAAACTACGCATCGTCGACTTGAGCCACGTGCCTGAAGACGAACGCGAGTCAAAAACGCACGAACATTATCAGGCTGAGGTGTGGCACCCATTCGATCTGTCTCAGGGCCCTCTAATCCGCAGTCTGCTGATAAAGCTGGATGCGGAGGACCATCTGCTGGCACTGACGCTGCACCACATCGTTAGCGATGGCTGGTCCATCGGAGTGCTGCTGAAGGAACTTTCGATTCTCTACAACAGCTACAACCGTGGGAAGCAATCACCGCTCGAAAATTTACGCGCTCAATACGCAGATTATTCGCTTTGGCAGCGCGAATACATGCAAGGCAAGGTGCTCAAACGGCAGTTGGATTACTGGAAACAGCAACTGAGCGGCGCCCCGGCAGTGCTCGAGCTAGCCACTGACAAACGTCGTCCAGCGGTCCAGGGTTACAGGAGAGCGGCTGAGAAGTTTCGCCTGCCATTAGCGCTCAGTACTGAGTTGAACGAACTTGCGCGGCGTGAAGGAGTGACGTTGTTCATGACGTTGCTGGCCGCCTTTCAAGTGTTGCTTAGCCGGTACAACGGACAAACAGATATTCCTGTGGGGACGCCCATCGCCGGTCGAACCAGAAGCCAGACGGAGAATTTGATCGGCTTCTTTCTCAACACGCTGGTCCTGCGCACAGATCTTTCCGGCGACCCAAGCTTTTATGAACTACTGCAGCGCGTGAAAGAAGTCTGTCTCGGTGCCTACGCTCATCAGGACGTACCGTTCGATAAGTTGGTCCAGGAACTGCAACCCGAGCGCAGCCTGAGCCATCAGCCGTTGTTCCAGGTGCTGTTCTCGCTTGAAAACTCACCCCGCGAGCAGTTGGTGCTTGACGGCCTGGAGGTAAGCCGATTCCGGCACGCAACCGAGAACGCGAAGCACGATTTGACACTTGCACTCGGCGAGACTGCGGACGGAATCCGCGGCACATTTGGTTACAGCACCGATCTCTTCACCGCTGAAACTGTGCAGCGCATGACTCGTCATTTCGAGACGCTGGTCCGTGGCATCCTCAGTAATCCACACAGCCGCCTGTCAGACCTCCCTTTGTTAACGGAGGCAGAACGGCGCCAATTACTCATCGACTGGAATCAGACACAAACGAGCTATCGCCTGGATAGCTGCATTCACCAGTTGTTTGAAGCGCAGGCAGCACGCGAACCCGACTCTGCCGCCGTGATTTATCAGCAGGAGCAAATCGGTTACGGCGAATTGAACCGCAGGGCCAATCAACTTGCGCACTACCTGCAAAGCAAGGGTGTTGGACCAGGAACACGGGTCGGGATTTGCTTGAACCGTTCCATCGAAATGGTCGTCGCTATGCTTGGCGTACTCAAAGCAGGTGGAGCATTTGTGCCGTTGGATCCTGCGTATCCAACTCAGCGGCTTGCCTTCATGATGAATGATTCCGGGGCGACGGTATTAATAACTGAGCAGAGTACAGCCGGCAGAGTGGCGCGCGGTGATTGGGGGACGATATTACTCGACCATGACCACGCGACCATCGCAGCATACGGAGACGAGAACCCAAGCGTTCCAGTCAGCGCCGGCGACCTTGCTTACATTATCTACACTTCGGGCTCTACGGGATCTCCAAAGGGTGTTCTGTCTCCGCACCGAGCCTCGATCAATCGTTTTGAGTGGATGTGGCAAACCTATCCGTTCGAGTCAGGGGAGGTCTGTTGTCAAAAGACGCCGCAGAGTTTTGTCGATTCAATCTGGGAGATTTTTGGGCCACTGCTTAAGGGTGTGGCGCTTGTAGTGATCGAAGATGAAGTCGCAAAGGATCCGGACCTGTTGGTCCAGGCGTTGGCCGAAACCCGTGTGACGCGAATTGTCTTAGTGCCCTCGTTGTTGCGGGCCGTTTTAGAGAATTGCCGCGATCTCCGAAGTAAATTGCCGCAACTCAAATACTGGATCAGCAGCGGCGAGCCGCTTTCGCCGGAACTTCTGCATCGGTTCAATAACGAACTGCCTGAAAGCAGGCTAATAAACTTGTACGGCTCGTCAGAAGTGGCTGCGGACGTCAGTTGCTATGACACCTGGCGAATTGAGGCCAACGAAAGGGTGCCGATCGGTCGGCCGATCGCGAACATCGAGACATATATATTAGACAGGCAATCCAAACCCGTACCTTTAGGCGTAGCCGGAGAACTGCACGTCGGTGGCGTTGGGCTCGCCTGGGGATATCAGAATCTTCCTGATCTTACCGCGCAAAAGTTCGTTCCCCACGTTTTCTCTCAACAGCCTGGAGCCCGCCTCTATAAAACCGGAGATCTCGCGCGCTATTTGCCGGACGGCAACATCGAATATTTGGGCCGTATAGACCAGCAGGTGAAGATCCGAGGGGTCCGCATCGAGTTGGGAGAGGTTCAGGGCGCGCTCAGCAATCACCCCGCTGTGACTGAGGCAGTAGTAGTGGCCAAAGCAGATGGCTTTGGTGAGCAGCGCCTGGTGGCCTATCTCGTAACCGAGCAAGAGCTGACCAGTTCGGAGTTGCGCGACCACCTCCGCGAACTACTGCCCGAGTACATGGTTCCTTCCTTCTTTGTTTTCCTTGACGCTTTGCCATTGACCACGAACGGCAAGCTGGATCGTGACGCTCTGCCGGATCCGCAGTATGCCGGCACTGGAGATGTTTACGAAGCGCCGCGGACAGCGATCGAAGAGATAGTGTCTGGGATCTGGTCAGAGGTTTTGAAAACTCAGCAAGTCGGGGTTTACGACAACTTCTTTGATCTGGGTGGACATTCGCTATTGGCGACGAAAGTTATCGCACGAGTGCGCGATCTGCTGCGCGTCGAGATTCCCGTGCGCAGCTTGTTCGAGTATCCAACCGTAGCTGCTTTGAGCGAACACATCGAGCGAGTGCGAGACAAGGGTCAGCACTTGGCGGCTCGGCCTATCAGCGTCGTTTCACGCGAGGAGCCGCTGGCGTTGTCCTTCGCACAGCAGCGGCTGTGGTTCATCGACCAGATGGAGCCGGGCAGCACCTTCTACAACATCCCGATGGCGAAGCGGCTGGCGGGTGCGCTCAACATTGAAGCGCTGGAGCAAGCGCTGGGCGAACTGGTACGGCGACACGAATCGCTGCGAACCAGCTTTTCCGTGCACAACGGCGAGCCGTTACAGGTGATTGGTGAGGCAGGCGAGTGGCGGCTGGCCAAGAGCGACTTGCGCGCGTTGCCACCGGCAGAACGTGAAGCAGTAGTGCACGAGCTGACTGAACTTGAATGGCGCGAGTCGTTCGATCTGAGCACAGGACCACTCTTCAGAGTGAAGTTGTTGCAGGTCGACGAGGCAGACCATGTGCTGCTGCTGACCATGCACCACATCATCGCCGATGGCTGGTCGCTCGACATTTTGTTCCGCGAGCTGACGGCTCTTTATAACGCCTACAGCCGGGGAGAAGCATCGCCGTTGGCGGAGCTGGACGTGCAGTACGCCGACTATGCCGCGTGGCAGCGCGAGTATTTGCAGGGCGAAGTATTGGCGGAACAACTGGGTTACTGGAAAGAGCAGTTGCAGGGAGCGCCGGCGGTGCTGGAGTTACCGACGGACCATGCGCGTCCGGCAGTGCAGAGCTACCGAGGTGAGGTAGAGGTATTTGAATTACCGGCAGTGTTGAGCGAGCAGTTACAGCAGTTGTCGCGGCGCGAGAATGTGACGCTGTTCATGACCATGCTGGCGGCGTTTCAGGTTTTGCTTTCACGCTATAGCGGCCAGCAGGAAGTAGTGGTGGGCACGCCGATAGCGGGACGGACGCAAGCGGAAGTCGAGCCGTTGATCGGGTTCTTCGTGAACATGCTGGCGCTGCGAGCAGATCTCTCGGATGGACCGAGTTTCCGCACGTTGCTGAAACAGGTGCGGGAGACGTGTCTGGGAGCTTATGCGCATCAGGACATACCGTTTGAGAAACTGGTGGAAGAGTTACAACCGCAACGGAGTTTGAGTCATCAGCCGCTGTTCCAGGTGATGTTCCAGTTGCAAAACGGATCGCGAGAGCCGCTGGCGCTGGAGCGGCTGACTGTTCGCGGAGTAGGGCAGCAGGGCGAGACAGCGAAGTTCGATCTGAGGCTATCGCTGGTGCAGACCGACCGTGGGTTAAGCGGAGGCGTGCAATACAGCACGGCACTGTTTGAGCGCGAGAGCATCAAGCGAATGGTGCAGCACTTCGAGCAGTTGCTGGAATCGATAGTGGCGGCAGTGCAACAGCCGGTGCAGCAGCTGCGGATGGTTGGTGAAGCGGACCGGCAGCAGTTGCTGGTGGAGTGGAACCAGACCCGCAGCGCTTATCCGCAGTTGAGCATACAGGAGCTGTTCGAGCAGCAGGCGGCCAAGACGCCTGATGCGGTGGCGGTGATATTTGAGGACGAGCAACTCAGCTATCGAGAGTTGAATGAGCGAGCTAACCAGTTGGCGCATTACCTGCACGAGCAGGGAGTGGGCTTGGAATCGCTGGTGGGTATCAGTCTGGAGCGCTCCGTGGAGTTGGTAGTGGCCTTGCTCGGAGTGCTGAAAGCAGGTGGTGCTTATCTGCCGCTGGATGCCGACTATCCGCCGGAACGCCTGGCGTTGATGCTGGGTGAAGCAGATGTGACGGTGCTGCTGACGCAGCAGAGTCTGTTGGGACGCTTGCCGAAGCCGCTGCCGGAGCGGGTGATCTGTCTGCAACGTGGTGGGACGCAGTTCGCGGATCAGAGCCGCGTGAATCCCGCGGTTGCGGTTGAGCCAGACAATCTGGCTTATGTGATCTACACGTCCGGTTCGACGGGCGGACCGAAAGGAGTGGCGGTGGCGCACCGCAGTGTGGTGCGGCTGGTGAAAGAAACTAACTATGCGAGTTTCAGTGACAAGGAAGTGTTTCTACAACTGGCGCCGATTTCCTTTGACGCGGCCACGCTGGAGGTGTGGGGACCACTATTGAATGGTGGGCGGCTGGTGCTGTTTCCGGCCACTGAGCCGACGCTGCCCGAGCTGGGTGCGATCCTGCAACGTCATCAGGTGACGACGCTGTGGCTGACGAGTGGCTTGTTTCAGTTGCTGGTAGATGAGCGCGTGGGCGATTTGCGAACAGTGCGCCAGCTAATCGCGGGGGGCGATGTGCTGTCGCCGGCGCATGTGCGCAAGGCAGTGGAGCAACTGCCGCAGTGCCAGTTGATCAACGGCTATGGGCCAACGGAGAACACGACCTTCAGTTGCTGTTATGCGATCGGAGAGGCGAGCACGATTGGGAATTCAGTGCCGATTGGGCGGCCGATCGCGAACACGCAGGCGTATGTGCTGGACAGCGAACTGCAGCCAGTGCCGGTTGGAGTAAGTGGGGAACTGTATGTAGGGGGCGCAGGCTTGGCGCGCGGTTATCTGCGGAAGGCAGAGTTGACGGCAGCGAAGTTTATTCCCAACCCGCACGGCGAGCCCGGCGCACGTTTATATCGGACTGGCGACCTGGCGCACTACCGGGCGGATGGGACGCTGGAGTTTCTGGGGCGGCGGGACCAGCAGGTCAAGATTCGCGGCTATCGCATCGAGCCGGCCGAACTTGAAGCAATGTTATGCGAGCACGAGCAGGTGCGCGAGGCGGTGGCGGTGGTGCGCGAGCAGTCGGACGGCGACAAGCGGCTGATCGCGTACGTGAGCGCGCGTGAAGGCAGCGAGATAGCAGTGAGTGAGTTGCGTGCGTTTCTGCGAGAGCGGTTGCCGCAGTACATGATGCCGGCGACGATCCAGGTGCTGGAACGGCTGCCGTTGACGCCAAACGGCAAGGTGGATCGGAGGGCGCTGCCGGAGGTGCAGTGGGGCGCTGAAGATGGCGAGAACGACTACGTGGCGTCGCGCACGGCAGTGGAAGAACTGCTGGTCGAGTTGTGGGCGGAGTTGTTGCCGGCAGCGCGGATCGGAGTGACGGACAACTTCTTTGCGCTGGGCGGGCACTCGCTGTTGGCGACAAGATTATTGAGCCGTGTGCGCGAACTGTTCGGACTGGAAGTGCCGCTACGAGCATTGTTCGAAGAGCCGACGGTGGCGGGACTGGCGAGTCAGGTGGAAGGTGCGCTCTGGGAAAGACGCGGGATTACCGCTGGCCCGTTGGCGGCGGTCTCGAGAGAGCAGGCGTTGCCGCTCTCGTTCGCGCAGCAACGACTTTGGTTCCTGGACCAGTTAGAACCAAACAGCTCGTTCTACAACATCGCGGTGGGCCGAAGATTACAGGGCGTGCTGGACATTGCGGTGCTGGAGCAGAGTCTCAGTGAACTGGCGCGGCGGCACGAGAGTCTGCGCACGACGTTTTCAATGCTCGACGCGCAGCCGGTGCAGGTAATTGCAGATCCGCAACCGGTGTATCTCAGGGTTGTGGATCTGAGTGACTTGCCTGAGGCAGAGCGCGAGACGAAAGCAACTCAGTTGGCGCGCGCCGAAGCGCAACAGCCATTTACATTATCCGTCGGTCCACTGTGGCGCACGCAGTTGCTCAGACTGAGCGCGACAGAGCACGTGTTGTTGCTAACGCTGCACCATATCATCGCCGATGGCTGGTCCATGCGGGTGCTCTTCCGCGAACTCTCCACAATCTACAACGCGTTTACCAATGGCGAAGACTCGCCACTTGCGGAACTGTCCGTGCAGTATGCCGACTACGCCGTCTGGCAGCGCCGGCACCTGCAAGGAGAAGTGCTGGAACAACAGCTCGGCTACTGGCGCAGGCAACTGAATGCAGCGCCCGCGCTGCTGGCCCTACCGACGGACCGTCCACGTCCCGCCGTCCAAACTTATCGCGGTGCGGTCGAGATGTTCGCGGTGCCGGCCGAGATCAGCGAGCAATTGAGAGCAGTGTCGCGACGTGAAGGGGTGACCCCGTTCATGACGTTCTTAACGGCCTTCTACGTTTTGCTGTCGCGCTACAGCGGACAAGAAGACCTGGTGGTGGGCACCGACATTGCCAACCGCACACGTGCAGAGATTGAGCCCTTGATCGGGTTCTTCGCCAACACGCTGGCGCTGCGTGCGGACCTCTCCGGCAAGCCCAGCTTCCGGCAGTTGCTGAAACAAATCAGAGAGACATGTATCGAAGCTTATGCGCATCAGGAAATCCCGTTCGAGAAGCTGGTGGAGGAATTACAGCCCGAGCGCAGTCTCAGTCATCAGCCACTCTTCCAGGTCTTTTTCTCAATGCAGACGATGGCGGCTGAAAAGCGAGACTGGGAGGGGCTGAGTGTGAGCGGCTTGGGCGGCGACACCGATACGTCCAAGTTCGATCTGAATCTCACCTTGGCTGACCGGGGGGCCGACTATGCCGGCGCACTCGAATACAGTTCCGACATATTCGATTCGGAAACGATTAGACGTGTGATTCGGAATTTCCAGGGTGTGCTCGAATCGATCGTCTCTGACACCTCTCAACCCGTCGCACAGTTACTCAGGTTAACAGCCGCCGAACACCAGGAAGTCTTTGCACATTCCAACCACATCGGCGCCGACTATCCAAAGCAGCAATGTGTTCATAAGTTGTTCGAGAAGCAAGCCGAGCGCACCCCCAACTCGATCGCCATCGTCGCCGGCAACGAGCAAATAAGTTATGGCGAACTGAACGCACGGGCCAATCAACTGGCGCACTTTCTGCAAGATCAGCAAGTGGGGCCGGAGGTTTTGGTCGGTATCTGCATGGAACGCAGCATTGAGATGGTGCTGGCGATGCTGGCGACACTCAAAGCGGGCGCAGCTTATGTGCCCATCGATCCGTCGTTCCCTGCCAGGCGAGTAACTGACCTGCTCGAAGATACGCACACTCCGTTAGTGCTCACACTGCAAAAATTTTTGGGCGCAGTCTCACACAGCCCAGTGAACGTCGTATGTCTCGATTCCGATTGGGGGTCCAGCGACATCAATGCTGCAAGCGGCGTGAAGCCTGAGAACCTGGCCTACGTGATGTACACGTCTGGTTCGACGGGCAAGCCGAAAGGTGTAGCCATCACTCACGAGAACCTGAACTGGCTGATGCACAACCTGGACCACCTTGCAATCAGTGAGACTGACACGGTAGCGCACGCATCACACCCGTCATTCGATGCTGTGGTCTACGAGATCTGGGGCGCGCTGCTTAAAGGGGCGAAGATAGAGATCGT
>Ga0134124_10004195_pt1 | contig 11589 bp, 9 predicted proteins | sample KB304_FD_96880 | JGI IMG/M metagenome (GOLD analysis project Ga0134124, IMG submission 96880) | Terrestrial soil microbial communities without Nitrogen fertilizer from Kellogg Biological Station, Michigan, USA - KB3-0-4 | ecosystem: Environmental > Terrestrial > Soil > Unclassified ... | reverse complement strand
TGCTATGTGCCAGGGCGCGGTCGCGTGGGCGGGAATCAGCCGGGTCGTTTTCGGATCGTCGATACCGTTTTTAAAAAGTCTGGATTGGTGGGCCATCGACATCCGGGCGGAGGAGCTCGCACGTCTCGCTGCGTTCCATAAGTGCACGGTCGTTGGCGGCGTGCTGGAGGAGGTGGGCAACAAACTCTTCCGAGCAGCGCTTAGTGTGAAGTGATCGGAGACTCAATAGATCACTACCTTGGAAGGTACAATTGTAATGAGGTCATAAGACATACCGATCGACCCACCTCCAGCACCCGGATTCATCACCACCAGACTCTCGTATACACGGAATCGGCGCCCATCGTGATAAGCCTCGAGGCTACCAACTATTTCCTTTAGTTTCCTCTGAGTGTCAGGAAAGTCGTGGGCCATGATGATTGAAGCCGAAACCAGGGTAATGGGTACCTGTAACTTTTGCCTGCTTTCCGGGAACAGGCTCTCATCCGAAGTTGGCAGATAGTGATACGTTGTCTGGTACCACGCAACTACACTCTTGCCAAAGTGTTCCTGCATTGCTTTCTGACAGATTCCATTAGCGACTTCAAGCTCTTCTGAAGTCAACTCCGTGATCTCCTTTATACCGACGGAAGACTCTTCCGACAAGCGCGATGGTTCCTCTGTTTGTGTAGACCGGGCTTGCTTAGAGTTTGTTTCGGATGAAGACAGATTCGCTTCCGTCGAAGAGTTAGATTCATTCACAGACGTTGAAGCACCGCCGCATGATGCAGTTACTGCCACTGTAGCTAAACAGGCGAGCAAGACCCCACCAGAACCAGTCATCAGCGATTTGGCATTCATGCCGTCATACCTTTCCGCAACACGTTCGCTCTCGCTAAAAAGCATGCCGCAGCGCCACCGCAAAACTAACCGCTCGGCCTATCTGCACACTGCCTTCGACTCGCGTCCGAGGGCCTAACCAGATACCAATCTTTGGACCAATGGTGGGGATCGTTTGTGTGTCTGAACTCTCCTTCTCATCCTTCCCAAAACGATCCCAGCCGCTTTCAATCCTGACAATTGAGAGCTGTCCCGCGAGTCCGAAGGAAATGTCTTTAAATTCGTAGGTGAAGCCGACAGCGTTACGTAGTCCAAGGGTCGGCTTTGAGTAGATAAAAGCTCCCTGTGCATCAGGTCGAGAGTCATTCTCATTCTTCTTCCTGTGGTCGCTGTGGCCAGGGCGCCTATCAGTTTCAATCCCGATCAAGAGACCGGAATCAAACGTGAGGGACCATCTCGAAAGTTGCCGCTGGTAACCGGCTCCTGCCAACGCCCAATGAGTGGTCTTGAGTATGGTCGTGCCGGCTGAACCTGGTTCATTGGCGCGAGGAAGAAAGTCATCGTCGGGGTGGGTGTTGTGATGAAACGTATGGTCATCGATATCAATGAATGTATAACCCACCAGCAATCCGAAGCCACTTTTCTTCTCGGTCGCCTCATCGTCGGGAGACAGTTTCAGTGCGTAGGTTTCTGATAAGTTTTGACGTGTCCAGACCGCATTGGACCACCGCTGAATCATCGCGTTCCGCGCGCCGTCATTTCCACGGTCCTCCTGCGGGTAAGCGATGGCCGAAAGGCTAAGGAAAACTATGCTTAGGATGAATACTCTATTCCATAGTCTCATCGTTGCTTCTCCCTCGCTTGTTGGAATTAGAACGTGCGGCCCTAGAGGACGATCTCTTCAACCGCGCTCAACTCGGTCGAAAAAACGGCTTTGACGTCTTCAGTGATTTGCACTGGTTTTGGCTTAGGTCTTACAACTGGCACCACCGGTGTCGTGCCGCCAGGCGGGGGTGGAGGAGGCGGTGGAGGCGGTGATTTCAGCCGGTCCACCACTATCGCATCGGAAACCATCTTCTCCAGATCCAAGTCTTCGCCAATCTGTGGGTCACTTCGATTCTGCTCCTCACGCCATGCCCCGGCCCACACGGTTACGGTCTTGGTCGGATCTTTGGCGTCCGTACGCGCCGTGACTTTGAAGAGAACTCTCTTTTGATCTTCTTTATCGATCACCTTGATCGAACCCACCGTGATCGAAGACAGGTGTGCCAACTGTGCTTTCAACTCGTCCATTGACTGTGGCTTGTCACGCGCCGCTGCGCGCGCAAGTACGCTGCTCGCTAAGAAGATCTCGGATTTGCTCTCAACCGATTGCTCGCCTATGCTCGGGGGTAGTTTCTTGCGCCCATCGAGAATTGCTCCCAACAATCCGGCTTCGTCTACAGATCCCAGGTCTTGTTTGCGCTTGTATGCATCGAGGGGGAGATTCCCCGCCCGAGATTTCGTCGCTAGCGCGAGAGGCGAAATCACGACATATGACACGCCTGCGGTTTTCAATAACTCAACCACCTTCGGCGTATGAGCAGCGCCAATGTTCAAAGCTACAGACGTAGCTTTCGTTTGCGCTATCATGGCCTGCGTCAGATTGATTATGGTCTTTGAACGCTTTGACGCGACACAATAGAAATGGGCCAACTGGTTCAGTTGCGCTTCGGCTGCGCTGTCAGTTGGAATGTTCAGCGCGACGCCCTTGTTCCTGACCTCCTCTATGAGTGGCAAAAGCTCTTCACTCGAAATATCACTATCGCCGCTCAATTTCCCATAGCGCTCCGTAACCCACGGATCGACGTTAATAAGCATGTTACGTGCATCTTCGATCCTGCGTGCTTGTCTGAATTCGCGGAATTGTTGACGCTGTGACGGTGTGAAATACGTGGAACCGATGAGTTGGAGCCGGCTAAGGGCAGGGTTACCTTCTGGAGGGCTAACATCATACTGACTCTGTATCTCATTCCCCTTTACCTGAACCTGTGGTCTGACAAGGGCGATGAACTCCGCCGCTCCGATCTCACCATCTCTCAACATTCGCAGGGCAACTGCCTGGCGAGCACGTTTGATTTCGTTACTATCGGCGGGATTCGTGAACCACGCGACAGGCAAGTTACCTTTGGCGGCTATTGCCCCTTCCAGCGATACCAGTTGCAGGCCAAATTGCCGCTGTAGCCGCAACAACATCAGGGCGATCTCCATCTGCCCTACTCGTGAGTCATGTCTCTCTTCAAATACAACGATCGAAACATTGGACCTTCCCTCACCCGCAGCCACCACCTTGCCAACGTCTTTAGCTATGGCAAAACCCATCTGGCTAACGGTACCTGGCTGAATCGTGAAGGAGGATCGCGGCGGCGGAATCGTAATCCCCTGGCAATCCGGAATCGCGGGAGAGAAATTTGTTTCGGCAACAAGATCAATGGGCTTGACCGCCAGTGTTGTGGAAAAAACCAGGAGCAGAGCCAATACATGCGCAGTCTTTTGGGCCAGGGGAGATCTTTTCATTAACTTCATAAACGGGTTCCTCCTTCTTCGTTGGTTAATAGCTAAACGACGTGATCGACTTTCAAACCAATCAACGATGACTCGCGGTCTGGGCCATACGGTCAAGGGCTTCATCGATCCCCATTTGAGCAAACTGGTTAGTTTCCACTTGCTTAAGTCTCTTCAGCGCCTGAACACTCTGAACTCCTCCAATCCACCCGATGGCTTTGGCCAACCAATAGCGGACCGTTGGATCGAGTTCTAATGGCCATCGTCTTTCGAGAATTGGCACAGCCCCTATGTCTCTCAAATAGCCGAGTTGCCGTGCAGTTTCACCGCGTCTGTTTGATTCGCCTTCGGCGAGCTTCATCAGGATAGAAGTGGATACAAGGTCGACGCGGGTGGAGTCTGCAAGGACTACTTCCGCTGACTCGGGATGTGAAGTCAGTAGTACCGGCGAAGCCTGAGTATTGAGGCCTTGAAGCTCCAGCTGAATGCAGGCGAGGTCAAATGCAGTTTGTATAGTGCGGCCAAATCCCAACGCCTGATAAAACCCCGCCGCGAAAGAGATTGCGGCTTCGTCACTCAATAAATCTTTCATGCCCACTACACAACCAACATGTGGAACAATGGCTTGTGCCTGGATCTCGGCATAGCGAGCACTCATCACCACGCAGCGCACGTTGTCTTTCAAAATCGAGAAGAGCTTCCCGATGGCAGCCGGCGAAACAGGCAGGCTTCCGCCGGATTCGTCTTCGACAATAATTTCGCCAGAAGTTGTACCGAGTCCGGCGAAATGAACAATGTCCGGCTTGTATTGCAAGAGAAATCGCGCCAGATCACTGACGCGTAAGGCCAGTTGCGGCCGCACATCAAACATCTCTCGCATTTCCGAAAGGCGGAGTCGTAGCTCGATGGTCCGGATCTCTCTTTCAAGCCGTCTCGCCGAACCACCTGAGGGATTTGCTGCTAAAAACAGAATCAGAGCCATAGATCCTCTGCCCTCGTTTGCTACCCGATGTCACTAAATGACCGGGGAGCAGAAAAAATTTCGCAGAGAATTTGATTTCAGTTTTGGGAAGTGCTCGGAGGCTACGTGCAGGCAACAATACTAATTAAGACCTAAGGATCACTTTCTTACTTTGAAAGTATAGTCGGCAATATAAGCGAAACTGCCGTCGGCCGTCTGTCCGTTCAATTCGATTTTGTAATCTTCATGTTCGAACAACTGCGCTTGTAACAGTAAGCTCAATCTGTCGTGCCGAATCCGGTCGATTCCGATAGAGTCGTTCTTCCAAATCTCCCGACCGGCGACCGTACTTATCTTAACTCTATAGCGCTTATACTTTTCCGGTTCGTCAACCTGGAGCTGGATTTGAACCAGCCGGGAGCCGGGCTTGAGAGAAACAATCTCATTTCTTTTTCCTCTTTCGCCCGTCGCTGGAAAAAGAAGGATGGAAGTGAATTCAGGAGGCTGGCGGGTTTGCATTTGCGCCAGCAACTCCTCGGCTTGTGTGCGTCTTTCGATCTCCGTTTGTAGTTGTCTGTTGAGTTCCCCGCCGGCTTTAAGCTGCTCGTTAAGTTTTTGACGCGCTTCCTCAGCTCTCTGCTCTGCTGCCACTCTTTGAGCTTCCAGACTTCTGCGGCTGGAATAAAGAAAAGCTACCCAGATCAATAATGAGATGCACAATAACAACGCGACCGTCCAGCCAAATCGCCTCACATACGATGCTGGTACGGGAAGTCTTGCGGAACCGACACTGGCTGCGGCCACGCGATCGTTCGCAAGATGATTCTCACGTAGCTCGGCAATCAGCGTCTTCGTAAACTCCACCTCGCCTTTTTGCAACGACGATAACTCAAATAAGCTTTGGGCCTGCCTTAGCCTGGGACCGGTCAATTGGCCTTGAGCATACTGGTCCAGCAGAGCGCTTTCCGCGGCCAAAAGGACTTCGAAAAAATCGTTATCTGCGAGAAAACGATTCTCGACTTGAACGCGCTCCTCTTCCGACACTTCATCCAGTAAGAAGCGAATCAGCAAATCGTCCGTATTTGCTTTGCTTTCAGAACTCATTCAATTATTGATAAATGACATTGGGGAGATTTAATTTCCCTTGCTCGATCGATTTCTGCATTCTTCGCAGCAGCGCCTTAGCGCATTCCTGATACGAAATATCTTCAACCGCAGGGCGTTGATCGTTTCCTGCCGCTCTTTGGCGATATCTTCGCAACTGATGTTGTCCACATAATAGTGGAACAAGAGTTTGCGTTTATCTTCAGCGAGCCGGTCCAGACAGAGCTTTTGGCATTCATCTACCGGATCGCTTGAATGAGCCGGGATTTCCAGGATCTCATCGATACTCGCGACCTCTCCGCGTACCTTTATTCTTCTGGAATACTCCCGAAAAACATTCATGGCAATGGCGTACGCAAAACTATAAGGCTTATCTGCTGAGATTTGTGTTCCAGCATTGGTAGTCTTAAGTAAACGGCTAATAGTCTCGTCTGCGAGATCCTCCGGCTCCGTGCAACGGCGCCAGATGAAGAACTTCACGAGTTTACGCCGGCATCGCTCAAATCCTTCCGCCACCGAGTCTGCCTCGGGTTCGAGTGTTCGAAACAACTGCTCGGCTTTTTGCCCGAAATCACGTGACATGAGGTCAGGGGCCCTGCTTCCAGTCACCTTGCAAAACAAAGGCGGCCCAATGATGTGGAGAACGCCATTCGTTGGTTTGCCACATCTTGATTTGCGCAGCGCGTAATGACGCTGCCGGGGTTAGGTGTTGCTGAAACATTCCCTCGTAGAAGTAGCGCATTAGTTCCGCCGTCGAACGATCGTTGATGCGCCAAAGACTGGCCATAACACGTCCGGCCCCCGCATACATGAAACCACGGGTCAGGCCAATCAAACCTTCTCCTTTCGCGGCTTTACCGAGCGCAGTTTGGCAAGCGCTCAGGACAACCAGGTCGGCTTGTAAATCGAGGTTATAGATCTCATTGAGACGTAGAAACCCATTCTGTGGCCGGCCGGATTTGTCGATTAAAGAAAGTACAATCCCCGATAGTTCCGGATGAGAGTTATTGAAGACGCCATGGGTGGCAAAATGTAGGATTCGGTATTGGCGCAAGTTCTCCAGTAGAATCGCGTTAAGGCTGGCGTCAAAGCCGATGGCTTCTTTTATATCTGTCTTGGGGATTACGGCTGCGATGGCCTGAGCTTCTTGAAGTGTGAACGGCAAACGCTCAAACTTGATCGGCTCCGGCTCACTATCCCACGCGAGACTTGCGTTATCTTGTCCCCGCCTGGCAGTACTCTTCCCAATCCGGCTGGTATTAAATTGAGAGGAACGAGCAAGACTGGCTTGCCTGACGCGCGGATCATCCCGCTCAAACACTGGATCAGCAAACACTGCTACGAGTTGTTTCGTTTCTTGCGATACACGCTGCTCCTGCCGGAGCACCGCCAGAGTCGAGAGTGATGGAAGAGAAATGACTTCATGATTTGCAATCAGCGGCTGAAAGGGAGCACCGCTCGCTGCTGTAACTCCAGGATCTGGAAGTGCACTGAAAGGTATGAACTGCAAAAGTCCGTCAGCAACGATGACCAGTCGCTTTTGAGGTAACAGTGAGGTGACCGGAGTTACAAGCATTGCACTTAGTTTAGTTGCCGCCGCGGAGTACGCCGCCTCAGCTTGTGCCACCCGAAGCTTATATTCGGTCCTCGACTCGTTTGGCTTTCTTGCATCTCCATTCGCCAACAATAAATACAGTTCCTGCGCTGTCTCTTCAATCTGGTGACGAGCGGGCAACTCAAAACTGAGTAACGAATCCCATGTAACCGCCCAACCGTAACTCCGATCCTCTCCCAGCGAGTACTCTAATAAAACCGTGTCGTGATCGAGTTGTTTCTGAAGATCAGCCACTCTGAGCTCAGTCGGTTGCGCCAGGGCTGCGTACCGCGGGCTGCGGTCTCTTACTCGCGACTCTATCTCGTCATATTGCGCAAAAAGATTTTCAAGTTCCCTCTTGCTGGTCGCTAGTTGTTCAGCGTGCCTTCCACTTAACAAGCGAATTTGCTCAGCCTTCTGATTGAGTTGCTGTTGAAGTCGACTTTCTTCTGCCAACAACTCGTAATCGACACCTTTTCGAATATCAGTACGGGCCTCGCTCAAAATCTCCAGAAGAGTTCTCGCCCGTGCACGCTCATTAGCTTCAAGGGCGAGAAAATCGTAACCGGCGGTAGGATTCTGCCGGTGCATTCTCATCAGCAAATCAACATAAAACTCATAATGCTGGTAAACGGTTTCCAGATAAGAAATGCGCAAGGAGGGACTAAATACCTTCGTTCTTAGCTGATCAATCAGCCTGAGCGACTCTTCGATCTCAGCACGAGCCTTGACCAGATTTAATGAATCTCGCTCGGCTCGAGCAATCTCGTATAACGTCAGCACCTCGCCTCGCCGGTCGACCACCATTTGCATCTGCGACAGCGCCTCGCGATAGTAGGTTAGCCCCTGTGACGGGTCACCGGAATGTTCAAGTACAGATCCGATATTGTTAAGAATGTAAGCTTCGCCTCGACGGTCCATGACCGCCTGACTCAAAATCCGAGCGCGGCGGTAACAATCAAGTGCCTGCTCTTTATTTCCCATTGCGTTAAGAACGTTGCCTATATCTCTTAACGTGTAGGCTTGCATTCTCCGGTCCCGAACTAGCTGACTCGTAGCCAGTTTCTTTCGAAACAACTCCAGCGCCTTTTCTTTCTCGCCTCGCGAAAAGTACACGCGACCCAAATAGCCCAGAGTTATTGCCGCATAGTTCTGGTTTCCAATCGATTGGTAAAGCTGTAATGCCAACGAATACGATTTCAAGGCACGGTCATGGTTACCGAGATCGTCATAGAGATAGCCGATGCCATTTAGCGTGGCGGCTTCGCCATTGCGATTGCCCATGGCGCGAAAGAGCTTCAAGGCTTCATTGTGTAAATCTGAAGCCTGCTGCTTCTCGCCTTGTAAAGCGTACAGACCAGCCATAGCTGTCAGGGTTAGTGCCTGCTTTCGCCGGTCGTGACTTGTCAGCCAAACCGCTAGAGCGCGGTTAAAAAAACCAAGCGACAACTGCATATTGCCGAGATTGCCATGCAAGTAACCAAGATTTAGAAACGTCTGACCGGCCAGGGTGTCGTGTTGGTCTAATGGCAATGAGTTTAGCGCCTGCTGAAAATTCTGTTCCGCTTGCTGCACATCACCAGCAATCGAGTCAACTACACCCACACAATTAAGTCCGCGAATTATTCCCTTCAGGTAATTGGTATGCCGGCTAAGTTCCTGTTCCTGAGAACAGTAAGGAAGCGCATCCCTGGTGTTTGCAGTTTCGAGGTAAACATTAGCAAGCTGATCAGCGATGTCCGCTTCAAGCTGCTGATCTGACAAATCCCTGGCGAGTTGCTGGGCCTTGAGGTACTGCTCAATCGCTGCGCTGTACTCGCTGAGGATCACGTGTATCTCGCCCAGGCGTTGGAGCACCTCCACCTCCCGGCGTTTCAAGTTCGCAAGATGCAAATTCGACTGGGCCTGAGCATATTTTTGTATTGCTATACGTAGCGAATAGCTGTTCCACTCGAGACGAAGCCGGTCTCCCTCCCTCAGGGACATATCTGCCAGGTCTGACAACCTCGACTTTGACGGCAGCATTTCCTGAGCAGAAACCAACGAAAACGAGCAGACCAGGAAGACAAACATCATTGGACGGAGAGCAGCGACAGCTAATCGTAGAAAGTCCGTGGCAATGCGCATGAGAATTCGAGCCGATTGCAAGTGACAAACCTTCTTTTCAAGAAGTGAGACGATCCAGTCGCCAGCAAGAGGTTGCTGGTTTGGTGAACTCGAATGGGTGTCTTGATGGTGGAGTTTAATGCAGAAATAAAAGAGAAGCTAATTTCTTAGCCAATCGCCGAAATTTTTTCTATCCAAATATCAATATATGTGTAGCACTGCCCCCTTAAACAACTGATGTTAGTCAAAAGGAGATTCTCTATGACCAGTAGTAATGATCCGATCGGCACCAGAGAGATTCAGGAGCAGAACGCCAAACCATCCGAGAACGAACCCACTCGTGCCGGCGGTCCCGACGACACCAGAGACATTCATGCTCCTGAGCAAACGCCAAAACCAGCCGATCCGCTGCGTGCCGGCGGACCGGATGACACCAGACAAGTTCCCACGCCGGGGAAGTAAATATGGCTCGAAAGATTAAGATCTTATTTCTGTCTGCAAATCCGGAGGGAGTACCGGAAATCAAGCTGGGAAAGGAGGTCATGAAAGTCGAGGAAAGCATCCGGCTCGGCGAATGTCGCGACCAGTTAATACTAATCCCCCACTTTGCTGTGACAGTTGAAGACTTACGCGAGACCCTTCTACGACACCGACCTCATATTCTGCACTTCAGTGGTCATGGATCGTCGAAGGATGGCATAGCTCTCAGAGACGAGGATGGCAAGCTAAAACTTGTTCACCAGAACGCTCTGGCAAACCTCTTCACCGTTATCAAAGATAACGTGCGTGTGGTCGTACTCAACGCATGTTATTCGGCCTTGCAAGCCGATGAAATCGTCAAGGTTATTGATTTCACGGTAGGCATGCAGAAGGCGGTACGAGACTGCAGCGCAATTGTCTTTTCTGCCGCCTTCTATCTCGGTTTGGCGTACGGTCGCAGTGTTCAGGAGTCTTTTGGTTTGGGAGTCAATGCTCTCATGCTGGAAGGTATTCCGGAAGAAGACATTCCGGCGCTACTTTCGAAACCTGGAACTGATCCCACACGCGCATATCTTACGACCGTACGTGGGAGGAGAGCATCCTAGCTGTCAATGCATTGGTGTAGCGCCGCCGCGGGCGCGCACCTTGTTGAAGAGGAGGCCAGCCGGCAAACAGATCAGACAGATCAACGCGAGGATGCGGAAGATATCGATGTAAGCGAGCAGAGTCGCCTGCCGCACGAGCGTCTGATACATCGCACCGTAAGCTTGCTGAGTGGCCGTCACGACATTCCCGTGCGCGGTGAAGTTCGCCACCATCTCGCTCAAACGTTCTCGAAACACCGGATCGTAAGGCGTCAGATGCGACACCATTGTCGCCTGATGCGCCTGCGCTCCACGCGCGAGCATCGTCGTAACCGCCGCAATCCCAAAGCTGCCGCCCACGTTGCGCATCAGGTTATAGATGCCGGTGGCGTTGCCGATCTCCTCGTTTCTCAAGGTGCCCGTCGTGAGCACCGTCAACGGAACGAATACAAACCCCAATGCGAAACCACTCCAAACCTGTGGCCACGCGATGCTGCGCACCGTGATCTCCAGATCAATATCGCCGAGAAAGTAAGTCGAGACGGCGAGGATGGCGAATCCGAATACGATCAGATACCGCCCATCGATCTTTCCGAGTATACGTCCAACAATAATCATCGAAACGATTGCGCCGATACCGCGTGGACTCACTGCGAGTCCGCTTTGCAATGCCGGGTAACCGAGCAGCGTTTGCAGGAACAACGGTAAGAGCGCAGTAGTACCGTAAAGCGCGACACCCACCGTCGCAATCAAGGCTGTGCCGGTTGCAAAATTCCGGTTAGCAAGCACACGCAGATTGACGATCGGCTCCTTCGTGCGCAGTTCCCAAATGACAAACGCCACGAGCGCGACAACCGCAATCAGAACCGATCTCACGATGAACGCCGACGAGAACCAGTCCTCTTCCTGACCCTTGTCGAGCACGAGTTGCAGCGTCGCCAGCCCGATGGCCATCAGACCAAACCCGACGAAGTCAATACGTCCCGGCCGCTGGCTCCTGATGTACGGCGGATCCTCAATGAAGGTCTTCGCCATCAGCATCGCGAGCAAGCCGACGGGGATGTTGATGTAAAAGATCCAGCGCCAGGAATAGTTATCCGTGATCCAGCCGCCGAGTGTTGGTCCAATGATCGGCGCGACGACGATTCCCATTCCATAAGCCGCCATTGCCGCACCACGTTTCTCGGCGGGAAAACTCTCCAACAATACCGCCTGCGCGATCGGCTGCAAAGCTCCGCCTCCAGCGCCTTGCAGGATGCGCGCGACCAGCAACATGCCCAGACTTGTGGCCGCACCGCACAACGCGGACGACAACGTAAAGATCCCGATGCAAACGATCAGGAATCGCTTGCGACCGAATAACGAGCCCAGCCAGTTTGTCGCGGGAAGGATGATGG
>Ga0134124_10004191_pt1 | contig 11597 bp, 8 predicted proteins | sample KB304_FD_96880 | JGI IMG/M metagenome (GOLD analysis project Ga0134124, IMG submission 96880) | Terrestrial soil microbial communities without Nitrogen fertilizer from Kellogg Biological Station, Michigan, USA - KB3-0-4 | ecosystem: Environmental > Terrestrial > Soil > Unclassified ... | reverse complement strand
CCGCTCATGCCGGTGATGATGACGAGTTCGCCCGACGATCGAACCGCGGCATTTTTCGGTGCCGGCTTCTTGGCTCCGACTTGGGCGTTCTTTTTGGGCTTGGAACGGGCCATCTGGTGGGATGTTAGCAGGCACGGCCCTGGCTCGCCAGTTGCATCCCGGTTGCCGGTAAGCCCATGTACTCGTGAGTCTTGGAACAAAGCAACAAGCAAAAAAGGGGCACCGGATGTGCCCCTTCAATGCTTCGCTACGCAGGAAGTGCGCCTTCCCCCGAAGGGCGCCTCTAACGCAGCGTCGCGACTACGACAACACTTTGGGCCGGATGCTCCCGGGCAATCTCGGTTTCGAGCCCACTCGCCGGCAATTCCTGGCCTCGGTCGTTTCCTGCCTTCCAGATCTCGGCCAGGAAATAGTGGGTGCCGTAGCGGTGGAAAACCAGCTTGGTTGTCTTTGGCGTTTCAGAGGTTGTGCACGCGTTTGGCAAGAACGCCTGGACGACTTTGCCATCTGGGCTTTGGATCGACATCGCACTGGCGGTGAGGCCCAGAGGCTGGATCCTGTAGTCGCCGGCGGGAAGCTGGATCTTATTAACGATGAAGTTGAACGGAACGGTCGCCTTCACCATGCCGGTCTGGGCGTAGGCTGATGCAGTAGCCAGCAACAGACCCAGGCCGATAAGTGCAAACAGTTGGTTTTTCATAAAATCTCCTCGCGTCACGTCTCTGACTCGTTGCAATGGCTTTGAAAACCGGTGACGTTCGGTTGCTTGCAGTTGTCGTGCCAGATCAAGGCGCGGTACGAGTCCGAGACACTCGCGGTGCCCAATCGGTTGACGGACTTGATGTTGTCGCCAGGCGAGCAGGCCGAGGCGGATTCGAGGTTGCATCCAGGAAGCCGTTCCGCTAACCCAAATGTTAGGGCCAGCAATCCGTTACGTTAATCTCCGGTCCGATGAAGGACAGGCGTCCCGCCCGTCGGGCAGTGGCCAGTGCACGACGGGCGGGACGCCTGTCCTTCATCGAAAACAGACGCGCATGTACATAGCAGGCCTATCTGTGCTAAACAGCGGAGTATGGAGGAGTCGAATCCCAGACTGGTCGGTATCGGCGGACCCTTGAAAGGCGCCGCTTTCTCACTGCCCGCCGGCGAAGTGTCTATCGGACGCGACTCATCGAACCATCTCTGGGCGCCCGATCCCGCTCTATCGCGGCGGCACTGCGTGGTGATCGCGAGCGACGAACAGGTCTTCATCCGCGATCTAGGCAGCCGCAACGGAACTCTGGTGAATGGTGTCCCGGTCGAACAGCAGCAGATGCGACACGGCGACCAGATCTATATCGGCGATTCGATTCTCCTGTTCCTTTTGGACAAAGACGGCGAGCACCCCGTAAGAAATCCGGTTGAATTTCAAGACACCGCCTCTCTTGATGGCTCGCCGCTTCTGCTTCGCGCCGAAGACTCGCTCTACCTGCAGCCAGAGAAAACAGGCGCCGGATTGCCTGCCTCGGAACGCCGCGCCCGTGACCTGAATTCCTTACTCAAGGTCGCGACTGGGATCGGTGGTATTCGTGACCAGGACTCGCTGCAATGGCAGCTCCTGGGATTCATCTTCGACGTGGTCCCGGCAGAGCGTGGCGCTGTTCTGCTCTGCGATCAACTGGAAGAGTTCACTTCTACCGCTGCCTGGGACCGGCTGCGGGGGCCCGGCCATCCGGTTCGGGTCAGCCGCACGGTGGTACAGCGTGCCCTGGAAGAACGCATCGGTCTGGTCGTGAGTGATGTCCTGGGGAATGAAGCTCTCCGCCAGGTCAAGACCTTGTATGAATTGAAAGTAAGGTCGCTGCTTTGTGTTCCGCTGCTGGTTGCGGACAGAGTCCTGGGTGCCATCTATCTCGACACCTCCAGCCCGACCGTACAGTTCGACGAAGATCACTTGCACGTAATGACCGCAGTGGCCGGCATCGCCGGCCTGGCCTTTGACAACGTGCGTCACTGGGAGAAGTTGCAGCAGGAAAACCAGGCGCTGAGGGCTGAGATCGAGCTCGAACATAACATGGTGGGTGGAAGTCCCGCCATGCGCAAGGTATTCGATTTCATTCGCCGCGTGGCGCCCACAGACTCCACCGTCCTCATCCAGGGCGAAAGCGGGACGGGAAAAGAGCTGGTGGCTCGCGCCCTGCATCGCAACAGCTCCCGCGCGGAGCAGCCCTTCGTGGCCATCAACTGCGCCGCCATCGCCGAAACCCTTTTGGAGAGCGAACTGTTCGGCCACGAAAAGGGCGCATTCACTGGCGCCGCTGCGCAGAAGAAAGGCAAAGTGGAAGTGGCGGAGGGCGGGACGCTGTTCCTGGACGAGATCGGCGAACTCGCGTCTGGTTTGCAGGCCAAGCTTTTGCGTGTCCTGCAAGAGCGCGAATTCGAACGCCTGGGCGGCACCAAGCCGATCAAGCTGAACATCCGCCTGATTGCCGCCACCAACCGAAGCTTGCCTGAAGCGGTCAAGGCGGGCGCCTTCCGCAACGACCTTTACTATCGCCTTAACGTGGTCACTCTCAACGTGCCTGCGTTACGCGAGCGCCGCGAAGACATATCCGTACTGGCCGACCACTTCGCCGCCAAGGCCAGCCGGAAGTGCGGAATGCGAGCCAAGCCGCTCTCATCCGAAGCGCTGGGCTGTCTGATGCACTACGACTGGCCAGGCAACGTTCGAGAACTGGAAAATGCCCTAGAGCGAGCGCTGGTTCTGGGCTCGACAGATTCCATTCTCCCCGACGACTTGCCCGAGGCCGTCCTCGAGGCCGGTTCGACTACCACCGCGTCAACCGACAAATACCACGGCAATATCAAAGAGACCAAGAAGCAACTCATCCTGCGAGCCCTGCAACAGGCGAAAGGCAACTACATAGAAGCCGCAACGGCTCTGGGGATGCACCCCAATTCTCTGCTGCGTCTGATTCGTAACCTGGACTTGAAAGCCGTGAAAGCGGGAATGCAAGAGCCGGGCAAAGAGTGAAGGGTAGCTTCTAGCTTCTAGCTTCTAGCTTCTAGCTTCTAGCTTCTAGCGTGAACCTAGATCCTGAACGGAGCACTCAGAAGCCGCGCCGGAAGCATAACCACGGCCCAAACCAGCGCGAGCGCTCCGTGGACCGCAATCCCGACCAGACGAAATGGCAGCAGCACGACCCACACCAACGGGTAGAGCACCAGCGCCAATAGTGCCAGGGGCCAGCACACTACAAAAAGAACGCACCAGAGAAGAAAAGCGATCATGCTTAATTTACGAAGAGAATACCCGAAAAGTTCCCCGGCAGTCACAGGTCAAAGAAACTGAGAACTGACAACTCAAAACTGCCTACTGGGTTTTATTTTCAAGCCAAGTCTCTCTCGCCTCGAACTTTCCGTTCTGATAGAACCTGTTAGCCAGCAGCCGCAGTTTCCGGCGCCAGCCTCCTCAGCGATTCCCCATACGGCGCCCGTGCAATCCCGCGCTCAGTCACAATTGCCGTAACATATTTCGCCGGCGTTACATCGAACGCCGGATTCTCCACCTCTACGCCATCAGGGACCATCTGCCGTCCGGCAATATGCGTGACTTCTTTTCCGTCTCGCTGCTCGATAGGAATGCCGCTCCCATCGGGCGTCTCGAAATCAACGGTCGACAACGGCGCTGCCACATAAAACGGGATGCCGTGTTCCTTCGCCAGCACCGCCACCGAATAGGTTCCGATCTTGTTTGCGACATCGCCATTGGCGGCGATGCGGTCGGCCCCCACTACGATAGCGTTGATCTTCTTTTGTTTCATCATGGCACCCGCCATGTTGTCGGAAATCACGGTGGTCGGAATGCCATCTTTCATCAGCTCCCAGGCCGTCAATCGCGAGCCTTGCAGGAAAGGACGCGTCTCATCGGCGAACACATGGATTTTCTTTCCCTGCTCGACGGCGGCACGAATCACTCCCAATGCCGTGCCGTACCCGCAAGTCGCCAGGGCCCCGGCGTTGCAGTGGGTGAGGACGCCACCGCTCGCCGGCATCAGGGTCGCGCCGTGCCTGCCCATGGCCTGGTTAGCGGCGATGTCTTCGGCGTGCATGCGCTGGGCTTCTTCAATCAGCGATTGCTTGATCTGCGCCAGCGGCCGCACCCGCAGCATTTCAAACTTCTCCCGCATACGCCGGATCGCCCAGAAAAGATTTACCGCAGTCGGCCGAGTCTTTCCCATCACATCGCAGATCTGATCGAACTCCTGTTTCAGATCGCCGCCATTTTCCGCTTTGGAAGTCTTCACCCCGAGAGCGATGCCCATGGCGGCAGCCACCCCGATAGCCGGCGCGCCCCGCACTACCATGTTGCGGATCACGTCGGCGACCTGGGGATAGGTCTTGCAGGTAACGTAAGTCTCTTCGGTCGGCAGCTTGGTCTGATCAATGAAGCGCACGCCGGATTCGGTCCATTCGAGAGTTTGAATCATAGGGCAGTCGCCGGTCGTCAGTCCTCAGCAAATCAGCCTCCGCCTGGACCTGGCTGACGACTGAAGACCGACGACTGACGACGATTTTTAGTTTTTATGCGCTTCGCAACGGATGTGCGGGTTATGCACTACTGCCGGCTTTCCGCAAATCTCACAGCCGGAACCTGCCGCGGGCATTCCCGGAGACGTCTCGTCGTTTTGCAGCAGATGCTCTCTCCGTACATCGCTGGCGGTAAACACGGAAACAAACGGGGCTGGCGCGGCCGCCTTCTCGACCTTGAGACGCCCGCCCGCCTCCTCGCGTTCCACCAGGCACATCACACCCACCACCTCAAAACCGAATTCCAGCGCTGCTTCAATCGCCTGCACGGTCGAGGACCCGGTGGTGCAAACGTCATCCACAATGACTACTCGAGCGCCTTTTTCCTGAAAGCCTTCAATGCGCCGCCCTGTGCCGTGCTGCTTCTCGGCCTTGCGCACCAGAAAACCATCCACCTCGCCACTGGCTACAGAAACCGCGACCACGATCGGATCGGCGCCCATGGTCAGGCCGCCAATCGCTTTAGCCTTCCATAACCGATGCCGAATCTCATCGAGGACCACTTGCCCGATCAAACGCGCGCCCTTGGCCGAGAGCGTGGTGGTGCGGCAGTCAATGTAATAATCGCTGGTTCCCCCGGACGAGAGCTTGAACTGTCCCAGCCGGAACGACTTGGAAGCCAGCAAACGCAGCAATTCCTGACGAGGAGAAGCCATGAAAATCTACGATATCACGCTGCATGCCTGCTATTGCGTCATGCGTTCCAGATGGCGGAAATGATCTGTCCCGATATAGAGCACGGTGAAAAGCATCGTGTTATAGCCCATGTGAATCAGAAGTCCGGGCGTCACCGATCGAGTGACCACTCGGGTGATGGTCAACACCAGCCCCACCACGAACAGGACCAGCAGTGGTCCCCAGGCTTGCCCCAGTTGTTCGCCGTGCACCAGGGCAAAAGCGAGACTCGTCGCCAGCACTGCCAGGATCCTTCCCCACCTGCCGGCAGTGGAAGTCTCCGGAGCTGGCGCCATACTAAGCACTGCGAGCAGGCCACCCAGAACCAAAAGCGCCACCGTTGCAATTCCGAAGGCATGATTGGAAATCGTTGCCGCGGCCAGTCCCCAGGCCACCGTCATGGAGGCCGGCAGCAAGACCAGGCCCGACGGTCGCTTTCGCGCCTTCACACTTCGCGCCACCGCCAGCGCCCCGACCATCAGAAAAACTACAGCCAGCAGGACCGACCACGCCAGTTGGAGCCGGTGTTCGACGTATCCCCAGCCCGCCATGATCAGTATCCAGATGCAGCCGCGACGAACCTGACGCGGCGTCATGAAAAGCGTTTCCAGCCAGCGGTCCAGTAGCGGGTACAGAAACCCTCGGAAGAGCATCTCCTCGGCCAATGGCGCGATGGCCACTCCAAAAGTCATCATCAGATACGCGCCTCGCGGGTTCTGGAAAAACTGGTCCATGGGCAAGGATTTCGGAATGGGCAACAACCGCGAGAGCTCCCCCAGAGCCATGGCCAGAAAAGCGCCTGCCGACAGAAACCCCAGCCAGCCCAGGTTCCCCGGCCAATGCCACCCCACCGTCTGCCAGAAAGGACGTTGCTGGTGACGCGTCACCAGGCCATACATGGCTACCAGCATGGCCACGTAGGCCAGCGTCATGCTCGGCACGATCACCAGCGGCCCGGGATTCTTGCCCAGCTCAGCGGCGGACATGCCGTGCGAGAGCGAGCTATGCAAGACGATTACGAAAGCCATCGAGGTGAAGAGAAACAGCGCCGCAACCAAAACCAGCCCGACGATAAGGAGATCTAACCCGCTCCACGGCGGGTTTTCGGCGCCCGGATTAATCACAACCGCCGACGGCGAGACGACCGGTGGCTCGATCTCCGTCTCCGGGACAACATGATCTGAGGAAGACAATTGGCTCGTATACCTAAATGGGGCGGACACCGTTGTCCGCCGCCTTGACTTTTGTTACCTCACGCGTGCACTGCGTCGGCGCTGCAATCTCAAAATCAAAGATCAACTGCAATCGGTGAGCGAGGGCGCTCGCCCCACACACCTACGCCAAGCTCTTCTCCCGCGGTCCGTTCGAAAAATATCCCGCCAGCGCCTGCCCGGTGTAAGACTTCTTGTTGCGCGCCACCTGCTCAGGCGTGCCCTGGGCAACGATGCGTCCGCCTTCCTCTCCGCCCTCCGGGCCTAGATCAATGATCCAATCGGCGTTGCGGATCACATCCAGGTTGTGCTCGATGATCATAACTGTATTTCCCAAGTCGGTCAGCCGGTGCAGCACCTCGAGCAATTTCTTGACGTCATCAAAGTGCAGGCCGGTCGTCGGTTCGTCCAGCAGATACATGGTCTTCCCGGTCTGACGCTTGCTCAGTTCCCGCGCCAGCTTGATGCGCTGGGCCTCTCCGCCCGATAGAGTCACTGCGGATTGCCCGAGATGAATGTAGCCCAGGCCAACGTCCACCAGCGTCTGCAGCTTTTGTCTCACCTGCGGAATATTCTCCAGAATGGGCAAGGCATCCGAAACCGGCATTTCCAGAAGATCGGCGATGGACTGTCCTTTGTATTTCACCGCCAGAGTCTCGTGGTTGTAGCGGTGGCCGCCGCAGACCTCGCACAGCACGTACACATCAGGCAGGAAATTCATCTCGATACGCCGCTGTCCTTCACCCTGGCACGCCTCGCAGCGCCCTCCCGAAACGTTAAAAGAGAACCGCCCCGGCTTGTAACCTCGCTCGCGCGATTCCGGCAGCATCGCGTATAGGTCGCGGATCTGGGCAAACACTCCTGTGTAAGTCGCGGGATTCGAGCGCGGCGTGCGCCCGATCGGCGACTGGTCAATGCGAATGACTTTGTCGATATTTTCCGTGCCGGAAATCGCTTTGTATGTGCCGGGATCTTCCCGCGAACGGTAAAGCTTCTGGGCCAGAGCGCGGTAGAGGATATCATTCACCAGAGTCGATTTACCTGATCCCGAAACCCCGGTCACCACCGTCATCACACCCAGCGGAAACACAACATCAAGGTTTTTGAGATTGTTTTCCCGCGCACCCAGCAGCGTGATGGCCGCTCCGTTTGGCGCTCGCCGGTCCGGCCGCATTTCGATCTGCAGCCGGCCTGAAATGTACGCCCCGGTAAGCGACTCCGGGACGCGCTCGATCTCTTGCGGAGTTCCGTGCGCCACCAGGCCACCGCCATGCCGGCCGGCTCCCGGCCCCAGATCAATCACGTAATCAGCCCGCCGGATGGTTTCTTCGTCGTGTTCCACCACCAGCACGGTGTTGCCTAAATCGCGCAACTCCTCGAGCGCCTTCAGTAAGCGGCCATTGTCGCGATGATGCAGGCCAATGGAAGGCTCATCCAGCACGTAGAGCACGCCGCGCAGCTTGGAGCCGATCTGCGTCGCCAGCCGGATGCGCTGTCCTTCGCCGCCGGAAAGCGTGGCCGCCGATCGTTCCAGCGAGATGTAGCCCAGTCCCACCGCATCCAGAAATTGCAGGCGCTCGACAATCTCGTGCACGATGCGCCCGGCAATGATCGCCTCGCGCCCGTTGAGCTTGATCTTGCGCGCCGTTTCCAGCGCCCGCGACACCGGCAACGCGGTGAAATCGGCGATGGACATGCCGTTCACCTTGACAGCGAGGCTCTCCGGACGCAGCCGCTTGCCCTGACACGCGGGACATTTCGTGGCTGACATGTAGTCCAGCAGAAATTCCCGGTAAGTGTCGGAGGTGGATTCATCCACCGCCAGCTTGAGGTATCCCAAAATTCCGCGGAAGCCGGTCTTCCTGTTCTTTCCCGTTTCGCTCCCGTTCTTCCCCGCCTCGCCGTACAGCAGCAAGTTCTGGATCTTCTCGGGAAACTTTTCGAACGGCGTTGCCAGATCGAAGCCGTGGGCTGCGGCGGTAATTTGCACCTGATGAACCAGGTTCTGCGACGCTGACCCCGGCCCCAATCCGCCGTCGAGCAGCGGCTTCGACCAGTCGGTGATCACCCGGGCCGGATCGAATTCGTAGCGGCTGCCCAAGCCGTGGCACTCCGGGCAGGCGCCGTAGGCGCTGTTAAATGAAAACGACCGCGGCTCAAGTTGCGGCACGCTGATCCCACAATCCGGGCACGCCAGCTTCGCCGAGTAAAGTTGCTCGTCGCCGCCTACCACTGCAACCTGTACCAGTCCGCCGGCCAGCTTCATAGCCAGCCCCACCGACAATTCCAACCGGTGCTCGATTCCCGGCTTGACCAAAAGCCGGTCGATGAGTACTTCGATGGTGTGGTTCCGTCTCTTGTCCAGCGGGATGTCATCTTCGAGATTGATCAACTCGCCGTCGATGCGCGCCCGGGTGAAGCCGTGTTGTACCAATTTCTCCATTTCTTTCTTGAACTCGCCTTTGCGTCCGCGCACGATGGGCGCCAGCACCATCACCCGATCTTCCGGAGTCAGGCTCATGACCCGCTGCACAATCTGCTCCGCCGACTGCCGCGCAATCGCCCGCCCGCAGTTGGGACAATGAGGAACCCCGACTGAAGCGAATAAAAGGCGAAGATAATCATAGATTTCAGTGATCGTCCCGACCGTCGACCGCGGACTCCGGCTAGTGGTCTTCTGCTCAATCGAGATTGACGGGCTAAGACCATCAATGGCGTCCACGTCCGGACGCTCCATCTGGTCCAGAAACTGGCGAGCGTAGGCCGACAGGGTTTCCACATATCGCCGCTGACCCTCGGCATAGATCGTGTCAAAGGCCAAGGAGGACTTCCCCGACCCGCTGAGCCCGGTAATCACGGTGAGGGTATTACGGGGGATTTCGACGTTTATATTCTTGAGGTTATGCTGCCTCGCCCCGCGCACCGAAATCTTGGTAATAGGCATGAAATTGCCGAAAATAAAACTGGCCTTCCGTAATATGGACGGCCCCACAGAAATGATGGAAAGTGGGTTTGCGCGGCTCTACTCACGTATCTTAGTAGCTAACAGCGGCAAGCGTCAACGCGGGTACAGTCATGGATTGCGCCAAACGGGTCCGGAGCATAAGCCCGGGACCTGACAGGAAAGTAGGCCGAACTTGGGCGGGTTATTCGTTGCTTTCGTCATGTCGTTCACAGCCATCACCGTAGTGCTCGTGGGGATTCTCACGGCCTATGCCGTTGTAACCGGCATTCTGTACGCCTTCGCCTATAGCTCACGCCGACGCCCCAGCGCTACGTCGGCCATGCTCGTCCCCAGCCAGAGCCAAGCCAGCGGCGACTAGACACCGGACTTCGCGCATCAGCCCTCGCAAGTACCTTCCGACCTGAAATTGGTCTCACATTTTGATGATGGAGGACGGCCCAGACGGGCCTCCATACTTCGCCAAAATCCGTAGTTCCCTAATCGGAGGTCCGACGCCCGAGGTCTTTAGCCCGGCGTCCAGGCCTAGTTCGGCCCGCCCTGGGGGGGCGGCCCACCCGGTGGAGGCTGCTGTTGCTGCTGCTGTTGTTGTTGCAGCTGCAACTCGCGCAGCAATTGCTCCGGCGTCTTCACCTGCTGGGCATTGGGCTGCGGCTGTGGGGTTTCTGCGCTGGCAGAATTATCAGCCGGGTCGTCGACCGGCTGCTCCGAGATGTCCACGCCCTGCACTCCCTGTTCATCCACCTGAAACTGATTGTTGTTCTGGGCCGCGGGCACCGGCGGCGCAGCGTCTGGCTCCCCGCCGGACTTTGACGTCAATATAAGCCGCTCCACGCTGTCGGGATGCACCGGCGAACCCAGCATTACGTAGTTGAAGTGAGTCCCATTCAGCAGCGCTGCCAGGACATCGCGGGACGGCCCCGGTCCGAGGTGAGCGACAACCCGTTCGGTCGCGTTCGGCGGAACCTCTATCGCGGCCCCGGTCTGCGTTCGCACCGCCCGGAGAATGTCAGACAGGGTAGAGTTCTCGGCCATGATCGTCAGCTGCCCGCGACTGTACCGGACTTGCGGCGGCAACGCCGGCATCTGCGCCAGAGTGGGAGGAGGCGGAGGCAGAGCCGGCGGTAATGGTGGCTCGGGCGCAGTCTTCTTCACCGCCCTGGTTGCATGCTTCCGCGGCACTGATTGTTGGGTTATTGATGGCTGGGCTGAAGACGGCTGGGATCCAGACGGCTGAACCGGCGGCTGCTGGCCCACAGACGCTGTGTTCAAGAGGGCAAACAGCATCGAGGCCAGGACCAACCGGATTCGCGAGCACGGGACTGCCTTGAGGAAAACCACGATACCTGTTTCACGGCCTACAATAAGTTCGATGCTGGTTGCGGCCTAAACGGAATTGTAGCATCGTAATTGGGTATCAGAGCGGTATCCCGGACCTCGACGTTAGGGTCGCAAAGGTCCTGTTTTTCATGTCGGTTTCAAGATTTGCGGTTCCATCGCGGGCGATTTATCGTTGTCCGGCGCCCAAGGAGACAACCATGCACAAAATCATGCCGAAGCGCGGGAGCCTGCGATTCCTGCTCACCCTTTCGGTACCCGCTATTGCGATCGTCGCTGCGCTCGGCGTGCGCTTTTCTGCCGCGCAATCCGCTGCAGGAGCGAGCCATCCCGCCGATTTCTCTCACACTCTGCCGCAGCTGGATGGCAGCCACCTGCGCGCCACCATCGTCGAAGTAAACTACGCGCCGGGCGAGGCGGACAAGCCGCACAGCCATCCCTGCACCGTGATCGGATACGTCGCCCAGGGAGCGATTCGCTTCCAGGTAAAGGGCGGCCCCGAGTCCGTCTTCAAGGCGGGGGAAAGCTTCTACGAGCCGCCGAACGGGGTGCATCAAGTATCGGCCAATGCCAGCGACAAGGAACCGGCGAAGCTGATCGCCTTCTTCATCTGCGACCATGAGACGCCACTGACCGTGCCTCCCATGGACGGGCACTGACCATGTGGAGGCGGGGGCGGGCGAGGGCGCCCGCCTCACGCAACCTTCATCATCACGGGAGGGCGTTCAGCCGGGCACAAGATGCTCAAGGTTGGGGCTTCAGCCCTGAGGTTGCTGTTTCGGGTGCGAGCAGCCAACCTCAGGCGCTAAAGCGCATTCAGCTCTGGCAGCAGTGGCACGAGT
>Ga0134124_10004190_pt1 | contig 11597 bp, 9 predicted proteins | sample KB304_FD_96880 | JGI IMG/M metagenome (GOLD analysis project Ga0134124, IMG submission 96880) | Terrestrial soil microbial communities without Nitrogen fertilizer from Kellogg Biological Station, Michigan, USA - KB3-0-4 | ecosystem: Environmental > Terrestrial > Soil > Unclassified ... | reverse complement strand
TCGGGCATCTGGCCGTGCGCCACGGCGATGTGCGCCTCGGGCAGCAGGTGTTCCAGCCGCTCGCGTCGGTTCTGGATGGTTTCCACCTCGTTGTGCAGGAAGTAGACCTGGCCACCGCGTTTCAATTCGCGCAGCACCGCCTCGCGGATGACACCGTTGCCCTCGTTGCGGACGAAGGTCTTGATCGCCAGCCGCCGCTGCGGCGCGGTGGCGATGACCGACAGGTCGCGCAGGCCTTCCAGCGCCATGCCCAGCGTGCGCGGAATCGGTGTGGCGGTCAGCGTCAGCACGTCGACCTCGGCCCGCATCGCTTTCATCGTTTCCTTGTGGCGCACGCCGAACCGGTGCTCCTCGTCGATGATCAGCAGCCCGAGGTTCTTGAACTTCGTGGCTTCGCTCAGCAGCTTGTGGGTGCCCACGACGATGTCCACGGTGCCGTCAGCCAGCCCCTTGAGCGAACCGGAAACTTCCTTGCCCGAGCGGAAGCGCGAGACCTCCGCGACCTTGACCGGCCATTTGGCGAAGCGGTCGACCAGGGTCTGGTAATGCTGCTCGGCCAACAGCGTCGTCGGTGCCAGGAACGCCACCTGCTTGCCGCCGGTCACGGCGATGAAGGCCGCGCGCAGGGCGACCTCGGTCTTGCCGAAGCCCACGTCGCCGCACACCAGCCGGTCCATCGGCCGCGGCGACACCATGTCCTGGATCACCGCGTGGATCGCGCCGTTCTGGTCGGCGGTTTCCTCGAAGCCGAAGTCGTTGGCGAAGGCCTCGTAGTCCTGGCCGGAGAACCGAAATGCGTGCCCTTCGCGGGCGGCGCGGCGGGCATAGATGTTGAGCAGTTCCGCCGCGGTGTCGCGCACCTGTTCGGCGGCTTTGCGCCTGGCCTTCTCCCATTGTCCGGAGCCGAGCTTGTGCAGCGGCGCCTCGTCCGCCGAAACCCCCGTGTAGCGGCTGATCAGGTGGAGCTGGCTGACCGGCACATACAGCGTCGCCTTGTCCGCGTACTCGAGATGCAGGAACTCCTGGACGATCGGCGAGCCGTCTTCGCCCGCTCCCTGCCCGAGGTCCAGGTTGACCAGGCCCCTGTAGCGGCCGATGCCGTGTTGCGAATGGACCACCGGGTCGCCGACATTGAGTTCCGACAGGTCCTTGATCAGCGCCTCGACGTCGCTGACCTGCTCCTGCTTCTTGCGCCGGCGAGCCGTCGGCCCGGCCGCGAACAGCTCGGTTTCGGTGACGAAGTCGATGCTTCCGTCCAGCCAGGCAAATCCGGTGTTCAGAGGCGCCGTCGCGATGCCCAGCTTTTCCTCGCTCGCCTGGAATTCGGCGAGCGAGCCGAAAGACGGCGGTGTCAGGTGGCTGGCATGCAGGAAGTCCAGCAGGCTGGCGCGCCGGCCCTCGCTTTCGGCCAGCAGCAGCACGCGCCGCGAAGTAGCGCGCAGGTGTTCCTTGAATCTGGCCAGCGGTTCCTCGGCCCCGCGCACGACCGCCATCGGAGGAAGGGGTTCGAATTCGGCGTAGGCGCTTGTCTCAACGCCTTCCCTCAGCGCCAGCTGCGCATGCTCGTTCGCCCGGCCGTAGAACTGCTCGGCACCCAGGAACAGGTTTTCGGGTGGCAGCGCGGGCCGTTCGGGATCGCCTCGCACCAGCCGATAGCGGTCCCGCGTGTCCTGCCAGAACTGCTGGAACGACCGGTCCAGGTCGCCGTGCAGGACAACGGTTGCGTCCGCACCGATGTAGTCGAACACCGTGGCCGTCTCGTCGAAGAACAGCGGCAGGTAGTACTCGATGCCGGCCGTCGCTACGCCGTTGCCGATATCCTTGTAGATGCGGCTCTTGGTCGGATCGCCCTCCAGCAGCTCGCGCCAGCGGCTGCGGAATTTTGCCCGCGCGTCGTCATCCATCGGGAACTCGCGGCCCGGCAGCAGCCTGACTTCGGGCACGGGGTAAAGGCTGCGCTGGCTGTCGGGATCAAACGTGCGGATCGAGTCGATCTCGTCATCGAACAGGTCGACCCGGTAGGGTACCGTCGAGCCCATCGGGAAGAGGTCGATCAGCCCCCCGCGAACCGCGTATTCGCCGGGACTGACGACCTGCGTGACGTGGCTGTAGCCGGCCAGCGTGAGCTGGGCCTTGAGCCTGGCCTCCTCGAGCTTCTGTTTGTCCTTGAAGTGAAACGTATAACCAGCCAGGAAACTGGGCGGCGCGACGCGGTACAGCACAGTCGTCGCCGGCACCACAACCACATCCGCATCGCGTTGCGAAATGCGCCAGAGCGTCGCAAGCCGTTCGCTGATCAGGTCCTGATGAGGCGAAAAGGTGTCGTAAGGCAGCGTTTCCCAATCGGGGAAGAGCGCGCAGCGCAGATCCGGCGCGAAAAACGCGATTTCCTCGATCAGCCGCTGCGCATCCGTGGCATCGGCAGTGACGATGGCTGTCAGCTGCCCTGCAGCTTTGGCGCGCTCGGCCACGCGTGCCAGCAGCAGCGCATCGGCCGAGCCCGGCGGACGCGGCAATGTGTAGCGCTTGCCTACGCTAAGTTTGGGTAAATCCATAAACAAATACAAAACACCCCGCGCCTGAAGAGGGTGGGGTGTGAAGCTCGATTCTAGAATGGACGGTATGGCAACGAGCGAAAGTAAACCGAAACAGCGTTTTTATGCCCTTGTCCCATGCGCCGGCACAGGCAGCCGCGCCGGCACGCATGGCCCCAAGCAGTACGAGCGGATCGCGGGTCACCCGATGGTCTGGCATACCCTGGCGGCCTTCGCGGCCGTGCGGCGCATCTCCAGGACGATGGTGGTGGTGGCGCCGGGGGACGGCTTCTTCGAGCGCAATCCGACTTCCGCCATGGTGGTCGCCTGCGGCGGTGCCATGCGCGCCGACAGCGTGACCAATGGCCTGTACGAGCTCACCCGCGTCGGCGCCACCGACCAGGACTGGGTGCTGGTGCACGATGCCGCCCGATGCCTGATCACGCCGGCACTGATCGACACCCTGATCGACGCCTGCGCGCACGACGAAGTGGGCGGCTTGTTGGCTCGCAAGCTGCAAGACACCCTCAAGTGCGAGGAGGGCGGCCGCTCGGTTGCCACCCTTGAGCGCGAGGACAAGTGGCTGGCGCAGACGCCGCAGATGTTTCGCATCGGCCTGCTGATGCAGGCGCTCGAACGAGCCGGTGGCCATCTGACGGACGAGGCGGCCGCGATCGAGGCACTCGGGCACCGGCCGCTGCTGGTGCCGGGCGCGGTGCAGAACTTCAAGGTCACCTATCCCGATGACTTCGCGTTGGCCGAGGCCGTGCTGAAGGGGCGTTCGAGATGACCGCCACCCACGGCCTGCGGATGCTGCCCCCTGGCACGGGGCGGACGTTCCAATGACGTTTCGCATCGGCCAAGGTTGGGACCTGCATGCCCTGGTGCCGGGGCGCAAACTCATCATCGGCGGCGTGGAAGTTCCGTTCGAGCGCGGCTTGCTCGGTCATTCCGATGCCGACGTGTTGCTGCATGCGATCATCGACGCGCTGCTGGGCGCGGCCGCGCTGGGCGACATCGGCCGGCATTTTCCCGACACCGACGAGCGTTTCCGCGATGCCGATTCGATCGTGCTGCTCACTGAAGCCGCGCGGCGGGTGCGGGAGCAGGGCTTGCAGATCGGCAATGTCGACAGCACCGTCATCGCGCAGGCACCGAAGCTGGCCGGCTATGTCGATGCGATGCGTGAGCGCATTGCGGCGGCGCTGGACGTTGCGGCTAGCCAGGTCAACGTGAAAGCCAAGACGGCGGAGAAGCTGGGCCCGGTAGGGCAGGGCCTGGCGATCGAGGCACGCGCGGTGGTGCTGCTCTCCCGCCCGGGCTAGTACGCCGCTTCCGTCGTCACGGTCTCAGGCTCGGGGGCGGCCGTCGGCAGCCGCGGCTTTTGCAGCTTGATGTGCGCGGCCAGCCCGCCCGAAGCGGTGTTGGCCAGCGCGAAGATGCCGCCCATGCGCTGCACCGTCTTGTCGACGATGGCCAGGCCCAGGCCGGCGCCGGTGGCGGCGGTGCGCGCCGCATCGCCCCGGAAAAACGGCTTGATCAGGTTGGGCAGGGCCTCGGGCGCAACGCCCATGCCGTGGTCGCGCACCTTGAGCAGGACCCATTCGTTGCGCGACTTGGCTGTAATGTCCACGACGGCGATTCCGGTTTCGGGCGTCTTGCCGTAGCGCCGGGCGTTTTCCAGCAGGTTGGAGATGACGCGCGCCAGTTCCACCTCGTCCGCGAGCACCAGCAGGCCCTTGGAGATGTCGAGGTTGACCCGCATGTCGCCCTGGTCCTGCACGGCGTAGAGGCAAGCCTCAATCACGTCATTGAGCAGCACCGGCTTGAGCTCGGCATGATCGGGCCGGGCGTAATCCAGGAATTTGTCGATGATGGCGTCGAGCTGGTCGATGTCGGCAGCCATGTGGTTGCGCGCATCGGCGTCGGCCACGCTCATTTCGGTTTCCAGCCGCAGGCGCGCCAGCGGCGTGCGCAGGTCGTGCGAGATCCCGGCCAGCATCACGGCACGGTCCTGTTCGATCTTGGCCAGCTGCTGGGCCATGCGGTTGAAACCGATGTTGACCTCCCGTATTTCGCTGGTCACCGCTTTCTCGTCCAGCCGGCTGGCGTCGAAGTCGCCGTCGCGCACGCGGCTAGCCGCGAATGACAGCTGCTTGAGCGGGCGGTTGATCAGGCGGGCGATCAGCGCCGCCCCCGCCAGCGACAGGCCCGCGGCCGTGATCAGCCAGACCAGCCAGGTCTTGCCGCCGACGCGGGTAAAACGTGCGCGGTCCAGCAGCATCCAGTATTGGTCGGTATCGATCCGAAAGCCGATCCACAGGCCTTCCTCGCCATTGACGCTGGCTGCAATCACCGTTCCCGGGCCGAGACGCGTCGTGAGCTCGTCGGTGATGGCGTGGTCCAGCTCGCCGGCGCCGAAGGTCGCGTAGCGATCGGTGGGCTCGCGCGGCAGGATGCGCACGCCTTCCTGCTCAGCCAGCGTCTTGATGAGCGACACCCGCGCGATCGAATCCGAGTGCACCAGCGCGGCACGGCTCAAGTTGACCAGCGAGGCGATCTGCTGGGCCGTCTGGACGGCGCGTGGCTCGAACTCCAGCGCCCTGAACGTCTGGAGCCAAGCCACGATACTGCCGATGAGCAGCAGGGATAGCAGGAAAAAAGTGCGCCAGAACAGCGAAAGACCGAGCCGTGGCCGCATCTCGAGCGGCGCGGGGGCCGTCTCAAGCGGTGCCGGGCCGGTGACGTCGATACTCCTGGTGACGGCGCGAATCAATTACTGGTCCCCTGCTCATTTACTGCAGCCCCGATTATCGTTGCGCACTATCGCGCGGACGGTCAGCCCGCCCCGTCGGGAACGAAAACGTAGCCTACGCCCCACACCGTCTGGATGTAGCGCGGCGCGGCCGGATCGGTCTCGACCAGCTTGCGCAGGCGCGACACCTGCACATCCAGGCTGCGGTCGAACGGCTCGAACTCGCGCCCACGGGCCAGCTGTGCCAGCTTTTCCCGCGACAGCGGCTGGCGCGGGTGCCGCACCAGCGCCTTGAGCATAGCGAATTCACCGGTGGTCAGCGGCAGTTCCTCCCCGTTCTTGCGCAAGGTGCGCGCTCCGAGATCGAAGGCGAACGGCCCGAAGGTCACCACTTCGTTGTCGCTCGACGGTGCACCCGGTGCTTCCTGGGCTGGACGGCGCCGCAACACGGCATGCACACGAGCCAGCAGCTCGCGCGGATTGAAAGGCTTGCCGAGGTAATCGTCGGCGCCGACTTCCAGCCCGACGATGCGATCCACGTCCTCGCCCTTGGCCGTGAGCATGATGATGGGCGTGCGGTCATTGGCCGCCCGCAGCCGGCGGCAGATCGAAAGTCCGTCTTCCCCGGGCATCATGAGGTCGAGCACGATCAGGTCGGCTGTTTCGCGCAGCATGAGTCGGTTCAGGGCCTTCCCATCCTCAGCCAGGATGACTTCGAAGCCCTCCTGGGTCAGGTAGCGGCGGAGCAGGTCGCGGATGCGAGCGTCGTCGTCGACCACGAGGATCTTGTCGGTTCGGGCTACAGCTTGTGTCATGTTCATCCAAAGTGATATGTAACAGAGCCGATTTTGAGGGGCTTGATGGCGGGCGTGCGGGATTCGCCCCTGACCTTGACACAGTGTTACAAATGTTGCCCCAGGGCGCAAGCGTTGACCTGGGGCGTGTGAACGACGGGAATTCGTGATCGTTTAATGCTGACCATGAAGCAGTTTCTTGCCCTGATCGCCACCGTGGCCGCAGCGGCCTGCCATGCCGAGTCGACGCCGGCTGGCCCAATGACTTCGGGCCTCAGGCAGGGGACGGCGGAAAAGCCGCCGCCCTCGACCTCGGCCGTGCCGCGCCAGCTCTCCGCGCAGGAACGGGCGGAACTGCGACGCCAGCTTTATCAATACAGCCGCGTGGCGGGCAAGGGCTCGTGAGGCGCGCCCGGCTACTGGCAAGCGCCGCGACGTTGAAGGGGTTCGTTGCCGCTTGGGCCATGGCGATTGCCGCCAGCCCCGCATGGGCGCAGATCGCAACCTACGCCCCGCCGCAGAACGTGGTGCAGTTGTCGGCCACCGGGACGGTGGAAGTGCAACAGGACCTGCTGAGCTTGAGGCTGACCGCCTCACGCGAGGGCGCGGACCCCAATGCTGTTCAAAGCCAATTGAAGATGGCACTCGATGCCGCGCTGGCGGAAGCGCGCGCTGCAGCTCAGCCGGGCCAGCTCGACGTTCGGACCGGCAGTTTCGGTCTGTACCCACGCTATAGCCAGGGCGCCAGGAGCAATGACTGGCAGGGCACGGCCGAGCTGGTGCTGGAGGGGCGTGACTTTCCGCGAATCACCCGCACCGCTGGGCGCATTCAAACGATGACGGTCGGCGGCGTGAGCTTCGGTCTCAGCCGCGAGCAGCGCGCCAAGGTGGAAGGGGATGCGCAGGCAATCGCGATCGAACGCTTCAAGGCCAAGGCGGCCGAGCTGGCCAAAGGCTTTGGTTTCTCCGGCTACAGCCTGCGCGAGGTGGCGGTGAATGCGAACGACCTGGGGTTTCCGCGGCCGCTTCGGATGCAGGCGAGCGGCGTGGCGGCGCCCGAGGCCGCTCCTTTGCCGGTCGAAGCAGGGAAGAGCGCTGTGACGGTGACCGTTTCAGGAACGGTGCAGCTGAAATAACGTTACTGGGCCGCCCAGCCCCCATCCATATTCCAGGCGACACCTCTGACGTTGTTCGCGGCGGGAGAGCAGAAGAACACCGCGAGTTCGCCTAGCTCTTCGGGGGTGGTGAACTGCAGCGACGGTTCCTTCTCGCTGAGCAGTTGGCGCTTGGCCTCTTCGTTGGAACACTTGCCGGCCGCCGCCCGGGCGTCAACCTGCTGTTGCACCAGGGGCGTCAGCACCCAGCCGGGGCAGATCGCATTGCAGGTCACGCCGCTGGTGGCGTTTTCCAGCGCGATCACCTTGGTCAGGCCGACCAGGCCGTGCTTGGCCGCGACGTAGGCCGCCTTCTGCGCGGAGGCCACCAGCCCGTGCACCGACGCCACGTTGATGATGCGACCCCAGTTGGCTGCCTTCATGGCGGGCAGCGCCAAGCGGCTGGCATGGAACGCGCTCGACAGATTGATCGCGATCACGGCATCCCACTTTTCCGGCGGGAAGTCCTCCACCGGCGCCACGTGCTGGATGCCGGCGTTGTTCACCAGAATGTCGACGCGGCCGAACTGGGCGGCGGCGAACTTGATCATGTCCTCGATCTCCGGGGGCTTGCTCATGTCGGCGCCGTGATAGGCGACCTTCACCCCCAGCGATTGCACTTGCGCCTTCGGCCCTTCGACATCGCCGAAGCCATTGAGCACGATGCTGGCGCCCTGGCGCGCCAACGCCTTGGCGATACCCAGGCCGATGCCGCTGGTCGAACCCGTGACCAGGGCGGTTTTCCCTTTGAGCATGGTGAAACTCCGAAGTGAATTAGGATGAGGGAAACGGTTCGAGAACCGCAAAGTATCGGGGTTTTTATCCGCCATGCCGGAACCTACGCTGAACTACGTATCGTGTCCCGATCCCTCGGGAGGGCACCGCCTGGCCTATTGGCTTTGGGGCGACCCGCTCGCCGGGCACGTGATCGTCTGCGTCCACGGCCTGTCGCGCCAGGGGCGGGACTTCGACCTGCTGGCAGAGGCGCTGCTGCAACGCTCGGACCATCCACTTCGCGTCGTGTGCCCCGACGTGGTCGGACGCGGGCGCAGCGATTGGCTCAAGGACCCCGCGGGGTACCAGATCCCCGGTTACGCCGCCGACATGCTGGCGATGATCGCCGGCCTGCAACAGCAGGCCGCAGTGATCACGCTCGATTGGCTGGGCACGAGCATGGGGGGCCTGATCGGAATGGCCGTGGCCGGCACGCCCAAGCTGCCCTTGCCTGCGCCTGTGCGGCGTCTCGTGCTCAACGACGTCGGTCCGGCGATCCAGTGGCAGGCGCTGCAACGCATCGGCACTTACCTCGGCAACACGGGACGCTTCGAAACGGTGGAGCAGGCCGCGGCCGCGATGTGGGCCATCTCGACGAGCTTTGGCCCGCACACCCCCGAGCAGTGGCTGGCGCTGTCGCAAGCGATGGTCAGGGCGGCGCCGGAAGGCGGCTTCACATTGCACTACGACCCGGCCATCGCCGTGCCGTTTCGCACCGTCACCGAGGAGTCGGCGGCCCAGGGGCAGGCGGCGCTCTGGCAGCTCTATGACAACATCCGGGCCGAAGTGCTGCTTACCCGTGGCGCGAATTCGGACCTGCTGTCGCGCGAAACCGCGCTGGCCATGACACAGCGCGGACCGAAAGCGCGTCTGGTCGAGTTTGAAGGCGTGGGACATGCCCCCACCTTCGTTGCGAACAACCAGATCGAGGCCGCGGCCTCGTTTTTGTTAAGACAAGACAATGAAAAGTTTGACAGCGGAGCAAAGTGACTCCGTCCAAGTACCCGAGCTGATCGCCGCCACCGAGCAGGCGATGCCGCACCAGGCCAATGCGCTGGCCCGCGCGCGCGCATTCGCGGAGCCCTTCATTGCGGGAGAAACGCTCGACACCGGCCAGAACACGCTGGCACATGCCGATGCCGTCGCCGCCATCCTCAAAGGCATGGGCGGCTCCGAAGCCATGCAGGCAGCCAGCTACCTGGTGTACGCCTGCCCGCACCTGACCAAGCCGCAGGAGGTGATCGCCAAGGCCTTCGGCGAGAACTACGCGGCGCTGGCGGTCGAAACCACCAAGCTGGTTCGCGTCCAGCAGCAGACCCGGGCGGCGCAGGAGTCGGCGCAGCTGGTGGACGACCCGAAGGTGCAAACCGAGAACGTGCGCAAGATGCTGCTGGCGTTCTCGCGCGACCTGCGCGTGGTGCTGCTGCGGCTGGCTTCGCGTCTGCAGACGCTGCGCTGGTACGCCGCCTCCAAGCGGCCGGCGCCCCCCAGCGTCGCGCGCGAAGCGTTGAACGTGTTCGCGCCGCTGGCCAATCGCCTGGGCATCTGGCACCTCAAATGGGAAATGGAGGACCTGGCCTTCCGCTTCCTCGAGCCCGAAACCTACAAGCAGGTCGCCAGATTCCTCGACGAGAAGCGCGCCGAACGCGAGGAATACGTCGAGCACCTGCGCACCCGGCTGGAATCCGAATTGAAGGCCCAGGGCGTGCGGGCCAGCGTGCACGGCCGGCCCAAGCACATCTACAGCATCGTCCGGAAGATGCGCGGCAAGTCGCTGGACTTCAGTCAGGTCTTCGACATCCGGGCGCTGCGCGTCATCGTGCCCGAGGTGAAGGACTGCTATGCGGCGCTGTCGTGGGTGCACGAACAGTTCACGCCTATCGTCGAGGAGTTCGACGACTACATCGCCAAACCCAAGCCCAACGGATACCAGTCGCTGCACACCATCGTGCGCGACAAGGCCGGGCGTCCGATCGAAATCCAGATCCGCACGCAGGCCATGCATGACCATGCGGAGCATGGTGTGGCCGCGCACTGGGCTTACAAGGAGGCTGGCAGCAAGGGCTATTCCGGCGTCTCCGCCAGCGGCGAGTACGACGCCAAGATTGCGGTGCTGCGGCAGTTGCTGGCCTGGGAGCGCGATCTGGCGGGCACGAGCCAGGGACTGTTCGAGGACCGCATCTATGTGCTGACGCCGGACGCTGCCATCGTTGAACTGCCCCAAGGCGCGACGCCGATCGACTTCGCCTACACCGTGCACACCAGCCTGTGCCACCGCTGCCGCGGCGCCCGCATCGATGGCGTGATGGTGCCGCTGAACACACCGCTGCAGAATGGCCAGACCGTGGAGATCACGGCCGCGAAGGAGGGCGGGCCTTCCCGCGACTGGCTCAATGCCGACCTCGGGTTCCTGGCCAGCAATCGGGCCAAGGCCAAGGTGCGCGCCTGGTTCAACGAGCAGATCAAGCACGAGACCGTCGCGCGCGGCCGGGAGGCGGTGGAGAAACTGCTGCAGCGCGAGGGCAAGACCGCGACCAAGCTGGAAGACCTCGCCGGGCAATTGGGCTTCAAGTCGGCCGAGGACCTGTTCGCGGTGGTGGGCAAGGACGAGTACTCGCTGCGCAACATCGAAACCGTGCTCAGGCCGGCCGAGGCTCCGCTGCCGCAGGACGAATTCCTGCTGAAGAAATCGCGGCAGGCCGAGAAGGCGCCCAAGGGCGGCGTGCTGGTGGTGGGCATCGACTCGCTGATGACGCAGCTCGCCAAGTGCTGCAAGCCGGCGCCGCCAGATGCGATCCGGGGATTCGTCACGCGCGGCAAGGGCGTGAGCATCCATCGCAGCGACTGCAGCAATTTCCGCGAACTGGCGGCGCGGTCCGCCGAGCGCGTGATCGAGGTCAAATGGGGCGCGCCCAAGTCCGACGGCGCCGTGTACCCGGTCGACATCACGGTGGAAGCGGCGGACCGGCAGGGGCTGCTCCGCGATATCTCCGAGCTCTTGACCAAGGAGAAGATGAACGTGATCGGAGTCCAGACGCAATCGTTGCGAGGCACCGCCTGGATGACCTTCACGGTGGAGATCACGGACTCGGCACGCTTGAACAAGGTGCTTGGCCTGGTGGCCGAAGTCAAGGGCGTGCGGAGGGCGAAGAGAAGGTGATTTCCTCCTGCTACAATCCGCGCTCGAACACGAATCCAGGCGCGTAGCTCAGCTGGTTAGAGCACTACCTTGACATGGTAGGGGTCGTTGGTTCGAGTCCAATCGCGCCTACCAGATCTCCCCGCCATCAACGGTCTCGTCACGCCGCAGCCTCGCCGCCGCGTATGAGTTCCCGGGCGCTCAGGCCTGCGCTGCGCGCTCGGCCTCGACTTTCGCGGCAACCATCTCACGCAGCTGCCGCTTGAGGATCTTGCCCACCGGACTCACCGGAAACGCGGGCATGACCTCCAGCCGCTCGGGCAGCTTGAACGACGCGATGCGCTGCCCGCGCAAGTGGGCGATCAGCTCGTCGAAACCCAGCTGGGTGCCCGGCTTGAGCACGACGCAGGCGCAGGCCTTCTCGCCGAACACCGGGTCGGGCATCGC
>Ga0134124_10004187_pt1 | contig 11602 bp, 11 predicted proteins | sample KB304_FD_96880 | JGI IMG/M metagenome (GOLD analysis project Ga0134124, IMG submission 96880) | Terrestrial soil microbial communities without Nitrogen fertilizer from Kellogg Biological Station, Michigan, USA - KB3-0-4 | ecosystem: Environmental > Terrestrial > Soil > Unclassified ... | reverse complement strand
TAGTCGGCCGCACGAAGGCCAAGCATTTGTGCGACCTCGACCCACAATTGGTCGCGAAAACCGTGTGGGAACGAATTCGGATCGCTACTGAAACCTTCGGGCCACGTGTCGGACGCGCCGACCCGAACCGAGCCAGCGGGCAAAGTGATGGGCTCCGCGATTACCTGCGAGTTCGCGGTATCACGGTCAGCGACTCGACTTCTCGCCCTTCTCGTCTCCCGACTCCGGCGGCACGCTCTCGTCCCCCAAGGTACGGATGCTCGGCGGCGACATGTGGACGATGAACGGCGCAGAAGGCGCGGGGATCGACGCGGGGAACGGGATGGACGACGGCGGCATGGAGGTCGCCGCGATCGCGTCGTCCGCGGGACTGCGGTACAAGACGACCGTATTTCGCCCGCCGTTTTTGGCCTCGTACAGGGCCAAGTCAGCGGCCTTCACCAAATCTTCCGCCTGCCCCGAGGCCACGTCGGTGTTGCCCGCACAGCCGATGCTGGCCGTGATCCGCACGAGCTCGTTGCCGAAGGTGAACTGCTGCTTGCGCATGTTGTTCAGCAAACGATCCGCGACGACTTTCGCGTCCTTCTTGCTGGTGTGCGGCAACAGAACCGCAAACTCTTCGCCGCCGTAGCGAGCCGCCAGGTCGACCTCGCGTAAGCTGCCGACGATCCTGCGCGCGACCTCCTTCAAGACCTGGTCCCCTGCGTCGTGACCAAAGCGGTCGTTGATGTGCTTGAAGTGATCGATGTCGACCAGCAAACAACTCAGCGTGTTGCGGTAGCGACGCGTGACGGCAAACTCGCGTTTGAGAACGTCGGAAAAGCGTCGGCGATTGAACAGCCCAGTGAGCGAGTCGGTGATGGCCAGCGCTTCCACGCTGTGCAGCATCGTCTCCAGCTGCTGATTGCGGGTCCTCAGGTCGGAATGCGCAGCTTTCACCCGCAACGCCGCAAAGATGCGCGCTTCGAGCTCCTGATCGTCGAAGGGTTTGGCCAAGTAGTCGTCCGCGCCGATGTTCAGGCCCGCGATTCGATCGGCAACCGCGGTCCGCACCGTCAGCATGATCACCGGGATATCTCGAGTGTCCGCGTTCACCTTCAACCAGCGACACACCGCGAAACCGTCGATGTCGGGCATCACGACATCCAACAGCACCAGATCGGGAGATTTTTCGCGTGCTAGACGCAAGCCTTCAGCGCCGGAAGAAGCGCGCTGCACCGCGTAGCCGAGGCGCTCGAGCGATTCGGTGATCTGCGAGCTCTGCGCCTCGCTGTCGTCGATTAGGAGCAGGTTTGCTTTCATCGGTGTTCTTCGGTCTTCGCGCGCCCCGCGCCGACCTGTAACGGTAGGCTGTCCCCAAGACCTCGACAACGGGGCAATTGAGCTTTGCGGCGCAAAGGTCGCAAATTTGGCCATCAGCCAGTGATTGGGGCCGAATTCTTGCGTTGCCTGACGAGCATTGCCGCTTGTAGGTGAGCGCCGCACCCAGCAGATGTGTCACGCGGCGCGCCGTCGACGTGATCAGCGTCCACCCGAACGACCACGCGCTGGCGGAAAATCCGAAAGCCCAACACCTGCAAATCGACTCAAACGAGCATGCTCGTCGAGTGATCAGGAATTTGGGCGCCGTTTCGCGCCGGTATCGCCGGCGGACAGCCGTTTCGAGCTTCGTTTTCCGAGCGGCGGAGCGGGCGCGCACGCGGCGTCAATCAGCGTGGTTGCCATGTCACGCGCGGCAGCGGCGACGCTTGGATCTCGGTCCATTTGCGCGGCCGCAACCAAGCCGTCGTACAGCACCACGAGTTGCTGAGCCAGCCTCGCGGGATCCTCGGCTCCGGCAGCCGTCGCCAGATCGAGCAGCAACGAACGCAACCAACGACGCGAAGCGTCGCAAACTCCCCGCGCAGCGGAGCCGAGCGGCTCCTCCGCACTCGCGCGCTGGAATGCGCAACCGCGAAAAGTCGGTTTGGCGATGACTTCACCCAGGCCAGCGAAGATGGCGAGCAACTGCGCGCGCGGGTCCGTTTGGCTGGCGACCGATCGCTCGATGCGCGTTTGACGCTGTTGCAGGCGCTCGGTCAAATAGGCACGCACCAACTCGTCCTTGCTGCCGAACGTGCTGTACAGAGAGGCCTTCGCTACGCCAGCACTCTCGATCACCCGATCGATCCCGACCGTGTGGATGCCCTCCTCGTAGAAGAGTTTGTTCGCCGCGTTCAACAGCCGCTCACGCGGAGCCTTGGGGGATTCGCCGGCCATCCGCTTGACATAGCAGACAGGTCTGTCTAGATCAAGCCGCAGCAGACAGACCTGTCTGTCCAGACCAAGGAACTATTTCTAATGATTCCATCAATATCCGTCGCGCTGTCACCGACGTTGGGTGGGACGCGGCGGCTGTCCAAGTCGCTCATGTTCCTGCTCTTGGCGTCGATGGAGGTTTCTTTCTTGGCGGGTTCCATCGCGCCGACTCCGGTCTACGCGCTGTACCAAGCGGCCTGGGGTTTCACCCCCATCACCACGACGCTGGTGTTTGGCGTGTACGCCTTGGCAGTGCTTGCGTCGCTGCTGGTCGTCGGCTCGGTCTCTGATCACGTCGGTCGACGCCCCGTCTTGTTGGGCGCGCTCGTGTTCCAAGCGTTGGCCATGCTGGTGTTCGCGACGGCAGGCAGCGTGAATGCCTTGCTCATCGCCCGAGTCGTGCAGGGGCTTTCCACGGGCGCCGCGTTGGGCGCGCTCGGCGCAGGCATGCTCGACATCGACCGCGCGAAAGGCACGGTCGCCAACTCGGTCGCACCGATGCTCGGCACGGCGACCGGCGGTTTGGTGTCCGGCCTGATGGTGCAGTTTTTACCGGCACCGACCCACCTGATCTATCTGGCCATGTTGGCCGTATTCGCGCTGCAAGGCGTGGGCGTGCTCTCGATGCCTGAAACGTCGACGCCCGTGCCGGGTGCACTCGCCTCCCTGCGCCCTCAACTCCGACTCCCAGTCTCGCTGCGAAGAGCGGTGTTGTTGGCTGCTCCCTTGCTGATCGCGTCGTGGGCGCTGGCGGGCTTCTACGGGTCTCTCGGACCAGCGTTGGTGCGCGCACTGGCCGGGGCCAAATCTCCCTTACTAGGCGGGCTGGCCATCTTGGCGTTCGCAGGCAGCGGCGCGTGCACGGTCTTGCTGCTGCGTGCCCGAGCGGCGGGCCCGCTCACGATTCTCGGGGCAAGTGCGCTCGCGGCAGGTGTCGCGCTGACGCTCTCGGCACTTTCGTTGGGCTCCGTCGGCGTGTTCTTCCTCGGCACTGGCCTGGCCGGCGCAGGCTTCGGAGCTGGCTTTCAAGGGGCAATTCGTAGTGTGGTTCCTCTGGCCTCGAGCCAAGAGCGCGTCGGCGTGCTGTCGGTGTTGTTTTTGATCTCCTACTTGGCCATGGGCGTGCCGGCCGTGGCTGCTGGAGCGAGGGTCGTTTACGGCCACGGACTTTCGAGCACCGCCTGGGAGTACGGCATCACCGTCATCGCGCTGGCCTTGCTCACGCTACTCGCGCCATTCGCGCTGGCTGCTCGCCGCCGGCATTGACGCGCGCTGCGCGTGCACTCGGCGGCCGTCGCCACGGCCGCGCCGAAATAGCCGTTTTTTCGCGCTCGCGTCGGCGAGCCTGGGGTTGTGCGTAGTCTCCTGCGCGACAACCGTCTAGCGTGGACGTTCGCGAGCGACGATGCCCCCTAGAATCGACATACGCGCCCTGCTGCTGATCGCCCTCGACGAGAAGCCGCCACCGGGGTTGCCCGAGCGAGTGATGGCGCGGGTAGCAGCGCTGACCACCATCGTCGAATTCGCGCGCATGCTCGGCGCGGCGCCCATCGACTGGTTGACGCGTCGCACGGAAGGGAGTGACCCGAATGACAACGGCAACAGTGAGTGAGTGGGCCGCGGGCAGTGGCGCGCCAGGACAGTGGCTGACGCGCTTCGCGGCCGAGCCTGCCGAGCGCGCGGTGGCCGAAATCGCCACGCGGGCGCCGACCGTGGCCGGCGCCATCGGAGCCTTCGTCGCTCTGTGGTTGGTTGCCAAGGTCGCGCGCGTGGTTGCCGTGCGCGTGTTGGAGTTGGTCAAGCTGGACGATGCGCTCGAGGGCACGCTGATCTCGCGCATTTTCTCGAGCTTGGGCGAAGGGTCGACGCCAGCGAAGGCCCTCGGCACGATCGTCTATTTCGCGATCGTGGTGACGGCCGCGGCCGCGGCCGCGGATATCTTGGGACTGTCTTCGGTGCGCGCGGCGCTTTGGGCGGTGCTTGCTTACGTGCCCAAACTGGGCGCGGCGCTCGCGGTGCTCGGCGTTGGCGGCTACGTGGCGCGCACCGCGCGACGCGCGGTGGCCGGGGTGATGAAGGAGCTGAAATCACCGTTTGCGGGCATCGCCGAATCGCTGACGGAAGGACTGATCCTACTGGTCACGGTCACCGTGTGTGTGAACCAACTGGGCGCGGACCTTTCGTTCATTACCAACAATTTGGCGGTGATCGTCGGCTTCTTCATTGCAACCGCCGCGTTCTTGTTCGCCTGGGCCATGCGCCGTCCGGCAGAAGAGATCATCGCCAACTACTATTTGCGTCGCCTGGTGCGCATCGGTGACCAAGTGACGCTGGCGAACACCGAGGGGACGGTGGACCGCTTTGCAGCGCTCGGGCTCGTACTCAAGGACGCTGACGGCTGTGAGCACTTCATCCCCGCTCGCCATGTGCTGGACGGCTTGTCGCGCACGCAGTCGGCTGTCCTGGTCCGCCCGAGCAAGTAACGGAATGAGCGCCGCGCCGGACATCAGCGGGGCCCCCGCCACGAGCAGCGAGCCGAGCGACGCCGAGCTGGTGGCGATGTACCGCGAAACGGCCACCGACGTCGCGTTCAGCGAGCTGATCCGCCGTCACCAAATCGGAATCTTCCGGCTGCTGCTGACACTCTTGGGCGACGCCGACGAAGCCGAGAAACTGTGCGAGCAGGCGTTCTTCGAGGCGGCGCGCAAGCTGGATCAGCTGGCAGATCCAGCAGCCTTCCAACCCTGGCTGGCAGGCGTTGCTCGCGGATTGGTCAACCAGGCGGAAGCGGCGCGCGGCAAGAAACCGCGCAAAACCAAGGTGCGTAACCTCAGCCCGCCCGCCGATCCGCGGGGCGCCGTCAAACAGCAGGTGCAAGGCGTCCTTTCGGAGCTGAGCAACGACGAACGAGCGGCCCTGGTGCTGGCCGATCTGGAGGGCGATTCATTTCAGGCGATCGCCGCGACCTTGGGCACGACTGCCGCCGGAGCCGAACAACTCGTCGAGCTCGCGCGCAGCAAGTTCGTCGACGCATTGGTGCGGCGCGCCGAGGACGAAGGGAACGCGCCCGCGAAAGCCGCGGCGGTTCAAGATCTGGAACCCGGACGCGTGCTGGGCAAACGCTTTCGCATCGAGCAGCGCGTCGGCGAAGGCGGAATGGGCGCCGTATTTCGCGCCACGGATCTGAAGACCGGCCGGAGCGTCGCGGTCAAAACCTTGCTGCCAGAAGCGGCCAAGGACCCGGCCCTGCGGCGCCGCTTCGAGCGCGAGGCGAAGATCTTGCAGAAGGTCGAACATCCGAACTTCGTGCGTTTCCTGGAATACGGTAGCGGCTCTGCCGAACCCGCGTACGTGGTGATGGAGTTCTTGGACGGCGCCGCGCTGAGCAAGCTACTCACGCACGAGTCGCGGCTGGTTCCCCAACGTGCATTGCACATCACGCGGCACGTACTCACCGGCCTCGAGTACGCTCACCGGCTCGGGATCGTGCACCGCGACGTGAAGCCCGACAACGTCGTGATCGTACCCGCCGATCAGGACCCGGAGTTTGCCAAGATTCTGGATTTTGGCATTGCCCGGCTCGCCGAGCCAGACGCCGTCGACAACACCCAAATCACGAAGAAGGGCGAGATCTTCGGCACGCCCGCGTACATGGCTCCGGAACAAGTCCGCGGTGACCCGATCGACTCGCGCGCGGACCTGTATTCGGTGAGCGTCATGTTGTACGAAATGCTCGCGGCTCGACCGCCCTTCGTGGCCAAGAATCAAAACGGATTGTTCGCGATGCATCTGGCCTCGGCGCCGCCACCGCTGCGTGATCACTTGCCGGACGTGCCGCAGCTCTTGCCGCTTCAGGAGCTGCTCGACGTTGGGCTCGCCAAGCAACCGGAGCTGCGCTTTGCGTCTGCCGCCGAGTATCTGACCAAGGTCGAGCAGCTGCTCGACGCCGGCTGGCAAGGCTTGGACGCCGCTGTCTCCGTGGCGAAACCGGCACGATCGCGCAGCGACCAAGCCCGCGCTGCAACGACGTCACCCGGTTTGGCGCCCAGTGCTGGGCGCGTGTCGCGGCCGAGTTTCCGCGTTCTGCTGCTGGCCTCCGCCCTGCTGCTCGCCGTCGCTGTCGCGCTTTGGCTGCTGTATGGCAAAGTGCGGGCATGACCTCGACGACGCGTCTCCAGCGAGGACCGATGATTCCGGTTCGCACCCTCCGCGTCGAGGTATTGTCCGGTCCGGACGCCGGCAAGACCCTGGAAACCGAAGCTGAAGTGCTGACCATCGGCAGCGCGCCCGGAAATGGCCTGCGCCTCACGGACGACACGGTGTCGCGTTTTCACCTCGAACTGTCTGGCGGTGAAAGAGGGATCAGCATCAGCGATCTGGGGTCGAGCAACGGCACCGAGAGTGGCTCGGTTCGCATCGAGCGCGGCGTGATCGCCTCCGGGGCGGAGCTGCGATTGGGCAACACCAAGCTGCGCGTGCATGACGGCGACGCCTCGGTGGTCGAACTCTACGAGAGCGACGAACTCGGCGAGCTGAAGGGCAAAACCGAGCTGATGCGACGCCTGATGGCGCAGGTCACGACGGCCGCGCGCTCCAGCGTGCCCGTGCTGGTGATCGGCGAATCGGGTACCGGCAAAGAGCTCGTCGCGCGCGCCGTTCATCATTCAGGGCCACGCAGCAACGGCCCCTTCGTCACTCTGGACTGTGGGTCGCTCGCGCCCAATCTGGTCGCGAGTGAACTCTTCGGTCATGAGCGCGGCGCGTTCACGGGCGCGGATCGCCAGCATCTGGGCGCGTTCGAGCGCGCCAACGGCGGCACGCTCTTTCTCGACGAAATCGGGGAATTGCCCGCGGAGTTGCAGCCGCAACTGCTGGGCGCGCTCGAGCGCAAACGCTTCCGGCGCGTGGGCGGGCGCGCAGACATCGAGGTGGATTTGCGCGTCGTGTGCGCGACCAATCGCGACCTGCGCGCAGAGGTGAACGCCGGAGTGTTTCGGCTCGACCTCTATTATCGCATTGCGGTCGTGGTCTTGCGCCTGCCCGCGTTGCGTGAGCGTGCCGCGGATATCCCGCTGCTCGTCGCTCACTTTTTACGCGAGTGCGGGCACGACGGCGCTCCGGAGGAGTTGCTGCCCGCGGCGCTGCTCCAACAATTGCAGCAGTATCGTTGGCCGGGCAACGTACGTGAGTTACGCAATTGGGTCGAGGCGACGGTCGCCATGGGCGAGAGTCCGCCACTGTCGGTCCATGACCCAAGCGGCACGCACCAAAGCCCAGAAGAAAGCGAACTCTACGGTTTGTCCTACAAAGACGCGCGGCGCACGGTACTCGAAGCGTTCGAGTTGCGCTACGTGACCCACTTGCTCGCGGCCGCGAACGGCAACGTCGCAGCGGCCGCGAGAACGGCGCAGATGGACCGCACGTACCTGATCAAGCTCGTGCAGCGCCACGGCTTACGCGCGCGCTGAGCCGACTCGCGAGTTGTCGTCTGCGGACCACAGATCGCAGACGACAGACGACACTCGGTCGGGATGGGCCGGCGGCTTTGCCGGCAATTTACGGCATTTCGACGCGGCGCCAGCACTTGGGAAGAGTGGTCCGCTCTTTGCTGTAGGTGTGCGAGAAAGGCTTCGACTGGAGCCCGTACTTCCGCTTCGAGCGGTCTCCCGGCTCGGGAACCGACGCGTGGAGTTCTGATATCCTCGCCGCCGTCCCCACCGCCTCAGACTCTCGAAGGAATTCCTCCATGAGCCTCGCCAAAGACTTCAAAGAATTCGCCATCAAGGGAAACGTCGTCGATCTCGCAGTCGGTGTCATCATCGGCGCTGCCTTCGGTAAGATCGTCAGTTCGTTCGTAGCCGACGTCATCATGCCGCCGCTCGGCCTGCTGACGAGTGGCGTCGACCTGAAACAGCTCAGCGTGACCTTGCGCGCCGCGGAAGGAAAGACGCCTGCAGTCGTCCTGAGCTACGGCGCGTTCTTGCAAAACGTGTTCGACTTTTTTCTGGTCGCGATGGCCATCTTTGCGATGGTTCAGCTCATTGCGAAGCTGAGGCGCGCCGAAAAAGTCGCGACGCCCCCGCCGGAGCCGCCCAAGCAAGAGCTGTTGCTCGAGCAGATTCTGGCCGCCATCAAAGCTCAGCAAAAGTAGCTTCGCGAAGACCGCGAGCCAGCGCGAGCTCGCCAAGGAAGGACATGAAGACCAAACCGTACGTCGTGCTCGTGGGGATGGATTTCTCGAAACTCGCCGACCGTGCGCTTTGGCATGCGTTCGAAGTCGCCACTCGGCACGAACACGCCGAGGTCCACGTGCTGTGTGTCATTCCGCACGCGAGCTTGGGTGCCCATCACGCGTTGACCGGCTACTGTCTGACGGCGGAGGCAGGCGTCCGCGACGGCGCATTCGAGAGTCTGCGCGCCCACGTGCAGGCCGAGCTGGACGCCTTCATTACGCGCACGGGGTCACGGCGCGCTCCCGAGCAAGTGGTGTCACACGTTCGGCTCGATGCGCCAGCGCTCGGAATCGTCGAACTCGCTTCAGCCATTTCGGCCGACCTGATCGTGGTCGGTACTCACGGTCACCGCGGGTCGAACCATTCATTGATGGGCTCGGTGGCCGAAAACACGGTGCGCTACGCTGCGTGCCCGGTTTTGGTCGTTCCCGCCGAGAAACAGGCACAGATGGCGGCCGAGTGCTTGCGCGGTGCTGCGCCACCGTGGAGCACGGCCGGCGCCTCCACGTGCAGCGCGACGCATCGTCCCTCCATGCGCCCATGAGGCGCAAATGCGATCACCCGCGGGTGGGAGGGGTAACGAAAGCCGTCAGTTGTTTCTGGCGCGTAACGTAAAGCACCTTTGCCGGAGCTGCCTTGGACAGGCGCCGAAAAAATTCGCGATCGCCTCGCAATCGTGACTTTCCATGGCGAGGAGTTTGGATACTAATACGAGCATGACGCGCCCCGTCAGTGGCACCTTTCGACGAGTCGATCGCGTGCACGCGCTTGCGGGCACGACGGTGCGGCTTTTGCTCGAAGGTTCCAGCCGAGAACAAAGCGCTACCCTGCACGAGCTCGGCATGTCGGACCTGCTGCTTTCCGGCGCCGCCCTGCGTTTGGGCTCGAGGCTGCGCGTTGCCATCACGCTGCCGGGGCGCTACCTCGAGTTCGAAATCCCGGGCATGGTTAGCTGGCATTTGGACGGCCGCTTCGGCGTCTCGTTCGATTACTTGAGTGCGCGCCAGACCTACGGGCTCGTCTTGGCTATGGATGTGATCAGCCGCGCTGCCGAGGACGCGCCGACTCAGGCGCGCGGCGGTCAGCGCTGACGAAGGGGCGGTACGCTGGGCGTCGCGAGTCGAATCATTGCCGCAATCGTCGTGCTGGCCTTGCTGAGCACCGCCATACTAGCGGTGCGCGTTGCCGTGCACGATCGGCGCGAGCACGTGGAGCAAGCATGGCGCGAAGCCCGAAAGTGCGCGCTCACCTACGCGCAGCCCGCGCATTTCGCGAACAGCGACGAGCAGCGAGAGTGCAGCGGCACCGCGCGCACGGCCGCCGAGCTCAGCTGGGAAATGCCCGAGCACAACGGGCAGCAATTGGAGTTGCAAGCCTCGCTCGACGAACTGGTGCACGCGCTCGACAGTAGAGACGAACGCCGTCTCTGGAGCGCCATCGAGCGTTCTGCGCGCGCGGGTAGCGCGTTCGGCTGGCAGACGGTGCACACCCGCCTACACTGAACTCGTCCGCGATTTTCGAGGGCGTTGCGGTGCGTGGCCGCCGGACTTGCAGCCGTCGCAGCCGTTTGAAAAACTCGTTCGATCATGAACACGAGTCTCGTATTGCGGGGACTGTCGTCATTGCTGATTGGCTCCGCGCTGGTCGGGTGCGGCGGCAATCGAAACGGCGCGGCGAACGCCAGCGGCGGAGGCGCGGGCGGCGACGAATCGAGCGGCAGCGGCAATGCAAGTTCAGGCGGCGACGGAGCCGCGCCGAGCAGCGAGACGGGCGGCGCGGGCGGCGCCAGCGCAGGGCCGAGCGCATGCGACGACTTTGGGCACTTCGGCACGCCCAGTCTGACTTTTACGCTGCCCGCCGGCAAAGCGATGATCTCTTACCCCGACGTGCAAAAGAGCTTTCCCGACGTCGACTGGGCCAATCTCGACCGCTTGTACGTGCCGGCCGGCAAATACAAGAGCTTCGAGCTCGGCAATCTGCCGCGACGCGAGGCCTCCCGAAAGCTAGTGATTACGAACATCGGCGGGCAAGTGCAGGTCGGCCCGAATCTCGGCGGCAACTTCATTTGGTCGATGGGGGGCGGCTCCAATTGGGTACTCACGGGTCGCTACGATCCGGACTCGAGGACCGGCGACGCGGGCTTCCCGGGACACCGTTGCGGCGCGTACGCCAATTCTCGAGGCCAATACGGCTTCTTGAGCGACGACGCGTTCGACCACTCGGGGCAATACACACACATGGGCCTGGCCGTCGGTGGCGGTGCGACCGATTTCGAACTCGAGTACGTGGAGGTCACCCGCTCTGGGTTCGCGGGGATCCGGCTGCTCAACTCGATGACTGGCGGCGTCGCCGACCCGAGCAAGCCCATGGCCAACGTCAGCGTGCACGACACCTACGTGCACGACGTCGATTCCGAGGGCTACTACTTCGGCTGGACGGGAGAGCCCCCATCGTATTTGTTCCCCAATCTGCAGATTTACAACAACCGCATCGTGCGCACCGGCAGTGAGACCCTACAAATCCAAGACTTGGGCGAGGGTTCGCACATTCATCACAACGTATTCGCGTATGGCGCGCTGCATTGGCTCGACAACTTCGGCCAATACCAGGACGGGTGCTTACAGATTTTGAGTCGTGAGGGTAAGACAGAGTTCGACCACAACGTGGCCATGGGCGGGGCAGGCACGTTTCTCAGCTTCTTCAGCTCGCCGGAGAGCGGTGACGGAGCGCGCACGGTGATCTTCCACGACAACTACTTCGCTGATACGCGCAGCTTGGGTGGCTACCTGAACGGTAGCTCGGAAGCTCCTTCGAGCTTCAGCTTCAGCCACAACTTCTTCCGTGGCCTCGATTTCGCTTACACGCCGGTGAATCCGAGCGCCACCGACCCGGGAGTCGTGTTTGGGGTGAACGGGGCGCACAAGGCGCCGATCACCTTCGAGGGCAATACCTTCGAAGGCAGCCGCCAATTGCTTTCTGGGATCGACGTCAACGGCAGCAAGGGCAACATCGACGCCACCGACAACGAAAATGGTCCGGTGACGGCAATTGCCTTCGTCGATTCGGGCTAT
>Ga0134124_10004185_pt1 | contig 11602 bp, 6 predicted proteins | sample KB304_FD_96880 | JGI IMG/M metagenome (GOLD analysis project Ga0134124, IMG submission 96880) | Terrestrial soil microbial communities without Nitrogen fertilizer from Kellogg Biological Station, Michigan, USA - KB3-0-4 | ecosystem: Environmental > Terrestrial > Soil > Unclassified ... | reverse complement strand
CTCGGGGGACGCGGTCGTGCAGGAGCTGGCGGTCGCCTTCGCGGGGCTCGCGAAGGACGAGGGGCTCGCGCTCCCTTTCACGCTGCGCTTCCTGGTCTGGGGCAGCGAGATCCACTCGACGAAGGCGTACGTCGAGCGCATCCGCGCCGACGGCAGCGCGGCGCGCCACCTCGCGGTCGTCAACTTCGACGAGGCGGGCACCGGCGCGACGCGCGACTGCGTCTACTTCGAGCCCGACGACCTGAAGCTGAACGAGCCGCTCGTGCGCCTCGGGCTGACAATGGCGGGCGACTACGTCGGGAAGCCCGGCTTCTGGACCGAGTACACGAGCAACGCCTCGCTCGGCGGCACCGACAGCTACGAGTTCGCGCCGGGCTGGAATCGCGGCGGCGCGCCCGGCGACCTGCCGGCCATCACGATCTTCACGGCGGCTTGGGGACGTTCCGAGACGCCGGCGATCACGCCCGGCTTCCTCTCGCCGCACTGGAAGGGCGGGAAGGACCGCATCGTGGTCGACTACTCGAACGTCTACCACGAGACCGGCGATCGCCCCGAGAACACGACCGAGCTCGAGCCCTACGACATGGTCTGGGTCGCGCGCGCGGCGGGGCTGCTCACGCTGCGGCTCGCCGCCGCGCCCGACGTGGCGCGGCGCCTCCTCGCGCGCTGAGCGCGGGCGCCGGCACTCTTTTCCAGCGCTTCGCGCGCAGCTCTGCCCCGATTCCGCAGGGGGTGCTATCTTTCCGCGCCCGACCGGTCCGATGACGGACCCGATCGGCACGTCGCACGTCGGGTCGCAACCGGGACCGTCGAATGATCCGCAAGGCCCTCACCCAGCTGAAGATGGCGGCGCAGAACCCGGCGCAGGTCCGGCGCGTCCTCGCCTCCGAGCTGAAGCTGCGCGCCGGCGTCGAGATGCTGCGCAGCGTCGAGTTCGCCGTCACCTGGATCTGCAACCTGAAGTGCGAGTTCTGCTACGCCGAAGACCTGATGTACGCGCAGAAGCGCCCGCCGGACATCCCCGTCGACGTCGTGCGCGACGTGATGAAGCAGGCGAAGAAGCTCGGGATGATCCACGTCAACATCACCGGCGGCGAGCCGATGATCCGCAAGGACATCTACGAGCTGATCGACGTCATCCCGAAGGACATCGTCGTCTCGATCGTCACGAACTCGACGCTGCTCAGCGAAGAGAAGATCCGCCGGCTCAAGGAGGTCGGCGTCTCGACCATCCAGATGAGCTACGGGCTCTACTACCTGAAGAGCTTCAAGCGCGAGTACGCGCGCTACGCGCGGTCGCTCGGCATGGGCGTCACGCTCTCCGTCGTGAACATCAAGAGCGAGCGCGAGAACATCGAGACCGCGATGAAGATGGCCGAGGAGGACGACTGCAGCGTCCTCTGGAACTATCCGATGCGGTACAAGAACGACGGGCTCGACCCGGAGCTCTACTGGAAGTACCGCGACAACCCGCGCGTCCGCGAAGACAACATGTTCTGGATGGGCAAGAACCGCTGCCCCGCCGGCACGGCGAAGCTCTACCTCACGAACGACGGCGACGTGATGACCTGCGACCGCATCCACGGCTGCTTCGGCAACATCCACAAGGAGCCGCTCGCGGTCATCTGGCGGCGCATGTACGACCTCTTCAAGGGCGTGAAGTCGTACTGCCTGCTCGAGACCTGCCCCAAGCAGTGGGCCGAGAACAACGAGAAGACGGGCAAGAAGTACAGCCCCTCGCTGCTCGGGACGAGCGACGACGCCTTCAACGTCTTCAAGGGCACCCCGTTCGAGAAGCACACGGTGCCGGCCACCCAGTTCACGCGCGAGATGCTGGCGTCGGCCAAGAACAAGTCGAAGGATCCGGCGCCGCCGGCCGCGAAGGCTCCGGACGCGCCGATCCCACTGCAGCGGGGCGGCTGATCCCGAAACGGAGATTCGTCGGGGCGCATCGCCCCGTCCTGCCGATCCAGGGTCGGCGGTAGTCTCCGTCACGGAACTCGGACCGCTACGTGCGCCGCAAACGGGCCCCGCTCACGCCTTCCCCCCCGGGACCTCCTCGATGATGCTCTCCGCGCTGGTCGCGCTCGCGTCGCTCGCCTTCGTCCAGGACCCGGCCGGCACCGACGGCACCTGCTGCCGCACCGAGCGCAAGGTGGTCGACCCGGCGCTCCTCCCGAAGGACCGCAAGTCCGTGCTGCTCCGGGAGCTGGCGCAGACGCTGACCGACAGCAAGGCGCTCTTCCTCGGCGAGGGGACGCTGCGGGAGCTCGAGGGCCTCTACGCGAAGCTCCCCTCGAACGCGCCGCCGCGGCAGGTCATGGTGATCAGCCACGCGCTCGGCGAGGCGCGTCTCGACGAGGGGCGCATCGAGGACGCGATCGCCGCGTTCGAACGCGCCAAGTCGGTCGCCGAGGCGACGAACGACCGCGAAAACCGGCTGATCCTCATGCGCAGGCTCGCCATCGCCTGGATGCGCGTGGGCGAGCGCGCCAACTGCGTCGGCCGCCACAACCGCGACAGCTGCCTCTTCCCGCTGAAGGACGGCGGCATCCACGTCGCCAAGGAGGGCAGCGAGAAGGCCGCCGCGATCCTGCTCGAGATCCTGCGCACGATGGAGCCGAACGACCTGCCGTCGATGTGGCTCCTGAACCTCGCGCACATGACGCTCGGCACCTGGCCCGAAGGGGTGCCGGTCCCGTACCGCATCGAGAAGGAGGCGCTCGCCTCCGAGTACGACCTGCCGCGCATGTACGACGTCGCGACCTCGAAGGGGATCAAGCTCTTCGCGCGCGCCGGCGGCTCCTGCATCGACGACTTCGACGGCGACGGCCGGCTCGACGTCGTCCTGACCTCGATCGACGCCTGGGAGCCGATGCGGATGTTCCGGCAGCTGCCCGACGGCACCTTCGTCGACGTGGCCGACAAGGTCGGGCTCTCCGGCCAGCTCGGCGGGCTCCAATTCATCCACTTCGACGCGAACAACGACGGCCGCCTCGACCTCCTGGTCCAGCGCGGCGCCTGGATGATGAACTTCGGGCGGATCCCCAATTCGCTGCTGATCCAGCAGCCCGACGGCACCTTCCTCGACCGCACGCAGGAGGCGGGGATCGAGATCTCCGCGCCGAGCCAGGCGGCCGCGGTCGCCGACATCGACAACGACGGCGACCTCGACCTCTTCCTCGGGTACGAGTCGCAGCCGGCGGCGGCGGGCGCCGTCGACTTCCCGAGCCGCATGTTCAGGAACCGCGGCGACGGCACCTTCGAGGACGTGACCGCGACCGCCGGCGTCGAGAACAACCGCTACTGCAAGGGCTGCGCGTTCGGCGACTTCGACGGCGACCGCTTTCCCGACCTCTACGTCACGAACCACGGCGCGCCCAACCGCCTCTACCGCAACAACCGCGACGGCACCTTCACCGACGTCGCGATCCCCCTGCGCGTCTTCGGGCCGCACGACAGCTTCGCCTGCTGGTTCTTCGACTACAACAACGACGGCAACCTCGACCTCTACGCCACCTGCTACGCCCGCGGGACGCGCGCGGCGGAGATCTGCGCGTACTACAAGAACGGGACGACCGGCTACGACTCGCAGCGCCTGTTCGAAGGCGACGGCAAGGGCCGCTTCAAGGACGTCACGCGCGCCGTCCACCTCGACCGTCCCGTCTTCCCGATGGGCTGCAACTTCGGCGACGTCGACGAGGACGGCTGGCCCGACATGTACTTCGGCACCGGCGATCCCGACTACACGTCGATCTGGCCGAACGTCATGTACCGCAACGACCGCGGCCAGCGCTTCCAGGACGTCACGGCCGCGACCGGCACCGGGACGCTGCAGAAGGGCCACGGCGTCTCGTTCGGCGACCTCGACGGCGACGGCGACCAGGACCTCGTCGAGCAGCTCGGCGGCGCGGTGAAGGACGACGCGTTCCAGACCGCGCTCTACGAGAACCCGAGCCACGGGAACCACTGGCTGACCGTCCGGATCGTCGGCCACCAGACCAACCGCTTCGGTCTCGGCGTCCGGATCGGCGCGACGATCGAGGAGCCGGCCGGTTCCCGCACCGTGTACGCCTTCGTGGGCACCAACTCGAGCTTCGGCGGGAACAGCCTTCAGGAAGAGATGGGGCTGGGGAAGGCGCAGCGCCTCACGGCGCTCGAGGTGGTCTGGCCGACGACGGGAAAGACCGACCGGTTCACCGATGTGCCGCTCGACAAGGTGATCGTCGTCGAGGAAGGTGTCGGTTGGCGCGAGGCGGCGCCGCCCGAAGCGCGAGGCGGTTGATCCCACCCAGGGGGTTCCCCTGAGGCGCATCGGCCCCGAACCGGACTTGGGGCGGGCGCCCTCCCGCGCCGGACGCGGCCTGTAACGTGCGACGGCGCGCGGCCCGACTCCTCGCCCCCACCGAGGCCCCACAGTGATGCTCCCCCTCCCGCTCTGCGCCCTCGCGTCCCTGCTCGTCCTCGTCCAGGCGCCGGTCGCGGTCACCGCGAAACCCGACGACAAGAAGCCGGGCGAGTCGATGGAGGGCGACGGCTGCTGCCGGCGGACGCCGCGCGAGACCGATCCGGCCAAGCTGCCGCAGGACCGCAAGTCGAAGCTCCTGCGCGACATCGCGGCGCAGACGACGGAGTCGCGCGCGCCGTTCCTCGGTGACGGGACGCTGCGCGAACTCGAGGCCCGCCTCCCCCGGCTGCCGTCCAACACGCCGCCGAAGCAGATGATCCAGTTCTGCTACTCGCTCGGCACGGTGCGCCTCGACGACGGCAACGTCGACGGCGCGATCCAGATGTTCGAGCGCTGCCGCACCCTCGCCGAGTCGCTCAACGACCACGAGGCGAAGCTGACGGCGATGCGCAAGCTCGGCATCGCGTACATGCGCATGGGCGAGCGCACCAACTGCGCGAGCCGCCACAACCAGGACAGCTGCATCTTCCCGCTGAAGGACGGCGGGATCCACGTCGACAAGCGCGGCAGCGAGAAGGCGGCCGAGGTCTACCTCGAGATCCTGACGACGATGGAGGGGAACGACCTCCCCTCGATCTGGCTGCTCAACATCGCGCACATGACGCTCGGCACGTACCCCGACGGCGTGCCGCAGCTCTACCGCATCGACCCGCGCGCGCTCGCGTCGGAACGCGACATGCCGCGCATGTACGACGTCGCCGCCAAGAAGGGCATCAAGATGTTCGCGCGGGCCGGCGGCTCGGTCATCGACGACTTCGACGGCGACGGCCGGCTCGACGTCGTGCTCAGCTCGATGGACGTCTGGGAGCCGCTGCGCATGTTCCGGCAGAAGCCGGACGGCACCTTCGAGGACGTCGCCGAGAAGGTCGGGCTGAAGGGCCAGCTCGGCGGTCTGCAGTTCATCCACTTCGACGCGAACAACGACGGCCGCCTCGACCTGCTGGTGCAGCGCGGCGCGTGGATGGGCGGCTTCGGCCGCATGCCCAACTCTCTGATCATCCAGCAGGACGACGGCACCTTCGTCGACCGCACGCTCGAGGCGGGGATCGAGGTCTCCGCGCCGAGCCAGGCGGCGGCGGTCGCCGACATCGACAACGACGGCGACCTCGACATCTTCTGCGGGTACGAGGCGCAGCAGACCGCGAACGGCTTCGAGTTCCCCTGCCACCTCTTCAAGAACCGCGGCGACGGCACCTACGAGGACGTGACCGCCAAGGCGGGCGTCTCGAACGACCTCTTCTGCAAGGGCTGCGCGTTCGGCGACTACGACAACGACGACTTCCCCGACCTCTACTGCTCGAACCTCTACGGCCAGAACCGCCTCTACCACAACAACCACGACGGGACCTTCACCGACGTCGCGGTCCCGCTCGGCGTCCACGCCCCGTTCGACTCCTTCCCGACGTGGTTCTTCGACTACAACAACGACGGGAACCTCGACATCTACGTCGCGAACTACCGCGGCACCACGCGCCAGGCCGAGGTCTGCGCGTACTACCGCAACGGCACCACCGGGAGCGACACGCAGCGCCTCTACCAGGGCGACGGCAAGGGCCATTTCACCGACGTCACGCGCGCCGTCCATCTCGACCGGCCGTGCTTCCCGATGGGCGCCAACTTCGGCGACATCGACGAGGACGGCTGGCCCGACCTCTACCTCGCGACCGGCGACCCCGACTACAACTCGCTCTGGCCCAACCTGATGTTCCGCAACGACGGCGGCAAGAGCTTCCAGGACGTCACGGCGGCGACCGGGACCGGCAACCTGCAGAAGGGCCACGGGGTCTCGTTCGGCGACCTCGACGGCGACGGCGACCAGGACCTGATCGAGGAGCTCGGCGGCGCCGTCAAGGACGACGCCTTCGCCACCGCCCTCTTCGAGAACCCCGGCCACGGCAACCACTGGCTGACCGTCCGCATCGTCGGCCACCAGACCAACCGCTTCGGCCACGGCGTCCGCATCCGCGCGAAGATCGAGGAGCCGGCCGGCGCGCGCAACGTCTTCGCCTTCGTCGGCTGCAACTCGAGCTTCGGCGGGAACAGCCTCCAGGAGGAGATGGGGCTCGGCCAGGCCAGGCGCATCGCCGAACTCGAGGTCCACTGGCCGACGACGGGCAAGACCGACCGCTTCACCGACGTCCCGCTCGACAAGACGATCGTCGTCGAGGAGGGCGTCGGCTGGCGCGAGGCGCCCGCGGTCGAGCGCACGAAGTCCTGAGCCGGCGCGCCGCGGCGTCCGCGCCCGGAGCCCGCTCCCGAAGGTAGACTCCCGCGCCCCAACGTCCGATCGGGGCCACGGCTGCATGGAATTCGTTTTCGTCGTCGAGCGCGCCCTGCTTTTCGACCTCTCCTTCCCGCAGGGCTTCGTCGCCGCCGCGAAGGACCGCGCCGCCGCCGCCGACCGCCTCGCGCGCATCCGCCGTCACGGCTTCTTCGTCGAGCGGCGCAAGGCCGAGCAGGACTCCTCCTGGAAGCAGATCATCCCCTACGTCGTCGTGACGAGGGGCGACGCGATCCTCCTGCTCGAGCGCACCAAGCGGCAGGGCGAGGCGCGCCTGCACGGCAAGCTCTCGATCGGCGTCGGCGGCCACATCAACCCCGTCGACGAGAACGACGGGAAGCCGGGCGACACGCTCCTCGAGGGACTGCGGCGCGAGCTCGCCGAGGAGCTCGACGTCTCCGGCCCCGCCGAGCTGCGCGCCGCCGGCTTCCTGAACGACGACGCGACCGACGTCGGCGCCGTCCACTTCGGGCTGGTCGCCGTGGCCGACGCGCGCCGCGCCGAGGTGAAGATCCGGGAGACCGAGCTCATGAGCGGCCGCTTCGTGCCGCGCGCCGAGCTGGTCGAGCTCTGCCGCCGCGAGCGCGACCGCTTCGAGACGTGGTCGAGCCTGCTGGTCGACCGCCTCGACGACGTGCTCGCGAGCGACCTCTCGCTCGAGGAGGTCTTCGCGGCGCGCGCGTGAGCCGGAGGACCGGCTGCGGGAGGGGACGATGGGCGCGAGCTCCTTCCTACGTCCGCGCGACTGCACGATCCCCGGGTTGATGGCGCGGCTCGTGGCGGCGTTCCCCGACGCCGAAGCGCTCGCCTGGCCGTCGCGCGCGCACCGCCGGACCTTCGCGCAGCTCGACTCCGAGTCGCTCGAGGCGGCGCGCGCCTTCGCGGCGGCGGGCGTCGGCCGCGGCGACCGCGTCGCGCTCTGGGCCGAGAACTCCCCCGAATGGATCGTCGTCCAGCTCGCGCTCGCCCGCCTCGGCGCGGTGCTCGTCACCGCCAACACGGCGCTCAAGCCGCCGGAGATCGAGTACCTGCTGCGCCAGTCGCGCTCGTGCGGCGTGGTGCGCGACGCCGGCGGCGAGGCGAACCCGCGCGGCGCGAGCCTCGCGCAGGTGCGCGCCCGCCTGCCCGAGCTGCGCTTCGAGGTCGAGCTCGCGCGCGCCGGCGCGGCGCCCGTCGCGGCGCCGGCGCTCGCCTGGCCCGCGTTCCTCGCGGCGGGCGCGCGCGTCGACGCCGCGGCGGTGCGCCGCGGCGAGGCGGCGCTCGCTCCCGACGACGTCGTCAACATGCAGTACACGTCGGGCACGACCGGCTTCCCCAAGGGCGTGATGCTGAGCCATCGCAACCTCGTGAACAACGCCTGGGGCATCGGCACCAAGCTCGACTACCGGCCGGGCGAGCGGCTCGCGCTGACGCTAACGCTCTTCCACTGCTTCGGCTGCGTGGTCGGGACGCTCGGCGCGTTCGCGTCGGCCGTGACGCTCTGCGGCATCGACCGCTTCGACGCCGCGGCGGCGCTCGACCTCGTCGAGGCGGAGCGCTGCGCCATCCTCTACGGCGTGCCGACCCACTTCCGCATGCTGGTCGAGGAGCAGGAGCGCCGGCCGCGGGACCTCTCGTCGCTGCGCACCGGGATCATGGGCGGGGCGCCCTGCCCCGAGCAGCTGGTGCGCCGCCTCGTCGACCTGCTCCACCTGCCCCAGATGGTCGCCGCCTACGGGCTCACCGAGTGCTCGCCCGGCGTCTCGATCAACGATCCCGACGACTCGATCGAGCGGCGCGCGACGACGGTCGGCCGGCCGATGGCGGAGACCGAGGTGCGCGTCGTCGACCCCGCGACGCTGCGCGAGGTCGCGCGCGGCGAGCGCGGCGAGTTGTGGGTGCGCGGCCACTGCGTGATGAAGGGCTACTTCGAGCAGCCCGAGGCGACCGCGCAGGTGCTGCTGCCCGACGGCTGGCTGCGCACCGGCGACCTCGCGATCCACGGCGCGGACGACTACCTGCGCATCGTCGGCCGCCTGAAGGAGATGGTGATCCGCGGCGGGGAGAACGTCTATCCGGCCGAGGTCGAGGAGGCGCTGCGGCGCCATCCGGCCGTCCGCGACGCCGCCGTCTTCGGCGTCCCCGACGAGCGGCTCGGCGAGGACGTGCGCGCCGCGGTCCTGCTGAAGGAGGGGGCGGCGGCGGACGAGGCGGTGCTGCGCGACTTCCTGCGCGAGCGCGTCGCCGGCGTGAAGGTGCCGGCGCGCATCTTCGTGGTCGACGCCTTCCCGATGACGGCGAGCGGGAAGGTGCAGAAGTTCCGGCTCGCCGAGCAGTTCGGCGGCGCACCGGCGAAACGCGCGGACGCGGGGAGCGGAGAACGGGGCGGTCCTCGGACCGAAGCGATCGAGAACCGGAACGTGCGAAGGCCTGCCTGAGAGAGCTTGGTGGGATCCAGCCAGGAAGGACACGAGGTCGACCGGGACCGCCCCTCGTCGAATGTCTCTCCGAGTTCGTGACCGCGGCGCGCGAAGCGAGGGCGGGCGGCGGCACCGGACGCCTCTGCCAAGGCCGCTCCGACCGCCCGCCCCCTCGGACCATTCCCCTACCGACCGATGCGGTGCCCCTTTGCACAGTCTCAGAACGAGGTGTGCCGTTCCCTCTAGTGGCACCTATCGGCGCCGGCGGTCCGGAGCGCAGTCGCAGGCGCCGCGTCTCCCGGGGGGCCCGGGGAGCGGTTCAGCGCGGCGGATAGGTCTCGAGGACGTACTTCTTCCACTTGTCCAGGAACTGGAACATCGAGACTCCATACGCCTCCTGCAGGACGTCGCGCAGCGGCTTCTGCTCCTTGAGCCCGGAGATCAGCGCCACGAACTTCGCGTGGTCGTAGGCGTCGTTCAGGTACTGCACCCACGACCAGACGAACATGTGCTCCTCGGCGGTCAGCTCCTCGCCGTGCTTCACCACGACCTCGGCGAAGGCGGGGATCTTGTCGATCGCGACCAGCTTCCTCACCTCGGGGCGCCAGGGCGTCAGCACCCACTGCTTCGCCTCGTCCTGCTCCTGGTAACAGTGGGTGCGCGCCTTCCCGAAGCGCTTGTCGGTGAAGTAGTGGGACACCCCCTCGTCGAGCCAGCCGTTCTTCTTCGCCAGCCACAGCATGTTGGGGTAGTTCGAGGCGAGGAAGAGGTGGACGACGTTGTGCACGAGGTATTCGTGGAACGCCTCGTCGTCCGGGTTGACCGTCTTGTTCCAGTGCGTGCAGAAGACCGACTTCGGGCCGACGAGCTTCACGCCGTTGGTCGTCCCCTGCCCCCCCTGACCGGTGTACTTCGGCTCCGCCTTGTTGGCGTGGCGGAGCTGCTCGAAGACCATCACGAGGTGGCGCACGCCGTTCTGCTCGACCTCGTGCTTGAAGCCGTACTGGTCGAGGTAGGTCTTGTACGCCTCCTCGAGCCGCTGCGCGTAGAGGTGGATCGCGTGGTGCTGGTCGAGGACGACGTTGCCGACCTTGATCTTCGGGACCGACCAGCAGAGGTCGAAGTGCTCCGTCTTGACGTGCATCAGGCGGAGGTCTTTCGGGTCGTTCAGGAAGGCGTCGATCTCGCGCTGCGCCTTGAGCCAGTCGCGGCGCGCCGCCACCTTCCCGTCCCACTCCGCCTTCACCTTGTCGTGCAGCGAGGGGCAGAGGCACTTCGGGCACGGCGCGAAGTCGAGCCCCCAGTTGATCGCCTTGTTGTCGGAGACCTCGCTGCACTCGAGGCAGCCCTTCTCGAGCTCGAGCACGGCCTTGGGGACCTCGAAGGGCACGCGCCCGGTCGTCTTGCAGACGCCGCACAGCTTGTCGCCGGGCGCGAGGTTCGCCGACTGCGGCCGCGCCGGCACGGCGAGCGCGCCCAGCGTGATCGTCGCGAGCAGCGCGCGCACCCGCGCCGCCCCGCTCAAAGGAGCTCCTCCAGGATCTGCTTCCTCGGGTCGAACCCGGCCAGCTTCACGCGCGCCGGCACGCCGTCGGGCAGCGCCGCGCGCGGCGCGAGGCCGACCAGCTCGCTCTCCCGGATCTCGACGCCGGCCGCGCGCGCGAGCCCCTCGATCTCCGCGTAGACCCGCTCGACCGAGGTCGCCTGGTAGTTGGTGAGGTTCATCGAGACCTGCGCGAGCTTCCTGTCCTCGAGGAAGAAGCCGAGCGCCTTCACGCACTTGAGCCCGCCGTCGCGCTCGCGGATCTTCTTCGCGATGGCCTTCGCGAGCTTCAGGTCGTCGGAGGCGAGGTTCACGTTGTAGGCGACCAGGAAGAAGCGCGCCCCCACCGCGGTCGCCCCGGCGGTCGGGTGGATGTGCGCCGGGCCGAAGTCGGGCGCGCGCGCCGGGTCGGTCCCGATCTTCTCGCGCAGCCCCTCGAACTCGCCGGCGCGCACGTCGGCGAGGTTGCGCCGCTCCGGCCGCGTCGCCGCCTCCTCGTAGAAGAAGACCGGGATCGCGAGCTCCTCGCCGATCCTGCGGCCGACGCGCCGCGCGAGCGCGACGCACGCCTCCATCGAGGCGCCGCGCACCGGCACGAACGGCAGCACGTCGGTCGCCCCCATGCGCGGGTGCTCGCCCTGGTGGCGGTTCAGGTCGATGCGCTCGCGCGCGGCGGCGACGGCGGCGAAGGCGGCGCGCTCGACCTCGCGGATCGGGCCGGCGAAGGTGACCACGGCGCGGTGGTGGTTCGCGTCCATCTCGCGGTCGAGCACCTTGACGGCGCCCGCGCCCGTCGCGGCGGCGACGATCGCGTCGACCACCTCCGGCTGGCGCCCCTCGCTGAAGTTGGGCACGCACTCGACGATCTCACGCAGCGGGTCGGCGTCCATTCCGTGGGGGGTCCTCGTGCG
>Ga0134124_10004184_pt1 | contig 11602 bp, 8 predicted proteins | sample KB304_FD_96880 | JGI IMG/M metagenome (GOLD analysis project Ga0134124, IMG submission 96880) | Terrestrial soil microbial communities without Nitrogen fertilizer from Kellogg Biological Station, Michigan, USA - KB3-0-4 | ecosystem: Environmental > Terrestrial > Soil > Unclassified ... | reverse complement strand
CGTGGGGGATTGATCTGCTGAAGTACGTGGCGTGCAACGACGCGGTCGACGACAAAGCCGACGTCGAGCTGATGGCGGCGGCGCTCGAGGAAAGTGGCCGCCCCGTCGTGTTGAGCTTGGCCGTTTCGCCCTTCGCCAATTGGCTACCGGAAGTCGCTCAGCACTTTCGGACCGGCAACATCATCAATCCGACCTGGGCTTCCATCCTCGCGAATCTGGACGCGAACGCGAAGTTCGCTGCCTATAGTCGGCCAGGGGCGTTCAACGATCCAGACATGCTCGAGGTCGGCAATGGCAAGCTCAGCGAAAGCGAACAGCGAAGTCACTTCTCGCTGTGGTCGATTTTGTCGGCTCCGCTGCTCGCGGGCCACGATCTGACGACCATGTCAGAGACGACTAGGGGCATCCTCGTCAACCCAGAAGTGATTGCCTTGGATCAGGATCCCATCGGCCTGCAAGGAGCACTCGTGCGAGACGAGGGCGAGTTGCAGATTTTTGCCAAGCCGATCGAAGGCTGCGGAGCGCGCGGTGTAGTGCTGTTCAACCGCGGCGACGCCGCCGTCAGCACGACCTTGAGCTGGTCGGAAATTTGGCTCGCTGGAGGGAGCGCAAGCGCCCGCGATCTATGGTCCCATCAGGAGCTCGGACCGGCCGAGGATGAGCTCACCGTGACGGTTGAACCCCACGACGTCCTCACTCTGCGCGTGGTCGGCGTGGAGCCGCCGAGGCCCGTCGGCCAGGCCGCCCTCGGCGACTTGCCATGGACGTACGCTTCGAACGGGTTTGGACCCGTCGAGCGAAACACCAGCAACGGTGAGCAAGCGACGGCCGATGGTCGCGCCTTGCAGATTGGCGACCAGGTTTACGACAGCGGGTTGGGGGTCCATGCCCCGTCGCTGCTGCGTTTTCGGCTCGGTGGCGCCTGCAAGCACTTCAGCGCCCAGATCGGCATCGATGATGAGGTGGGCAGCCTGGGCTCCGTCGTCTTTCAAGTCTGGTCCGACGGCGAGAAGCTGTTCGACAGCGGGACGCTGACTGGCAACAGTCCGCCGCTTCCAGTCGACGTCTCGCTGGAGGGTCGCCAAGACTTGCGGCTGTTCGTGGGTTCGAACGGGGACACAAATCATGATCACGCTGACTGGGCCGAGGCACGGCTGATTTGTGACTGAGTGCGCGCTCGAGGGATCGGCCGATTTCTTACGAGCCCTGCTGCTCGACTGAAGATCGCGGAAACCTTTGTGCCCCCGACGCCCACTATCGACAGGGTAAGCGCGGCCCTTTTGCCGCGGGAAATCCATGTCCATGAGATATCTTTCACCGTGGCTGAGCGGGCTGAAGTCTGTCGCTCCAATCGCCGCTCTGGCCCTATGTGGGTGCTCGGGAGACACCGCTGGCTCCAAACCGGGGCTCCCCGATATGCCCGGCACGGGGGGGCTCACTGGCAATGGCGGCAGCCCACCGGGCTCAGCGAGCGGCAGCGGTGGCAATGCCGTCCCCAGCGGCGGCCAAGGCGGAGCTGCAGGCACTGTCACGGCTGCCGATTGCCAAAATCCGGTGCCGACTCGGGCCCCGTTACGGCGGCTGACGCGCTTCGAGTACAACAACACCGTCGTCGATTTGAAGCTCGACACCACCAATCAAGCGGTGCACCTGGCCGCAGAGGTCGACGGCAACGGCTTCGGTAACGACGCAGACAATCAGCCGGTCTCGGATACCACGGTTGCCGACTACAAGCTGGTCGCCGAAAGCATCGCAGCAGCCCTCACCGCGTCCGACACGTTGAGCAAGTTCCTGCCCTGCGCGGCGAACATCGCCGCCTCGGCGGAAGTCGCCTGCGTGCGCAGCTTGGTCGACGACCTGCTGCCCAAGGCCTACCGCCGCCCGCTGGAATCCGGTGAAGCGGATGAAGTGGTGGCGCTGTTCCAAGCCTCGCGTGTCGCGTCCACCTTCGCCAAGAGCGTGGCGTCTGTCATCGAGTTTACCCTGCAATCCCCCGATTTTCTCTACCGTCCGGAGTTCGGTGTGCCGGTCGCGGGGCGTTCGGACCTGCTGCGTCCGACCGGTACCGAGATGGCGACGCGCTTGTCCTACTTCTTGTGGGGCACTCAGCCGGACGCCTCGCTGCGCGCGGCAGCCGCGGCGCACGCCCTCGACACGACTGAAGGCGTGCGAAACCAGGCGACGCTCATGCTGGCCGATCCCAGGGCCCGCAAGCTGGTCACGTTCTTTTTCGACAACTTGTTGCCGATCTCGAACTTGGCGCAGCTCGAACGAACGGGAGTTGCCGGCTTCAGCTCCAGGCTCGGCGCGGCCATGCGGCAAGAAACCGAGACGTTCCTCGAACACGTGATCTTCGACGGTGAAGGGACGTGGCCCGCGGCTCTGACCGCCGATTACACGTACGTGAACGAGGACCTAGCGAAGTTTTACGGAATTTCTGGCGTGACAGGGTCCGAATTTCGCAAAGTCTCCGTCGACCTCAACCATCGCCGCGGTCTGCTCACTCAGGCGGGCATGGTCGCGGGGCCTTTGGCCTCGGACAAGGGTAACCCCGTCACACGTGGTGGCTTCATCGTGAAAAAGCTGCTGTGTCAGAACATTCCGCTGCCCACCGGCGATATCGCCGCGTTGGTCAAGACGCCGCCCGACGATCCGACCAAGACCACGCGCCAGCGCTTCACGGAGCACAGCACCAATCCGGTGTGCAGGGGTTGCCACAGCAACATGGATCCGGTCGGCTTTGCGTTCGAGAACTTCGACACGATTGGTCAGTGGCGCGACACCGAACAGAACCAGACCATCGACGCCTCGGGTGATTCCCCGCTGCTCGGCAAGTTCGGTGGGCCAACCGAGTTTGCGCAGCGCATGTCCGAGTCGCCGGTGGCGCAGGAGTGCTTGGCGTCGCACTGGGTGAATTACGCCTACGGACGGAAACTTCCCTCGTCCGGATCGGACTCTTGCTCGGTGCTCTCGATCCAAACCAAGTTCAAAGACTCCGGTTACAACGTGCAGAAGCTGTTGCTCTCCGTGGCCGAGAGTGACGCCTTCAATTATCTACCAGCGGTGCGGGAGTAATGGTCATGCGGAATTTTCAGCTGAGTCGACGGGCGATGTTGCGCGGCGCCACGGGCGTCGCCATCGCTCTGCCCTGGCTCGAGATCATGGGCCATGAGAAGACGGCGAGCGCGCAATCGGTGACGACGGCCAAGCGCTACCTCACCGTGTTCCAACCCGGCGGCACGGTCACCTTTACCGATCAGAATGGCACGATTCCCTCGGATCGGTTTTGGCCCACCGGCACGACCGACGCGCCGGTCATGAACACGATCAACAAGCCACTCGCGCCCATCCAGAACAAGCTGCTGTTCCTGCAGGGGCTGAAGATGGGTCCGAGCGGTACCGGGGAGCAGCACCAAGAGGGCATCGTCGGCCTGCTGACGGGCAGCAAGCAAGTGAGCGGCGCCGACTCCTATTCGGGCTACGCCTCCATCGATCAAGTCCTCGCCAACCGCTTTGCGATGGCGCCGACCCCCTACACTCAGCCCACGCTCGAGATGGCCGTGCGTTGGGCGACGGGCAAGTCCCATGGGCGCCTGTCCGCGATCAACTCGCTGAACTTCGCCTACGAGGGGAAGCACAGCCCGATCGAGCCCCGCATCGATCCGCAGCAAATTTTCAAAATGTTCGCCAATCTGGCACCGGACAGCTCGGGCGCTCGCGCGATCGAGACCGCGCGCACCAAGTCCGTGCTCGACTTGCTCGACAAGCGCTACACCAAGCTCGCCGCCCGCTTGGGCGCCGCGGACAAGCTCAAGCTCCAAGAGCACTTGGACAAGATCCGAAAAATAGAGCTGAACCTGGACACCATCGTGCAGAGCACGAGCGTGTGCAAGGCGCCGACCGCGGTGGATACCAAGGGCTACAATCCGTCGACCGGCTTGCAGTCTGCGAACGACGGTTCCATCGTCGACACATCGACCGACGCGCTCATCCCCAAAGTCGGTCAGTTCATGATGGACATGATGGTGATGGCGATGGCTTGCGACATGACGCGCATCGGCACCTTTCAGTGGACCGACACCGAGGCCAAGCACACCTTCCCGTGGCTCAACCTCAACAGCCACCACCACTTCTACCAGCACGACGGCGGCTTCAGGCCTGACGAGTGCACCAAGATTGATACTTGGTACGCCGAGCAGCACGCCTACTTGCTTCAAGCGATGGATAAGGTCGACATGGGCGGCCACACCTTACTCGACGAAAGCGTCGTCTTCTTCGGCTCCGAGCTGAGCCACCCGGGCAATCATCGCAAAGACAACATGCCGTTCATTCTCGCGGGCAAGGGCGGTGGCCTGAAAACAGGCCGGCACCTCAAATTCTCCTCGGGTCGCACGTCGAACGACCTGCTGGTCGCGATTTTGAACCTGTTCGGAGACACCCGCACGACGTACGGCGAGCCCGACTTCAACCACGGCGCGCTGAGCCTCGCCTAAGACGCCGAACCAATCACCAAGACAGTGCCGAGCGATTGTTGTTCGCTCTGGCATCTTGTCAAAGTTCTTCACGCCAGGCGCACAACTTCCTCTCCTCACGTGCATGCACGTGCTTTGCGGGGGTTCGCCAAGCGTCTTCAATGCACGGCTTTCGGCCACTAAAACGGCTCCCGTTGACATACTATTGAGTCGTGAACCGCTGCCGATTGCGCTCGAGAACCGATCTCGCCGTCGTCATTCTGCTCGTGGGTTGCGGGGGGATCGGTAATCCGACAGAACCGGGCAGTGACGCTGCGGGGCGAGGGGGCACGGCCGCGTCCGGCTCGAGCGGCATGCTCGCGAGTGCTGCCGGTGCGCTGCCAGGTGGCGCTTTCAGTGGGGGAGCCAGCGTGGGCGGTGCTAGCGGCGGCCTCTTCGGTGGAGGCGATCTGGGAGCTGCAGGCGTGGCGCACGGAGGTGACGGTGGAGCTTCGACAGTGGGGGCGGCGGGCGCGGGCACGGGCGCGTACGGCGGCGCCGCGGGCGCCCCGACTTCAGCGGCTGGCGGCACAGCAGGCAGCGGAATCAGCTGCAGTGGTTTGGTATGTGAAGACTTCGAGAGCGGCAGCATCGATCCGGACAAGTGGGAGCTGGTGGCGAAGGGCGGAACCCTCACGGTGCAAGGGCAACGAGTGGCTCATGGATCATTCGCGGCACAGGTGCATGGGCAGGCGGGGTCGAGTGATGATTGGGCGCTGTTGGTCGCTAAGAACGCGCCCGCGGCTCTCAAGAGCACCGGGACCTACGGTCGTGTGCTGATGTACGCGGCGGCTGACGCGCTCGCCAGCATCCACGTTCAGTTGGCGTTTGCGGGTCGCAACGGATCCGGCACAAACCAGGGCCCGGCGCCGTTTTCGCGGCTTCGCTACATGGAGGTCGGTAGCTACGGTGGGCGTTGGCAGCTCGGCTTCGATCTGCTGGACGTGAGTCCGACGGTCGAGGAAACGTCTTACTCGGCCGGACGCATCCCGAGCGCTGTCTGGAGTTGCCTTGAATGGCGATTCGAAGATCGGCCCGACCGAGTGACCACGTGGCTCGATGGCGTGCAGGTGAGCACGTTCGACAACACCAATGTCGCATACGCTAGCCCGGGTCCACTTCCCAAGGCAGGGGCGGCGCTCTGGAACGGCACGAGCAGTGAGCTCATCGGTGGCTTCGAAACTTTCGGGTTCGGGTTCCATGACTGGCACCCGCAGCGTGCCTTCGACATCTTCTACGATGACCTCGTACTCGACTCCCAACGCGTGGGATGTCCTGCCAAGCCCTAGTCGTGTGAGCGCACGGTGCCGACGTTTTCAGCTTGGCTTTGGCGATGGGGACTCGGGCTTTCGATCGTCGCTCTGCCGGCAGTGGCGGGTGCAACTCCGAACGACCTGGGAACGTTCGGCTACCACGCGCCCGCTGAGTGTCCCAATCGAGAGGAATTTTCGGCGCAGATAGCTGCGCGGACGAACGCCTGGCTTGCGCCCTCGTCGACGTTCGCAGTGGCTGTCGCGATCGAACGCGACACACAGGGGTGGTTGGGCCGCGTGACGTTCGCGCGTGCCGAGCAGCGCACCGTGCGCGACCTGCGAGCGGACGGCTGCAATGAATTGGTGCAAGCGCTCGCGTTCATCGTCGCGGTCCTGATCGATCCGCAAGCAGGCAGCACGCCGCTTCCGCCTCCTGGCACAGGGCAGCCGCCGCCCGCGGATCGTTTGCCGTCGGTAGCTCCCGCATCGCCGTCGGTCGCCCCCGCCATCTGGTTCGTTGCCGGGCCGGAGTTCGCAATCCAGACCAACGCGACGCATGAGGTAGCGATTGGTGAGCGCCTCTTTTTCGGCATCGGGCGGGGGGACCGTTCGCTCATGATGAGCTCTGCACGGCTGTCGTTGGGCCGCGTCGGCGCTCACACCGTGAGTCCGCTGAGCGGCGACCCCGCAGACTTCGTGCTCGAGACAGCGCGCGTCGAAGGTTGCTTGCTGCGCCTGAACAAAGGCAGCTTCGCCTTCGAGCCGTGCCCGTTCTTCGAATTTGGCCGTCTGCGAGCGACCGGGGGCCACCCGAGCGGCAACGTCACGCACCATCAGTTTTGGGGCTCACTCGGGCTCGTGTTGCGGCCCACCTGGACATTTTCGCAGCGACTGCTGCTCGGAGTCGGCCTGGGGATGGAGCTCCCGCTCACCCCCTATCGGTTTGCTTTTACCGGTGAACCGGAGCTCACGCGCACACCCGCCGTCGGTTTGGAAGCCTCGCTCGGTCTCGGGTTGCGTTTTCCGTGATCCGCTGTGAGGCCTCGGCGCATTGTTGGGGGGAGCCATTGTTCGCGCACGCAGCCATCGGCAAAGCTGACCCCCTGGAGGTGGATCGGGCGGTCGAGCGCCAGGCTCGGTTGGCAGCGCTCGCTCGCGCGCATTTTAGCTTCATCTGGCGCTCACTGCGTCGCCTAGGCGTGTCCGAACCCGCGGTCGACGACGCCACGCAACAGGTGTTCGAAGTCGCGGCGCGGCGCCTCGACGAGCTCGAGGTGGGGCGAGAGAAGGCATTTTTATTCAAGACAGCGCTGCTGGTTGCCATGAAAGCGCGCCGCGTGGCGGCGCGCGCGCGGTCCGAGGCCGGTGGCCCCGAAATCGAATCGCTCCACGATCCGGCTCCCAGCCCGGAGGAATCAGCGCTGCGCCGCGAAAACCGACAATTGTTGGATCGTGCGCTGGCGGCGCTCGGGCTCCCGGAGCGCACCGTGTTCGTGCTGTTCGAAATCGAGGAGCTGTCGCTGACGGAAATCGCGGAGCTCGTGTCCATTCCGCGCGGCACGGCCGCGTCGCGTCTGCGACGTGCGCGCGAGTTGTTTCATGCAGAGGCCAAGCGCTTGCGCGCGCGTGCGTCCAGAGGTGCCCCGTGATTGATCCGCAACGCCTCAGCCAGGCTGACAACGAGTTCGAGCGCAGTCTCATCTGCTCCGCGCATGACGATCGACCGAGCCATCGTGCGCTCGAGCGAATGTTGCTCGGGCTCGGCGCCGAGCTCAGCCAATTGCCGTCGGCCATGGCCAGCGCTGGGGCGAGCGCTACGGCGGGCGGCAAAGTCGGCGGTGTGGTGCTTGCCAAGTGGCTGCTCGGGGGAATGGCGCTGGGGCTCGTCACCATCACTGGCGCGGAGGTCGTGGGTCGTGCGCCCAAGACGCCCGATCGCCACGCGAGCGAGGCGCCGAGGCAGCGCATTGAACGCTCACCGTCGCTCGCCGTGTCTTTGGGCCAAGGTCCGCCGCCGCGCGCGGCGCTGGCTTCGGCGGAGCAAGCAGCGCCGTCGGCTCCATTGCCCGACGCTCGGCTCCGGTTCGCCGTCGCACCGGCTCGCGAAGCCGCGGGAATGGCCGTCCCAGGCGCCTCCGCGATCGCCTCCAATCCGAGCGCCGCGCTCTCGCCAACGGCTTCCTATGCCGCGCTTCCGACCACAGCTGCACCGGTCGCGACAACGGCCCTCGCCGAAGAAATGCGGCTACTGGACGCGGCCCGTCGCTCGTTGGCGAGCGGGGACAGCCGTGGCGCGCTTTCGACTCTCGCCAGCTACGAACGGGCGTTTCCCCAGGGTGCGCTTCGCCCGGAAGCGTCGGTGTTGAAGGTGCGTGCGCTGCTCGCTGCAGGTGACCGTTCGGGCGCCGAGGCGCTTGGACAGCGCGTCATCGAGCGTGCACCGAAGAGCGAGCACGCGGACGCCGTGCGCGCGGCCTTGAGGGCCCGCGAGTGACTTCGTCATTTGCGAGTCGTCAGAGCGAATCCGTGATCCAGGCCGCAACGTGACGGCATTATTGGAAGAGGTAGCATGAGAGCAACATTCGGTGTTTGGATCGCGGGAGTACTCGTCGCATCGTGCGGGGCAAAGAGCGTCGACCTGGGGGGCGATCCCGTGCACGCAACGGGGGGGGCGGGGAACGCGACGGGTGGTTCGGCGAACCCGAGCAACACCGCGACTGGCGGAGAGAGTCGGGGTGACGGCGGCGAGCCGACGGCAGGCAGCGCGAGTTACACCGCGGCCGGCGCCAATGGAAACGCCGGCTCAGCTGGGGGCCACGGCGGCGCTCCGAGCTGCGGTGACGCGCACCTCGACGCCGGTGAGGCTTGCGATGACGGGAATACGCTTTCTGGAGACGGCTGCAGTGAGAGTTGCGCCGCGGAGCCAGGATGGATCTGTATCTCGGGCACCTGCGGCTGGGTGTGTGGGGATCACCTGGTGTCGTCGCCTGAGCAGTGCGTCGTGGGCACGTGTTCGAACACGGTTGTTGCACCACCCGAGCCACCCGCACCCGGATCGGCGCAAGGCCCGTGCGACATCTACGCGGCAGAAGGGGGCCCCTGCGTCGCGGCGCACAGCACGATTCGAGCCCTGTATGCCACGTATGCCGGGCCACTCTATCAAGTCAAGAACGCTCAGGGCGAAACCCACGACATCGCTGCCCTCGGACCGGGAGCCTTTGCCGACTCGGCTACCCAAGACGGCTTCTGCGCCGACGGCCCGTGTACCATCTCGATCATTTACGATCAGTCCGGATGGGGCAATCACCTCACCAAGGCACCTGGCGGCGGGGCGAAACTCACCCCGGGTAACGAAGCAAACGCCAAAGCGCGTCCGGTCGAGTTCGGAAACCATTCCGCATATGGCCTGCGGTTGGTGCCGGGCGTTGCTTATCGCAACAATCAAGCCTGTGGCACCGCGACTGGTGACGACGCCGAGACAGAGTACATGGTGGTTGCGGGTGACATTTACAACGCGGGCTGCTGCTTCGATTATGGCAACGTGGAGCGAGACAGCCGAGACGACGGCGAAGGCGCTGCGGAAGCGGTCTACTTCGGCTCCACCACCATCTGGGGCAAAGGCGCCGGTGCCGGACCCTGGGTGATGGCGGATTTGGAGAATGGCCTCTGGGCTGGCAACGTTAGCCCGTACGCGCCCAACGAGTCGCTCGCCTTCAAATACGTGACCGCGATGGTGAAGGGTGATGCGGCGGGCAAGAATCACTGGGCCGTCAAGACCGGTGACGCCCAATCGGGCGCCTTGCGTACGTTCTTTGACGGACCGAGACCGAACGCAAGATACAACCCCATGAGGAAGCAGGGCGGCATTGGGCTGGGCGCCGCTGGCGACAACAGCAACGCCGCACAGGGCGTCTTTTTCGAGGGCGTCATGACCGCACACTTCTCTTCGGATGCCGCAGACGCGGCCGTGCAGGCCAACGTCGTGTCCGTGTACGGCGCGCATTGAGGCACTCGCCTTTGGCGGCGCAAGGTGGTCGCACTCCGAGCTACGCGACGCGCAGGGCGCGCCACGCCCCCCCGTGCACGAGCCAATCCGGTGGCGGAACAAAGGAAACGCCCCCGATGACTTCGCGGGAGGGGAGGAAACCGCGGCACCAGGGGCGTTGGGGTAACTCACCGGAGTGATTAGCTCCAGTGACAAGCATCAAGCTAAGCACGCCCCACGGCTGCGCAAGTCCATCACCGCCACTACCAGGCGAGCAAACCGACAGCGCGCAACGTGAGCATCGCGCCCACCCGCGGCGAGCCGTACGGGACGCCCAAGCCCTCGACCCGAAAGTCGTGATGCACGAGGGAGCCGAGCGCCGTCGCGCTCAGCTCCCAGCCCACCCTTCCGGATAAATCAGCGACGGAAAGCTCGAGGGGTACGGCGAGCCAGCTGCGCGTGGCCTGCTCGTTGCTGGTGAAGCCCACCGCACGCGCCTTGACCGCCCCTACGAACAGTCCGGAGCACACGTCGAACTCCAACCTTTTTTGGTGCGAACGCGCGAGCGAAAGACACGCGCGCGCGGTGCCGGCGAGCAGCGACTCGTCGACGTGCCCTGGATCGAGTGTCAACGATTGGGTCGGGACCCACAGCGCGCCTAGTCCGGCTCGAAAACGCCCAACGTTGAGCCCGACTTCGGCGACGAACGCCGGTGAGAGCGGGCGGAGCACGAACCCGAGCCCCGCCGCGCCCAGCGCTAGCGTGCCGCGGAGTCGCTCGCGCGAGCGAGGTGCTGACGGAGGCGGCGGTTGCACTCGAGGCGAACTCGCTGGTCGCGGCATCGCAGCGGGCGCAGGCGGCGCTGGTTCGACTTTTGTGGCGCTGGCCTCGTCGGAATCGAACAGCAGCGCCAGCGTCACCGCGGTGGCTTGCGCGAGCGGTGCGCAAGTGGGGCCGCGCCCGCTGAGCACGCGTTGCCCCTCGCCGTTCGGGCCGCTGTGAATGCTGGCGCTGAAAGTGTCCGCCGCGCGGCTGAAGTGGACTTCGTAGTGGCTGTTTTTTGGGGTATCCGCTCGACCGCGGATGCGGGCAATGCGTTCACCGAGGTTCGTGGCATCGGCGCAGTCCTCGGCGCCGGGGGCACGCTCGACGCGCAGCGTGTCCAGCGCTTGGGCGTGCGCGATGCCGTGAAGCAGCGCGATGCCGACGCTCACGAGCAAGACCGAGGGGTGCCTGCGCATCGAAAAACTTCGCGGCTCATTGCCCACGACTCCGCCTCGATTGTCAACCAATGGGAACCACACCATCTCACCCAGGGCGCGAGCCAAAGATTTTCTGATCCCGCCGCACCCCCTGCGCCCACTCAGCTCCAAAGTGGTATCATTTCATGACTTGGCCCACGTTCCCGGGCTCGGCCTCGAGCGTGACGCGGCGAACGCCGAAAGCGCGAGCCCGGCGCAGGTGCGGGCGTCCGTCATGAGCAATCCGCCTCCCGATTTCCGCGCCATCTACGACGCGCATTTCGATTTCGTGTGGCGGGCATTGCGGCGGCTGGGCGTCCGTGAGCCGGACGCCTTGGATCTGACCCAAAAAGTCTTCCTCACGGCGCACGTCAAGCTGGCCGAGTTCGAAGGGCGCTCCCAGATTTCCACCTGGTTGTTCGGCATCGCTCAGCGCGTCGCCAGCGACTATCGACGCTCGGCCCTGATCCGGCGTGAGGTTTCCACCGACCATGCCGAGCTCGACGCGGTTGCCTCCTCGCCCGCAGAGTTTTCTGCCGACAGCGAGGAGCGTCAGCGCGCCCGGGCCGCGGAGGCCATCTTGAATACGCTCCCGGAGGCCCAGCGCACGGT
>Ga0134124_10004183_pt1 | contig 11603 bp, 12 predicted proteins | sample KB304_FD_96880 | JGI IMG/M metagenome (GOLD analysis project Ga0134124, IMG submission 96880) | Terrestrial soil microbial communities without Nitrogen fertilizer from Kellogg Biological Station, Michigan, USA - KB3-0-4 | ecosystem: Environmental > Terrestrial > Soil > Unclassified ... | reverse complement strand
TGAGGCAATTCTCCTAATTGCAAACTCCAGGCAAGAAGTGTATGGCGCCGTTGTTCAAGGCTAGGTCTCAGATCCTTCTAACCCTAGCCAAGTAGCTCTTACCGCCAGACCCCCTGTGTAAGGTTGAGAAGAAGAAAGGCAAATACTTTTACTATCATTGCACAGGGCAACAAAGGAAAATGCCCCGAACCTTACACGCGAGAAGAAGTGCTTGACGAATGCTTTGCTGATTTACTCAAAGGCCTGGTCTTTGACGATCAAGTTATGGATTGGATCGTTGCGGCTTTGCATTAGAGCTACGCAGACGAGAAGCGTTTCAGGGCAAAACAAAAAGGCCGCTGGAGTTTTGCTCCAGCGGCCTTCAAAGTCGTGGCTCCTCACTGTGGACACTCTCGCAACTGGTTGATTCCTAACGGAGAGTCGTGCTCAGTTTCTTGCAACAGTTGTGACTAGTGGTCTAGAACTTCCTCTTAGTTCTTCATTGGACCTTTCGAGATTCTAATTCGGCCGCCCCTTACTGTGATGATTGCAGCATCTTGCAGTTCGGTTTCGTACCGCGTTAATAAATCCTGAATAATCAACTGGCGTTCGCGTGCGGGCACATCAGGTAGGCGGATGAGACCGGCGTGGGAAAGATTTTCGAGGTAAATGAGCTCACCAAAATCAGTGTCAATCGTAACTAGAATTCTGGTTTCTTTAGCCGCCCAATCGAGTAATGCTCGGTCCCCAGGATCAGGCCCGAGTTCACGCGATTCAACCACATCATGTCCTTGCTTGTGGAGCCAGTCAGCGAGGAGCCGACCGACGCAACGGTCTATTAAGAATCTCATTAGCCTGAGATATGGACAGAATCGAGCTTATCGTGCGCGATTACGGCATGAGCATAAGCCAGACAGGCCCTGAGGTCATCAGGTTCCAAATCAGGGTAGTCCGTGAGGACGGTCTCAGGAGTTTCCCCTTGGGCAAGTAAACTTAGAATGAGTTCGACGGAGATACGCATGCCTCGAATGATGGGTTTGCCGCCAAAAATCTCGGGGTTCACGGTTATGCGTCTAAGAAGTGTCTCGTCGATCACAGTTATTGGTTGCCTTCGTTGTACGACGTAACGAACGTTTTGTTCGCTAGGACATTGTAGATTGAAAGCGGCTCGGGGTCACGCTACCGAAGCACAGTTCGCAGCATTGCCTCCAAATAACTTGGTTCGGCGACCATCAGCGCTCACCAGTCGTTGAAAGAGTGTGAAGCAGGCCGTCAGTTTGGGAATCAGTTAGTCTGCTTAGGTTTCGTCAGAGCACTCGTTATACGGGGGTGGATTCATTTCTATTGCTTCGTCATTCGTCAGAGGTGTTTGAGTCTCAAACAATCCGTCCAACCTTATAACTACGCAAGACCTCTTTCCCAGCGCGGCGGAGGGCCAGTCAACGGCGACCAAATTCTTTGTGCTCAAGTTTGTCACATTTGCTGGCTCCCGAGTTCCCGAGCATAGCGGATAAATGGAAAGATCGAGGTGATCCGCCGCAACGGTTAGCACGAATCGCTACAAATAACTAAGGGTCACCAATCGGTGACCCTTACAAACGATTCTGTAATAATTCATGGCTCCGCAGGTAGGACTCGAACCTACAACCCTTCGGTTAACAGAAGTAACCTCGCAGTGCTACCGCTCACTACTATTCGCTACTAAGTAACACAGACAGTTTAAGTTATCTCGCTCGTGGCGTGGTCCACCCGTCGCTAGTGGTAGTCCATGTAATTCAGTAGTTTTCAGTGTGCCGCTCGAACCGTTTGGCACAAATCGCGGCACAGGAAAAAATGAGATTAGAAGTACCCCCTTGCCGGGAGTTCGGTCCTCTACCGTGAGAGTTTCAGGGCCAAGGTCCCTTTGTCAGCGGCTCCAGTTACTTATGTTTCCCTGGGAAAAGGTTTATTTCCGCTTGGGAAAGATTCCTGCATGGTTGTCCGCCGCAACAAGTTGGACAGTATGAGGTGCAACACGCGTTGGCTATACAGTCACACTCAATTGGCCGGAGTGGAGTTGGCTTTGGTCGCGGTCGTTGCAGTCCAACTGCCGTCGCCGTGTTAGGGTTGGACGTTGCGATGGCGGTTCCAACTCCGATTGCTGCGAGCATTACAAAAACTGCCAGCTTTTTTCTCATTTTCGTTCTCCCGCGATAATTGTTTAGCGCTTACACACAGAACCAGAACAAGCGCATTGGTGGGCTACTGATTGCTAAGGATTCTCACGTCTCTCATAGTCTCGCTGTGCGGCTCAGTGTACCTGAGTTTCGCGGAAGTTGGCACACTAGCGGCACACAACAATAAAGCACGCATTACGCGCCCCCTTGCCGGGAGTTTGATCTTCTCCTGTGGGAGTTTCGGGGCAGCGTCAAACCTCCGGGAGTCAAAAAACAAAAAAGCGCTTAGAGTAACTGAAGCAACGCCGATCCTTGCCTCACAGCGAAAAGGCAAATAGACTCCCCTTACTAATACCTCACAAAGACGCTTGTAAGCTCACTCAGCAGTCAACGGCTTCTTTAGTGCATGTGCGCTGCAAGCTCAACGTCGCGACGGTGTTCCCATTTGGAGCTGTTTCTATATGATTCTTGAATGCAAAAGATGTGAAGCCTTGGTTAATGCTGAACCTATCGCAAAGTACGTTGACAACGACAGCCCTGAAGCTTTGGCGACCACCTATTCTTTACTCCGATGCCCAAAGTGCCGCGGTCCCTTCCTAACAGATGAGGACGAAGTTTGGGGCTTAACGTGCCTTTATCCGCAACCAGACATGCGAGTCAATCCTGACCTTCCGGCACCATTGAAGGCGGCGTACGAAGAAGCAGCCGCATGTTTCAAATCAAAAGCTTATACGGCGACGGCAATCATGTGTAGGAAGACTCTTGAAGGAATCTGTGTAGAACATGGCGCAACAGGGCGCACACTCGTAGCTTCGTTGAAAGAGCTGAAGGATAAGGGGGTAATCGAAAACCGCCTGTACGAGTGGGCAGACGCCTTAAGAATCTCCGGCAATGAGGCCGCCCATGATGTCAACGTAACCATATCCGCCGCCGACGCCAAGGATATAGTCGAATTTACTAATGCGCTGCTAGAATATGTCTTTACTTTCAGAGATAAGTTTGAAGCCTTCAAAAAACGACGTTTGGCGAAGACTCCCGATGCGTTACAAACGTGACAGACAAAAAAAGAGATTCATCGATGCGTTGACCGCTCAAGGCACCGTCTACCACGCCGCGCAAACTGCCGGGATCTCACGCCAGACAGCTTATCGATGGCACCGGGACGATCCTGAGTTTGCTGATGCGTGGGACGAGGCCCACGAGAACGCGGTTGACGTAGTTGAAAGCGTGATTTATCAGAAAGCATTATCCGGTGATGTTATCGCAGCTATTTTTTATCTCAAGGCCCAGCGTCCAAAATTCCGCGACAGAGTGAGCATCGATGTCGAACAAGTGAAGGGTGAGATTGAAGAGAGAATGGCGCAGCTCGGAATGACTCCTCACTTGCTCGCACGGGCAATTCCGGCGCTGACAGAGTGAGAGAGTAAACGCTATGCGCGGTCAAGGGGATACTTACTTCCGGGGGCTTTCGCGACGCTTTGCTCTTCGCTTCTTCAATAGGTCTTTATATCTGGTTTCCAGCATGTAATTTAACGTCTGGTGCGACACCCCGAGATTGCGGGCGGCATAAGTTATTCTGCCCTGTGCGGCATCAAGAGCACGCTCTATAAGTTCACGTTCAAGTGCCTGTATGTCTTTGCGCAGTTTCCCGCTCGTAACAAAGCCGTGCCCCTCAGTTACAGCTAGGTGATCTCCCATCTCATTAAATGCCGCAAGTGCCGCAAGTGCCGCCCTGTTCGTGCTTCCAGCGTGCTCGGCCAGATCAATCGCACGCCGAAAGTCTGCGAGTGCGGCACGGTGATTTCCGAGACGTGCTAACGCCCGACCGTGCGTTACTAATGCTTCAGCCAAGAGCACTAGTCTGTCGCTGTTCTCATGCGTTCGTACCGCCGATCGCGCGACGCGCTCAGCTTCCACAATCTGATCTTGTTCGAGGAATACACAGGCCCGAGTCTCATCGACTTGTGCCACCGTGCCAGTGTCTTTGAGGCTGACGAGAACACGGCGGGCGTGGTCCAAGTGCGTGTGCGCTTCTTTGTATAGTCCGATCTTGTAGTAGAGGAACCCGAGATTGTTCTCAGTGTTCGCAAGATAACACCGATGCTCTGCCTGCTCGAAGTGATAACTTGCGGCTGCATACTCAATCAAAGCCCGGTCAATGTACCCGGATTGTTTCTCGGACTCCCACAGGTTGCGGAGAGTGATTCCGAGTGTTACGTGGTAAATGCCCTTGACCATTTGATTATTGATCTTTTCAAAGAGGGGCGCGCTTTTAGTAAGGATGCGCAAGGCACGTTCACAGTTTGCGTTTCCGCGCTCGACGATCGCCAGTCGCACTATAGCCTTAGCCTTCACTTCGCTGTCTGTGGTTAGTTGCGAGAGTGCTACTTTCAAAAAGTCGCGGGCATTGTTGTATTCGCCAGTGCGCCAGTAACAGAGCGCGAGCTCGGTCTGTGCTTCCGCGATTTTCTTTTTGTACCTGCGAGACTCGAAAATACTAAGGCTCTCGCTGATCAGATTCTTGGCGGTTTCCTCTGCCCGTGCGATCTGATTCTTGCTGCCTATCGCACCTGTTAACACTCCTGCGCGCAAGAGTAATTCTGCCGCCGTATTGTCTTCCAGTCCCGCTATGTTAGGACGCTCTCCGATCCTCCGCCAAAACTCTCTAAGCATGGCCCGAGCTTGCTCATACTCGCCTTTGTCCTCGTATTCCTTCGCCGCTTCACAGGACAACTCCGCCCGTTTATTCACACTAAGTTTTTGATTTTCCAGTTCGCGCAGTAGTGAGGCGAGTAAGGTCATGTGAGAACCCCGCTTTTAGTTGAACGCAAGGAGAAAGAAATCAGTAAGTGCGACCGCATCTTACGCAGTCCCCGATACCTCTTGCAAGAAAGATTCAAAGCTGGTCTAGTCTCATAAGTAAAATTTTTACTTGTTAACAGGGGAGGCTCACATGAAGACCTTACGCCACACATGCGCCGCGATCATCCTTACGCTGGCGCTAGCTGTTTCTGTGCTCGCGGGGGAGATTGATTGCCCCGGCGTGGTAGCGCCATCACCGCCACCACCACAAATGCAAATGGAAACAACAACGGCAACCGTGACAGGCAATATCACCAGCACGATCATTTTGATGATTATTGACTTGATCCCTTAGCGGCTACTCACCTCAGAAAACATACAGCACTCGCGTCTCGTGAGTGGGTTGAAGTGTGCCTTGCGTTTTAGTAGAAATCTTACCCAGACGACTGCTCAAAGCGTTTTCGTCCCAGCCTTGTGATGTCCGCGATATGCTCGATATAAACACACCAGCCTTTGCGGCTGGCCTCACTTACCCGCCCAGAGGGTGAGGCCGGGGCGTCGGCTGATCTTTAGTGAGGGGAACAGCCAACGCTCAAAAGGGGCGCTACTTGGAATATGTGGGTGTTCAGTAGTGCCCCTCCTATTTACAGGAATGATTGTTTACTTGAATGATGTGGGCCACGCGCGACGCAGACCGAAACGATTAGCAGAGAAACTGCGACAGATCCGTGAGGCGTTGGGAGTGTCTCAACAGGAGATGGCCCAACGGTTGGGCCACAAACTAGAAGCCTCAACTATATCCAGATACGAACGCGAACGAAATAAGCCGCCGCTCGAAGTGTTACTCGCTTATGCGCGGCTGGCGAATGTTTCAATGGAGCAGATCATTGACGATGAAACGGACTTACCGATTGAGTGTTGAGTTTGCCTCATGCGTGAGGCATTAGGGGCGCTACTTTCTTTGCTTTAGTCGGTGGGGACGGTAGCGCCTTTACTGACCCACTCCGTTAGCGACGCAAAGTGATACTCGAATTTGACTTGAACACGTCCGGCCAACTATTTACAAAAAAATCTATGTATTGCGGGCTTTGCCCGATCACGTTCATTGTGACCCTTATGAAGTGCTTCCCAATAGGACTTAAGAGGGCCGTCATGATTTCGTCCTTAATATGAAAGAAGAAGCTATATTCGTAGAACAAAGTAAGCGGCACGTCTATTATCAAACCATCTTTAACGCTAATCAATTCCCTGTTAGGTGAATATGCAATGATTTGCACATGTCCCAACATAAGTACTTCTGCGCCTTCAGTAGCCGAAAACAATGCTGCATTGAAGTCACGGACCGCAAGTTTCGAATCCACGGACTTAGAAAATCGAAGTGGCACTTTAGCCGCGATCAAGGTCGCGTCATTACTATGCCCGCGTCTGTCTACACGTGTTCCGTGTTCGTCGATCTCGAATACCAGGCTGGGCTTCTGCGATTGCGCCTCTCTTTCTTCCGCTTGTCTTTTGAGTAATGCGATCTCGTTATTAAGCCTCTTCATGCCCTCCGTTTCTTTGTAGGTAAGCACATTTCTTTTAGTTTCAAGATCGTCTCCTATCGTGAGTTCCTGAGGCTCAATGACCGGGATACTGTTTGGATTAGCCACTATGATTTCTAAGCGATTAAAGCGGAACTTGCCGTCCGGCGTATTCCTAATGTGTTGTGCCTCAATGGGGCTGAGGCGTTGCTTGAATGTGACGCTGCCTGATCGCCAGTAGCCAAGTTGCTCTACTTCATTATGATCCTCGAACCGTCTCTCGGCTAATTCGATCTTCTCAAAAAACACATTATTCCGAACCTCAACCAAGCTGATAGGAAACAGCGACTTGTTTTGAATCATGAAGCCCCACTTGATTGTGGGGATGGCGTCGTTTAGCTGGTCCTCCCAGACACCAACTCTCGAAACAAAAACAAAGTCCCTAATGTTTTTAGCTTGATGATCCGCTATGCGATGCACCCATTCATAGCGCTTGGTCGCGTCACTCGCTTTGGTCACGCTTTCCATTTCCTCCACGCGCGATTGAGCGACTCTCAGCGCTTGTTCAAGATTTCCAACATTACTACGACACTCTGTAAGTGCGTTACTCAAAGCGTCTTTCTCGCGCTGTAAATCCTTACATTGCTGTTTCTTTCCAGCCAATCCCGCTTTGACTTCTGCGTACTCTTGGCGCGCGGTGCGTAATTCGGTTTGGGAGAGTTCGTGGGTAGCGAGTAACTGCTCATGTTGTTTAAGCTGAGCGGTTGCATCTTCATATTTGTCCGCCAACGCCTTGTACAAGGTCGAACTTTGGATTAGCGGAAGTGGTGGTTCTTCCGCTCGTAATTTGCTAATCGTAGACTCTAGTTTCCCGATGGTCTCTTGGCACTGACTGTGATTAAGTACGGACGTGGCGGTGTCGCTTGGCTTCTGTTTTCGCTCGATGAGCACAGACGCGAGATGAAGCCCTGCGGCGACGATCAGGCTCGCCACGAGAATTAAAGGCGTGGCAAGCGGCCATTTAGCGTATAGAGTGCTTGAAAATAGGACCACACCAAATAGAATCATCCCGATCAGTCCGTACACTGCCAGTGCCAGCCAGTTCGGGAGCCATTTTTTAATAATTAAGAAGAACGCCCCACCGAGCAAGGTAAGAAGATACCAAACAGCATTAGCTGCAAGGTTCTGCGTTATCGAAGTTAGCCAGTCCGGTGCCTGCATGGGGCAATCTCTACTTTCGGAAGGACTAGAGGATCGAACGTTCCAACAACTAACAGCCGACGTGTGCCGGGAGTGTGCCAACTCAGTGAAACTCTGTGCTACTCAGAGACACTGAGGGGGATTATAGACCAGACGCCGGAATAGAACGATTAGTGTTGGAATGAGAAGAAGTGACGTGGTATGCAGTGCGGGGAAAGCGGCGCGCCCTGCAACCTTGAAAGCAATGTGTACCTGTGTGAGTGAAGTGTATTACTCTTTCCCCTTCCAACCCCCACCCTACAATTTCTTTCAAGGTTAGATACACGCGCACAGGTGCAATTTACTTTCAAGGTTATAGAGTGCTTCAGATCAAATGTTGCTGAGAGAGAGTTACCGTTTGAGAACTGAAATGATACCAATTGCCGTTCCACCCAAACCTGTAAGCGCTGCAAGAACTTTAAGCCACCACTCCAAGTTAGCACGCTTGTCCAGTTTGATTAATCTAAAGACAGCAAAACGTCCTGTCTCGGTTAGCCACCATTCAATGAGATCGTCAAGTTCCTCTGAGGGAATACTGCTATTGTGGAATTCCTCCGCGTTATTGTCCCACCAATCTGATCGACGAGGTACGTCTATCCCTCGTCTTCGAGCTTCCCTCAGGAGCAAATCGCCTTCAAAACGATTTGAGCGATGATTCAACGATGACAGCTTTCTTTGTAGCTCTTGAACGACCTTAAGGTCTCGCTCTTTTTGAGCGCGAGCGACGGCTAGCGATTCGGCTATGGCTTTGATTTGTTTTTGGAGCGATCTGCGCTTTTTCCAGTTATCAAGCATTATTAGTAGCCCCACATTGTAAAGAGTGAAGGGATCGAAGTAAGTTGCATCTTTGTGTGTGGCTGAGAGAGCAAGCTGAAATATCACACAGGCCCGATTTACTTTCAAGGCATCTTGAGCCATAGAAATTCATCGGCCAAGCGAATAGCATCCGGCTCGTTGCTCTGTGGTGAACCTGTAGTTCTTTCTGCTAGACCAAGCAACTCAAGTTCCTTTAGTCGTTTCCTTGCCGTTGGCCGTGACACGGCGCAAAGCTTTTCACATTCAGTCGAAGTTACTCGATCTGCTTCTCGCAGTTTTTTCAACAGTGGTCGGATATGCCCTGGGATCGATGAGATTGCTACATGCGTTATCAAGGATAGGTCTGACTCGTCAATTTCTTTTCGGTGCTCAATCAAAGCGTGACCGCGCGCTAGTTCCTTGAAGTAGTCAATTACCCTCCAAATGCCCTCCGATGGTCCTGCCCCTACAGGTTCGTTGCCTGTGTTCTCTCGTTCGTACAGGATCTCAGCTCGACCTTTAACGAGAAGCTGTGCACAGCGAGTTAGATCGGCCAGTAGATCACGCGGAAACACTATTGACTCAGGTTCAATAGTTCCGACTGGATACAACTCCAAGAATTCGCAAATCAGGGTATTCAGTTCTACATTACACAAGACCGAACCATCGTCTGGTCGACCATTTAGCGCATAGTCAAACACTTCCCGATCATTTAGAACGATAGTGGGCACCTCGTAGAAGAGTAAGCGCGTTCCTAACTGCGCCATGAGACGGTGAACCCGCTCACTCAGAGGTGTCGTGGCACCGATCCAATTGAATATGATCGGTTTTTCATAGCCGCGCCTGCCTCTCATGCCAGAATCAGAAACAAATCCTTCACCGTCCAAAACTGAAATGAGGAAAGCTATGTTTTCCCTCAGTTCGTCGTCCCTCGCACCAAAGATCGGAGCCAACTCTTTTGTAAGAAGCACTTTATTTTCAACTCTAGGCAGCATGTCTACTTTATCCAGTTCGCTTGCGCTCATGTTGGCTGCGTGTGAAACAAATGCCTTCGGCGTGAATTTGTCAGAGCGATATATAAAGTCAGTGAGATCGGGATTAGCTTTGGGTATTAACATTTGCAGCACAGCCGTTTTGCCCGAGCCCGTTGGTCATCAGCATCCGCCATGTATGCCAATCGTTAGACCATACGTTAATGCCGGAGAACCGATAACCGAATGGCGTCGCTTCTCTCGCATTGCCAGAGCAGTCATGGAAATTAGTGCAAAGGTCTATGAAGGAAAGAACGGAGACTCAAACGATTTCGAAATTCTGAAGAATGATCGAACCTTTGGCTGGCAAAGTGGGAGACCGTACCGCACAAAACTGGAACTCCATAAGGCCGCAGTAGTCGGAGCGGTTAATCGTTGGCTTGAGTTAGGAAATGTTCGCCCGACACTACGCTGGGACTCACCAGACCCGAGTTTAATTCTTGCTGCCCGTGATGGCGATGCTGGACTCTTTACTGCGTTGGGAGTGCAATTACTTGAAAACAGCGGCAGCTATGTAATCGTTGCTTGCACGGGCTGTCGAAGGTTTTTCGATGCCAGTCCAAACCCTGAACAAGAGGAAGGCCGTAAGCGCAGACCCAAGACCGGACAAGGCCGTTACTGCCACGACTGTTTAGAAGCGGGCGTCCCGGTCCTCATGGCAAAACGTAGAAAGAGGCTCGGTCTTAGCAGACCTCGCAAACCCGCAAAAGGCAGAAAGGACCGCAGAAAATGAAATACCACCTTTATCGCAGACCAAACAAAAAGACCGGAGCTTTTTGGATGGACGTTAGAATCGAAGGCGTTCGCTATCGTGAGCCGCTCGGCACTCGTGACCGTGGGGAAGCGGGCGAGCTGATGCACAAGAGAATCGAGCAACTAAAGACCAAAGCGCCGGACCCGGAAAAGCGCAGTGCGTCCTTCGGAGTGTTCGATATAAAAGCGGCAATGCAAGCATACATCAAACAACGACGTGGCAAGGTTTCAACTCGCATGGTTGCGTACTGGACGGAGCAAGCTCGGCCACTCGAAAGACACTTTCAAGATCTTAAGTTAAAGCGGTTCACGGTTGAGCACCTTACCGAATATCAGAATGCTCGCCTCGATGCAGGTAAAGCACCGAAAACAGTAAATGGGGAGCTTTCAGTGTTACGTCAACTTTTGAAGCACGCTAAGCTCTGGTATCGCTTCGAGGATTACGAGCCTATTGATAATACAAAGCCACCCGTTGGAAAGGCTTTGACTGAGGAAGAGCAAGCGAGGCTTTTTGATGTAGCTCAAAGCCGTTCTGATTGGCTTTATGCTTACACGGCGGCCATTTTAGGCGCTTACTGTGGTATGCGATCCTGCGAGATAAAAGCTCTTCAATGGAAAGACGTTGATCTGGTAACCGGAGTGCTCGATATTAGGCGGTCTAAGACGCCAGCAGGATGGCGTTCGCCAACGCTCAATAGCGTATGTAGGCAGACCCTTGCGCAGTTACGAGACAAGGCGCGACTTGTGAACGCAACCGAACCAGATCATTTTGTATTCCCGTGGCATGGCCGCGAGCAGAAAATTGATCCAACGCGCGCGATCACGTCGTGGCGCTCCGCTTGGCGCTCAATACGCCACAAAGCGGCTCGGGGTGAAGATGGCGAAGTGCTCTATCCGGGATTACAGACTGTTCGCTTTCATGATCTGAGGCATACAGCCGTAACGACAATGGCAGAGAAGGGATTGCCCGAACAAACGATCATGGCCCAAGTAGGTCATGTGTCGCCACAGATGCTCAAGACATATAGCCACATCAGACGCCAAGCTCTCAATGTCGCAGCAGCGGCCCTTGAGCCTTCGTTCCTGCGAGCTTCAAGCCCAACGGCTGATGCAGAGCTGATTAATTAAACCGTTTGGCACAAAAAACGGCACAAACGACTAAGGCCGCCATTATCGGCGGCCTCGTTCTTTGATTTTGTTAGAGTTTCTGGCTCCGCAGGTAGGACTCGAACCTACAACCCTTCGGTTAACAGCCGAATGCTCTGCCATTGAGCTACTGCGGAGTATTTGGTGGCGCAGTTCTTATACCAAATGGCTTTCGCCAAAAT
>Ga0134124_10004181_pt1 | contig 11604 bp, 14 predicted proteins | sample KB304_FD_96880 | JGI IMG/M metagenome (GOLD analysis project Ga0134124, IMG submission 96880) | Terrestrial soil microbial communities without Nitrogen fertilizer from Kellogg Biological Station, Michigan, USA - KB3-0-4 | ecosystem: Environmental > Terrestrial > Soil > Unclassified ... | reverse complement strand
TTGCAGCTTGACGCACCAGCGCCGGATCGCGCACGGCGGCCGTGCCGATGATGACACGCGCAATGCCCTTCGCCAGCCAGCCTTCGACCGTCTTCATGTCGCGGATGCCGCCGCCGAGCTGCACCGGAATCGCAACCGCCTCCAGAATCCGCTCGACCGCCGCGGCATTCACCGGCTTGCCCGCAAAGGCGCCGTCGAGATCGACGATGTGCAGATACTTGAAGCCCTGCTCCTCGAACGTGTGTGCCTGCGCGGCCGGATCGCGATTGAAGATGGTGGCGCGCGCCATGTCGCCCTGCTCGAGGCGCACCGCCACACCCTCTTTCAGGTCGATGGCCGGAAACAGGATCACGGCGCCCACTTCAGGAAATTCGCGATCAGCCTGAGCCCAAGCCGCTGGCTCTTCTCGGGATGGAACTGCGTGCCCACGATCGTGTCGCGCCCGACGATCGCGGTGACGGGGCCGCCGTACTCGGCCTGCGCCACCAGGTCGTTTCGCTCGGACGGCCTGAGCTCGAAGGAGTGGACGAAATAGGCGTGCAGCCCCTCGGGACCGACCGCGATGCCGTCCAGCAGGGGATGCAGCCGCATCGCATTGAGCGTGTTCCATCCCATATGCGGGATCTTGAGATTGGGATCAGACGGCGTGATGCGGTCGACCTCGCCCGGAATCCAACCGAGCCCCTCCGTCACCTCGTATTCGCGGCCGCGCTCCGCCATGAGCTGCATGCCGACGCAGATGCCGAGGAACGGCCGGCCCTGCTGGCGCACGCACGTGTTGAGCGCATCCACCATGCCGGAGAGCGCGTCGAGGCCCCGGCGGCAGTCCGCAAATGCGCCCACACCCGGCAGCACCACGCGGTCGGCGCGCGCCACCGCATCCGGATCGCTGGTCACCACGATCGGCTGCTCGTGCCCGCATTCGCGCGCGGCGCGCTCGAACGCCTTGGCGGCCGAATGCAGATTGCCGGAGCCGTAGTCGACGATCGCAACGCTCACCGCTTGGTCCCTGGTTGCGTTCCTGGCTGCGGAAACAGGCCGATGACATCGGGCGCCGGCACGAGCTGCCGCGATGGTGACTCGCTCGTCGTGCGCGGCGCCGCGCCTCCGCTCTTGACCCAGACGTCGAAGAAACGGCGCTCCGCCGCTTCGAGATCATCCGCCACGATCACGCCGAGATTGGTCCAGCGGCGGCGGCCAAGCGTGAAGCGCCGCAGCGTCGCCGCCTCCATTCCAACCAGAATGGCGAGAAGGAAACCCGCCGCGATCCTTGGGGCCGCTGTCGTGCCCAGCAGGCTGAAAATGATCTCCAGCGCAGCGGAGACGCCAACATAGCCGACCAGGACCAGCCACATGCGATGCGAAAGCATCCAGAGCGGGCCGAACAAGAACGCCGAGAACGAGAAGCCATCGCGCACGAATGCAAATCGCTCCGGATCGCTTGTCTGTTCAAATTGCTTCGGCGGCGGCTCGTGCACAGTGTAGACGGCCATAGCTAACCTCAGTTGGCAAAGTTGCTGCCCCGCACGATGCATGTAGCCCCGATAAGGCCATACGCGCGTTTACGCGCGTGTTCAACGCGCGATGGCGCAATCCGGGCCCTCATATCGTGGCGCTCCGGGTTTCCGCTCTGCTCCATGCCGACAGTCTCTCAGAGCGAGCCCTTGGTCGACGGCACCTCGTCGGCCGCGCGCGGATCGATCGCCACGGCGGCGCGCAACGCCCGCGCCAGACCTTTGAAGCAGGATTCGGCGATATGATGGTCATTGGTGCCGTAGAGGGTCGCGACGTGCAGCGTCACCCCGGCATTCATGGCAAAGGCCTGGAACCATTCCTGCACCAGCTCGGTGTCGAAGGTGCCGACCTTGTCGCGCACGAACTCGGATTTGAACACCAGGAACGGCCGCCCCGAGATGTCGATCGCCACGCGGGTGAGCGCCTCATCCATCGGCATGTGCACGTCGGCGTAGCGGGTGATGCCCTTCTTGTCCCCGAGCGCATCCCGCACCGCCTGACCGATCGCGATGCCGACGTCCTCCGTGGTGTGGTGGTGATCGATATGCAGGTCGCCCTTGGCTTTGACCGTCAGATCAATCCGCGAATGGCGCGCCAGAAGATCAAGCATGTGGTCGAGAAAACCGATGCCGGTCGCAATGGAAGAAGCGCCCTTGCCGTCGAGATCGACCGCGACCTCGACGTCGGTTTCCTTGGTGGTGCGCTTGATGGTGGCTTTGCGCATGCATGGGATCCTTAAGTCGCCGGCCTTGTATCAGGGGCCGGGCGACTACGCCACCGAAGCATGAAAAAAGCTTAGCGCTCAGCCCCTTGTCAGCAGGCCGAGGTTAACGTCTTAACGGCCCCAGCAGGGCCTTGCCATCTCAGACCACTAAGTTTGGGGCGAGCTCTCGGGCGCCTTGACGGGCACCCAGGCTGATAACAGCCCGTAGGTCGTTCCCAGTACTGCGCCGTAGACGAGGTGGTAGATCAGGGTCACCACCGCGGCCATCGGACCGATCCGAGACCCAAAGAAGCCCACCTTGGCGAGCGGCATGAACGCCGCCATCATGACGAGCCAAGCGAAGAGACCAAAGATGACGCCCTTGAGCCAGGGTGCGGGGCGGCTGGCAAGCGAGTCATAGGCGCCGAACAGAAGGCCCCAGACCACCACCCCGATGATGAAGTGATCCATCCAGGCCTGCACCGTGCTGATGCTGCCGAGGTTGACCAGCAGCCGGATGAGATTGAGCTCGGGCACGAGATTCATCGTGCTCTTGAGCAGGAGCAGCCCGGAGAGAACGAGTGTCGCGACGAGGCCCGCAAGCATTCCCTTCATGGAGTTCGACATAGCGATCCTCCCAGATCTGACGATGCCGCCGCTACCATGAACCCATCATCGCACCGGTGGGAATTGCGTCGCGTTGTCCCAGGTCCTACATGATGGTTCCAAACGGGAATTCTCGACCTATGCAATCCACGCAACCCCCGTCCTGGCACGGGACTACCATTCTGACTGTCCGCAAGGGCGGAATCGTTGCCATCGGCGGCGACGGACAGGTGTCGATCGGGCAGACCATAGTGAAGTCCAACGCCAAGAAGGTCCGCCGCCTGGGCAAAGGCGACGTGATCGGCGGCTTCGCGGGTGCAACCGCCGATGCCTTCACGCTGTTCGAGCGGCTGGAGGCCAAGCTCGAGCAGTATCCGGGCCAGCTGACGCGCGCGGCGGTTGAGCTCGCCAAGGACTGGCGCACGGATCGCTACCTGCGGCGTCTCGAGGCCATGATGCTGGTGGCCGACACCAAGGTCTCGCTCGTCCTGACCGGAACCGGCGACGTGCTCGAGCCGGAAAACAGCGTCATGGGCATCGGCTCGGGCGGCAATTATGCTCTTGCGGCGGCTCGTGCGCTGGTCGATGGACCGCTCGACGCCGAGGCGATCGTGCGTCGCGCCCTCGACATCGCGGCCGACATCTGCGTCTACACCAACCGAAGCATTACTATCGAGACATTGCAGGGCGCCTGACCCATGCCGCGGGACACGTATCGGTTCCAGCCGATGACCGCGGACGATTTGCCGCTGGTGCGGCACTGGCTCAAGACTACCCATGTCAGCGAATGGTGGGGCGATCCGGCCGAGCAGCTGACGCTGGTGAGTGGAGATCTCGATGAGCCTGCCATGGAACAATTCATCGTCGTGAAGGAGGATCGCGCCTTCGCTTATCTGCAGTGCTATGTGCAAACAGCATGGCCTGAGAACGGGCTGGGGCTGCATCCGGCTGGAACCCGCGGCATCGATCAGTTCATTGGCGAAGCCGACATGGTCGGCTGCGGGCATGGCTCTGCCTTCATTCGCGACTTCACCGACCGTCTGCTCGCAACCGGCACGCCGCGAGTCATCACCGATCCCGATCCGGTCAACGCGCGCGCCGTTCGCGCCTATGAAAAAGCCGGCTTCCACAAGCAGCACGAGGTGGATACACCGGAGGGCCGTGCTCTTCTCATGGTACGCAACGCATGACCGAATTCTCTCCCCGCGAGATCGTCTCCGAGCTCGACCGCTTCATCATCGGCCAGGGCAACGCCAAGCGTGCGGTCGCGATAGCGCTGCGCAATCGCTGGCGCCGCCTCAAGCTCGACGACCGGCTGCGCGAGGAGGTGCTACCCAAGAACATCCTGATGATCGGGCCGACCGGCGTCGGCAAGACCGAGATCTCGCGCCGCCTCGCCAAGCTCGCGGGCGCGCCCTTTCTCAAGGTGGAGGCGACCAAGTTCACCGAAGTGGGTTATGTCGGGCGCGATGTCGAGCAGATCGTGCGCGACCTCGTCGAGATTGCGATCACGCTGACGCGCGAGCGCAAACGCAAGGACGTGCAGGCGCGCGCGCAGCAGGCTGCCGAGGATCGCGTGGTCAACGCGCTCGTGGGCGAGAACGCCAGCGCCTCCACCAAGGATGTGTTCCGCAGGAAGCTGCGCGCCGGCGAGCTCAACGACAAGGAGATCGAGATCGAGGTGCAGGCCGGCCAGTCGGGACTGCCGATGTTCGAGATTCCCGGCATGCCGGGCGCCCAGATGGGCGCGATCTCGATCGGCGACATTTTCGGCAAGCTCGGCGGCGGCCGCACCAAGACGCGCCGCGTCACGGTCGGGGAATCCTACGAGATTCTGATCGCCGAGGAATCCGACAAGCTGCTCGACACCGAGCAGCTTGTGCAGGAGGCAATCAAGAGTGTCGAGCAGAACGGCATCGTGTTCCTCGACGAGATCGACAAGATCGCCGGCCGCGAAGGCCGCCACGGCGCCGACGTGTCGCGCGAGGGCGTGCAGCGCGATCTTCTGCCGCTGATCGAGGGCACCACCGTCTCGACCAAGCACGGCTCGGTGAAGACTGACCACATCCTGTTCATCGCGTCAGGCGCGTTTCATCTCTCGAAGCCCTCCGATCTCCTGCCGGAGTTGCAGGGCCGCCTGCCGATCCGAGTCGAGCTTTCGGCGCTCACACGCGATGATTTCCGCCGCATCCTGACCGAGACCGAGGCCTCGCTGATCAAGCAATATGTGGCACTGATGGCGACCGAGGGCGTCACCCTCGAGTTCACCCCCGACTCGATCGATGCGATTGCGGATGTGGCGGTCGCGGTCAATGCCAGCGTCGAGAACATCGGGGCACGCAGGCTGCAGACCGTGATGGAGCGCGTGCTCGACGAGATCTCGTTCACGGCGCCCGACCGCTCGGGCGACAAGGTGACGGTCGACGCCGCCTATGTCGATAAGCACATCGGCGACCTCGCCAAGAACGCGGATTTGAGCCGGTTTATTCTGTAGCTTGGTATCACCGCCCGCGCCGCAGCCGCACATAGAGCGCGCCGGCACCGCCATGGGCGAGGTGCGCCTCCTCGACCGCGAGCACATAGGCACGCAAGTCCGGCAGCGTGAGCCAGAGCGGCACCTGGCGCCGGAGGACGCCGCGGCCGCGCTCCGGATCCGGGCCGCCTTTGCCGGTGATCACCAGCACGGTTCTGGCACCCTCACCCTGCGCCCGATGCAAAAAGCGCAGCAGTGCCGCATGTGCCTCGCTCAGCGTGCGGCCGTGCAGGTCGATACGGCCGTCGATCTCGATCTGGCCGCGCGCGAGCCGCTGCTTGAGCCTGCGATCGATCGGCATCAATGGCGGCGGCAGCTTGGGACCCGGACCGCCATGCGTGCGCGGTGAAGCTGGCGATTTCGACACCGGCTTGAGCTGCGGCTTGACGTTCAGCTTGCCCTGCAGCTTGGCTGAAGCGCGAGCGCCTTCAGACTCGCTGCGGCGAACACGGCGGCGCTTGAGCGGCACGATCGAGCGCGTGATGGTGTGCCACAGCGCCTCGTCATCATCGGACAGCCGGCGCGGCGGCTTGTCGTCACCACTCATGATCCGGATTTCGACCGGCCAGCCTGCGGGCCTGCCTTGCCGTTCTTGGCCTCGCCGGACTTGCTGTTTTCGGTTTTGTTGGTTTCAGACTTGTTGGTTTCGGATTTACCGTTCGTGGATTTGCTGCTGTCACCCTTCTCGGACTTGCCCTCTTTCTTCGAGGCAACCTCTGTCGGGATCGGAGGCTTGGCGCGCGGCAGCGGCATCTTGCGGCCGGCCTCGACCATGTCGAGCGAGCGCGGCATCAGCATGACGAAGCGGCCCTGATGACGAATACGGCCAGCGACCTTGCCGGCGTCGTCGCCCGCACCCCAATAGAGATCGGCGCGGGCCGGCCCGATGATGGCGGAGCCGGTGTCCTGCGCCACCATCAGGCGGCGGAATTTGGTGGCCGGCCGCGGATTCTCGACCGGCAGTTCGGATTCGATGAAGAAGGGCGTGCCGTAGACGTGGGTCTTGTCGACCGCGATTGAGCGTCCAGGCGAGAGGTGCACACCCTGCGCACCGACCGGCTCATCCTCGTTGTTCAACCCGGTGATGCGGAAGAACACGAAGGACTTGTTGGTGCCGCGCACCTCCCTGGCCTGGTCGGGATTGGCCAGCATCCAGCGCCTGATGCGATCCATCGACATCTCTTCGCGCGGGATCAGATTGCGCTCGATCAGGATGCGGCCGACGGCCGTGTAGTTGTGACCATTGTGGCCGTTGTAGTTGAGGCGCAGAACCGTGCCGTCCTCAAGCCGCACGCGCGCCGAGCCCTGGATCTGGATCGACATCGCCTCGAACGGATCGGCGATGTAGCATATCTCCAGTTTCTTGCCGTCGAGCGCACCCTCCTCGATTGCGAGCCGATCGTGATAAGGCTCGAATTCCTTCTTGTCGTTGAGCCGGCCGACGGTGCCGCGGTTGGGAAAGGCCCAGCTTGCCCTCTTTGGAGCCGGGCCCGCCTTCTTTTGATTCTGGCTCGCACCCTTCTGATTCTGGCTCGCGCTCTTTGGACTCTGATTCGCACTCTGACTTTGGACCACAAGATCGGGCGGCCGCCGGTAGAGCGGCACATTGAACTGCGGATTGGGCATGCGTGAGCCGTCGACGATCGGCTCGTAATAGCCGGTAAGCAGCCCGCTCGATTCGCCAAGCTTGGCGATCCGCACCGGCCGGAAATTCTCCTCGAAGAAGGCGCGCGCCTTGTCGCCCTTGAGCGCCGTCCGCGGCACCCGCTTGCACACGTCCTTGAGAGCGACTGCGACGGCTCGCGTATCGCTCAGCTGACGCTGCCGGTTGAACGGCTCGCAGCTGGCCTGGAAGGCCGCGAAGGCGGCACCATGATCGTCGTTCGCCCAGCCATCAAGCTCAGACCACTTGACCGGCTCAAGCTGGCTATCCGGGATTTTCAGAGGATCGACGGTGGTGTCGTCGCCGCGCGCCGGATCCAGCGCCACCACATCAAGCATCACCGCGCCGATGAGCCACATCGTGGCCGCGGCAATTCGTCCAACCGAGATCCGTACGACCGAGATACGTAGGCCCATCGCCTGCGGCTCCGGTTTTGCTCCCCATATCCTTCCGAAGCGGGCCATACACGCCTCCAGCTTGGCCCTTCGGAAGTCATGCCCGGACAGGCCTGTGCCCGATCCAAGGCACTCTGATTGGAGCTAGTGCCGGGATGCGAGTCTTGAGAGTCTAGTGTCCGGCTTCGGTCGCGACGAGCTTCCAGTTGGGATCCCGGGAAGTCACGTCGCGCGCGAACGTCCAAACGTCCGTGACGTCGGTGACTTTTTCAGGGCTCCCATCAATCACATTTCCGTTGCGGTCGCGGGTCACCGAGATGAGCTGCGACACGAAGCGCACAGTCACCTGCGCGGTGCGGGCGCGCAATTCGGCACCGATGATATCGGCCTTATCGATCGACACGAACCGTGTCTCGGCCTTCTCACCTTTGGTCTCGCGGTCACGGATGGCCGCCTCGAAACCTTCATAGACCTCGCGCGAGAGCAGATTCTTCAGCGTGCGACGATCGCCCTCCGCATAGGCGGTGACGATCATCTCATAGGCCGCGCGGGCGCCGCCGACGAACTGCTTGGCGTCAAAGGTGCGGTCCTCGCGCACGATCGCGTCGAGACCGGTCGCCACAGCCGACCCGGCCTCGGCGATCCCTTTCCAACGCTCCGCCGGCTCGGACGGTTCCGGCGGCTTCGGCGGCACCTCGCCACCCCGGCCCGGCAGTGCCACCACGTTGTCATTGGTCGAGGGCCGCACGGCGTCACGGGCCGAATAGGGGTCATAGGGCGGCCGCTCGCGCCCGGTGCGCTGACCGAGCACGCTGCGCAGGCGCAAGAAGATGAAGACCGCCAGCGCCAGGAAGATGATGGTGTAGATGTCAAATGGCACGTCTTGCACGCCTCAGCAGCCGTGATGACAACCCTGGAAAAATCCACGGATAGACCCGCAGGGCCTAAATCTGCGGAGCGAAAGCCGGTTCCCGCGTTATATGTAGGCACGCGACCAAGCCAATCCAGTGCGCGCGTCGGCACGGCCATCGTTCGGTCCGGACCATAGACGATCCTGGTCTCCGCGCCAACCTTTCGTCACGCAGGATTTAACGCCCGATGTCCTTGGTAAAGTGGGCCTTTATCGGCGTTCTCCTGCTCCCTGCAGCGGAGTTCGTGGCCTTTGCGCTGGTCGCGCTCGCAATTGGCTGGCTCTGGGCTGCTCTGCTGTTTCTGGGCACCACAGCCATCGGCCTGCTGGTACTCCGGCGCGCGGGACGGCGCGATTTTGACCGTTTTCGCAGCACTCTAGGGGCGCAAGGGATCAAATCCATCAATCTGGAGACTCCGGGGCTTGCCACCATGATGGGGGGGATTCTCCTGGTGCTGCCGGGCTTTATTACTGACGTCGCGGGCGCGCTGCTGCTCTTGCCGTTGACGCGCCGATTCATCGGGGCGGCGTTCGCCCGTGCGGTTAAGAAACAACGCGCCACCAGCAAACCCGATGTCATCGATCTTGCGCCCGATGAGTGGCACCAGATCTCGGAAACGATCGAGGCCCATGATCGCGAGCGACTGCCGCCGCGAGCGCGCAAACGCTAGTGCCGCCGATTTGAAGTTCCTACAACACTTGCGGCAAATTCGATTAGGAACTTCAAATCGAAAAGCGGCACTAGAATCATGGAGTTGCCAGTGCCACTTTGCTTCCGAAGCTCGTGTCAGAGCGTGCCGAGGTGTATCACGAGCTTCGGAAGCGGGGCACGGGAACACACTTTCGTGATCCTTGTCCGGCCTCGCCCCCTGTGTTAGCCACGCCGCGCGGTGCGGGATTCCGGCCGGGGACGGAGGGTAGCGTATCATGACGACGACCAATGGCGGCCCGACGCCGCAACCACAGCAGCAGGCGCCATCGCTCAACGTGCTTGGGCAGTACATTAAGGATTTTTCGTTCGAGAATCCGAATGCGCCGCGCTCGCTGGCGCCGAGCGAGAACCAGCCGGCGATCAACATCGCCATCAATGTCGGAGTTCAGCAGCTCGGCCAGAGCGAGTTCGAGGTGTCGCTCAAGCTCGAAGGCAAGGCGGAGAATTCCGGCACGGTCCTGTTTGCCTTCGATCTCACCTTCGGGGGCATGTTCCGGCTCCAAAACGTGCCGCAGGAGCACCTGCAGCCACTGCTGCTGATCGAGTGCCCGCGGCTCCTGTTCCCGTTCGCCCGCGAGATCATCGCAACCGCGGTGCGCAACGGCGGCTTCGCTCCGCTCCTGCTCGATCCAGTTGATTTCGTCGCGCTCTATCAGCAGCGCCTGGCGCAGGCAGGCGAGCAACCGGTGGCTCCGCCACCGACGACCTGATCAACACTCAGCTTGCAGGGTGGGTTCGCGTGGCTCGAGCGGCCTGTTGTGCGGATGGGCGCCTGATCCACCCTACGACGCTTCGACGCCAGTCAGCGATAGTCGAGCCAGATCGCCTTGTCGCCCATGCGAGCGATGAACTGGGTGTGCGCCTCGAGCTCGGCTTCGGTCACGCGGGGCGCCATCGGAATTGGCCGTCGCTGCGCCGCGGCGTTGCGCCTGCGGGTCGCAGTCTGGGTGCGGCCGGTGTCCACCAGGATCAGTGACGCCTGCCGCCCGCCGATCAGCTCGATATAGACTTCCGCCAGCAATTCGGCGTCGAGCAGCGCGCCATGCTTGGTGCGTCGCGAATTGTCGACACCGTAACGCGAGCAGAGATCGTCAAGCCGGTTGGGCCCGGCCGGATGCCGGCGGCGCGCCAGCATCAATGTGTCGACCAGGCGATCGCGTGCGACCGCCTGCTTGGCGCAGCGCTCGAGCTCGGCATTGAGGAAGCTCAAGTCGAACAGCGCATTGTGTGCGATCAGCGCGGCATCCTCGATGAAGGCGGCAAGCTCGTCGGCCGCCTCGGCAAAGCGCGGCTTGTCCTTGAGGAACTCGACCGACAGGCCGTGCACCGCGAAAGCTTCCGCGGGCATGTCACGCTCGGGATTGAAATAGCGGTGGAAGACACGGCCAGTCGGAAACCGGTTCATCAGCTCGATGCAGCCGATCTCGACCATGCGATGGCCCTGCAGCGGGTCGAGCCCCGTCGTCTCGGTGTCGAACACAATCTCGCGCATCGCCGTCCAAATTCCCGCCGCGGCCGAATCACTTCCGCCGTTTTGGCATTGTAGCAACCGCGGCAAGCACCGCACGCACCTGCGCGCGCGTCGCCTCGAACTCCTGCGAAGTGTCCACCACAAAATCGGCGCGGCGGCGCTTCTCCGCGTCCGGCAGCTGCTTGGCAAGAATCGCTTCGAATTTCTCAACCGTCATGCCGGGGCGCTCCAGCACCCGCGCCCGCTGCACCTCCGCAGGCGCCGAGACCACCACCACGGCGTCGACGCGCGCCTCGCCGCCGGTCTCGAACAGGAGCGGAATGTCGAGCACCACGACGTTGTCGCCGCGCGCCTCGGCCTCCGCCAGGAACCGCCGCTCGGAGGCCTGCACCAGCGGGTGCACGATTGCTTCGAGCCGCTTGAGCGCAGCCGGATCGCCGAGGACCCGCTTGGCCAGCAGGGTGCGGTCGACAATCGCACCTGACGTGGTGCCTGGAAACGCCGCCTCGATCAGCGGCGCTGCTTCGCCCGCATAGAGCCGATGCACCGCGGCGTCGGCGTCATGCACCGGCACGCCGGCTTCAACAAAGAAGCCTGCGGTCGTCGACTTTCCCATTCCGACCGAACCGGTCAAACCCAGGACGAGCATGCCAAGTGCCCTGTTTCCGAAGCTCGTGATGCACCTCAACACACTCTGACACGAACTTCGGAAACAAAGGAGCACGAGACGGCACCGGCATCCAGCCCGGCGAATCCAGCTTTATCGCTTCGGCGCCCGGAACTGGCGCCGGTAAACGCCTTGTTCGCTCGTGACGGCACCAGCCGTGACCTGCAGCCGCGCCACCGCGTCTCCGGTGATCGTCTCGAATTGCGCGCTCCAGAGCTCTCGCTTCACCGGGATGCACTGCGCGACCGGGGTGCCCTTCGGGAGCACACCCCGGAAGGAGTGGTCGCGCCAGCGCGCCGGGAAATTGATGAAATTGTCCTTGTAAAGATCCGTGTCGATGAGCCCGGTCAGCGTCACGAACGGCAGATCGTAGCGATTGACCGGATGGGTGACGAGCAGCGAATAGCCGGGCGGCGATTCGATCGTCCA
>Ga0134124_10004179_pt1 | contig 11606 bp, 11 predicted proteins | sample KB304_FD_96880 | JGI IMG/M metagenome (GOLD analysis project Ga0134124, IMG submission 96880) | Terrestrial soil microbial communities without Nitrogen fertilizer from Kellogg Biological Station, Michigan, USA - KB3-0-4 | ecosystem: Environmental > Terrestrial > Soil > Unclassified ... | reverse complement strand
CTGCGCGGATCGTCACCGCCCGATCCGTGGCCAGGGCGAACGGCGCCGAGCCGAGCGGGATCGGGTCGATCCCGAGCACCAGGTGATGCATGATCGGGTTCCCGACGAGGCTCAGCTCGAGGATCGCGTCACGCTTGATCCCGGCCCTGTTGGCCAGCTGGGCCAGGAGCCCGTTGAGCGACGTCCGGACCGCTGCGGTCATCTCGGTCGCGCCCGCGTCGTTCATCATCGCGTAGCTGACCCGGCTCATCAGGTCCTCGCCGAACCGGATCTGGGGGTTCATGACCCCGGCGCTCGCAAGGACCGAGCCGTCGCCGAGGTTCGCGAGATGGCCGGCGATCGTCGTGGAGCCGACGTCGATCGCCACGCCGTAGACCTGCTCGTGGAGGCCCGGCCAGATCCCGGTGATCGTCTTCCGATCGTGGACCGCGACGGTGACCCCGTACTTGCCCGCCTCGAGCGCCGGCTGGAGGGCGCGGATCACGTGGAGGTCCGCCTCGAGGTCGGTCAGCTGCCACTCCCGCTCGAGGGACACCTGGAGCCGGTGGAGATCGCCTGACGGCGACGCGAGCTGCGGCGGTTCGACCTCGACGTAATGGAGCCGGACGACCGGATCGAGGTGGAAGTCGCGGACGTCGAGGCCCTTGCGGACGACCTGGCGGTAGACCTGGCTCTCGGGCGGGACGTCGATGACGACGTCGCCCCGGATGTGGGCCATGCAGCTGAGCCGGCGCTCATGGGCGAGCCCCTTGAGATCGCGGTACTCGGCCTCGACCGACCCGAACGGGGTCAGGTGGTCCGGGGCCGAGGTGATCCCGTGCTTGGCGAACTCGCCGACGCTCTGCTCGACCTGGCACCGGCCGCAGATCCCGCGCCCGCCGCAGACCGAGTCGATGTCGACCCCGAGCCGCCGGGCGGCGTCGAGCACGGTGGTTCCCGCCTCGAAGCGGCCGCGCCGCCCGGACGGCGTGAAGACGACGAGGGGTTCGGCCGTCATCGCGGCGCCGCTCGAGGTCAGCCGCCGGCCGTGGCGACGGCCTCGGTCCCGGCGATCCGCTGCGGCGGCTCGACCCCGGCTCGGCGGCGATTCACGCGTCGCCCGCCGACGTCGCCATCGGCCGGGCCGACCCGATGGGTCCGGATCCAGCGCGCGGCGTCCTGGTCGTTGCCCTGGAGGACGTCGGCGGCCATGACCGCGGTCCGGACGCCCTCGGCGATCGGGTTGGTGATCGCCGACGTCAGCCCGGAGGCGATCGCCATCGCGAGGAACGCGCCGTTGATCCCCTCGCGGTTCGGCAGGCCGAAGCTGACGTTGGACGCTCCGCAGGTCGAGTTGACGCCGAGCTCGTCGCGCAGCCGGCCGAGGATCCGGAAGACCTGGCGGCCGGCCGTCGGCATCGCTCCGATCGGCATCAGGAGCGGGTCGACGATGACGTCCTCGCGGGGGATCCCGTGGTCCAGCGCCCGTTCGACGATCCGTTTCGCGACGGCAAAGCGGATGTCCGGGTCCTCGCTGATCCCGGTCTCGTCGTTGCTGATCGCGACGACGGCCGCGCCGTACTTCTTCACGAGGGGCAGGACCCGCTCGAGCCGCTCGTCCTCGCCGGTCACGCTGTTCACGAGGGCCTTGCCCTGGTAGACGGCAAGGCCGGCCTCGAGCGCCTCGACGATGGAGCTGTCGATCGACAGCGGCAGGTCCGTCAGCGACTGGACGAGCTGGATCGTCTTCGCCAGGATCGCCGGCTCGTCGGCCAGGGGGATCCCGGCGTTGACATCGAGCATGTGGGCGCCGGCCTCGACCTGGGCGATGACGTCGCGCTCGACCCGGCTGAAGTCGCCGTTCTTCATTTCCTCGGCGAGCAGCTTCCGGCCGGTCGGGTTGATCCGCTCGCCGATCACGACGAACGGCCGATCGTCGCCGATGACGACCTCCCGGGTGGCCGAGCCGACGACCGTCCAGGTCACGCGGTCTCGCCCGTGGCGATCTCGATCGCGCCATCCGGGGCGGCGGTCGTGGTCTCGCCGGTCGCGGTCTCGCCGTTCCGGGCGCCGCGCGGCGTCTCATCGTGGGCGGGCGGGAGGGCCGGTCCGCCGGCGACGCCACCGGACTGGATCAGCTCGGCCAGGCGGTGCTTGTCGTACGTGGTCTCGAGCCGCTCGACCTCCGCGTTCACCTCGGCCTCCAGGTCCGAGCCGCAGTCGCGGGCGACCTTCCGCCACTCCTCGATGTAGTCACCGTAGGCGCGCTTGCCGGCGCGGCTGGCGGCCTTGTCGATCGCGACCTGGAAGCGCGGGTGGAGCTGGACCTTGCTCGCCCGGCGACCCTCGCGGGCGAGGACCTGGGCCGGGATGTCGCGCCACCAGATCACCGTGAGGCTGGCCATCAGTTGGGCGCTCCGTGGGGCCGGGGGCGCGGGCCACCGGCTGCGCTGGCGAAGGCGACGATCGGGGCGGCGAAGTTGGAGATCCCTGTCGGGCGGTGCTCGAAGGCGAGGCCGAGGCGCTTGGCCGCTCGCCGGGCCAGGACGAGCAGGTCGGGATCGTCGGTCTGCGAGAGGAAGACGACCCGGGTGTAGTTCGCGAAGTAGACGGCCTCGAGCTCCGGATGACGGTCGATCCCGAGGCCGCGGATCACGAGCCGCTCGAAGTTTCGGGCGAGGAAGTCGGTCAGCCAGAAGGTGCCCGGCTCATCGGCCGCCAGCGCGGCGAAGGTCGGCGAGCCGGCGAAGAACTCGTAGCAGTGGGCGCCCGGCAGTCGCTCGACTCCCTCGGCCGCGAGGAGCGGGTCGAGCAGGCCGCCCGTGCCGCAGTCGGCGTAGGCGATGAAGATGCGCTCGTAGCCGTCGCGGCGTGCCTCGTGGATTCGGGCGCGAACGGCGCCGGGGATGCCGCCCGGCCGGTTGTGGAGATCGGGCGAAAGGCACGCCACGTCGACGCCGGGCAGCGTGGAGGTGACCTCGACCAGCTCCCGGGCGAGCGCGCCGCAGCCGATCACGAGCGCGCGGGCTCCCGCCACCGCCGCGTCCGCCCCGTCGCGGGTGGCGTCTCTCGGCGAGCGTGACAATCGACCGCCAATTGCGGAGCGATCGGTCGATTCCGGGCGCCCGCCCGTCGGTTGTCTCTCCGGACGCGACAAACGGACCTCGAACGGCCCAGCACCGGTGTCCATTGTGCGCTCGGCCACCGTTTGTCCCGCTGGGCGTGACACGGATGGCCGGCCGCCCCGGATCCGGTCCGGCAGGGCAGAGTTGGCGGCGCGGGCGGCGACTCTAGGCCGCGGCACGGCGCTGGTCGATGAGGCGACGGGCGGTCTCGGCGGCAACGCCGGCATCGCGGCAGTAGGCGTCGGCGCCGACCGCCAGGCCGAACTCCTCGTTGAGCGGCGCGCCGCCGACGAGGACGATGTAGTCGTCGCGCATCCCGCGGTCCTTGAGGGTCTGGATGACGACCTTCATGTACGGCATCGTCGTCGTCAGCAGGGCGCTCATCCCGAGGATGTCGGGCTTGTGCTGCTCCAGGGCGGCGATGAACTTCTCGGCGTCGGTGTTGATCCCGAGATCGACGACCTCGAACCCGGCGCCCTCGAGCATCATCCCGACGAGGTTCTTGCCGATGTCGTGGATGTCGCCCTTGACCGTCCCGATCACGACCTTGCCGACCGGCTCCGCGCCGGTCTCCGCCAGGAGTGGCCGCAGGATCTCCATCCCGGCCTTCATCGCGTTCGCGGCGAGAAGGACCTCGGGGACGAAGAGGATGCCGTCGCGGAAGTCGATGCCGACGATCTTCATCCCGGCGACCAGGGCGTCGTCGAGGACCTTCGTGGCGGTGAACCCGCGCCCGAGCAGGATGTTCGTGCCCTCGACGATCTCGTCGCGCATCCCGTCGTACAGGTCGTTGTGCATCTGCTCGACGAGCTCGTCGTCGCTCAGCGCGGAGAGGTCGATCTCTTCGTAGTCGGCCACGCGTGGTGCTCCCTGACGCCGGCTTCGCGCTCCGCCCGCCGGCCGAGGACCGCCATCATCTCACGTTGCGGGTTCCACATCGTGGAACGGTGCCGTATGATGGAACGCAGAGCCGGAATCTAGCCGACGGAGAGGCGCGTGTCCAGAGTCCAGTCCATCGAGCGGGCCTTCGCGGTGCTCGGAGCGTTGACCGACGGCCCCATCGGGGTCACCGAGGTCGCCGACCGGGTCGCCCTGCCGAAGTCGACCGCCGCCCGGCTCCTCGTGTCGCTCGCCCGCGAGGGCGCGGTCGAGCAGGTCCCGGGCGACACCCGCTACCGGCTCGGGCCGCGGCTCGAGAGCCTGGCGACGGGCCTGGTCGCGACCCGCAGCGTGGTCGCGGTCGCACGGCCACATCTCGCCGAGCTCGCGGCATCGATCGGCGAGGCGGCCGGCCTGTCGATCCCCGAGGGCGACGCGATGCATTACGTCGAACAGGTCGACAGCGACCATCCGGTCGGCGTCCGCGACTGGACGGGCTCGCGGATCGCGATGCACGCCGTGTCGTCGGGTCTGGCCGTGCTCGCGCTGTCGCCGCGGGCGCGGATCGAGGCTTACCTGGACCGCCCGCTCGAGCGATTCACCGATCGGACGATGACCGACCCGTCGCCGCTCCGGGCGAGGCTCCAGCGCATCCAGCTCGAGGGGTACGCCTGGACCAACGGCGAGTACGCGGAGGGCATCGCCTCGGTCGCCGCCGGGATCGCCGACGCCGGCGGCGAGATCGTCGCCGCCGTCCACGTCCACGGCCCGTCCTACCGCTTTCCGACGGCGGGCCGCGAGACGACCCTGGGCCTCCAGGTCGCGGCGACCGCGACCCGCATCGCCCGGAGCCTGCGCCAGGGCGCCGGTTGACGATGCCGCCCCCCGACTGAAGGCGCCGCGCAGCCCGACCGCACGGCGCCGACCGTGACGAGCGGGGATCAGGTTCCGGCGGACACCGTCCGACCGGCCCCGGCTCGATCGGATCGCAGTCCGCGCAGCCGCCAGCCGAGGGTCAGCGCGGTGAGCCCGGCCACGATCGAGTAGACACCGAGCAGCGTCGCCGTCAGGAGCGCACCGACGACCGGCAGCGCGAGGACGATGAGGCCGACGGCCGTCCGGACGATCCCGGCGAGGGCCAGGATCCACTCGCCGGTGACCTCACGACGGATCCGGTACGCGGTGTAGACCTCCATGACGCCCTGCGTCACGAGCCATACGCCGAGCAGGAGGACCAGACCCAGGATCGTGATCCCCGGAACGACGGCCGCGATGATCCCGGCCACGATCGACAGGACACCGGAGACCGCGAACGGCCACGACCGGCCACGCGCCTCGGCGACGCGCATCCCCTCCGCGAGGTGCGAGACACCCGCCACGATCGCCCACGCCGCGAAGAAGTAGGCGAGGGTGACGAGGGCGAGGTCGGGGAAGAGGATCGCGAGGATCCCGAACACGATCCCGAGGATGCCCTGGAGGACGAGGACCCACCAGAGCCGCGCCGCGACAGCAAGCATCGTCTGTCTCCCTGCGGCCCGCCGCTCGGCCGACCGGGCCGAGACGCGGCGGTACCCGAGGATCGTACGCCCGCCGTTGACCCATCGGTCGCCGACCGGGGTCAGCTCGCCGACGGGTCCTCGAGCGGCGAGACGCCGTGGCGATAGAACGGGGTCGTCTGGGGCGCGAGCGGGGAGTTGCCCGCGATCAGGTCGGCCGCCTTCTCGGCCAGCATCATCACCGGCGCGTAGATGTTGCCGTTCGTGACGTAGGGCATGACGCCGGCGTCGACGGCGCGGAGGCCGTCGAGCCCGTGGATCCGCATCGTGAGCGGATCCGTCACCGAGAACGGATCGGTCCCCATCCGTGCGGTGCACGACGGATGGAGTGCCGTTTCCGCGTCCCGCCCGACCCAGTCGAGGATCTCGGCGTCCGTCTCGACGCTCGGCCCCGGTGACAGCTCGCCTGTCGAGAAGGGCTCGAACGCGGGCTGGGTCAGGATCGTCCGGGCGGTCCGGACCGCCTCGACCCACTCGCGCCGGTCCTGGGCGGTCGAGAGGTAGTTGAAGCGCAGCGCCGGGTGCTCGTGGGGATCGGTCGACGTGATCTTCAGCGACCCGCGGGCGTCGGAGTACATCGGCCCGACATGGACCTGGTAGCCATGCCTGCTCGGCGCGGGCGTGCCGTCGTAGCGGATCGCGAGCGGCAGGAAGTGGAACATCAGGTTCGGATAGGCGACGTCGTCATTGGAGCGGACGAACCCGCCCGCCTCGAAATGGTTGGTCGCACCGGGCCCGCTCCGCAGGAACAGCCACTGGGCGCCGATGAACGGCCGGCGCCAGAGCTCGGTCGCCGACGGCTGCATCGACACGGGCCGGCGCGAGCCGTACTGGATGTAGACCTCGAGATGGTCCTGGAGGTGCTCGCCGACGCCCGCCAGGTCGCCGACGACCGGAATCCCCAACGCCTCGAGGTCGGATGCGTTCCCCACCCCGGACAGCTGGAGGAGCTGCGGCGTGTTGAAGGCGCCTCCGCACAGGATGACCTCGCCCGCCCGGATCGTCTCGGTCCCGCCGCCCTGGCGCTCGATCTCGACCCCGACTGCCCGCGTCCCCTCGAAGTGGATCCGGGTCACGAGCGTGCTCGTCCGGACGCGGAGGTTCCGGCGACGAAGGACTGGATGGAGGTAGGCGCGCGCCGCGCTGACCCGGCGCCCGCGCCGGATGTTCCGATCGAACGGCGCAACGCCTTCCTGGCGATAGCCGTTGACGTCCGTCGTGAGCGGGTAGCCGGCCTGCTGAGCGGCCTCGAACCAGGCGCGGAAGAGCGGGCTGGTCGCCGGCCCGCGCTCGAGACCGAGCGGTCCGCCGTGGCCGCGCCATGGGTCATCGGGCGCGGCCGCCGTGCAATCCTCCATCCGCCGGAAATAGGGCAGGCAGTGGGCGTAGTCCCAGGTCTCCATCCCCGGATCGGCTGCCCAGCGCTCGAAATCGAGCGGGTTGCCGCGCTGGAAGATCATCCCGTTGATCGAGCTCGACCCGCCGAGGATCCTGCCCCGCGCGTGGTAGATCCGCCGATCGTGCATGAACGGCTCCGGCTCGGACTCGTATTTCCAGTCGTAGAAGCGGCTGCCGATCGGGAAGGAAAGCGCTGCCGGCATCTGGACGAAGACGTCGAACCGCCAGTCGCGGCGGCCGGCCTCGAGGACGAGGACGCGCGTCGCGGGATCGGCTGACAGCCGGTTGGCGAGGACGCTGCCCGCGCTCCCTCCGCCGACGATCACGTAGTCCCAGGCTCGGTCGGTCATGGCCGCCGATCCTAGCAAGCGCGGGCTTCGCTGAATCCCGCCGGACCGGCTGGAGCGTCAGGTGTGCTCCGGGATCCGGCTGACGGTCAGGTGCCTTCCAGGACCCGGCTGACGGTCAGGATCTCCTCGGTCGATCCGGTGCCGCGGACGACGTCGACCGGGCAGTCGGCCTGGTCGGCGACCGCCGCCGACACGCTGCCGACGAGCGCCCGGCCAAGGCGTGAACGGCCATGCGACCCGACGACGATCCGCGAGGCGGATTCGGCCCGCGCTGCCTCGACGACGCAGGTCGCCGGATCGCCGTCCCAGATGAGGAGCTGCGGCCGGACACCGGCCTTGCGGACCCGGTCCATGAGCGGTGCGGCCTGCGCCTGGCGAGCGGCCCGAGCCTGGTCGACTCGCTGCGAGAACAGCCCGCCCGGCAGCCGCAGCCGGCCCGGATCGATGGCGTGCACGATCAGCAGTGGCACGCCGGCCTCGGCCGCGCGGCGAATGGCGACACGCTCGGCAGCGGAAGACACCGCTCCGAACTCGGTGGCGAGGACGATCGGACCGGTGATCCTGCTCGGCGCGGTCCCGGGAACGGCGGTCCCGGGCGAGTGCTGGGTCATACCCGCAGGCTGGGTCCTCGGCGCCCGGGATCATAGGTGCCGTGTGGCCCGCAGGCCGGGGTCCGGACGTCACGAACGGTCCGGAAGGCGGTAGGCTCGTGTGATGTCGAACGCCGTGCAGCCGTTCCCGGCTCATGAGCCCGCCGGCGCGGGACCCGCTGCCGGTGGCTTTGCCCCGGACGCGACGGCGCTCGCGGCACTCGATGAGGCGGCTCGTGCGATCTCGATCGTGCTCGACATCGAGGAGGTCCTCCAGCTCATCGTCGACCGGGTCCGGGTGCTGGTCGACGCGAGCTATGCGGCCCTCGGCATCGTGGGCATGGAAGGCCGCATCGAACGGTTCATCACGTCCGGCCTCGAGCCCCACGAGCGCACCGCGATCGGGGCCCTGCCCAGCGGCCGTGGCCTGCTCGGCCTGATCATCCGCGAGAATCGGTCCTATCGGATTCCGTCCATCGCCGACCATCCGGACTCGTCGGGCTTCCCGCCGAACCACCCTCCGATGACCTCGTTCCTGGGGGTTCCCGTGACCGCCCACGGGGTCTCGGTCGGCAACCTGTACCTGACCGACAAGCACGGCGCCGCCGAGTTCTCGGTGGCGGACCTGCGGCTCGTCGAGCTCTTCTCGCGGCACGCGGGAATCGCGATCGACAACGCGCGGCTGCACGCCCAGGCGGGTCGCCTCGCGGTCGCCGAGGAGCGCGACCGGATCGGGCGCGACCTCCACGACGGCATCATCCAGTCGCTGTACGCGGTCGGCCTGTCGCTCGAGGACCTGCCCGAGATCATGGCCGAGGCCCCCGACGAGGCGGCCGAGCGAATCGACGGCGCGATCGAGTCGATCAACCTCGCGATCCGCGAGATCCGCAACTTCATCTACGGACTGCGGCCCGAGGCCCTCGACGGAACCCAGGTGGTGGCCGGCCTCGCGGCCCTCGCCGAGGAGGTCCGTCACGGCGGCCTGGTCGACGTGGTCGCGGATCTCGATCCAGCCGCCGACCCGGGCCTGGACGCCCGCGCGGGCAGCGAGCTGCTGAATCTCGTCCGCGAAGCGCTCAGCAACGCGATCCGCCACGGGAGCGCCCAGCGGATCTCGATCACGCTCGTGAAGGGCGAGACGGAGAGCACCCTCGCGGTCGCCGACGACGGCGTCGGCTTCGATCTGTCACGGCCGGCCGGCTCGGGGCATCATGGACTTGCCAACATGCGCGCCAGGGCGGATGTCGTCGGTGGCCGCTTCGAGATCCGGACGGCCCCGGGCGAGGGCACCCTGGTGGTCGTGGTCCTGCCCCGACCGGTCCCCACCACGGAGGATGACGAAGACCGACGATGACCGAGGAACGAACGACACCCGCCCGTGGCTCCGCCGGCCGCCCGTTCCGGCTGCTGGTCGTCGACGACCACGAGGTCGTTCGCCAGGGGCTCGTCGCGCTGCTCGACCGACGCCCCAACTTCCAGGTCGTGGCCGAGGCCGGCACGGTCGAGGAAGCGCTCGCCCAGGCCCGATTGCACCAGCCCGACATCGTGATCATGGATGTCCGGCTGCCGGACGGCTCCGGAGTCGAGGCCTGCCGCGAGATCCGGGCCGACCTGCCCGACACCCGCGTCGTCATGCTGACCTCGTTCCCGGACGACGAGGCGGTCCTGTCGGCGATCGTCGCCGGCGCGGCCGGGTACCTGCTGAAGCAGATCCGCGCCCGCGATCTCGTGTCGGCGCTGGAGGCGGTCGGGCGAGGCGAGTCGCTCCTCGACCCGGCGGTCACCGAGCGGGTCCTCGCCCGGGTCCGGCAGATCGCGACCGGCGAGATCCACGACGAGCTGGCCGGGCTCACGCCCCAGGAGCGGAAGATCCTGCTGCTGGTCGCCGAGGGGATGACGAACAAGGCGATCGCCGCGGAGATCTTCCTCTCGGACAAGACCGTCAAGAACTACGTCAGCTCGATCCTCGCCAAGCTCAACCTGGAGCGGCGGGCGCAGGCGGCGGCGTTCGTGGCACGGCACCGCCTGGATCGCTGAGGTCTGGCGCACGAGGCCAGGGCCGTCGCGCGTCCGATTTCGATCGGTCTGGATCGACGACAGCGCTGGCGCTGCGAATAGCCGAATATCTCGAGATTCGAATCATTCGGCTATTCGAAATGGGGCCGCGGGGTGTTCGGGCGCTAGCGTGGGACCCGAGCGGGCAAGCGGGCGCGCGCGAGCGTGGGACCAGCCCGCGCAATCGGGCTCGCGAGCGGGCCGCCGGTCAGCCGCCGGCCAGCCGCCGCTGCCGGATCTCCGCCGAGATCGCCGGGACGACCGTGTGCAGGTCGCCGATGACCGCGTAGTCCGCGACGCCCATGATCGGCGCGTCGGGATCGGTGTTGATCGCCAGGATGTGCTTCGCCGCCTTGCAGCCGACGATGTGCTGGATCGCCCCGCTGATGCCGCAGGCGATGTAGACGTCCGGGGCGATCCGCAGGCCGGTCTGGCCGATCTGGTCGGCGTGGGGCCGCCAGCCCGCGCTCGTGACGACCCGCGATCCGCCGACCGCTCCGCCCAGCAGCCCGGCCAGCTCCTCGAGATCGGCGAATCCCTCCCCGCTCCCGACCCCGCGGCCGCCCCCGACCACGACCTTTGCATCGGCCAGCGAGATCCCGCCGCGCTCGGCGGGTTCGCGGCTCGTCACGTGGAGCGCCAGATCGCGATCCGAGAGCTCCACGGCCACGGCCTCGATCGGGGGGCCGGGGCTGCCGTCCGGTGCGCCGATCGCGATGCTGTTCGGCGCGACCGTGATCAGGCGAATGGGCGCGTCCAGCCAGCAATCCTCGAGAAGGCTGCCCGCCCATCGTTGCCGGGTGATGCGGTACCGCTCGCCGGGCTCGACGGCCAGGCAGTTGGCAGCCATCGGCAGGCTCATCCGTGCGGCGACGCGGGCGAGCAGGTCGTTGCCGCGCTCGGTCCCGGGGCCGACGACGGCGGCCGCCTGGCGGGCCGAGATCGCCTGGACGACGGCCTCCGCCCAGCCGTCCGGATGATCCGCGGTCAGCGACGGATTCTCGACGGCGAGCGCCGCGGCCACGCCGAAGCCCGCCACCGCCCCGGCCGCTGCCCGGGCCGCGGCCGGATCGGCGACGAGAAGCGCCTCGAGCGCAGACCCCGTGTCGGCCGCGAGACGCCGCGCGAGCGTCAACGCCTCGATGGACGCGCGCTCCGGAGCGCCGCCCGAGATCGAGACGAGCGCCAGGATCGGGCCGCTCATCCGTCCAGCACCCCGAGCCGGGCGAGCAGGTCGACGACGGCGGGTGCCGCCTCGGCGCCCCGGCCGATGATCTCGGCGGCCGTGACCTCCTCCTTCGGCAGGCGCAGGACGATCTTCTCGAGACCGCCCGACTGCCACGCCGGGGAGGATCGGGCGATCTCCTTCTTCCTTGCCCGCAGCCGGCCCGGGATCGACGGGTAGCGCGGCAGGTTGATCCCCTCCTTGACCGAGACGACGGCCGGCAGCGGGATCTCGAACGACTCCCAGCCCCCGCCGGGTGCCTCGCGTCGGGCGACGATCGCGCCGTTGCCGACCTTCAGCGCCTTGACGCCGGTCACGCACGGCCGACCGAGGGCGGCAGCCGTCCGGATCCCGACCTGGAAGCCGCCGCTGTCCGCCGATTCGTTTCCGAACAGGATCAGGTCGAAGGCGCCACCGGCGGCCTCCCCCGCCCGGATCGACTCGACGAT
>Ga0134124_10004177_pt1 | contig 11610 bp, 9 predicted proteins | sample KB304_FD_96880 | JGI IMG/M metagenome (GOLD analysis project Ga0134124, IMG submission 96880) | Terrestrial soil microbial communities without Nitrogen fertilizer from Kellogg Biological Station, Michigan, USA - KB3-0-4 | ecosystem: Environmental > Terrestrial > Soil > Unclassified ... | reverse complement strand
GCCCGTGAAGGCGACGTAGAGCTCGTCGACGACGACGAGCGTCTGCGGCGACGACTGCGCCAGCGCGATCAACGCGGAGGGATCGACAAGCGTGCCAGTCGGGTTATTGGGGTTGCACACGAAGAGCAGGCGCGGGCGCGGCTCGAGCTTCGCCGCAATTGCCGCCAGCGGAAAGCTCAGATCGGGCGGGTAGAGAATCTCGTCGATCACCATCCCCTGCTGCAGCGCGCAGGGCTCGTAGTAGCCGAAGGTCGGCGCGGTCGTCAGGAACGTGCTGCCCTTCTCGCCGTACGCGTCGAAGATCGCGCGGATCGCGGCGTCGACGCCGTTGAAGGCCTCGACGCGATCGGCGGCGACGCCGAGCGTGGTGGCGAAGGCCTCGGTGAGGCCGGCGTACTCGGGATACGTCCCGTACGCCGACGGTGGCAGCCCCCGCACGGCCTCCACCACCTTGGGCGACGGACCGACCGTGCTCTCGTTGAAATCCAGGCGCAGCATGGACCGCCGTCCCTCGAGCGGGGCGACGTAGGGCGTGAGTGCCTCGACTTCAGGCTTGGCGCGTGGCTGCCTCAAGCGGGGGGTCCCGACGTGGCCCCCCCCACCGCCCCGATCGCTCGGAGCGCCCGGGGGGAGGCGTGGCGCTCCTCGATGCGCCGCCGGCGGCTAGGCGGGTTGGGCGATGTCGAGGGTCGTGACACGACGGAGCTCGCGGCGGTACTTCGCATCGTCGAAGGGCGTCGCCCGGTGCATCGTCCCGCGGTTGTCCCAGATCACGAGATCCCCGACGCGCCAGGCGTGGCGGTAGACGAACTCGGGCTGGGTGGCGTGCTCGATGAGGTCGTGCAGCAGCAGCCGCCCCTCGGGCACCGGCCAGTCGATGATGCGCGAGGCGTGGGAGGCGACGTACAGCGATCGGCGATTCGAGCGCGGCAGCGTGCGGATCAGCGGATGGACGGCGCCCCTGAGCGCCTCGGCCTCGTCGGCGGAGAACTCGAAGCCGAGCGTCTGTCGGGAGTGGGCGATCGAGTGGTGGACGCGCAGCCCCTCCAGCCGCGATTTCAGCTCGGCGTCGAGCGCGTCGTAGGCCGTGCGGGTGTCCGCGAACTCGGTGTCGGCGCCGGCCGCCGGCACGACCTTGGCCGAGAGCATCGAGTAGCGGCCCGGCGGATCCTGGAAGGAGGCGTCGGTGTGCCACAGCCGGTTGCCCAGCGAGTACATGCGGCGGCGATCGTCGGACTTGATGATCCCGCCGTCCTCGTCGAGGTTGGAGATATCGGCGACGGCCTCGTTGCCGAGGCGGCTCTTCACGAGGACGCGGGAGCCGGTCTTCGTGTGCAGCTCACCGTCGAGACGCCGCGCGAACGCGAGCTGCTCCTCGTCGGTGAACGGCTGGTCGCGGAACACGAGGACGGCGTACTCGTCCATTCCCGCCCGGATCTCGGCGAGCGTCTCGGCATCGTGGACCCGGCGGAGATCGACCCGGCTCACCTCGGCGGCGAAACACGGATGCAGCTTCCGGAATGTGAGCGCCATGAGGCGAGACTAGGCCGACCCCGGGCCGGGAGTCAAGCGGGGCAGCCGCGTGTAGGGCCGAACGGCCGAGGCATCGGGCCCTGCCGTGCCGCCGACCGCCGTGCTCTCCTGCCCTATGAGACGACTCCCCGGAGGTGGCACGATGCTTCGATGCGCGATCACGGCCCTGGTCCTGCTCGCCGCCCTCGCGCTCGCGACGCCCGCGCGCCTCGACGCCACCGGCGCGTCCGACCTCATGAACAAGGCCAAGCAGCTCACGGGCCCGCTGGACCTCAACACCGCATCGCTCGACGATCTCAAGAAGGTCCCCGGACTCAAGGACGGCGATGCCAAGAAGATCACGGACGGGCGTCCGTACAGCAAATCGTCGGACCTGGTCGACAAGAAGATCCTCTCGCCCGAGCTGTTCGACAAGGTGAAGGGCTTCGTCACCGTGAAGTGAGCCGCGCGAGCCGCCCGGCTCAGCGGATGCGCAGCCGCCGCACCTCGTAGGCTCCGAGCTCGGCGGTGATGGCGTCGCCCTCGATCCCGGGCCCGGGCCGGCCGGAGGCCAGGTCGAACGTCTCGGTGGCGGGCGCGGCCAGCGTCCAGGTCACGCGCGTCGGCGTGTTGCGGGTGTTGTAGGCGAACAGGTAGCGGGCGCCGTCGGCCGACTTGCCCAGCGTGCGGACGGCGCCGTTGCTCGACTCGCGGCTCACGACGGCTGCGTCCGGCGCCAGCAGCACGGGCTCCAGCGCCTTGATCTCCCTGGTCACCCGCACCAGCTCGGCCCACTTCTGCTCGCGCTCGCGGGGATTCTTCACCCAGGCCAGGCCTTTTTCGCCGAACGACCAGTAGAGCAGGCCACGCGCGCCCTCGATGATGGCCATCCAGCTCATCACGCGCAGGTCGGACTCGCTCGGCCAGCCCCCGGCGACGGTGTTGGGGAAGTACTGCAGCACCATCCACACCGGCCGGCTGCGCTTCACCGCGTCCTGCCCGAGCCGCGTCCACTCGCCGACCATGGCCAGATCGTTCTGGCCGGCCGGCTTGAGGATCGGATACGGATCGAGGCCCATGACGTCCATCGCGTCGCGCCAGAGCGGGGCCTGGCTCTCCTTGCCATCACCGAGAACCCCGTAGGTCACGCTGCCGGGCGCGGCGGCGGCCAGCGCGCGGTACTGGCGGAAGACGATCGGCACCATGTCGGCCGACTGCTCGTCCATCACGTAGAAGCCGCCGAGCCCGGGATGGGCGCCGAGCGTGCGCGCGACCCAGCGGTTCAGCTCGTCCTCGCCCTTCTTCGCGGCCGGGTACTCGATCTCGCGGTACTGGCCGTCCTTGGGGTGATAGAAGTTCACGGTCTGTAGATAGCGGATGCCGTGCGCGTGCAGATCGTCGAGATAGACGCCGAGCGCCGGGATGGGCGCCCGCCCGAGGTGGTAGTTGATGAGCAGGTTGATCGGCGCCTGGGCGATCCGGTCGTTGCCCCAGCCGCCTTCGCCGGCGGCGTACGCGCCGCGCGTCGTCGAATATCCGGACGTCGTGTAGAGCCCCAGGACGAACGCCGGCTTGCCGCCGAAGTACGTCACGTTGCGCTCGTCGTACCAGGTCGTCAGCTTCTCGCGCGCGCGGGCTGGCATCTTGACGATGCGGTAGTCGGGATAGCGTCCGCTCACGGCGCCGCCGGCGTCGAGCATCTCGACGCGCAGCAGGTACCGTCCGAGCGGCAGCCCGGCGGCGTCCAGCTCGGCCGTCAGCGACGGGGCCGCCTCGTACTCCCGACCGGCCCGCGGCTGCCCGGAGGCCTCGTCGAGCAGCGCCAGCCGCACGCGGCCGCGGGCAGCCGTGCCGACGGCGACGCGGACGGTCTGCGGGCGGTCGTCGAAGAGCATGCCGCGGAAGTTCGGATAGAGGAGATAGACGTCGAGCGGCGGCTTGCGCGCCATCGTGAGGCTCACGTTCTCGAACCACGCGGTGCCATCGGGCGTGCCGTACACGCCGAGCCAGACCTTGTAGCTGCCGCGCTGGGTCACGGCAATGTTCGCCACGCGGTGCAGCGTCCAGTCGGTCGTGCCGTGGGCGGCCTCGGAGCAGTGCCACCAGTTGGCGGACGGACGTGCGTCCAGACAGAGCCGCACGCCGCTGCGCGGATCCTTGCCGCCCGCCTCCTGCGTCTTCACCCAGCCTTCGACCGTGTAGAGGCCGGGCTCGAGCGTGAGCGCCTGCTCGATGGAGGGCACGGTCTGCGCGCGGCGCCCGGCGTTCAGCCGCAATGCGGGGCGGCCGTCGCGGCCCTCGCGGACGACCGACCACAGCTCGCCGTCGGGCCGGAGTCCCCAGCCCCCCAGCGCGCCGTCGCGGACGGTCTCGAAGCTCGCGTTGTCGACGAGGTTCGGTCCCTGCCCCGAGCCCTCCGGCAGCGCCGTGAGACCGCCGGCCGGCGCCGGCTCGGCCGGACCGCCCTGCCCGGCCGGGGGCATGGCCGCCAGCGCGAGCCCGGCGGCCACCACGAGCGCGAGCGCCCGGCGCCTCACGGCACCGGTTCCGGCACGGGGACGAGGTCCGGGTCTGGTGTCGGCTCCTCCTCCGCCCAGGCATCCAGGTGGGCGCGGTGCGCGACGAGGGCGCCCAGCACGATCGTGAGGAACACCGAGAGCCAGAGGACCTTCTCGTACTGCGCGCTGATGAAGCAGCCGGCGACGAGGAACCCGAGCAACCCGCTGCGCAATCCCTCGGCCCAGCCCGCCAGCTCCTGCGCCTCGGGACTGCCCGTGGCCCGCGTCGCGCGCCCGAGCGTGCGGAAGGTCGCGGTCAGCAGCATCAGGAAGACCGCGAGGGCGGGCAGACCGAGCTCGGCGGCGATCTCGAGGAGCGAGTTGTGCGCGATGTTGCCCTGCTCCAGGCCGGTGTAGAGGGTGCTCAACGCCTTGAAGTTGAGCGGACCCACGCCGACGAGCGGGCTGTCGCCGATCATCCGCAGCGCCGCCCAGAACAGCGCCACGTGCGCGCGGTTGGAGGTCTCGAGCCCGGCCGGCAGCTGGCTCGAATCCTGGAAGATGGTGGCCAGCGCGCGGGTGCCGAGGTCGGTCGGCAGCAGGAACACGCTGCCGACCAGCAGGAGCAGCACCCCGACCGCGGCGCCGATCCCGCGCCGGCGGTACACGAAGAACATGCCGGCCGCGAGCAGACCGACGAAACCGCCACGCGAGGAGGTCAGGAACACCATCAGGACGAGCAAGAGCCCGCAGCCCGCCCAAAGGGCGCGGCGCATCGGCAGCTGCTGCTGCGAGGCGAGCGCGAAGGCCAGCGGGACCAGCAGGACCAGGATCGTCGCCAGGTAGTTCGTCTCGTAGAGCCCGACCCCCAGCCGATCCCCGAACCGCACCATCTGGCGCAGCCCGTACGGGAACATCACCACGTAGCTCAGCACCATCGTGGCGAGGACGCGCCCCAGATCATGCTGGGAGCGGACCGCCACGATCACGAACGGCAGGAAGACCAGGAAGCCGAGGTAGCGGGAGATCGCGTACTGGAAGCCGGTGCCGTGCACGAGCGCGACGATGACGACCACACCGAGGAAGGCGAGGAACAACCTGGCCGGCCGGCTGCCGAGCAGGCGCCCGGCGGGATCGCCGGCGGCCAGCCGCATTCCCGCCCAGGCGAAGCCGAGCAGGCCGAGGGCCTTGATGACGGTGAAGTCCGGGAAGACGCCGAGGAGGTTGTCGCCCAGGTACAGGTACGGGCTCGCCTCATACGGCATGATCATGATCATCGCGAGCAGCAGCCACATGGCTCAGCGACCGCGTTCGGCCACGAGACGCTCGATGCGCGCGATGGTCGCGAAATTGTCGGGGGTGATCTCGGAGTCGGCGATGACGACGCCGAACTTCTCCTCCAGGAACGCCACCAGCTGGAAGATGCCCAGCGAGTCGACGACCCCGCTGTCGATCAGGTCGTCGTCGTCGTCGAGGTGGGTGCGGCCGGTGGCGGGCGCCAGCCGCTCGACGATGAAGGTGCGGATGGGACGGGCGTCGCGGTCCATGTCGAGCACGCTCAGGCCTCCGACTCGGCCGCCAGTCGCGTGCGGTCCGTTTTTCCAGTTGAGGTTTTGGGCAGGTGCGGCCGGAGCTCGATCGACTCCGGCACCATGTAGCGGGGCACGAGGCCACCGCAGTGGGCCTGCAGGGCGCCGGCGGTCAGCGACTCGCCCGGCTTCAGCGCGACGAAGCCGCGCAGCCGGCTGCCGATCTCGTCGTCGGGCGCCGCGATGACGGCCGCCTCCGCCACCGCGGGATGCGCGTAGAGCGCGGCCTCGATGTCACCGAGCTCGATGCGATAGCCGCGGCTCTTCACCTGGCTGTCGCGGCGGCCAAGGAACAGGTACTCGCCGTGCTCGTCGGCGGTGACGAGGTCGCCGGTGCGATAGAGACGCTCGCCGAGGTGGGGCTGCAGCTCATTGGGCACGAGCGCGCGCCGCGTCTTGTCGGGATCGCCCCAGTAGCCGGGCGTGACCGAGGGGCCGCGCACGTAGAGCTCGCCGCTCTCGCCGGCGCCGATCGGCCGACCGTCGGGGTCGAGGGCCAGCGTCTCCGTGTTCGCGCAGGCGCGCCCGATCGGCAGTCGGTCCTGCCCGGCCAGCCGCCACCGATCGACGCGGTGGTAGGTGCACACGTTGGTCTCGGTGGGCCCGTAGAGGTTGTAGAGCTCGACGTGTGGCAGCAGGTCGGCGAGCTGGCGCAGGTACTTCATCGGGAAGACCTCGCCGGCGAAGAGCACGAGCCGCAGACGGTCGAGGTCGCGACCGCCGAGATCACCGTGCAGCAGCAGGTAGACCAGCGCCGACGGCACCGAGTACCAGACGGTCAGCCCCTGGCTCTCGATCAACGCGGCCAGGCGCTGCGGGAACACCGCGATCTCCTCGTGGATCATCGACACCGTGGCGCCGGCCCCGAGCGCGTTGTAGACGTCGAACACCGAGAGGTCGAAGTGCAGCGGCGCGTGGTTCGACAGCCGATCCTCGGGGCGGATGTCGAAGGTGGCGGCGCACCAGTCCACGAACGTGAGCGCGTTGCGGTGGGTCAGCATCACGCCCTTGGGCTGTCCCGTGGAGCCCGACGTGTACAAGATGTACGCGAGGTCGCCCTCCACGCCGACCTCCGGCGGCGATCCGGCCGGGCACGCATCGAGCGCCGTCCACGGCACCTCACCGTCCCGGTGGGCGTCGCCGCTCACCAGCACCGTGCACGCGAGCGCGTCGGCTTCCAGGGAACGCGAGCGTTCGGCGGTCGTCACCAGCGCGCGGATGCCACAGTTCTCGGCGATGCCCGCCACGCGCCGGATGGGCGCGTGCGGGTCGAGCGGCACGTACACCGCGCCCGCCTTGAGCACGCCGAGCATGGCGACCAGCGACTCGACCGCCTTGGGGAAGAACAGCCCCACCCGGTCGCCCCGGCGCACGCCGCGCTCGCGCAGCAGATGGGCGAGCTGGTTCGAGCGCGTCTGCAGCTCACCGTAGCTGAGACTACGGCCGCGAGCCTGGACGGCGGGCTTGTCCGGATATCGCTCGGCGCTGGTGGCGAGCAGCTGCTGGAGCAGATAGGCCATGGCCCCTCCTAGAGCAAGGGCAGCATCGAGATGAATTCACTCGCGTCGCCGTTGCGCACTCCGGGAAGGAGCGAGACGGCCAGCGTGGCGGCGGAGGTGAGCGAGGCGCGGTTGCGCCAGCGGATGCGGGCCGGCACGCCCACGACGGTCAGGTTGTCGGGGACGTCGGTCATGACGACGCTGTTGGCGACCACCCGCACGTTGTTGCCGACGGCCGCCCGCCCGATGACCTTGGCGCCCGGCCCGAAGTAGACGTTGTCGCCGACCGAGCGCACCCCGTTCGTGATGGCCACCCCGTGCTGGACGACGCAGTTGCGGCCGATGCGGGTGTCCGCGATGAACACGCCGTGCGTGGTGTGCACGACCAGCCCCGGGCCGATCTCCGCCCTGGGCGAGATCTCGACCCCCGTCACCACCTCGACGGTCCGACGCTGGACCAGGGAGAGGATGAGCAGGATCTGCCGGACGAACGGGATACGGACGCGTCGCGCCCACGAGGAAAAGCGATAGGTGAGGACGGCGATCACCCCGGGGTGCAGTGGCGTCTTCACCCAGAGGCTGAGCCATCCCGCGGGCAGGCCGTTGATGACCCGCGCGTGCGCAAGGTCTGCACGAACGTTGTCGAGCATCGCAACTCCCTTCAGGGCGTCTCTCGACTGGAAGGGATCGCAAGACCTGTACCGGACAGGGATTACGGCCTAATTGCGTGCGGAACAATGATTTGGGAGCGAGCAACGCTGCAATCTGCTCGCCCATATCACGACGGGCTTACTCACCGCCGGGGAGGGGGCGGCCCCCTCCCCGGACAGCGAACTACTCGTTGCTGGCGCTCTCGACCCCGTGGCAGGCGACGACCATCGAGGCCCCGGCCCAGCGGCCGAGGGAGTCGACGCCTCGGGCCGTGACCGCGTGGCGGCCGGGCCCGTACTCGTCCAGCGAGAGGTCGAAATACCCCTCCGGCTCCGTCCAGGCGTCGGCGAGGTCGCCGTTGACGTAGAGATAGAGCCGAACGGGACCACGACCCCCGGTGACCCGGGCCTTGACGGACACGACGCCGAGCGCGGCATCCGCGGCCGGGTCCCCGGTCTCGAGCGTGACCCGGATGGCCGGGGGACGAACCCCGACCCGCCCCGGACGGGCGCGACGACCGAGATCGAGCGTACTCACGGTTCCCACCTCAGTTCCGCACCGTGACCGTCAAGCTCGCGCTGCCGGTCTTGCCGGCCGCGTCACGCACGGTCCCGGTCAGCGTGCGGCTGCCGGTGCCGGAGGTCGTCCACGGGATCGTGATCGGCCCCCGCGCCGCGGTCGTCTGAGTGCCGACCGTGGAGCCGTTGACGCTGAGCGTGAACGTGTTGGCGCTGCCGCTGGTGCCCTCCGCCCAGAGCACGACCCAGGCGGTGCCGCTGACGCTGGCGCCTCCCGTCGGCTGGGTGATGAACACCTTGAGCGCGCCCGTGGGGGTCGGCGTCGCGACGGCGTTGGCCACCGTCACCGTCCGGCTGGATGTCGCCGTCCGGCCCGCCGAGTCGGTCACCGTGAGCGTGAGCGTGTGACCGCCGTTCGCCACAGCCTTGGTGTCCCACGAGTAGGACGGCGAGATCGCTACCGTGGCGCCGTCCAGTGAGAGCCGATACGTGTAGCCGCTCCCGCTACCGCCGCTGGCGGTCGCGGCCACCGAGACCGTTCCGCTGAGGCTCGCCCCCGCGGCTGGGCTGCTGAATGCCGCGGTCAGTGATCCGGCCGTGGCGCCGTTGGCGAGCGTCACCGTCGCACTGGTGCTGCCCGTGCGGCCGCCGGCGTCACGCACAGACGCCGTCAGCACCTTGGAGCCGTCCGCGACGCTGGCCGTGTTCCACGGGATCGAGACCGGTCCGGTCGATGAGGTCGTCATCGTCCCGACGGTCTGCCCTCCCACGCTCAGCGTGTAGACGTTGGACGAGCCGGTCGCCCCGGACACCCAGACCACTGCCCAGTTCGTCCCGGTCAGCCGGCTGCCGCCGCGCGGCTGGGTGAGGAACACGTTGAGACCGCCCGGCGGCGGCGGCGGCGGAGGGGGCGGGGTCGTCGTGGTGTTTGCGACCACGACGTTCCGGGTGGTGCTGCCGCCCCCGTTGGCGGAGTCCGTCACCGTGGCCGTCAACACCTGGTTGCCGTTGGCCGCGGTCGTCGTGTTCCAGCTGAACGTCCCGTTCGTCCCGGTGTAGATGTTGGTCCCGCCCACCGAGACTCGATAGGTGTAACCGCTGCCGCTGCCGCCGCTGCCCGCCAGCGTCACCGTCGTGGCGCCGCTCACGGTGGCTCCGGCCGCGGGGTTGGAGAACGTCACGGTCGGGGAGCCGGGTGTCGGCGTGGGATCGGGATCCGTCGTGCCGCCGCCTCCAGTGCCGGTCCCACCGTTGCCGCCGCTCCCACCGGTCCCGATCACGTAAACGTGAGCCTGGTACGGGCCGAAGGAGTCATTGAACGAGTTGCCCGAGGCGCCAAGCGTGCGGTTCTCGGCGTTGACGGTCACCGTCCCCGGGGCCGTGTTCCAGGTGAACGTCGTGCCGGCCTGCGCGTTCGTCGTGTTGTAGGCGAACACGTAGCCGCGGCCGTTGACCAGCTTGACCTTGGTGCGGATCGCGCTCGGGTTGGAGTTCCCAGTGAGCGCGCCGGGCGCGTCGTCGGCCAGCAGGGCCGGCTCCAGCGCGGCGACCTCGTTGACCACCGACTTGAGGTTGTTCATGTAGCTCGTCTTCTCGGCGCACCAGCCCGAGCAGACGTTCTTCAGCGCGTTGTCGCCGAGGCTCCACCACCACAGGCCGCGGGCGCCCTCGACGATGGCCATCCAGGCGTGGTTGCGCATCTCCGCCAGGGTCGGGAAACGCCCCTGCGAGGTGAACTTGAAGAACTGCAGGACGGTCATGATCGGCCGCGAGTCCTTGACGGCGTTGCGGCTGGTGGCCGTCCAGTCGGCGACCTGCCGGTGGTTGTAGCCGCCGGCCGGCTGGGCGCCGTAGAGCGGGTAGGGGTCGGTCGAGATGATGTCCGCGCTGTCACGCCACAGGGCGAGGTCGGGGTTGCCGAAGTTCGCCGAGAACGTGATCTTGCCGGGATCGAGCCGCCGCAGCCGGTCGTACTGCGTGAACGCGCCGGGGATGAGCGACGAGAGGCACTCGTCGATCGTGTAGTAGCCGGCGCTGCCCGGGTGCGAGCCGAGGTCGCGCACGTACGGATCCGAGCTGTTGATCAGGAAGTTCGTGCCGGTCGGGAACTTGTCGAAGCAATTCCCCGTCTGCAGGTACATGACACCGTGCTTCTGCAGGTTGGTCATCAGCGCCTTCATCGCATCGGCGGGCGCCTCGCCGTACCAGTAGTTCAGGTAGAAGTTGATCTTCATGTCGTTCATGCGGCGCTCACCGGTTGGCGACCACAGCTGGCTCTCCCAGAACGTGTCCTGGGCGCTGTAGCCGGAGCCGGAGTCGTAGACGCCGAGCACGAAGCGGGGCTCGCCGCGCACGAGCACGCGGTTCTTGGCGTCGAACGACACGCCCATCGAGGCCCGCGCCGAGGCCGGCGCCTTGGAGACTCGGTAGGCCGGGTAGGTCGAGACCGTGGCGTTGTTCGAGAGATCGACGAGCGCGAACGTGGCCAGGTACGGCCGCCCGGCCTGCATCTGGCCCCCTGGCATCTCGGCCACCAGGTGTGCGGACGCCGCGTAGTTCTGGGTCACCACCACCTGCCCGGTGGCCTCGTCCTTCAGCGTGCCGGTCACCCGGTACCGGCCAAAGTCCCCGCCGGGCGGCGTGACGGACACGTCGAACTTCATCGTCTGCGGCTGGTCGTCGAAGAGCATGCCGCGGAAGTTCGGGTAGAGCATGAAGACGTCGACCGCCTGGGCCTGCTGCTCCTGGAGCTGCAGGTCGTCGAACCAGGCGGTGCCGGCTGTGTTGTTGTAATTCTCCAGCTTGATCGTCACCGTGGCGTCCTGGGTGACGACGAGATTCGGCAGCTCGAAGAGCGTCCAGTCGCGCGTGCCGGAGATCACGTCGGTCGTCTTCCAGTCATTGCTGCCCGGTCGGAAGTCGAACTGCAGCCGCACGCCGTTGGTGGTGCCGCTGCCCACCCCCTGGGTCCGGACCCAGCCCGAGAGCTTGTAGATGCCCTTCTTGAGCTGGATCGGCTGCGTCGCGGTCGTGAAGTTGCCAGTGGCTCGGTAGCTGAACGTGCCCGAGCGCTTGACGAGCTGGTCCATGGCCAGCCCGGAGCCCACCGACCAGGATGCCGGCGCGCCGCCGCTGAGCGTCTCGAACCCGCCGTTCTTCAACAGGTTGGCACCCAGGCTCACGGACGGCAGCGCGGTCAACCCGCCGCCGACGAGGTTACTCTGGGCAAAGGCCGGTAAGACGCTGCCAAGCGCAACGAGCACCGAACCGAGCATCACGTTGATCCACCGCTGCATGCGCACCCCCGTTACGTAGAATTTCTTACAACCTTGTGAGCATCGGT
>Ga0134124_10004176_pt1 | contig 11611 bp, 11 predicted proteins | sample KB304_FD_96880 | JGI IMG/M metagenome (GOLD analysis project Ga0134124, IMG submission 96880) | Terrestrial soil microbial communities without Nitrogen fertilizer from Kellogg Biological Station, Michigan, USA - KB3-0-4 | ecosystem: Environmental > Terrestrial > Soil > Unclassified ... | reverse complement strand
CCTCGGTCGTGCCGTGCGGGTCGTTCATCGTCGCCTCGTCGTCACCTGGGTCCGCGAAGGGCGCAGAGGATAGCGCCGCCGCGCCGCGCGGGGAACCGCCGTTCAGCGCCGGTCAGCGCCGCCAGCGCAGGTCGGTCACGCGCACGCCCGCGCCCGACGCGATCGCGGCGGCGCGCGGCGTGAAATCGGCCGGATCGATCGCGTCGACGCGGACGACCCGGCCGCCGAAGCTCAAGGCGACGTGGCCGGGCGCGCCGTCGCGCGCGAGCACGACCTCGACGGCGAGGCGGCACGGCGTCTCGCCGATCGCCAGCGCGAACTCCTCGGTCCCGTCCCAGCCGGCGCGGCACGCGACCAGCGCGAGCCGGCCGCGGCTCGACACCGCGAACGCGCGCGGACCCTCGCGCTCGCTCTCCCCGAAGACGATCCCGCCGAACTCCGGCGCCGCATCGGGTCCGTCGCCGCCCGCACCCGGGTCGACGCGCGCCTCGATGCGGTAGGAGACGGCGCCGGGCGGCGCGACCGTGGCGGCGTCGGCGTCGTCGCCGGCGCGCAGCCGGCGCCAGCGGCCGGGCTCGGCGCCGCGCGCGACGAGCTCCGCTCTCAGCTCCCGGAAGCCGCGGCTGTCGCCGAGCAGCGCCGTCGTCTCGTCGACGCGCGCGAGCGCGCAGCGGAGCAGCCCGGCCTCGGCGTACGCCTTCGCCGTCGCGAGCCCGGTGACGAGCAGCGCGTCGTTGGCCGCGACCGCGTCGTCGGCGAGGCGCGCGTCGGCCTTCGCGAGCAGGGCGAGCGCGCGCTCGCGCGCCGCGTGCGCGGCAGACTCGTGCGCCGGATCCTCGGGACGCACGACGAGCTCGTTGGTCGCCGCGAGCGCGCGGCGCGCCGTCGCGACGGCGGCGCCGCGGTCGTCGAGCGCGAGCAGCGACTCGGCGAGCTCCGCGAGCAGCGTCGCGTCGTCGGGCCGCAGCTCCAGCGCGTTGCGCAGGCTCGCGACGGCGCGGTCGGGCTGGCGGCGGCCCGCCTGCGCGCGCGCCAGCGCGAGCCACGCGTCGGCCTGCTCCGGACCGCCGAAGGTCCGCTCCGCGAGCTCGCGCACGGAGGCGCGCCAGCGCCGCTCGAAGTCGTCGAGGCTCGCGACGCCGGGCAGCCGCGGCCGCTCGACGAAGGCGCTCTCGAAGCGGGCGCGCGCGTCGGTGCGGTCGTCGGCGCTCTTCCACGTCTCGAGGAAGTCGCGGTACGCCTTCTCGTAGGGGCGCTCGCCGGCCTCGTCCTCGAAGCGGAAGCAGAAGTCGACGAGCCCCCACGCGACGGCGTAGCGGCTGAGCGGGAAACGGGCGGCGTCGCGCTGCGCGACGACGCTCGCGAGGTCGGCGCGGCCGGCGTCGAGGAGCCCGACCAGCTCGCGCAGGCGCGCGCGCGGGACGCGGCCCGGCTCGACCGCGCCGCCGCGCACGAAGCGGCACCCCTCGAAGAGGCAGGCGGTCCCCTCGTTGATCCAGACCGGCAGCGGCGGGCGCGTCGCTCCGCGCAGGAACGGGTGGGCCGCCTCGTGGAAGAGCGTCGCCCAGAACGCCGTGAACGGGCGCCCCTCGCCGGGCGCCGCGCCGCCGCGCGGATCGTAGAGCGCGATCACGTTGCGCTCGGGCGAATAGAAGCCGTGGATCTCGCGCGGCACGCCCGGCTCGCGCTCGTCGAACTCCGCGCGCGAGCGGTACGCGCGGATCGTCACGCGGCGCGGCGCGGAGGCGTCGTCGCCGCGGAAGTGGGCGCGGTAGCAGCGGTGCACCGACTCGAGCGCGGTCGCGACCTCGTCGAGCGTCGCCGCGTCGAGGTCGCCCTGGACCAGGTAGTGGCGCGTCTCCCTCGCGCGCGCGCCCGGCCAGTCGGCGACCGCGGCGTCGTGGGGCGGGGGCGGGCGCTCGCCCGCGAGCCGCTTCGCGAGCGCCGCCGCGCCCGCGACGGCGAGTTCGTGGCGCTCGAAGAGTTCGCGCGACGCGACCGCGACCGGATCGAGCTCGCCGCCCTTCTCGCGCCGCTGCCACGTCCAGTAGAGCGCGTCGTCGCGCCGTCCGGCGGCGGCCGCGGCGCGTGCCGCCGCCTCGAGCAGCGCGCGTGATTCGGGTTCGTGCTCGAGCCCGAGCTCGGCCGCGGCGAGCGCGTCGGCGGCGCGTCCCGCCGCGAGCGCGGCGCGCGACTCCGCGAGCGCCGCCGCGGCGCGCTGCGCGAACTCGCCGGGCGCGCCGTCGTCGCCGCCCGCGCGGACGAGCGCGCTGGCGAGGGCGAGGACGAGCCGGCCGGTCCGCATCGATGCACTCCCGTGCGCGGCGCCGCGCTTCCCGTTCAGCGCCACGCCAGAAGATACGCGACCCAGGAGTCCTCGTTCTCGGCGCGCCGCACCTTGCGGAAGATCCCGTTCCCCTCGCCGTTCTTGTCGAAGCCCTCCCACAGGACGTCGACGCGCCGGAAGCCGGCGTCGCGCAGCGCGTCGCGCGTCTCGGGCAGCGTCCAGATGCGCCAGTCGTAGCGGTAGACGTCGCGCAGCCGCGTCCCGTCGGGGAACTCGAAGTGGATGCGGCGCAGCGTGCGGTGGCTGATCGCGTCGAGAGGCTCCTGCTCCCACACGTAGGTGAAGCCGCCCATGCGCCGCTCGTCCCGCGTCTCCGCCAGCGAGTCGGGCCCGCCGTGCAGGTCGAGCGCGAACAGGCCGTCGCGCGCCAGCCCGCGCCGCACGGCCGTGAAGTAGCGCACGAGCGTCGGCCGGTCCTGGAAGACCGACCACGAGAAGTTGAAGGCGGCGACCACGTCGGCGCGCGGAGCGCGGACGGTCCGGACGTCGGCGCGCCGCCACGACATGCGGTCGGCGATGCCGTCGAAGTGTCTGCGTCCCCACGCCATCGTGCGCGCGTCGCGGTCGACGCCGATCGCGGTGCGGTCGCGGCGGCTGCGGATCCAGGTCGCGCAGAAGAGCGCGGTGCCGCAGAAGTCCTCGCGCAGCGAGAGCGCCGTCCGGCCGCGCTCGCGCTTGAAGTGGCGCGCGAGCAGTTCGACGTCGGGCTCGGGGTCCTGCACCGACCGCTCGTAGAGATCGTGCGGGTCGGCGCTCTTCGCGGTGAGGCGGTGCTTCACGAGGGGGGCGCGGCTCAGCGCGTGTGCTCTTCCGCGGGCGGCGGGAAGGGCGCGAGGCGCGGCTCCATCTCGGCGAGCGCGAAGCTCATGACGGAGAGCGCGGCGACGTTGAGCGCGAGCTCGTGCGGGTCGACCTTGTCGGGCGTGTCGGCCGGCGTGTGGTGGTAGTCGAAGTACCAGCGCGCGTCCTGGTTGAGCGACATGGTGGGGACGTCGAGCTTGCGCAGCGGGCCGACGTCGGCGCCGCCGCCGCCGGCCTTGACGCTCCCGCAGCCGAGCCCGCGCAGCAGCAGGCCGAGCGCCTGCACGCGCGGCAGGTCGGCCTCGCCGCAGGTGAGCCCGAAGCCGGTCGGCCGGCCGGCGCCGCCGTCGCTCTCGATCGCGACGACGTGCTTGCCCCCCTCGGCCGCGTGCTGCTCGGCGTAGCCGGTGCCGCCGCGCAGCCCGTTCTCCTCGTTCATCCAGAAGACGACGCGCAGCGTGCGGCGCGGCCGCAGCTCGAGCTCCTTCATCAGGCGCACCGCCTCCCACGCGATCACGACGCCCGCGCCGTCGTCGATCGCGCCGAGGCCGAGGTCCCACGAGTCGAGGTGGCCGCCGAGCACGACGAGCTCGTCCTGCTTCTCGCGGCCGCGCAGCTCGGCGACGACGTTCGCCGACTCGACGTCGCCCTGCGTCTCGCAGCCGAGCGCGAGCGAGACGCTCACCTTCTGGCCGCGCGCGAGCAGCCGTTCGAGCATCTCGGCGTCCTCGGCCGAGAGCGCGACGGCGGGGATCTTCGGAACGCCCTCGTCGTAGTGCATCGCGCCGGTGTGGACGACGCGCGCGTTGCCGGTGCCGACGCTGCGGATCATCACGCCGACCGCGCCGAGCTTCCCCGCCGCGTTGGCGCCGTTCGTGCGGATCGAGACGGTCGCGCCGTAGCCCGCGCGCTCGCCGCTGTCGCGCACCATCCGGCGCGTGAGCAGGACGATCTTCCCGGCGACCTGCTCCGGCGGGAGCTTCGCGAGCGTCTCGAGGCTCTCGGTCCCGACGACCTCCGCGACCAGCGGCTTGCCGCCGGTGCCGACGCTGCCGCCGAGCGCGCACGCCTGCATCGACTGCGCGCGCGGGCTCGTCATCGCGGCCTCGCAGCCGCCGCGCACCCAGCGGGGCACCATCACCTTCTCGGCGCGGACGTTCTCGAAGCCGTCGCGCTTGAGGCGCGCGACGCACCACTCGACGGCGTGGTTCGCGTTGTCGGAGCCGGAGAGGCGCGCGCCGACGTCGTCGCAGAGCTCCTCGAGCGTCTCGGCGGCGCGGTTCGAGACGAGCGCGCGGCCGGCCAGCCGCGTCGCGGCGTCGAGCAGCGCCGGCGGGAGCGCCGCCGCCTCGGCCGAGCGCAGCGGGACGCCGAGGTTCTTGTCGTCGAGCCAGGGGCTCTCGGCCTGGGACGGCGGCGCCGGCGGTGCCGCCTGCGGCCTCTGCAGCACGGAGATCAGCGCGAGCGCGGCGACGACCATCGGCTCCCTCCGGTCATGGTTCCGCGGCGTTTCCGCCGCGTGGCCGCCGCGGCGGGAGGCCGCGCGGGGGGAGGGAGCATAGGGCCGCGTTTCACTTCCCCGAAGGCTCGGCGCGCGGCGGCGCGCCGCCGCCTTCACGATCCGGCGGCGCGGCGTCGCCCGTTTCGCCGGTTTCGCCCGCCGGCGGGCCGCCGGTCGCGGCGTCGCCCGGCAGGCGGCCCGCGCGGACGAGCAGCCCGCGCAGCAGGAACTCGAGCTGCGCGTTCAGGCTGCGCAGGTCGTCGCGCGCCCAGCGCTGCAGGGCGTGCAAGACCCTCGGGTCGAGGCGCAGGAGGAACGGTTTGCGTTCGGGCGGCAAGAGGGGCGTCCGCGCGCGACGGCGCGGCCGGGGTCGCTCAGCTGTAGAGCGTGCCGACGTTCAGCACGGGGCTCGAGCTGTGCTCGCTGCAGAGCACGACGAGCAGGTTGCTCACCATGGCGGCGCGCCGCTCGCCGTCGAGCTCGACGATCTTCTTCGCCTCGAGCTGGGCGAGCGCCATCTCCACCATGCCGACCGCGCCGTCGACGATCTTCGAGCGCGCCGCGATGACCGCGCTCGCCTGCTGGCGCTGGAGCATCGCGTGGGCGATCTCCTGCGCGTAGGCGAGGTGGGTGATGCGCGCCTCGACCACCTCGACGCCGGCCTGCAGGAGCCGCTCCTGGATCTCGCTCTTGAGCTTCTCCGCGATCTCGCCGGTGTGGCTGCGCAGCGCGACCTCGCCCTCCTGGTGCGCGTCGTAGGCGTAGTGGCTCGCCATGTGGCGCAGCGCCGACTCGCTCTGCACGTGGACGAAGTTCTCGTAGTTGTCGACGTGGAAGAGCGCCTCGGCGGTGTCGACCACCTTCCAGACGACGACCGCGGCGATGTCGACCGGGTTGCCGTCCTTGTCGTTCACCTTGAGCTTCTCGCTCTCGAAGTTGCGCACGCGCAGCGAGACGCGCCGCTTGGTGAGGAACGGGTTGGCCCAGCGCAGGCCGGTCTCGCGCACGGTGCCGACGTAGCGGCCGAACAGCATCAGCGCGCGCGCCTCGTTGGGCTGCACGCTGAAGAGGCCGGGCAGGCAGACCACATCGATGACGAAGGCGGCGACGCCGAGGACGACGAGCGGGACGTTGCCGTGCACCGCGGAGGACACGATCAGGAAGACCAGCGGGATCAACGCCGCCAGCCCGATCACCAGCACCGGCACGCCGGGCGACGTCGCGTGGGGGCGCTCGCGCATGGTCTGGTGCACCGGGTGCGCGCGGCTCCCCGGGTTGGCGGGGGAGCTCGGCAGGCTCTGGGCGTTCGGGGTCGATGGCGACATGGCTCGTCTCCGTGTGATGGCACGATGATATCACACTGATTACAAGCGCAAGGCGAGCCCGGTTCAATGGATCGCAACCGACTTCAAATAAAAGAGTTACGAACTATTGGAGGAAGCGCGCGCGACGGTCTCAACCGGGCGTTTCGGCCTTCCGCGCCACCCGGAAGAAGAGGAAGAGCAGCAGACCGGCCGCGAAGACGACGGCGCCGCGCTTGATCGCCGCCGTCTCCGCGAGCGGCAGGTGCATCACGAAGACGAAGGCGGAGAGGACGACGAAGATCGCCGGCAGCAGCGGGTAGCCGGTCGCGCGGTAGGGGCGGGGCCAGTTCGGCCGCGTGCGCCGCAGCAGGAAGAGCCCGAGGCCGCACATCGTGAAGGCGAGCCAGTCGAAGAGCGTCGCGAGCTGCATCAGGTCGAGCACGCTGCCGAGCGCGAGGCAGACGACGGTGAAGCCGCCCTGCAGCGCGATCGCGACCCACGGCGTGCCCCAGCGCGGATGGACCTTGCCGACGCTCTTGAAGAAGAGGCCGTCGTTGGACATCGCGAAGTAGATGCGCGGCGTGACGAAGAGCAGCGCCTGCGTGATCGCGAAGGTCGACGTCATCACCAGCGCCGCGACGAAGAGCTCGCCGCCCGGGATCACGCGGCCCGCGGCCTCGGCGGTCGGCGAGATCGAGTGCGCGAGGCCGTCCACGCCCAGGATCGCGACCAGCGCGACGTTCAGCAGCAGGTAGAGCGCCACCACCGCGATCGTCCCGACCACGATGCCGATCGGCAGCGTGCGCTGCGGCTCCTTGATCTCCGAGCTCACCGTCGTGACGTTCTGCCAGCCGCCGTAGGTGAACATCGCCGCGAACATGCCGCGCATGAAGTTCTGGAGCGAGCCGGTCCCGTCGGAGGCGGCGGCGGCCGCCGGCGCCGCCGCGTGCGGGAAGGCGTCGCCGCGCGCGATCGCGACGCCGCCGAGCGCGATCACCGTCACGATGCCGAGGATCTTCGCGACCATCGCGACGTTCTGGAGCGTCGCGCCGAGCCGCACGCTGCGGATGTTGAGGAGCGTGAAGGCGACGATCAGCGCCGCCGCGACCACCTTGCGGCCGGCGGCGTCGGGCGCCGTGGGCGGGGCGGCGGCGTCGAAGCGGAGCAGGTCGAAGAACCCGGTGAGCGGCGCGCCGAGCGAGCCGAATCCCGCGGAGCCGCAGTGCTTGACCAGGATCTCGAGGTTCTCGGCGAAGACCGTCGCCACGAACGCCACCGCGTTCGACACGATCGCCGCCAGCATCAGCCAGCCGAACATGAAGGCGGGGAAGCGGCCGAACGGCTCCTTCACGAAGACGTACTCGCCGCCGGTGCGCGGGAACATCGTGCCGAGCTCGGCGAAGACGAAGGCCCCGGTGAGCGCGATCACGCCACCGAGGCACCAGACGCCGAGGATGCCGCCGATCGAGCCGGTGAAGCCCGCGATCACCATCGGCGCGCGGAACGCCCCCGCGCCGATGATGCACCCCATCACGATCATCGTGACGTCGAAGAGGCCGAGGACGCGCTTCAGTCCCCCTTCGCCCTCCGCGCCGGGCTCGGCCACCCTCAGTCGCCCTTCTCGATCCGGTGCGAGTCGTCCTCGAAGTGCTGCGTCGAGAACTCGAAGAGCTCGCAGTCCTCGAGGGCGGCGAACTGGTGGGCGGTGCCCTGCGGGATCTCGAGGCAGTCGCCCTTCTTCATCTCGAAGGACTCCTCGCGCCCGTCGCGGTGGCGCAGCCGCATCGTGATGCGGCCGCTCTGCACGAAGAAGGTCTCGTACTTCTTTCTGTGGAAGTGGAGCGAGCAGCGCTTGCCCGCCTTCACGAAGAGGAGCTTGCCGCAGTAGCGCGCGTCGTTGTGGATCCAGAGCTCGTGGCCCCAGCCCTTCGGCTGCACGTGGACCGGCGGGCGCACGACGGGCCCGCGGCCGGTCGGCGACCCGGGCGACGAGGCGGGTGCGTTCATGGGGGCGAGACTCTACCGTGCCGCCCGGGAGATCCCGGTGCGATGGAAGAGCTCGAAGAGGCGCTCGAAGAGGTGTTGCCGGCCGATCTGCCGCGCCGGGCCGACTTCGTCGCCGGGGCGGCGGGCCACGCCGAGCGCGTCCTCGCCGCGAACGAGTCGCTGAACCTGACGCGCATCACCGGTGCGCGCGACGTCGCGGTGAAGCACGTGCTCGACTGCGTCGCGCCGTGGCGGCGGCTCGTGCAGCTCGCGGCCGCCGGCAGCGCGCCGGAGTGGGCCGACCTCGGCAGCGGCGCGGGCTATCCCGGGATCCTGCTCGCGCTGCTGCTGCCGCGCGTGCGCGTCCGCCTGGTCGAGTCGACGCAGAAGAAGGCGCAGTTCCTGGCGCAGGTCGTGCGCGAGCTGCGGCTGCCCAACGCCGTGGTCACCGCGCAGCGCGCCGAGGAGCTGATCGCGCGGACGCGCTTCGACGTCGTGACCGCGCGCGCCGTCGGCTCCGCGCGCGACCTCTTGCGCCTGCTCAAGGGCGTGCGCGCGAGCTGGGGACGTCTCGTCCTCTACAAGGGGCCGGGCGTCGACGAGGAGATCGCGCAGGCCGCGAAGGACGCGGAGAAGTCCGGGCTCGCCGCCGCGATCACCGCGCGCTACGAGCTGCCCGGCAGCGTCGGCTCGCGCTGCCTGCTCGAGTACGCGCCCGCGTCCGGCTGAGACGCGTCGCGTCAGTTCTGCGGCGGATCCGCCGGCAGCTGCGCGGTCCCGGGCGCCGCCTTGCCGTACACGTGCACGGTGTCCTGGCGCCAGATGCTGAAGAGCACCGAGAGGTGCTCGATGTCGGCGTAGTAGATCTCCTCGATCCCTTCCCGCTTCGCGATGTCGCCGATCGCGTTGGAGTGCCAGCGGATGTCGACGGAGACGGGCCACGGGATGCGCAGGTCCTTCACGTCGCTCTCGCCCTCGTTGAGCTTGCCGGTGAAGACGGGCGTGCCGCTGAAGTCCGTCGTCAGCGGCACGACGGTGTGCGTGTAGATCAGACCCATCATGCAGCCCCCGAGCGGGGCGAGCGCGGCCAGCAATGCGATGCGTGGGAGTCGCATGGCTCAGTCGCCGTAGACGATCGTGGTGTGCTCCCAGTAGAGCCCGCCCAGGATCACGAAGTCTTCCATGTCGGCGTGGTTGAGCTGCGTGATGCCGGCGCTCGTGGCGGCGGCTTGCGTGCTCGCGTCGCCCCACATGACGAGCCAGAGGATCTCGTGCGTCTTCGCCGTGCCCGTCTTCGGGCCGAGCTTCGTCTGCAGCAGGTCGGTGTCGAGCGGCTCCTTGGTGTGGGCGTAGAGGCAGCCCGGCAGCGCGAGCGCCGCGAGCGAGAGGAGGGACGCCGCGGTGCGGCCGAAAGAACGCTTCATGGAACACCTCTCCGTTTCCGTGGGGGGCGGGCGCCGACGCGCGGCGGGCGCGGGAAGCTAACCGCGCTCTGCGGAGCGATCCAGCGCGCCGCCCGGCCCGATCAGCGAAGCGCGGCCGAGCCGGAGGTCGCGCCGGCAGTTGGAAGCGGATTCCCCGCCGCGTAGGCGCGCGCGAGCAGTTCGGCGACGTGCAGCACCTCGACCGCCGGCATCCGGCCGGCCGCGCCGCTCATGAGCTGCAGGTGGCAGCCGGGGTTCGCGGTGACGATCACGTCGGGACGTGCGGCCGCGAGCTGCTCCATCTTCGCGTCGAGCAGCGCGACCGACTGCTCCGGCTGCGTCACGCTGTAGAGGCCGGCCGCGCCGCAGCACGAATCCGATCCGGAGAACGGCACGAGCTGCACGCCCGGGATCGCCTGCAGCAGCGCTTTCGGCGCCGCCGAGATGCGCTGCGCATGGACGAGATGGCACGGCTCGCTGTAGGCGACGCGCAGCTCGAGGCGGCGCGGCGGCGGCTTAAGCGGCAGCGCCGCGAGGAACTCGTTCCAGTCCTTGAGCCGCGCCGAGAAGCGCTTCGCCCTTTCCGCATACGCCGGATCGTGCTCGAGGAGGCGGTGGTAGTCCTTCATGGCCGAGCCGCAGCCGGCCGAGCTCACGACGACTGCGTCGAGCGCGCCGCCTGCAGGATCGTCGAACGCGTCGATGGTCGTGCGCGCCAACCGGCGCGCCGCTTCGAGGTCGCCGAAGTGCATCGGCAGCGCGCCGCAGCACGGCCGCGACTTCGGGCAGACGACGTCGCAGCCGTTCTCCGCGAGGACCTCGATCGACGCGCGATTCGCCCCGGGCAGCACCTCGTGGGCGATGCAGCCGACCAGGAAGCCGACGCGCGCGCGCCGCGGCCCGCGGGCCGGCGTCACGACCGGGGGATCGACCCGCTCCGCGCGCGGCGGGATGCGCGGCAGCAGGTCGTCGCGCCGGACGAAATCGCTTCCGAGCAGGTGGAGCACGCCGAGCCTGCGCAGCGCGAAGCGCAGCCCGCTCTCGCGGTAGAGGCGCAGCAACGATGCAAGCAGGCGCACGCGCTGCGGGCTCGCCAGCACGAAGCGGAAGAAGCCGCGCTTGACGGCGCGCGTGAAGCGGCCGCGCGCATTCGTCGGCTCGAGCAGGTCGCGCGTCAGCTCCATCATCTCGCCGAACTGCACGCCCGACGGGCAGACCGTCTCGCAGGCGCGGCAGACGAGGCAGCCGTCGATCTCCGCGATCGATTCGGGACTCTCGTCGAGCCGCTTCTCCGCGAACGCCCGCATGAGGTAGATGCGGCCGCGCGGCGACGCCGACTCCTTGCCGGTGAGGCGGTAGGTCGGGCAGACCGGCAGGCAGAGCCCGCAGTGGACGCAGTCGAGCGCCCGCTCGTAGCGGAGCAGCGTCTCGGCGGCGGCCTCGCGTTCCGGCGCGTGGGGCGTCATGCGAAGCGGCCTCGCGAGAGGATCGCGTGCGGGTCGAGCTCGGCGCGCAGCGCGGCGGCGATCTTCGCGCGCGGCCCTTTCGTCGAATGGGCCGGCAGCACGCCGCGCCACGCCGCCGGCCCAGTCTGCAGGTAGGCGGCTGCGCCGGCCGCCGTGAGCGCGCGCGCGAGCTCGCGCAGCCCGAGCGCGAGCGCGTCCGCGAGCGAGCCGCCGCCGCCGGTCGCGAGCTTGAGGAAGCCTGACCCGCGCGCGAGATCGAGCGCGAGCCGTCCCGCGCCGAAGCGCTGCAGCGCGGCAACGACTTCCGCGAGACGGCTCGGCGGCCAGTGGAGCGAGACGTGGCCGACGTCTGGCTCGCTGCCGCGCGCGCCGACGTCGTCGAGCTCGCGCAGCGGCGCCGGTCGCGCCGCGCCCTCCACGACTTCGCGGCGCCATTCCGCGACATGGCCCGCGAGCCGCTTCGAAAGCTCCGCGAATTCCGCGTCGCACGCGGCGCGCGCCCCCTGGAAGCGGACGACGAGCGACCCTTCGAGCGCGGCGCCGCGCAGCGCGCCGACGAAGTGCGCGCCGGCCGGCAGGAGTCCCGGCGCGACGAGCGCGTCGGCGCACGCGAGCAGCGCCGCCGGATCGGCCGTCCTGGCCGAAGCCGCGACGTCCTGGGCCGGCCGCGGCCGCAGCCGCAGCGTCGCCGTCGCGACGACGCCGAGCGTCCCGAGCGCCCCGTGGTGCATCTTCATCAGGTCGTAGCCGGCGACGTTCTTGACGACGCGGCCACCCGCCTT
>Ga0134124_10004173_pt1 | contig 11617 bp, 11 predicted proteins | sample KB304_FD_96880 | JGI IMG/M metagenome (GOLD analysis project Ga0134124, IMG submission 96880) | Terrestrial soil microbial communities without Nitrogen fertilizer from Kellogg Biological Station, Michigan, USA - KB3-0-4 | ecosystem: Environmental > Terrestrial > Soil > Unclassified ... | reverse complement strand
TAATTCTCTTTCAAATACGAAACTTGTAGTCGCCTACGCCATCTGCTAACAGGGAGCAAGATCATTGATGCTCTGGTACCTGTTTGGACTTGCAGGCGGGGCAAACTCAGCGGAGTATAGCCATAAACCGACTTAAAACGCAAAAAATGAATTCAGTTTTTGGTGCCCTTGGTGTCTTTTTGTGGTTGCGCTTTGGGCAGCGACTCCACGATGTAGTCGAATCCCAGCCACAAACTCCAACTGTGGTGATAGAAAGCGATGGGGAAAATCAGCGCCATTGCGAACAGTAGCACGAGCACATTCTCGTATTTCGCGCCGACAATCAGCAGACAGAAAAAGCAGACCAGGAGGATCACAATCTCGGTAGTGACAACGTTGGCGAGAATCGCACCGACGAAGAACCCATCCTCACGTTTGAAGAGCGCCATGCAGTGCGGGCAATGGTGCCGAATATGGAACGGGTGCGTGACGATCTTCGATTGCCCGCAGGCCGGACATCGTAGTCTCAAACAACGCCCCAAAACTGACTTGATCTGTTCCGAATCTACTTTCAACGTCGTTGCCCATATTACAGGAACACCGAAGCCTTGACACGCGGCCAGCGACTCCGGTAAATGACATGTGCTTTTTCTCCCAGAAGCGAAAATCAGTACAAAACGGAGAGAATGCGTGCTATGTCATGGCATAAGATCACCCTACCAATACCGTCAATGAAGGAAATCGACCCGAAGGTCGTGGAAATCGGAGACCTCGCCAAGGCTTGCTACGAGAAAGAAAACAAACCGGCCGGTTTCGGGATGCTCCATGCTTCTCGCGGCAGTCACCCTATCGAACACGACACGCGGTTTGTTTACTTCTCGCCGGTTGCTGCCGAGGTCTGCCGCGAAGTAATCAGCGAGCATTACACCCTCGAACCTTGCGATGTACCTGCGCGTGATGAGCCCGGCATCATCTGGGTCTTCGGTGATCCGCTGGTCATGGGTCACTTGAAAGACAAGTGGGAACCTGAAGCCGAGCAGGCGCAAACGGCCTAGCCACAAAAAGCCGCAAAACTTTGTGCGTTTTGCGGCTCTACTTGACGTAGCGATCGAACCAGGCAAGCGTTCGTTCCAGCGCGTCCACACGATGTTTGGGCTCGCGTAGTCCGTGGCCCTCGCGTGGATAACGAACCAGAACGGTGTCGATACCGCGCCGCTTCAGCGCCATGTACATCTCTTCGGCCTGAGTAATGTGGACGTCGTTGTCGTTCTCGCCGTGGATGAAGAGTGTCGGCGTCTGTGCATTTCTGACGAAGCGCAGGGGCGACCATTGCCAAAGCAGTTCGAAGTTGTCCCAGGGAAAACCGCCGAACTCCGCGTGAATGAGATCCTGGTACAGCGACGTGGAATAAAAGCTGATTAGATTACTCAAACTCGCGACCGCAACGGCGCCTCGAAATCGCGTCGTCTGAGTAATGATCCAGTTCGTCATGAAGCCGCCGTAGCTGCCGCCCGTAACACCCAAATGGTCAGGGTCGATCCAGGAGTTCTTCTTCAAAGCTTCATCAACTCCCATCATCAAGTCGCGATAATCGCCACCGCCCCACTCATTGATCGTACCGTCAGAAAACTTCTGCCCGTAGCCACTGGACCCACGCGGATTCAGATACAGCACTCCGTAACCTCGCGCGACGTAGACCTGAAACGCGGGATTAAACGACCAGCCATACATTCCGTGTGGTCCACCATGAATGTTTAGAATCAAAGGACACTTCCGATCGCTCGTACAGCCCGGCGGGCGCATCAGCCAGCCCTGGATTTCGGTGCCGTCAAAGCTTTGGAAAGTGAACTCCTCGGGAGAAAAGACTCGCAAGGATCGCATCAGCGAGTCGTTGTGCACGCTCAAACGGCGCAAAGGGAAAAGGCTGCCGGCGCCTGCCCAAACCTCGCTCGGACGCAAAGCATTCCCCATTGTCATCACGAAGGGAAACGTGACCTCAGTAACGCTCCCACGCACTGTCGTGACGCTGCGACTGCCCACACTGAAGTTCGTGATTTGAAATGGCTGTATCAGCGGTTGATACGCGCTCCATTTCGGGTCTTGAGTCGCGAATGCACCTGCCATTTGATTGTCCAGCACGAACAACGAAAACCGGCTCACGCTGCCACCGTCAATGCTGGTTTGAAACAGATTCGTGTAACCGCGATCGCCTGCAAGATAGATGAGCGAGCGGCCGTCAGGCGACCAGTTTGGACTGCGCACTCTGCGATCCTGGTCAGTCGCCACCTCCTTGCCCGCGCCTCCGGCTGCGGGAATCACGAAGAGGTGCGCGTCTTCCGCAACGCTGTCGATCGTGGTCACGTCGCGGGTCGTTGCGGTGTAGGCGATAGACTTTCCGTCAGGCGACCAGACCGGACTATATTCGCAGCCTCTCGTCTGCGTGATTTGGCGTGTTTGGCCGCCGAGGTCTACCGCGAAGATATCGGAATTGTTGTTTGCATCCGGATCGGGCTCGTGGTTCGAGAGAAACAGGATCTCGTCACCTCGCGGGCTGAAGTCGACCGCATGATCGTAAAAGGGGCCGGAGGTCAGTTGCAGCGGCTGAGGCCGGTCCACCTCGACTACCCACACGTGCGTGCGTCGATTGTCGGAGAATGATGTGCGCGACTTGTACTGGAGTCGATCGATGACGCGCGGATCATCTTCGCGACGCGATTTCGGGGCCGGTTCAGGTGTCTCGGCTTTAGCGGAGATGTATGCGATGCGGCGTGAGTCGGCTGACCAGGAGAATGATTCACCGGCGTAAGTGATGAAGAAGTTGGTGGAGGTAATCGGAGCGAGCAGGCGTGGTTCGGGTTTCTCGACTTTAACAACCCAGAGTCCATCCACTTCATCGTGTGTCGATAGAAAGGCAATTGAATTACTGTCGGGAGACCAGCGTGGCGTTGACGCATTCCAGCCCGAGGGCAGTAGCGGGCGTGGCGCGGTGCGACTTTCCGGCCACTCATTGAAGTAAACGGGCGGCAGTGGGCGCCGCGGTGTTGGGGTCGGCACCGGGGTTGGCAAACTCTCGAACGTTACGCGAGCAAGCCAGAGCGTGCTGACATTCTGATCTTCATCCACTGACGAAACCGAATAGACCACCCACTGTCCATTCGGGGAAATCTGCGCATCGCTAACCGTCATCACCTTCAAGACATCCGCCGCCCTCATCGCCTGCCTCGGCTGCGCAGCACAGAGCGCGGCAAGTGCGAGGAGGAAGAGAAGATATTTCACGCAGCGGCGCAGCGGCGCAACGTCGCGCCGCTGCGCCGCTGCGTGAGAAATCTTTTTATGGAACCAACTTATTAACAACTCTTTGAATTCCATTCTTCATTAACTCCACGTTGAAGTTCAGCAGTAATCCAAGGTGCATGTTCATGAGACGCAGATACGTTAACAGTTGCTTTTGATGCACGGCCGCAAGCGCCTCAACCGATTTGATCTCAATAATCACCTTGTCTGCAACGATCAAATCGACCCGAAATCCCAACTCCAGTTTCATGCCTTCGTAATGAACCGGAAGACCAACCTGTTGAACGACTCGCAAGCCTTGCTTCCGCAGTTCGAAACAAAGCGTGGCCTCGTATACCGACTCCAACAATCCAGGACCCAAAGCTCTGTGAATCTTGAATGCAGCATCGAGAATTGCAGTAGCAATTTCATTTTCGGTCATGTGAGGATCTCCTTTGAGTTTAAGAAGAAGGAAGTATACCAGCCTACGGTGACGCCTTCGGAGAAGCCGTTGGTGCGGCTTTCGGATCTACGATCTTGAGGCTGGTGCGGACGAGGTCCCAGCCGGGCGCGAGTTGTTTCATCTGCTTGTCGGGACCGAAGAAGGTCATCACGACCACGCGTTGGCCCACGATGGCCCAATAGATCTTCGCGGCGCCGGCTTCGCCGCCGAGTGAGGCGCTGATGTTCACACCATCGGCTTTCACACCACCAATCTCGGAAGTATCAGGAGTCTGTTCGGGCTTGGCGCCCATGGCAACAAACTGTTTCGCAGTAGCCGCGACGTAAGGATCGATGAAGGCTTTCTTAGCATCCGGTAATTTCTCCGGCGCGATATGGCCTCGGTGCACATAGAGCCTGACCTGGACGTCGGTATTCGCTTTTTGGAGCGTGAACTGCTGCGCATCGTTGTCGCTCGAGTCCTGAAGCTGCCACGAGCCCGGATAATCAAACGACAAATTGTCTTTTGAAAAGTTCTTCGTATCTCCTGTTTGCGCGGCTGCGAGCGCGCAGCAAAGAGCGATTGCCGGCAGTGTAAGTTTCATGTGTTCTCCTTATCGAGCGACCTTAACTGTTCGTTCAACAACTCCCACACCTGCCGCACATGACGTTCGGTGGTGCGAATATTTCCGACTGAAAGCCGCAAAGTCAGCTTGTCGTTCAGGCGCGTGTGGGAGAGCAGCGCGCGCCCGCTCGCATTTGCGCGATGCATGATCGCTTCGTTCAGCGCATCAAGATCGCGCGCGCCTTCCGGACGCGCTCGAAAACAGACAAGCCCGAGCGGCACTGGCGCCATCACTTCCCAATCAGGCGATTCATCGACCCACGAAGCAAACAATCGCGCCAAACGGCAGTGCTCGCGGATGCGCGCCGCCAGCCCTTCGTGTCCGAAGTAACGCATTACCATCCACAACTTCAACGCGCGGAAGCGCCGTCCGAGTTGAATGCCGTAGTCAGAGCCGCTGCGAACCTTTTCCTGTTCGGGTGTGCGCAGATACTCCGGCACCAGTGAAAAGGCACGCTTCAGCAGATCCATGTGACGGCAGTAGAGCACCGAGAGATCAAACGGCGTGAAGAGCCACTTGTGCGGATTGGTAACGACCGAGTCTGCCCGCTCGCAACCGGCGAGCAGATCTCTGAACTCAGGCACAATCGCCGCCGAACCCGCATACGCAGCATCGACGTGCAGCCACATCCCGTGCTCTTCACCGATCGGAATGATCTCGCGCACCGGATCGATGCTCGAAGTCGAAGTTGTTCCGACGGTCGCGACGATGCAGAAGGGAAGATAACCGTTACGTTTATCCTCATTGATAGCGCCGGCCAGAGCGCCCACGTCCATACGAAAGGCCGAGTCAGTCGGAATCTTGCGCATACCGCGCTGGCCCAGCCCGAGCGTGATCACGGCTTTCTCGATGGACGAGTGGGCTTGTTCAGAAACGTAGACGCGCAACAGCGGCAGATCAGGACGCCCGCTCATTCCCTCTTCGCGAATGCGCTTCTCGACACCTTCGCGCGCGGCAGCAATCGCATGCAGACTCGAGACGGAGGCCGTGTCGTAGATGATGCCGTTCATACCCGCGTCGAGTCCCATCATCTGCCGCAGCCAGTCGAGCACGACTTCTTCCAGCTCCGTCGACGCAGGAGAAGTGCGCCAAAGCATTGCCTTGTTGTCGAAAGCCGCGCTCAAGAGTTCGCCGAAGATGCCGGGCGCGGACGTTGAGGTAGCGAAGTAGGCGAAGAATGACGGGTGACTCCAGTGAGTCAATGCCGGCGCGATTAGTCGATCGAGATCGGCGATGATTGCTTCCATCGGCTCGCCGTGGGCTGGAGGAGCGGAGGGCAGTTTAGCCTTCAAGTCGCCGGGTTCGATCGCGGCGAGTACCGGACGTTCTTCGATGTGTTCGAAGTAATCGGCGATCCAGTCGATTAACTCATGACCGACACGGCGAAAGTCATCGCCGGGCATGTCTCCAAATTTGGGGCTATTCACGGCGCTCATATTACAGGTTGTTAGCCACAGATTACACGGATTCAGAACGGATCATCCGTAATCAATTCGTTGGCAATCTGTGGCTCTGCACTCGACACGTGTCTCGAAATAGCTATAATTCGCAGATTGACCAAAGATCCGCTCGTTAATCCCAAATCGCCGTTGTGAGGAACCAAATGAAACGCACGTTATTCGCGCTTTTGTTGATTACTACCCTATTACTAGGTTTAGCCTGTGAACGCCGCGGCGGCGCCAACGGCGGAACCAATAGCGGCCCGATCGTAGTTGGATACTACGGCGATCTCTCCGGCCGTACCTCGAGTTTCGGCCAGTCAACCAAGAACGGTGTCGAGATGGCCGCCGACGAAATTAACAAGGCAGGCGGCATCAATGGACGAACCGTCCAGATCATTACCGAAGACGATCAAGGTGAACCAAACAAAGCGGCGACCGTCGTAACCAAGCTCATCAACCAGGACAAAGTTCAAGCCCTGCTGGGCGAAGTCGCATCGTCGAATAGCCTGGCTGCCGCTCCGAAAGCGCAGGAGGCGAAGGTGCCGATGATTTCGCCGTCGTCGACGAATCCGGCTGTGACGCAGGTGGGCGATTACATCTTCCGTGTTTGCTTCATCGATCCTTTTCAGGGTGAAGTGATGGCCAAGTTTTCCGCCAACAACTTAAAGGCTAAGAAGGCGGCGATTCTTTACGACTTCAACTCGGATTACAGCCGTGGTCTTTATCAATTCTTCAAACGAAGCTTCACGAGTCTCGGCGGCCAGATTGTTTCCGAACAATCCTACACGCAGGGTGACCGCGACTTCAGCGGCCAGTTGACTGCCATTCGCTCCGCGAACCCGGACGTGATCTACGTTCCCGGTTATTACGGTGAGGTCGGCGTGATCTCGAATCAAACGAAGCAACTCGGAATCAAAGCTCCCTTGCTCGGCGGTGACGGCTGGGACGCACCGCAACTCTGGCAACTCGGCGGCGCTTCCTTAAACGGCAACTACATTTCAAACCATTACTCAGTCGACGATCCATCGCCTGCAATTCAAAAGTTTGTGGCTGACTACAAGGCTCGTTACAACATCCTGCCCGACGCGCTGGCTGCGCTCGGCTACGACTCGATGAAAGTACTGGGTGATGCGATCAAACGCGCCGGCACAACTGAGAGCGCAAAGCTCCGCGATGCCATCGGCGAAACAAAAGATTTCCCCGGCGTCACCGGAAAGATCTCTATCGACAAGGATCGCAATGCGGTGAAGCCTGCGGTGGTGCTGAAACTTCAGAATTCAAAATTTGTTTACGAGACCACGATCTCTCCAGAAGGCGCCGCGCCGATAAGCGCAGCGTCGCCAGCGTCGGGCACGGCAGCGAATGGCACGGCTGGCCCGGCGCCACCTCCAGCAAAGGCTGCTAGTCCGGCCCAGTAGGCGAGCACCTTTATGGACACCTTCGTTCAGCAACTAATCAACGGACTTAATGTCGGCGCCATCTATGCCCTGATTGCCCTGGGCTACACGATGGTGTACGGCATTCTGCGGCTGATCAATTTCGCGCATGGCGACGTTTATATGGTCGGCGCCTTTGCCGGTTATTACATCGCGTTGAAGTTCGGCCTCGCGGCTCAACCATCGATAATGAGTCTGGCTATTGTGCTGTTGGGCGGGATGATTGTCGCCGCTTTGGTGGGAATGATTATCGAGCGCTTCGCTTACCGGCCGGTACGAAAGTATTCCCGGATGACGACGCTGATCATGGCGATTGGCGTTTCACTGCTAATCGAAAACCTGTTTGTCGCACGTATCGGCGCAGCGCCGCGCGCGTTTCCGGACTTTCTTGGATCGCAGAGCCAGGCGCCAATCCACTTGTTCGGCAACGCAGCTATCTCGAAGGCGCAGATCATTATTTTCGCCGTTTCGATCGCACTGATGGTGCTGTTGCAGTGGATCGTCTACAAGACAAAAGTCGGCACTGCGATGAGAGCAGTTTCATTCAACCTGAACTCGGCTAAACTGATGGGCATCAATACCGATGCCATCATCAGTCTGACGTTTGCGATCGGTTCGGCGCTGGCGGCGGCAGGAGGTGTGTTGACGGCACAGTACAACCCCAACATCGATCCGTTGATGGGAATTCTGACGGGACTAAAAGCCTTCGTCGCGGCTGTGCTTGGCGGTATCGGAAACATTCCCGGCGCGGTTTTGGGCGGGTTGCTGATAGGCGCCGCCGAAACATTCGTGGTTGGCTACGGGCAACACATCGGCATCGCTTCGACGTATCGCGACGCCGTCGCATTCGCCATCTTGATTCTGGTCCTTTTACTGCGTCCGTCTGGCTTGCTTGGTTCCACCGTACAGGAAAAGGTGTAATAGTTTTCGATTTCTATGTGGTATCTCTGTGTCCTCTGTGTCTCCTGTGGTTGTATTGACGCAGCTTAAATCACCAAAGAGACACAGAGAACACGGAGATTGCACAGAGAAGAATTCCACCGAATGCCGACCTTTATCAAACGTATTCTCGGCTTAGTTATCGTCGTGCTCGTGCTTATAGGCATGAATGCCTTTATGAGCCGCCAGGGACTTTTTGGTTTCGGATTACCGTACTACTACGCCGAGATCATCAATCTTACCGGCATCAGCATCATTCTTGCCGTCTCTCTAAACCTGATCACAGGGTTCACCGGGCAGTTCTCGATCGGACACGCGGGCTTCATGGCCGTGGGCGCGTATTCGTCCGTCTTCATGACTGTCTACTATTCCGAGCCGCTTGAGAAAGCGCTGACGGCCGCGGTCGGTGCTTCGGTCGCACAGGCGCTGGTGTTTCTCTTAGTGATTATCTTCGGTGCACTGGTGGCGGCGTTGGCGGGTCTCGTGGTTGGAATTCCGAGTTTGAGATTGCGCGGTGACTACCTGGCCATCGTCACCCTCGGATTCGCGGAAATCATCCGCATCATCATTCTCAACATCGATCGCGTCGGCGGCGCCACGGGCTTTCGCGGGCGCGTTCCGCCCTTGGATGGCCGCCTGATTATTCCGCAGTATGCAAACTTCATCTGGATCGGCGGCTTTGCCGTCCTCACTATTGTGGTCGTTTATAACATCGTCAACTCCGATGTTGGTCGCGCGCTGATCTCGATTCGTGAAGACGAGCTAGCGGCGGAAGCGATGGGTATCAATACCACTCGTCACAAAGTGCTTTCGTTCGTCATCAGCTCCTCCTTCGCGGGTATAGCTGGAGCCCTCTTCGGCCACTTCCGGCAGTTTCTGCATACGAACGACTTTCAGTTTATCCGCTCGATCGAGATCATCATCATGATCGTGCTCGGTGGCATGGGATCGATTACGGGCGCCGTGCTGGGCGCGATCGTGATCACTATTCTGCCTGAGCTGCTGCGCAAACTTCCCGGTAATCTCTATGGTTACCGGCTCGTCATCTACTCGGCGCTGCTGATCGTGATCATGTTGACGCGGCCCCAGGGCGTGATGGGCGCGAAGGAGTTTGGGCTGTCGTGGTTGAAACGCGCGCAACGCCGTCCCGAAGGAGACAAACCGGCCGGCGAGAAAGGTGTGCCTATCGCGCAACAACCGAACGCGACCAAGGAAATTGAAGAGAAAGAACATGCCTGAGGCGAACGTCGAAACTAACGGGAAGGATCCATTAAGGACCGCCAAATGCACGATTCGGTTCGGCGGTCTGGTCGCCGTCAACGAGCTCGACATGAGCGTGCGGCAAGGTGAGATCTACGGTTTGATTGGCCCAAACGGCGCCGGCAAAACGACGATCTTCAATTTGCTCACCGGCGTCTATGCGCCCACTTCCGGCGAGCTTTACTTCCAGGGCGAACGAATCGACGGCCTCAAGCCATATGAGATCTCGCGCCGCGGTATATCGCGAACGTTTCAGAACATTCGCTTGTTCCCGAGCATGTCGGTGCTGGAAAACGTGATGACTGCGTGTCACAGACACGCGAAGCAGAATCTTCTCGATGCGGTTTTACGGTTGCCGCGATTCGAACGAGACGAGCGGGAGCATCGACAGTTTGCCATGGAGTTGCTCGACATTTTCGACCTGGCGAGATTTTGCAACGAAGGTGGGACCAGTCTGCCATACGGCAGCCAGCGCAGATTGGAGATCGTGCGCGCACTGGCGACCAGGCCCAAGGTGCTGCTGTTGGATGAACCCGCAGCTGGCATGAATCCTTCCGAACAGGAAGACCTGATGCAGTTGATCAAGCAGATTCGCGATCGTTTTGGGCTGACGATTCTGCTCGTCGAGCACAACATGAAAGTAGTGATGGGCGTCTGCGAGCGCATCCAGGTCGTCGACTACGGCAAATCAATCGCGCTCGGACTGCCCGACCAGATCAAAAACGATCCGAAAGTGATTGAAGCTTATCTTGGTGATTAGCCACAGATGAACACGGATAGAATGCGGATTTCGATGCTTACGCTCGAAAATGTCTCTGTGAACTACGGCGCAATCGAAGCGCTTACCGGCGTCTCGATGCGCGTCGAAAAAGGTGAAGTGGTGACGCTCATCGGAGCGAATGGCGCCGGCAAGACTACGACGCTGCGAACCATCACCGGACTGCTGCAACCCCGCCAGGGAAAAATTATTTTCGAAGGCGAAGACATCAGCGCCAAGGCGACTCACAAGCTCGTGGCTCGCGGCATTTCAATGTCGCCCGAAGGCCGCGGCGTATTTGCGAATCTCTCCGTGCGAGAAAATCTGCAGATGGGCGCCTACCTGAAGAAGAACAAGACTCAGATCGCCGCCGATATGGAGCGGGCTTTCAAGATGTTTCCACGTCTCAAAGAACGCGAAGCACAGAAAGCCGGAACTCTCTCAGGCGGCGAACAACAGATGCTGGCGATGGGACGTGCGCTCATGTCGAACCCGCGTCTGCTGCTGCTCGACGAGCCTTCGCTGGGACTGGCGCCGCTCGTGGTCCATACGATCTTCGAAGCGATTGATGAAATTAAGAGCAAGGGAACTACGATTCTGCTGGTCGAACAGAACGCGCACGCAGCTTTGAAACATTCGGACCGCGCCTACGTTCTCGAAACCGGAAGAATCGTGATGGAAGGTCCCTCAAAAGACCTCGCCAACGATCCCAGGATCAAAGAAGCCTATCTCGGTGAGTAGACAAAACGTTCGTAGCCAGTTCCTTTCCAGTACCTTCAGACAACATCAGACTACTCACCACCTGCGAAGAGTCTTGCTGCCTGCCGTTATCGTCGTGATGGCGCTTGCTTTCTCGTGCGCCAAAAACAACGACGACGGCAATGCTCCGAATCGCACGATCAAGATCGGTTACTTCGGCGATCTGAGTGGTCCAACGTTCAACTTCGGCCAATCAGCCATCAACGGCGTGCTGATGGCAGCCGATGAGATAAACCAGGCTGGCGGCATTGGCGGCCATCGCATCGACGTTGTAATCGAAGACGACAAGGGCAGTGCTGAAGAAGCAGCTCGATTAACTACCAAGCTCATCGATAACGACAAAGTAGTCGCGATCATTGCGGGCGGCACTTCGGGAAACAGCCGCGCCGCGGCGCCCAAGGCGCAGTCGTCACACACGCCGTTCATCTCTCCGTCGGGCACGGACCCCGCCATCACCCAAGCCGGTGATTACATCTTTCGCGCCTGCTTCGTCGATACGTTTCAGGGCGAAGTGATGGCCAGCTTCGCCGTGAACACGCTCAAGGCACAAAAGGCCGCCATCCTCTTTGATTTCAATTCGCCTTACGGCCGCGGCCTGACATCGTATTTCAGGACGAGTTTTGCAAAGCTCGGCGGCAAGATCGTGAGCGAACAGTCGTACGCGCAAGGTGACGCGGATTTTAAGGGACAGTTGAGCACCATCCG
>Ga0134124_10004172_pt1 | contig 11617 bp, 16 predicted proteins | sample KB304_FD_96880 | JGI IMG/M metagenome (GOLD analysis project Ga0134124, IMG submission 96880) | Terrestrial soil microbial communities without Nitrogen fertilizer from Kellogg Biological Station, Michigan, USA - KB3-0-4 | ecosystem: Environmental > Terrestrial > Soil > Unclassified ... | reverse complement strand
TCACCATCCGGTCGGCTTCCATGCCGAGCGCCCAGTCGAGGTTGTCGGCGGTGGCGGCGAAGGTCTCGAAGTAGGTCGTGCGGTCGTTCGAGGTGGTGCCGTTCCAGCGCGCGCCGCGGCGGTTGAACTCCTCCTTCACGTTGGGATGGCGCTTCGACCCCCTGAAGAGCATGTGCTCGAGCAGGTGCGCCATGCCTTTCTCGCCATAGCCCTCGTGGCGGGAGCCCACCAGGTAGGCGATGTGCACGGTGGTGGTGTCGCTTCCCGGGTCGGGCACGGTGAGCACGCGCAGGCCGTTGGCCAGGCGGTATTCCGTGACGCCCTCGATCGACTGGGCCTTTTGCAGCGCCTGGGACGAGGCCTTCTGCGCCGGCTGCGGCACGGTCTTTTTGGCTTGCTGCGGCGGCGCAGCAGCCTGCTGTCCGAAAGCGCCGGCGGCGAAGAGCAGCAGGAAGGCGGCGGCGTAGAGCCGGTTTGTCATATCAGCCAGTCGAATAGTGCGGCAGGGGAAGACCGGAGCGATCCTAGCGAAGGTCAGGCGCCAGCGCCATGCTAGGACTCCCTTTTACAGCGCCAGTTCCGGCCTCGGGGCCGAGGCCGGAACCCAAAAGAAAAGCTCTATTTCTTCTGCCGCTGCTCGCGCACGCAGCTCTTCAGCTCTTCGCCGGTCTTGTCCTTGCACGCCTCGCGGATCTTGGCGCGCCGCGCAGCAGCTTCCTTCACCTGGGCCTCGCACTTGCCGGGATCCTTGGCCTGGGCGCACATCTCGCGGCGCATGCAATCGCGCCCTTCCTCGCCCTTCTTGCCTTCGCAGGCCTTGCGCGCCTTCTCGTGCGCGGCCTTGGCCTTGGCGAGGCGCTCCTCGCAGGCCTTGGGGTCCTTCGCCTTCGAGCAGTCGAAGCGCCGTTCGGCCTTCGGTTTCGGGGCGTCCGAAGGCGCCTGGGCGAAAAGCGGGGTGCAGAACGCCAACAGCGCGGCGGGGAGCAGGGTCCTGAGCATTGGGGAGTCCTTTCGGTCGGTGGCAGCCCGGGGGAGGGCTTCGCCCTACAACGCGCCGCCCGGGGTCCACGCTGACACGACCCGCGATGTTTTCCTACCCCGCCTGCTTCAACATGGTGCCCGCGTCCGACACCTCGAACTTGCCGGGGGCCTCGACATTCAGCTGCTTCACCACGCCGTTGTCGACCAGCATCGAGAAGCGGTTCATGCGGGTACCCATGCCGCGCGCGTTCAGGTCGAGCTCCAGGCCGAGCGCCTTGGTCCAGGCGGCGCTGCCGTCGGCCAGAAACCGGATCTTGCCGAGCGCCTTCTGGTCGCGGCCCCAGTGCGCCATGACGAAGGCGTCGTTGGTGGCGACGCACCAGATCTCGTGCACCCCTTTCTTCTTCAGCGCCTCGGCGTTCTGCGCGTAGCCCGGCACGTGCTTCGCCGAGCAGGTCGGGGTGTACGCGCCGGGCAGGCCGAAGATCGCGATCTTCTTGCCGCGCACGGCGTCGGCGACGTTCACTTCCTTGGGCGGCATGGCGCACTGCGTGCCCGAATCGAACTCCGTGGATTCCATCAGCTTGCCGTCGGGAAGCCGGTCGCCGACCTTGATCGCCATAGCAGGTCTCCTGTGGATCGTCTTTGGGGGAGGCCCGATGATACCCAAACCCGGTCTGAATTTTCAGCACGAATTGAGGTCTGACGTACTCACGATTTGCAGTCGATCAACGGCATGGACCATCGGCGCGCCACCTGGCAGGTTCGCGAGCGGCTCAATTGGCTCGCGTGGCTGCTCGACAGCTCGATCCCGATCCCGGGAACCCGCCTGAGCGTCGGCGTGGACGCGCTGATCGGCCTGTTTCCGGTCATCGGCGACGCCGTCGGCGTCGTCCTTTCGAGCTATATCGTGCGCGAGGCGGCCGCGCTCGGTGCCCCGAGAAGCGTCCTCGCCCGCATGGCGTTTAACGTCGCGCTGGAAGGATTGGTCGGCATGATCCCCCTTGCCGGCGACGCGTTCGACGCGGCCTGGAAGGCCAACCAGCGCAACGTGCGCCTGCTGAACGCCTGGCTCGACGCGCCGCACGCCGCGCGGCGCTCGAGCCGCTTTTTCGTCGCGGCGCTCGTCGCCGGCGTGGTCGTGTTCCTGCTCGCTGCCTGCGTCGCAGGTTTCTTCATCGCGCGATGGCTATGGAACTTGCTCGGCGCCTAGGCGCGGTGCGCAGGTGGAGCCAATCCACCTGGCGCATCGGCATCCTGACTTTTCTGGCCACGGGCTTGGGGGTGCTGCTCGCCGCGAACCTCTCGCTTGGCGACAAGCGCATCGACACGAGCGTGGCGTCGCTCTACGGCGTCGGCGAGCCGGAATTCGTGCGCACCCTGGGGGTGATGCTCGGGCCCGCGCTCGTGCCGGGCAACCGCGCGCGGGCGCTGGTGAACGGCGACGAGATCTTCCCGGAAATGCTCCAGTCGATCCGCGGCGCGCGCAGGAGCATCACCTTCGAGATGTACATCTACTGGAAGGGCTCGATCGGCGAGCAGTTCACGCAGGCGCTCGCCGAGCGCGCGCGCTCGGGCGTCAAGGTGCACGTGATGATCGACGCGCTCGGCAGCCAGAAGATCGAGCAGAGCGTGATCCGCCGGCTGAAGGATGCCGGCGCGCAGGTACAGCTCTACAACCCGGTACGCTGGGACACCCTCGCGCGCATGAATAACCGCACCCACCGCAAGATCATGGTGGTCGACGGCGCCATCGGTTATACCGGCGGCGCGGGCATCGGCGACGAGTGGAGCGGCAACGCACAGGACGCGGCCCACTGGCGCGACACGCACTTCCGCATCGAAGGCCCGGCCGTGGCGCAGATGCAGGCGGCGTTCATGGAGAACTGGATCGAGGTGACCGGCGAAGTGCTGCACGGGCCCGAATACTTCCCCGAGCTCAGGGCGGCCGGCAGCGAGCTCGCGCAATTCATGGTCAGCTCCCCCGGCGGCGGCAGCGAGAGCGCCCAGCTTCTGTACCTCATGTCGATCGCCGCGGCACGCCGCTCGATCCAGCTTTCCGCCGCCTATTTCGTTCCCGACGACAACGAGGTGCGCCAGTTCGTCGAGGCGAGAGGGCGCGGCGTGCGCGTGCAAATCATCGTGCCCGGTCCGGTCACCGACTCGGCCGCGGTGCGCCGGGCGTCCCGCTCCACCTGGGGGGAGCTGCTGCGCGCAGGGGTCGAGATCTACGAATACCAGCCGACCTTCTATCACGTGAAAGTGATGACGGTGGACGGCCTGTGGGTGACGGTGGGGTCCACCAACTTCGACACCCGCTCGTTCAGCACCAACGACGAGGCCAACCTGAACGTCTACGACCGCGAATTCGCGCGCGAGCAGGAACGCATCTTCGAGCAGGACCGCGAAAGCTCGCGGCGCATTACACTTGAGGAGTGGGAGCGCCGTCCGCTCAGCGAAAGACTCTGGGAGCACGCGATGGGGCTGCTCAGCTCGCAGCTCTAGGGGAGGCGAATTGAGCGGCCGCATCGGCTTGGGCCTCGCGGCGCTCGCGCTCGCGGTGCTGGGCGCGTCGGGTCCGGCGGTGAGATCGGGCCTGGTCACCTACACCGTCGGCATCCTCATGCTGCCCGCGGCCGGAGCGCTCGGGCTCGCGGCGGGGATCCTGGGCGTGGTCGCGCTTTTCCGCCGCCGCGGCGGCGTCGCGCGGCCGCTCTTCGCGATCGTGCTCGGTGCTTCGGTCGCCGCGATCCCGGCCGCCGGCTACCTGCGCGCGCGCTCGGTTCCGCCGATCAACGATATCAGCACCGATCCGAACGAGATGAGCGAGGCGCAGCGCCGCGCCTACCCCGACATCCAGCCGCTGCGCCTCCCGGTCGCGCCCAATATCGCCTTCGAGCGTGCCAAGGGAGCGATCGATGAATCCGGCTGGCAGATCGTGCGCGAGGATCCGTCCGCGGGGCGCATCGAGGCGGTCGCGACGACCCGCTGGTTCGGTTTCAAGGACGACGTCGTCGTGCGGATTAGCGCGGAAGGCAGCGGAAGCCGCGTCGATGTGCGCTCGAAGTCACGCGTCGGAAAGAGCGATCTGGGAACTAATGCACAGCGCATCCGCGCCTATGAGAGACGCCTGCGGTGAATCGGGCTATCCTTGCGGTCTTGGGCTAGGCGAAAAAGGAAGCGCCATGAAAAAAACGATTCTGGCTGCCGCCCTCGCGGCCGCGCTGCCGCTCATGCAAGCGGCGGCGGCGCAGGCGCCGGAGCAGGCCGCGGCGGCGAAGCCCGCCGAAGCGGCCAAGCCGGCGCCGAAAGCGAAGGCGGCGAAGGCGACGCACAGGGCGACGACGGCGAAGCGCCACCAGGACGCGCGCCATTGCCTGGAGCGTCCCAACAACGACGCGATCATCAGGTGCGCAGAAGAGTATCTGTAGCCGGCCGCGGCATGCGCAGCACCCCGTCTTCCGGCGGCAGCACGCCGGTTTCGAGCGGCACCTGAAGGTCCGATTTTCCCCGCCGCACGAGCAGGCTCAGGCGACCGTCCTGCTGCTGCGCGAGCGCGTTGCTGAACTCCTGCAGGTTGCGGATCCGGGTCTGGTTCACCCCATAGACCACGTCCCCCAGGCGTAGTCCGGCGCGCTCGCCTTCTTTCCCGACGCGGATCACCGCCAGGCCGTAGCCCAGGCCGATCGACTTGAGGGTCGCCTCGGGCAGCTCTCGCAGCGAGAGGCCGAGTTGATCCTGGCTCTCCACCGTGACGAGGCGGAAGCTTTCCTCCGGGGCGTCGCAGCCCGCGAGCGACGCCGCCAGGACCAAGACGACGAGATAGCGCATATCGGCTCCACCGGCCGTCTTGCAAGCTTCGAACCCGGTCCTGGACCGCAGATTGCTGCGGGCTAGGTGATCGGTTCCGGAGGACCCTGAAATGCCCTACGCCGCCTGTAAAGCTTGCATCGACCAGTCCGATTTACAGCGCGATTTCCGGCGCATCGCCGCGGTGGTGCTCGCGCTGGGGCTCGCTGCCTGCAGCAGCATGCCGCGGCCTGTCGAGCAGATCGACGCCGCCCGCGCCGCCGTCTCGAAGGCCGCACCCGTGGTCGTCCAGGACGGCACCATGGAGCTGCGCGTGGCGCAGTACAAGCTGGCGCGCGCCGAGCAGGACGCGGAGCGCGGCGACTACGCGAACGCGCGGATCTACGCCGAGCAGGCCCAGGTCGATGCCGACTACGCCCGCTCCATCGCGGACAACGCCCGCGTGCAGCGCGCAGCAGCCGACGCGAACCAGAGCGTCAGGCGCTTGCAGGACGAACTGGACAGGAGAGCGAAATGATGCGTAAAGCGATTCGGCGCGCCGCGCTCGGCGCGCTCTGCGCCGGACCCTTGCTCGTCGCTGGATGCACGTCGGTCCCGCGCGCCACCAACGAGCTCGAGGCCGCGCGGGCGGTCTACCGCACCGCGGCGGCGAACCCGCAGGTGCAGGCGCGCGCTCCGGTCGAGCTGGAGCTCGCCGAGCGCGATCTGCGCGATGCCGAGAATCTGCAGAGCGCCGATGCCGAGCCGGCAAGGGTGGCTCACTTCTCGTATCTCGCCGCGCAGCGCTCGCGCATCGCGATGAAGACCGCGGAGCTGCGCGCCGCCGAGGCCGCGTACGCGATGGCGAACGAACAGCGCAACCGGATGGAGCTCGAGGCCGGCCAGCGCGGGAGCGCGCCGCAGCCGGCGTCGAGCGGCCAAACCGCGCGCTGATTCTTCAACCGGAAGGAAGCCCGATGGCCACTGTAGCCAGCCACAACGCCTACCACGACCGACGCGTCGCCGAGCGCCGGCGCATCGCCCATCCGGCGGCGCTGCGCGCCGACGGCATGCGCGTGTCTTGGGGCGGGGTGTTCGGCGGCGTGCTGGTCGCGCTCGGATTCCTGCTGCTGATGACCGCGCTCGGCGTCGCCGTGGGCATCAGCGCGGTACAACCGGGCCAGGCCGACACGGACACGCTCGGCGCCGGAGCCGGCATCTGGGCCGGCGTGTCGCTGCTCGTGGCGCTCTTCATCGGCGGCTGGGTTTCGACCCGGATCGGGGCGATCTTCGACGGCACCACCGGCTTCTTCGAGGGCGCCCTGGTGTGGGTGGTGAGCGTGATGCTCTCCGGCATCGGCGTGCTCGCCGCCGGCGCCGCGCAGACCTTGGGCTCGGCGTTCCAGTTCGGGCAGTCGACCCCGGACGTGTCCGTGTCCTGGGTCACGTTCGGCGCGCTGCTCCTGTCGCTCCTCGCCGCGGTGCTCGGGGCCATGGGCGGGCGACGCAATCCGCTGAAGGAGGCAAGAGCATGAGAACGCTCGTCACGTTCGGGCTGGGCGCGCTCGCCATGTATCTCTTCGACCCGCAGCACGGCCGGGGCCGGCGCGGGCTGTTCCGCGACCGGGTTATCCGCGCCAGGCGCTTCGTGTCGCGTCGCGCCCGCGGGACGAAAGCCGACCTGAGCTACCGCCAATACGTCGCCTCCACCGAGGCGCCGCAAAGCGTCCAGCACCTCGGCAGGTAGTTCAAGGACCGGGGCGCGGGCCGCCGCAGCGGAGCATAATCCGCTGCAAATGCGCGCGATCCTGATCGCAGCCTTGGGGTGCTGCGTCTGCGCCCTGGCGTCGGCGGCGCCGGTGGTGCTGGTGCCGCTCGAGGGCGCCATCGGTCCGGCGAGCGCCCATTTCGCGAAGCGCGGCATCGAGCGCGCCGCGAAGGAGGGCGCCGAGCTCGTCATCCTCCAGGTCGACACCCCGGGCGGGCTTGACACCTCGATGCGCGAGGTGATCAAGGCGATCCTCGCCTCGCCGGTGCCGGTCGCGGTTTTCGTCGCGCCGAGCGGCGCGCGCGCGGCGAGCGCCGGCACGTTCATCCTCTACGCGGCGCACATCGCGGCGATGGCGCCCGGCACCAACCTCGGCGCCGCCTCGCCGGTGTCGATCGGCGGCGGCGGCGCTCCCCAGAAGGATGGGAAAAAAGAAGAAGACACCATGACGCGCAAGGTGACGAACGACGCCGTCGCCTATATCCGCGGCCTCGCGCAGCTGCGCCACCGCAACGCCGACTGGGCGGAGAAGGCGGTGCGCGAGGGCGCGAGCCTGCCGGCGCAGGAGGCGCTCAAGCTCAAGGTGATCGACCACATCGCCGCCGACGTGCCCGCGCTCCTCGCCAAGCTGGGCAAGCCCAATGCCGAGGTGAAGGCCCTCGAGATGGACTGGCGCACCCGCGTGCTCGCGGTCATCACGAACCCTACGGTCGCCTACCTGCTCATCCTGGTCGGGGTCTACGCGCTCATCTTCGAGTTCATGAGTCCGGGCCTCATCCTGCCGGGCGTGGTGGGCGCGATCGCGCTGCTGCTCGCGCTCTACGCGCTCCATCTCCTGCCGGTGAACTACGCCGGCCTCGCGCTGATGCTGCTCGGCATCGCCTTCATGATCGCGGAGGTATTCCTGCCGTCGTTCGGCGCCATCGGCGTCGGCGGCATCGTGGCCTTCGTGCTCGGATCGCTGCTGCTCATCGAGGACACCGAGCTGCCGGGCTTCGAGATCCCGTACGCCCTCATCGCCGGCGCCGCCGCGGCGAGCGCCGCCTTTCTCATTCTCATAGTCGGCATGCTGGTGAAAAGCCGCCGGCACGCCGTAGTGAGCGGCCGCGAGGAGATGGTGGGCGCGAGCGCCGAGGCGCTGGCCGACTTCGACCTCGAGGGCTGGGCTCGCGTACACGGCGAGCAGTGGAAGGTGCGCTCGAGCCGCCCGGTGCGCCGCGGGCAGAAGCTGCGCGTCACCGGGATGCAGGGGCTGGTATTGAGCGTCGAGCCGGAAAGCAACTGAAGGGAGACCAAGGATGCCGTACTTTGCGCTGGGCGTAGTCGTCGTCGTCGCGATCGCCGTCATGTCGTCGATCAAGATCCTGCGCGAGTACGAGCGCGCGGTGGTGTTCTTCCTCGGCCGCTTCCAGCGCGTGATGGGGCCAGGTCTCATCATCGTCATCCCGGTGGTGCAGCAGCTCGTGCGCGTGGACCTGCGCACGCGCGTCTTCGACGTGCCGCCGCAGGACGTGATCACGCGCGACAACGTCTCGGTCAAGGTGAACGCGGTGGTCTATCTGCGCGTGGTCGACCCGCAGCTCGCCATCATCCAGGTCGCCAATTTCAGCGAAGCCACCAGCCAGCTCTCGCAGACCACGCTGCGCGCGATCCTGGGCAAGCACGAGCTCGACGCGCTGCTCGCCGAGCGCGAGAAGCTGAACAGCGATATTCAAGCCACGCTCGACCAGCAGACCGATGCGTGGGGCATCAAGGTGTCCGCGGTCGAGATCAAGCACGTCGACCTCAACGAGACCATGGTGCGCGCGATTGCGCGCCAGGCCGAGGCCGAGCGCGAGCGCCGCGCAAAGGTGATCCACGCCGAGGGCGAGCTGCAGGCCTCCGAGAAGCTGCTGCAGGCGGCGCAAATGCTCTCGCAGCGCGCCGAGGCGATGCAGCTGCGCTACCTCCAGACGCTCACGCAGATCGCCGGCGACAAGTCCTCGACCATCGTGTTTCCCGTTCCGATGGACGTGCTCGGCCCGCTCCTGGACCGGACTCGCAAGGGCTGAAAAACAACGGCCGGGCGAGTGCTTTCGCACTCGTCCGGCCGATCCTCCTCCTCACGGCATGCGCTACCCGGGGATACGTTGCGCGGGCAAGTGTTAAGCGCGCCTTAAGGTGACAGGCGCGGTGCAGGCGCGGTGCAAGGCGCGACTACTTGGTAGACGTGCTCGGCTTGCTGCTCGTCTTGCTGCCCGACGAGGTCTTTCCGGAGGACGTGCCGCCGCCCGAGGCGTTCGCCTTCATCATCGCGTCGAACTCGGAGCGGCTCACCTTGCCGTCGTGATTCGTGTCGGCCTTGTTGAAATCGTACTTGGTGCTCGCGCTCGTGCTTGCACCCGAGGAGGCGCTCTTGTTCTTGGTGTCGCCGGCGGCATACGCCGCGCCGCTGGCAAGGGCAAGAATCGACACGCCGAGCAACAAGGGTCTGATCGCTTTCATGTAAGTCTCCGTGGCTGGGCTGGAGCCTCCGGCTTGCTGCCTTGGGCTCTAGCATCGTGCGTGCCATGGTCCGCCGGGGCGATAGAATCTTAAGTTTTCCTTAATGCACGTCGCCGCACAGTGACGCCGGTTTGAGCTGGAAGGCATGAGAGTTCTTCTCATCGAGGACGACCCCATGATCGGGCGCGCCGTGGTCGCCGGCCTCCAGGACGCCGGCTACACGGTGGACTGGGTGCGCGACGGCGCCGAGGCCGAGCTCGCCCTGGGGCACCGCGTCTACGATCTCGCGCTCCTCGACCTCGGCCTGCCGCGGCGCGACGGGGTCGACATCCTGAAAGGCATGCGGCGGGGCGGAAGCCAGCTTCCGGTCCTGATCATCACCGCGCGCGACGCGCTCGCCGACCGCGTGGCGGGCCTCGACCTGGGCGCGGACGACTACCTGGTGAAGCCCTTCGACCTCGACGAGCTGCTCGCGCGCGCGCGCGCGGTCATGCGGCGCAAGTCCGGCCGTTCGACCCCCGACATGGCGTGCGGCGCGCTCAGCGTCGATCCGGTCAGGCGCGAGGTCACGTTCCGCGGCGCGCCGGTGGAGCTCTCGGCGCGCGAGTTCGCCGTGCTCGAGGCGCTGATGAAGGAGCCCGGAGCGGTGGTGTCGCGCGAGAAGCTCGAGGACGCCGTGTACGGGTGGGGCGAGGAGGTCGGCAGCAACAGCATCGAGGTGCACCTGCATCATCTCAGGCGCAAGCTCGAGCCCGAGCTCATCCGCAACGTGCGGGGGGTGGGCTACCGAATCGTGCCGCTGCAGTGAGATCGATCCGCGCGAACCTCGTGCTATGGGTCGTGGGCACGCTCGGCCTGGGCACCGTGGTGGTCCTGGGCGCCACCTATGTCCTGACGCGCAACCAGGTCGGGCGGCTCTTCGACGAGGAGCTGAAGCAGGTCGCGCACGCGGTGCACCTGCGCGAGGACTGGACCCAGACGCGCCGGCTGCGCATCGCCCGCCCGGGCTTCGCGCTCTCGGTCCGCGCCTACGACAGCACGGGAAGAATCTACTTCGAGACCGCGCTGCCGACGTTGCCGCCCGACCTGCCGCAGAGCTTCAAGGAGGGCCTGACTTCCGCCCCGACCGCCGAGGGCCCATGGCGGGTCTATACCCACGTCACCGACGAAGGCACCGTCCAGGTCGGCCAGGCGGTGGCCGCCCGCGACACGCTCGCGCGCGGTCTCTCGCTCAGCGTGCTGATGCCGATGCTGCTGCTCATCCCGGTGCTCGGCGTCGTCGTCGCCTGGGCCTTGACGCGAGGCCTGCAGCCGCTGCACGTCACCTCGCGGCGCGTGAGCGACCGCGACGCCGCGCGGCTCGATCCGCTGCCCGATGACAATGTGCCGCGCGAGCTCCTGCCGCTCGTGCACCAGATCAACGCGCTGCTCGCGCGGCTCGAAGGCGCCTTCGACGCGCAGCGGCGCTTTCTGGCCGACGCGGCGCACGAGCTGCGCTCGCCCGTGGCCGCGCTCGCGCTCCAGGTGCAGCTCGCGGAGCGGGCGCAGAGTCCCGCGGTCCGTTCAGGCGCGCTGCACGAGCTCGCGCGCGGCGTCGAGCGCGCGCGCCGGCTGGTGCAGCAGCTCATGGATTTCGCGCGCCTCGATGCCGCCGTGCCGCTGCAGGCGTTCGCTGCCGTGAACCTCGCGGCGCTCTCGCGCGACGTGGTGGCCGGCTATGCGGCGCGCGCGGAGAACCAGGACGTGGACCTCGGCGTCGACGCGCCCGGGGTGGTGCAGGCTTTCGGCGCCGAGCCGGAGCTGCGCTCGCTCATCGAGAACCTGGTCGACAACGCGCTGCGCTATGCCCCTTCCAGGAGCCCGGTGACGGTCGCGGTGCGCCAGGTCGAGGGGATGGTGGAGCTGTGCGTGCTCGACGCCGGCTGCGGCGTTCCGGCAAGCGAGCGCGAGCGCGTGTTCGAGCGGTTCCACCGCGTCGCGGGCGACGCGACGCGCGGCACCGGCCTCGGCCTCGCGATCGTCAAGGCGATCGTCGAGCGCCATCACGGCAGCATCTCGCTTTCGGACGCCGAGCCGGGGACCGCGCTCCCGGGTCTAGCGGTTTCGATCCGGGTTCCGGCGTGGCGCGGGCACGCGCGGCCCGCGGAGGCGCCCCAGGCCGAGCGCGCGGGTGCCGCACGATCCGGCGTTTCCTAGGACTTTTCTTTTTTCGTCTGCCGGGCGCGCCATTCCCAGGGAGGAACGGGCTCCTTGCCGCGCCACAGCCCCACCTTCTGCAGCCGCGCGTTGGTCTCGGCTTCGTAGAGCGGCGAGCCGAACGGCACATACCTGAGGTGCACCCAGGCCATGCCGCGGCGCACCTGCTCCGCGTTGGCGTCCACCTCGCCGCAGCGAACGCTCGCAAGGATGCGTCCCTCGTCGTCCTTGCCGCGCTCGACTGCGGTGGCCGCCTTGCCCCTGCAGATCTGGGCAAGCGAGCGCCGCGCGCTCTTCCCGTAGGGCTGGCCGAGCTCGGGCGCGTCGATGCCGTCGAGCCGTACGCGGACGTTGCCGCCGTCCACGCGCAGGGTAAGCGTGTCGCCGTCGGCAACGCCG
>Ga0134124_10004171_pt1 | contig 11617 bp, 7 predicted proteins | sample KB304_FD_96880 | JGI IMG/M metagenome (GOLD analysis project Ga0134124, IMG submission 96880) | Terrestrial soil microbial communities without Nitrogen fertilizer from Kellogg Biological Station, Michigan, USA - KB3-0-4 | ecosystem: Environmental > Terrestrial > Soil > Unclassified ... | reverse complement strand
CGTGCAGCGCAGCGGACTCGAACCCGTCGCGCAATTGGTGGGCGTCGAATTCGGCCAGGACTTCATCTTGGAGACGGATACGGCGCTGCGCCTACCGCGCGGAGCAGGGGAAGTGTTCTTCGCAACGCCGCAGACGCACGAGGTCACGCGCGGACTCGAACGCGAGGGCGTGAAGATCGACTCACGCGTGCTGGTCAGCGGCGCGCAGAGCTTGCGAATCTCCAGCAATTCTTCGGCCAAAGCGCTGCTGAGCTCGAGCGACCAAGCGCTTTCCGTCCGCGATCTGAGCGAGCTACTCGACCCGAACCACAAGGACGATCCGCTCGAACGCGCGACCCGGAGCCGCTTCACGCTGGCCGTCGCAGCGGAGCTCCCGAAGCCCCAAGGCTCGACCGCAAAGTACGGACCGCGCATCGTGATCGCCGGTGCCGCAAACCTGGTCTGGGGCAGGAACTACAGCGACTCGTCGCTGTACGGCGATCGCTTGTTTTCGGAAAATGCGCTGAGCTGGCTCTCTTCCCGGCCCACGCTGGTCAGCGTTCCCGAAAAGACCGAGCGTGACGTCGGGTTGTCGCTGAGCGAAGGAACCCTCTCCGAGGTCTTACGCTACGTATTGATCTACATGCCCGGTTGCGCCGCCGCGTTGGGCGCCTTCGTGCTGCTCCGCCGACGTTCGATCGAGAAGCAGTGGCGGAAAGACGAGGCTGCGTGAAAATCAGCTCGGGCATGTGGTTGAGCGCGGGGCTCGTCGTACTTGCAGGCGCCTCGACGATCTTGGTGATTTCGACACGAGACGTCGCGGGTACTGGCGACAGCGCGGGTCACGAACAGAACGTGTTCCCGGGCTTTCGCAGTGACGCGGTGACGCGCCTAGAACTGCTCGAAAGCGGCCAAAAACTGGTCCTGGAGCGCAACGGCAGCGCGGGTGGCACGGCTCAGTTCAAGCTGGTCGAGCCGGTGAAAGAGAACGCCGATCCGGCCACCGTCGACAAGTTCCTGTCCGTGCTGAGCAGCGCCCGCGCCTTGCGCCCCGTCGAGCAAGGGCCGGCTCCCGCTGCCTTGGGGTTGGACAAGCCTGTACTGCGTCTCTCGGTGCAAACCTCCAAGCAAGCCTATCGATTGGCGCTGGGCGGCCCAGCCCCGACTCCCCAGGGAGCGCGCTACGTGCAATCGAACGTCGACCACGACCCACCGCGATGGCTGGTCGTCGCCAAGTCGACCGTCGAGGATTTGGCCACGGAGCTCGACGCGTTTCGACTGCACAGCTTGGTCGCCGTCAACGAGGCCGACGTGACACGGGTCGTCATCAGCGGCCAGAAATCGCGCGTCGAGCTCCAGCGCAGCACGGGCCCGAATTTCCTGCTTGCCGTCGATCAGAAGCAAGTCTTGGCCAATCGGGAAACGCTGAAGGCCTTGTTCTTCCAGCTGAGTCGCCTGACCGCCAGCAAGTTCCTGTCGGAGTCCGAGGCCGAGGCGGCGCTCGGTCCGGCCCGCACCCATTTCGAGATCGAGCTCAAGGACAGCAAAAACAGCGTCCGTTTCGACGTCGGCGGCACTTGCCCTGACGACGCCTCACAATTGGTCGTCGTTCGCCGCGCGCCAGACGTGCAGCGAGCCTGCGCGCCGCGCGAGCTCGAGGCCACGCTGGCTCTGACGCCGAGTGACTTCGTCGACGCCCGCGCGTTCTCGTTGCACGCCGACGAGGTCGAGGAGCTCGAAATCTCCGGCGGCAAGAACAAGTTTGCCTTGGTGCGCAAAGGCAGCGGCTTCGTGCTGCACGCCGTGGCCGAAACCGAGGTCGAACTCGAAGCGGGCAACCAACGCATCGCCGAGCTGCTCGAAGCCGAGGGCGAACGAGTGCCGTTCCAGCCCGAACAGCTGAGTGAATTCGGACTCGAACCGGCGCAAAGTTCGATCACCCTGCGTTCTTCGGCAGCGCGAGATGCGCTCGTCGTGCGGCAGGTCGTTCGCGTGGGTAAGCGTGACGCGAACGGCAGTCTGCTGGTGTATCGAGAGCAAGACGGCGTGGTCTTGCGCATTGCGCGCGAGCTCGCCCGCGGCTTCGCCGTTGATTCCACGCTGCTGTACGCGCGCAAGCTGACCGAATTCGGGCTATCCAGCTTTATTTCCGCGGACATCGTGCACAAGCAGACCAAGTCCGTGCTGCGACGCGTGGCCGATGGCCTTCAGCTCGAGGAGCCCCGAGGCTTCGAGGCGGACGGAGTGCTGAGCTCGGACCTGGTCCAGACCTTGGGCGCACTCACTGCCGAGCGCTTCGTGGCCGACCGAGACGACGGTTCCTTCGGCTTGCAACGGCCTTCGCTCCGCGTGCATTTTGCGTTCAAGAACAGCGAAGGTGTGCAGGTCGAGCACACGCTGCGCTTCGGTGATGAAACCTCACTGGGCGTGTTCGCCACCTTGCGCGATGACGGCCCGGTGTTCGTCTTGGCTCGTTCCGTGCGCGACACGTGTCAGCTCTCGCTGCTCAATCGCTCCGTGTTTCCCACGAGCAGCGACGCGTTCAACACCATCACGCTGGAAGCGCGTGGACGCACGGTGCAGCTCACGCGCCAAGGTGAGCGGATGCTGGTCGCCAAGCCCGGCAGTTTTCCGCAAGATCGTGTGTCAGAGCTGCTCGAAGCCTTCGGCAACCTTCGTGCGGAAGCCGCGCTGCACAGCGGGCCCGCGCTGCCGAACGAGGGGTTCTCCGAGCCATTTCTAAGCGTGCGCTTGGTGCCGCGGCAAGGTATCCCGCAAACGCTCAGTTTCGGTGCTGGTGATTCTTGGCGCTCGACGAGCGTGTTCTACATGCGCGTCAGCAACGTCGACGCGACGTTCGTGATCGCGCAGAGCAAGGTCCGTGCGTTGAGCGAGGCGCTCTAGTTTTCACGTTTCAGACGGCGACCTTCAGTTGGTCAGCTTCGACTTGGGTTCGGAACGGTTCCAAATCGCGTCCCAGTTACGGCGGTACTCGTCGGTCGCCACCTGGGCGGGGCCGGTGCGCTGCACGACCGCAGCCGCAGCCGGCTCTTGCCGATCGCTCGCTGCCTCGGCCGGCTTGAAATGTGACTCGACGTCACACAGCGCGGGGAAATTGGCGCGCGGCCTCAGGGTCACGACTTCGCCAGTGATGGGCGCGCCCTCGCGCAGCGGACGCACCGCGCCGAGTTCGATGCGGTCACCGCGCGCGCGCAGAATTTTGAGTCCTTCCCCGTCGGGCGTTACGCCGTGGATCAGCGCTACGTCCGGGACTGTGGGCGCTGCCGGCGAAGCAGGCAGCGCAACCGGAGGCCCTGCGCTCTGATCATCAGCCGGCTTCTTGGACGTCACCCATTCCATCTATCGCAAGCCGCCGACTCTGGCCACTAACTACGACTATTACCGAGGCTTTTGCCAGCTACATGCCGATGGCCGTGCGGTACACCCAGCCGACACTGCCTTTGACGTCGTATTTGATTCGATACCAGTCCCCGCGACGCCCCGTGACCGAGACTCGCGTGCCCTGCAGCACGCGAGCCACTACGGCGCCATCACGACTGGCGGACGAGCGTACGAGGGCCACGTCCCAAGCCACGGTGGCGTGACCGGATGCCTCGGTGACGTCGGCGGACGCGGCATCACCCGTCGGCGTCGCTTCAGCTTTCTCGGCGACGGCTTTCGGGAACTCGACTTTGTAGAACACCGAATAGGCTTCGTGCTTGTGGGCGATGCCCACCAGGGACACGTTCGAAAATTCTTTCTTTTCGCACTCCAGCAGCGCCTCGGTCTCGGCTTCGTTGAAGCTCGTGCTTTTGCCGCTCTTCACATTTTTGACGGACTGCGACGTGAAATCCAAATCAAAGCCCAGAGAGAGCACGCCGAGCAGCTTGTCCGCGCCGGCGCAGGCGGCGAGCGCTTGAATGTGAGGACGCGCCAAGCGATCGAACTCGACGTGATCGCACTCCTCCTTGAACTTCTTGCCGTTGTCCTTGCAGGCCAAGAATTGCGGCTCGCTGATTTGCAGCCGGTCGAGCTGCGGGCCGGGGCTAGTCGCGGCTGGTGGCGGCTCGGCCTCAGCCGGCGCCGGAGCTGGCGCTTTTGCCTCACCAGGAGCACCGGTGAGGTCGGCACTGCTGCTCTCGGCCGGCTGACTGGGAACGCTCGGAACGAGCTTGAAACCAGCAATCCGCGGCCAAATGATGCCGATCAGAAAGCCCGCGGTCACGATCAGCCCAACCCGGCCAAAGCGCAGGGTTTCCTGCTTTCGGTCGGGAACCTCGATCTTCAAGGGGTGTCGTCGCTCTGCCGGCAAGTGACCTCGCGCTCACGCTGGAAGCGCGGGTTCTACCACAAGCGATCGACTGCGACCGTCTGTAACCGTCTGTGATCGAAGAAAGCTGGCCGTTTTGGCATGGTTTCCGAAGCCTTGCCGGGAATGGCTTTCCGGCGAGCGATCCAGAGAGGATGATGAGGGCCTTGTCATGAAGTCGTGTCCGCAGTGCAGGCTGAAGTACCCTGACGATGCTGCCGGGTGCTTCTTGTGTGGCGGAGCGCTGGTGGCCATCCAAGACCCGCTGATCGGCACGACGATCGCCGGACGCTACCAGATCGAGGAAGTCTTGGGCCGGGGTGGCATGGCCACGGTATACGCGGCGCGCCATCGGCTCGTCGATCGCCCGTGTGCGGTCAAGGTGATGAACGCGCAGTACATGCGCAACGACGTCATCCGCGAGCGATTTCGACGCGAGGCCAAGGCCGCGCAGAAGCTCGCCCACCCCAACATCATCGAGATCTTCGACCAGGGCGAAACCCCCGAGGGACAGGTCTTTCTGGTGATGGAGCTGCTGCGCGGCGAGACCTTGGCCGACGTGCTCGAACACGGCAAGGTGCCGCTCGATCGAGGTTTGCCGATCATGATTCAGATTGCGCGTGCGCTCGCGCGCGCTCACGACCTAGAGGTCATTCATCGTGATCTCAAGCCGGAGAACATCTTCTTGGCGCGCCTGCCGAACGGCGCGGATCAAGTCAAACTGCTCGACTTCGGCATCGCGCGGTCGATGCAGGACTCGCGCCTGACTGGCGCCGGCGAAGTATTCGGGACGCCTCAATACATGGCTCCCGAGCGCATCACCTCGATCGAAGCAGGACCAGCCGCGGATCTGTATTCGCTGGGCGTGATCATCTACGAGATGGTGACCGGGACGTTCCCCTTCGATGCCCCCGACGTCACCACTTACTTCATCAAGCACTTGAAAGAAGCGCCCGTTTCGCCGAAGAAGCACGACCCTTCGATTCCCGTAGAATTGGAGCGCTTGGTGATGGAGTGCTTGGCCAAGGACGCCAAGGATCGCCCCGTCGACGCGCACCGCGTCCATTCGGATCTGATGCACATCGCGGGCGCGATCGGACTTCGGATCCCGGCCGACGCTTTCGGCGACGAGCTCGAATCTCGAGCCCCGGCCCGGACACTCCCGCCGGTGGCGATCGACCGCTGGGTGAAGCGCACCGCGCTCTTCGAACAGATGCTGGCCATCGCCTTCCCCGGCGAGCGGCCGAGTCAGCTCAATCAGCTGTTGTCGGAAGTCAAAGACCTGGTGCGGCAGATTAGCGAACTGCGAGCCAATGCCCTCACCGAACAGCGCGCGATCGAAACCATCGAGGCCCGTGGTCGAGAGATCCGGCAACGGCTCGGACACGCCGTCGATGCGCTCGGTGTCGACGCCAGCAAGGCGCGCGACGAGACGAAAGCCGCTCTGGCCGGCGCGGCCGCGCTCACGCTCGATTTGGACCGACCCGCGCGAGAGCTGCAGCGCAAAGTCGTCGAGGTGATCCGCTGGGAAGGGCGCTCGGCCTTCGTCGAGCCGTATCGAGAACTGGCCGCGGCCTATCGGGAATGTGCGGAAATCGTGGACAATTGGCTTTCAGCCAAGCAGCGGCTCGCTGACGCCGAAGCGCGCGTAGCGGCTCGCCGGGGGGAGGTCGAAGATCTCGAATTTCAAATTCGAGAACTGCGTTCCGTACTCGCGAAAAATGAAGAAGAGCTCGAACGCGAAGAAGGCGACCGGCGCAAGATCGTCAGCGAACTCGGGCCGCGCGCGGATGATCTAGAGGCACTCTTGCTCGAGCGCGCAACGCGCTTCTGCACGCCGCTCCGCAGTCGGCGTGAGCTTTCGCCGCTATTTCAAGAACTGGAATCTGACGCTCAGACCTGAATCCGAGCGCGTAGCGTTTTGCTACGCGAATCTCGACGATTCGTTGCGACATTCGTTCAGTTTGTTGCTGGACAGCAGGAGCTGCTCGGCTAAGGCTAGCGACACGCATGAAATCGGATGAGGGTGAAGGGGGAAAACCTCGCGTACCGCGGCGCCTGGTACTGAAGTCCTTGGCCGCCGGTGCCGTGTTCTGGGAGCCGGGCTGCAGCGCTCCTCCGTTCGAAGCGCCGGACGTCGGCAGGCACCAAATCGTCCCCACGAACCCGATCGAAACGCCGATCCGCATCGAAAATCGCCTGCCCGGCACGAGTGACTTCGAATTGCAGCACCCCGCCCTCGACCACGAGGTCGAGGGCTACGCTTCCACGACCTCTGCCGCACTGGGCGAAACCATCGAAGTTCGCGTGAACGTGAGCCGCGCCCAAGGCGTGCGTTGGGATCTGTATCGCATTGGGCACTACCAAGGGCTCGGCGCGCGCTTGGTGGACGCGGGTGCCGCCGTGCCTGTCGAGCCACAAGCCGAGCCGACCATCAGCGACAAAACGGGGCTCGTCGAGTGCTCCTGGGCGACCGCCTTCACGCTGACCGTCGACGCAAGCTGGCTGAGCGGTTACTACCTGATCAAGCTCACCACCGACGACGGCTTCGAGAGCCACGTTCCGCTCGTGGTCCGCGAAACGGGGCGGCGCTCGCCGCTCTTGATGCAAGCCAACGTGACCTGCTGGCAGGCGTACAATCTCTGGGGTGGCATCAACCTGTACGTGAACCACCTGCCCGGTGATCCCCAAGCGTTCACGGGACCGCGCGGCTACCAAGTCAGCTTCGATCGTCCGTACACCATCGAGCCGGACATCAGTGCGCTGGTCGAGCATGCGATGGTCCGTTGGTTGGAGAAGCAGGGCTACGACGTCGCCTACGTAACCAACATCGACATCGACAGCGCGCCCGAGCTGCTGGAAGGTCGACAGCTCTACCTGACCGCTGGACACGACGAGTATTGGTCACTGACCGAGCGAAACGCGCTCGAAGAAGCGCGGGATCGCGGGCTATCGATGGCATTTTTCTCGGGCAACAATGCGTACCGCCGCATTCGCTTGGAGCCCTCCAGCGCGGGTCTGCCGCGGCGCGTCGTCACTTGTTACAAGTCTCGATCGCTCGATCCACGGCATGACGCGCCGGACTGCACCGCGGAATACCATGACGCGCCCTACGCGCGCCCCGAAAACGGCATGCTGGGCCTGATTTGGGCGGGTTGGGGCACCCTAGAGGGCTTCCCTTTCATCGTCACGGCGCCGAATCACTGGATCTACGAAGGGACCGACGTGAAGGCCGGCGAGTCGCTCGGCAACATCGTGGGCTACGAGTGGGACGTCTCTTCGAACAACGGCTCTTCACCGGACGGTTTGGAGATCGTCTCGAGGTCTCCCGCCCTGCACGAGTACGGCTACACCTCGCAGCACCAGGCGGCCGTGTTCTACCCGACGCCAACGAGCTTCGTGTTCGCGGCCGGAACCATTGGCTGGGCGAGAGGACTTTCGGACCCGGGCATCGCCAACGCGCGCGTGCAACGAGTCACGGAGAACATTCTTGCTCGCGCGGGCTTGTTCCCACAGGCGAGCGTGGCAAAACCGGCGGCTTCCAACTACGAGCGCGGCATCGCCGTCCGTTCGCGCGTCCTCGCCGGAGGCAAGCAAGGCTTCGACGACGGTCAGGCAGAGAAGGCTCGCTTCAGAAACCCCTCGGGGCTAGCGCTCGGTCCGGATGGCGACGTTTACGTTTGCGACACCGGCAACGATGCGATTCGCAGGGTTTCCGCGGACGGCGCCGTGTCGACCGTGTTCGACAAGGCCGGCATCGATGGCCTCAAGCTCGACACGCCCACTAGCCTCGCCTTCGATCCGAGCGGCAATCTCTATATCTCCGACACCGGCAGCAGCCGCATCCTGTTCCTGGGCACTGATGGGCACGCCGCAGTATTTGCAGGTTACATCCACCAGCAGCACTTGACCGATAGTCCGGATCGCAGGAGCGCTCGCTTCAACTTACAGCGCGGGATCACCATCGCCCCGAATGGCGCGCTGTACGTGGCTGATTTTCGCAATCACGCGATCCGGCGCATCGACCTCGATACCGGTGCCGTGACCACTGCCGTCTCGTACGCCAACGGTCCGACTGCGGTTGCGGTGGCCGCGGATGGCACCATCTACTACCTGGCCAGCTATCTCGGGGCCGTCGTTGCGGTGGCACCCAGCGGCGAACGCACGGTACTGGCGAACCAGAAGCAACTCTATGGCGATCGCGGGGGCTCGGGTGCGGAGGCCGCGCTGCGCCCCGCCGATGGCTTGATTCTCACTGGCGACGGCCTGATCTTCACCGACACGGGCAACAACCGGGTGCGAGCGCTGATGCTGAGCGGCAAAAACAACGTGGTCACGTTGCTCGGCAACGGTCACGGTGGTGATCGCGTGGGGATGGGGTTCGAGACCGAGCTCGCCATTCCGCGCTCGGTCGTGTCCGTAGCCGACGGCTACGTCGTCGCCGACACCGCGAATCATCGGCTGGTGCATTTCAGCAATGATCCTGCGGCCTTCATCCGCAAATAAACCGCTGTAGAAACCAGTAGTTGGCACCCCCTTCAGTCGCCGTTCCGGGTGGCCGTTGGTCCTCGCTCAGGGGTCAGCAAGAGCGCTGACCGCCCTTCTTTGGGACCGCCAATGCACAGCGAAATCGAAGTCGCGCAAAGCCGTACGCCGAGTAGCGGGGTGCCCCCTGCAATTCGCAGTGAGCTCGAATCGAAATTGAACGCGGGCGGCCTGGAGCTTCCGCTCTTGCCTGGCGTCGCCATGGACATCACCTCGGCAGCCGCCAAGGAAGACGTGGACACGCGAACCATCGCCGACATGCTCAAGCGTGACGCGGCGCTCTCGGCGCACGTGCTGCGGATCGTCAACTCGCCCGTGTACAGCCCGCGCGCACAGATCGTGAGCTTGCAACAGGCCGTTTCGCGCGTCGGCGCGGTCAAGATCCGTGAGATTGCGTTGATCATTGCCTGCCGCACGGGCGTGTTCAAAGCCAAAGGCTACGAAAAAGAGATCGATGGCGTGTTCAGTCACTCGATCGGCACGGCGCTGTTCGCGCAAGAGATCGCCCGCCAAACACGCAACAACGTCGAGGACGCATTCTTGTGCGGACTGCTCCACGATGTCGGGCGCCCTATCTTGCTGCAAGCTCTGGTCACGTCTTTGCGCGACGCCAAGGTCGTCGTCGATCGCGAAAGCGTGCTTTCGCTGGTCACGGAGCTGCACGAAGCGGCCGGCTCGGCGCTGGCCAAAGCCTGGGCTCTGCCAGAGACCGTGATTACCGCGCTCGCGAATCACCACGCGTTGCAACCCGAGCAGCAGAGCGTCCCCGTGCGCATCGTTGCGCTGGCGGATCGCTTCGCTCATTTGGCGCTAGAAAACGCCACCTTCACCACTGAAGCCGTGCTCGGACACCCGGCGTTGGCAGCGCTCGAGATTTACCCCGACGCGCTGGAGAAGATCATCAAGCGCTCGATCAGCATCAAAGAAACGATCGGAGTCATGTCATGACCGATGCCTTCGATCTGATTGTCATCGGCGGCGGACCCGCGGGTCAAAAGGCTGCCATTCAGGGCGCGAAGCTGGGACGCAAGGTGTTGCTGGTCGAGCGCTCGCGCTCCGTCGGCGGCGCGTGCGTTCGCTTCGGCACCATTCCCAGCAAGACCCTGCGCGAGACGGCGCTCGCGCTCGGCAAGTTCCGACGCCTCACCTCACAAGTGATGGACGTCAAGATGCCGGAGCACACTCAGATCGAAAGCCTGATGACGCGCAAGGAAGAGGTCATCGCGTCACACGAGAGCTACATGGGCGCTCAACTCGCACGCAACGGCATCGAGCAAGCGCAAGGAGTGGCCCGCTTTCTATCGCCCAACGAGCTCGAGCTCAGCGACATTGCCGGCAGCAAGCGCCGCGTCACGGCGCCTTTCTTCGTAATCGCCACGGGCTCTTCACCGCGCACCCCGGACGACGTGCCGATCGATCACGAACACCTCTTGGACAGCGACTCGATCCTCTCGGTTTCATACCTACCCGAGTCACTGACTGTGCTCGGTTCCGGCGTGATCGCCTGCGAGTACGCCTCGATCTTCGCGGCGCTCGGTTCGAAGGTCACGATCATCGACCGCTCGCCGCGCCCGCTCGCTTTCCTCGACCCGGAAATCAGCGTGCATTTCACGCGGCAACTATCGCTGTTCGGTGGTGAGTACTTGGGCGAACGCGAGTTGGTCAGCGTCGCCTGGGACGGCCTATCCATGGTCGAAACCAAGCTCGATGACGGTGCCGTCGTGCGCAGCGAGAAGCTTTTCTGCGCGCTCGGCCGCATTGCCCAAGTCCAAGGCTTGGCCGTCGAAGCGGCTGGCATTGGGCTCACTCCCCGCGGGCTGATCGCGGTCGACGAGCACGGCCGCACGGCCGCACGGCACATCTACGCAGTGGGCGACGTGATCGGCCCGCCCGCTCTGGCCTCGACGTCCATGGACCAAGGTCGGCGCGCGGTGTGCCATGCGTTCGGTGCGGAAGTGGGCGCAGCGCGCGAAGCGACACCGGCCGGGATCTACACCATCCCCGAACTTGCCAGCGTGGGCCTGACGGAAGCCGAAGTGCGCGAGCGACATGGCAGCGCCTTGGTCGGCCGCGCGAACTTCAAGGAGGTCGCCCGGGGCCAAATCTCCGCTGCAGAAGACGGCCTACTCAAGCTCGTCGCGCATCCCGACACGGGCGTCATCCTCGGCGCACATGCGGCTGGCGAGACCGCGGCAGATCTGGTGCACATCGGCCAAATGGCGATCCTCGGCGGCATGACGTATCACACGTTCATCGACGCCATCTTCAACTTCCCGACCTACGCCGAAGCCTACCGCATCGCCGCCCTCGACTTGTTCGGCAAGCGCGCCCAACGCATCGCCGCGGAGTAGATCGACCGGCTCGAACTAGCGCGTGCGCGCCTTCGATTTTTTGTACGGCTCGCTGTGAACGAGCAATTCGGGAACGCTCCCGCGACGGCTGGCGTTGGAGTTGATGGCGCGTGTGGCGTGCACCGTGCGCGTGTCGAATTCGCGGTAAAGATCGCGAGTTTGGGGCGTATCGGAGTTGGAGAGCAAGGCGCTGACGCCGCGCTTGCTCAGGCGCGCAAAGGTCTCTGCCAGTCGCGCATGCTCGGCCGAGGTGAAAGCCACCGAATGGTACGCCGCAAAATTGGCCGTCTTCGACACCGGCACGTAAGGGGGATCGAAATACACGAAGTCCCCGCGCTTGGCCTTCTTGCAAGACGCTTCGAAATCCTCGACCAAGAGCTCGACGCCCTGCAGTGCCTGCGCGGCGGTCAGCAAACGCGGTCGATCCAAGATG
>Ga0134124_10004169_pt1 | contig 11619 bp, 6 predicted proteins | sample KB304_FD_96880 | JGI IMG/M metagenome (GOLD analysis project Ga0134124, IMG submission 96880) | Terrestrial soil microbial communities without Nitrogen fertilizer from Kellogg Biological Station, Michigan, USA - KB3-0-4 | ecosystem: Environmental > Terrestrial > Soil > Unclassified ... | reverse complement strand
TTTCCTTCAGGTCACCTTTATCCCTTGCCTCGGCAATGGCTCTTGAGGCAGCAGGACGATCAACGCCCTTCATGCGTTGAAGCTCTGCTCTCATTTGTTCAAAAGTTTCTTTGGTCACGTATTGTATGCCACTCATGTTCACCTCCGGTTATTAAACAGAAAAAAATTACAACGCCCCAGTTGGTGCTGAAGCGTTGTAATTATGAGACAAAAATAAATAGAATTTTCTAAAAAAGATCAGTTGAATTTGTTATTTCTTCATTGGAGTTGCAGCCAGCTTGCGATTATATTCCTGCCAGCCTGTTATTTTGTTGTTTTTAATTTGCCAGAATGACTGCACTCCAGCAGAGTCGAGTTTATTAGTTTTCTTGTCAGTAGAATAATCCTTTTCCCATACCAACACATAATCCTCGTTCTTATCATTCAGATGAATGGGCAGGAATGCTTCTACGTCCAATTTAACGTTTGAGTACATACCCCTGAACGCTTTTGCCATTGACATCATGCTGTCCCTTGAAAGCTGGAAATGCTGACCATCGGCAAAATTGATCCAAACGGAATCGGCGACCATGTCTTTCCAGCCCGTCATGCTTCCGTCTTCCCAGCCCTTGAAAAAGTCGAGAACGAGTTTTGAATTGTTGGCATCTCCCATTTTAATATCGCTGGAGTAGCTTGCTTTATATGGGTAAGTGACATTGCTGGTAGTCGCATCAGGCTTTGTCTCCATTTTTTCTTCTTTAGGCTTGTCCGTGCTTTCATTGTTGCAAGCCATGATAAAACAGCCGGCTACGGCAATAAAGATCATTTTTTTCATGATAGTTGTTTTTGGTTTCAAAATTTTTTAGAGGGAAAAGGTATAAAGAAATAGGGGTTGAGAAAAAAGAAAATTGGTTTTGAGTGATTATTCAAATAATTTTTGAACAAGCACTTGCGCCATTTTCAAAAAAGCCTCATGGCTATAGCCGGCTATATGCGGCGTGATGATAACATTGGGCTGATCTATCAGCCAGTCTAATTGCGCTTTCTCTTCTGTTGAATAAGTCTCAAGTTTTTCATTTTCCAAAACATCCAAAGCCGCACCCGAGATCCGTTGATTTTTTAAGGCAATGACCAGCTGCAGGTGATCGATCACTCTTCCCCTCGAGGTGTTAAGTATGTAAGGCTGCTTTTTCAGGGAAGTAAAAAAAGCTGCGTTGGCCATGTGAAAACTTTCTTTGGTAAGTGGCACATGAAAACTGATCACATCAGCATAGCGACAGATCTGTTCAAGATTTGCTTCTTTAATATACTCTTTGCTAAAACCAAATTTAAATTTATCATAGACCAGCGCGGTAACTGAAAATGATCGCAACAAAGCAGCAAATGCACTGCCGGTATTTCCATAACCAATGATGCCTATTGTTTTGCCGCTTAATTCTGTGCCGCGGTTTTCCTGGCGCAGCCATTTTCCTTGTTTAATTTCATTGAAGGAAGAGGAAATACGGTTGGTTAGATTCAACAGGAGTCCAAGCGAATGTTCGGCAACTGCGTTCCTGTTGCCTTCAGGGCTGCTTACGCAACGAACGCCCCTGCTCTCTGCATATTCTACATCGATTAGCTCCATTCCGCTTCCCAATCTGCCTATCCATTTTAAACTTCGTGCCTTGTCTAAGATATTCTTATCGATCCTGATCCTTGTTGTTACGATCAAACCCATGGCATCATCAACTTGTTCGGTCAATTGCTCATAGGTGATGGAAGGATTATAAAAAACATCAAACCCTCTTTGATTGAGCTGGTCGATCAGCCATTGATGTACTTTCGATGTAACGATTACTTTCATTTCATTTTGAATGTCAGCTCGGCAAATTCTTTCACTGATAATTGCTCTGCTCTTTTATTGAAGATCTCATTTTCCAGGTTTTGTTTGTCAAACAATTCCCTCACGGCATTGCGCAATGTTTTTCTTCGCTGGTTGAAAGCAGTTTTTACAAGAAGGAAAAATTCCCTCTCCGATTTCATTTTCAAGTGTTCCTTTTGAGGGAATAAACGGATCACGGCGCTTTTCACTTTCGGCGGCGGTTGAAATGAGCCCTCACTCACTTCAAACAAATACTGAACATCAAAAAATGCCTGTGTCAGCACACTGGTCACGCCATATACTTTATTTCCTTCTTTTGCTGCAATTCTTTGCGCCACCTCTTTTTGGAACATCCCAATGACGGATTGAACGTTTTCTTTCCATTCAATTATTTTAAAGAGAATTTCTGTAGAAATATTGTAGGGAAAATTTCCAATGACTGCAAATTTATCACTGAATGGTCTTTCAATCTCAAGAAAACTTTGATGGATGAGTTTGTTCTTTAATTGAGGAAAGTTGGAAAGTAAATAATCTATTTTCTCTTCATCTACTTCCACAGCCTTGAAATCAATTCCAGGCAATTGAAGAAGATATTTTGTCAAAGCTCCTGCACCAGGCCCTACTTCAAGAAGATTTTTGAAGGTATCATGCTGAAGAGCGGCAACGATCTTTTTTGAAATATTCTCATCTTTCAAAAAATGCTGGCCGAGGGATTTCTTCAACGTGTACATGCAGCAAAATTAGTTTGAATGCTGCATCAAAAAATTTCCCCTTCTTGTAAAAAGGGGAAATAACATTTTATTTTGCAAGCACGATCTTTTGCCGGTATACTGTGTCGCCGATCCTGGCAACGATGAGATACATTCCTTTTTGCCATTCGGTGAAATTATCTACACCTATTACATTACTTCCCCGTGCGAGTTCGGAGGTCATTTTCCTCACTATCTTACCCGTCATATCATAAAATAATAACTCAACCGGTTCTTTATTCCCGGTAGTGATCGTTATCTGCAACATATCTTTTACCGGGTTGGGCGCAATGGCGAAAGATCTTTTTGGTACGAAGGCAAAAGGCAAACGAATAATATTACTGTAGCTTATCGTGCCATTGACCTTGTTTAATTTAAGACGATAATAAACAAATTGTCGGGGTGTAAGAAGATTAAGATCGTCATTAGTCGAATAATCGACGGTTTCCTGGGATCCATAAGCATTTATCCGATTCACATCGTCAAAAAATCTTCCGTCGAAGCTCCTTTCAATTTCAAAGCTTGTTATTTCTTCGTTGTGAGCTATTCTCCAATCAAGTTTTGTGATCAGGTTGTTTACAGTGCCTTTGAAACTCAGTAAATTTCTTTCGAGAGGCACACAAGTACTATCGTAAATAATAGAAACAGTGTCTGCAGCGTAAGGATTACATCCCATAGCTAACTGCTGCGTTACAATGTACGTTCCGGGTGAGTCCACCTGGATCGACGTCCCGACATTGCTACCTATGATATGTCCTGAACCCAATATAGTCCACGTGTATACAGAACTACCCCACGGATTTTGTACTTGAATTGTGGATACTCCATAAGCTCCGCAAAATACAGGGATGTCTGCTAAGGCAGCAACTCTTGGTGCAAGGAATAAGTCGGTTGGTGCAACGAAATCTTTTAACTCCGAAGTGAAAGAAGCCGATGCACGGGTTTTAGCAAGTATCCTGCGGAAAGGCGTACCACAAATATCTCCGCCCAAAAGACCCACTGGGTCAAGACCCAATTTTGAAAGATTCACTGAGAATTCAATGAACTGATCTTTTGTATAGTTTACAGCCAACGCATTATTTTGTAAAACGATCTGGAAGGGACCGCCCCAGGTGTTTGTAGCGCAACCAAGACCTGTATAAAAAGCTCCGGCAGTTTTTGGGGCGATGCTGGCGTAGCCATATGTTGACCCAGCGGTAGCACCATCGAACAGACCACCCCAGTTGAATTGTGCTGGTGTGATACTTAAAGAACTTTGTTCGACCCAGATCCTTGCTTCAAGATTTGACAATGTCGAACTTTGGAATTCACCACTCAGAATAATATCGCCGGGCTTGATCACATTTCCAGCTGCGTCAAATTGCCAGGTAGTATGTCCGAAATCAGGTCCATATCCATAGAACTGTTGTGAAACACGGTCATAGTTAATATCGGATTGAAACATTTCAAAATCGAAGTATCGGTTACCGGTGGTATTATCCATGGATATCCCTCCGAATAACCATAATGAGTCTGTTGAATTTGGACCCGCTCTCCGAATATGTACAAACATGTCAAGAATATCATTTTTATCAGGGACACCTTGCACCACGCCTGTCCAGTCATCGGGGCTTTGTCCATTTTTGTTTGATCCGGCCGCGAATGTTGTGGTATCCTGGCCATGATAATCTCTTACGAACAATGCATCAAGCCAAAGCCTGTTATTATTAATGGAAAAAGTAGGTTTGCTCATTACCCTATAGAAAGATGCCATTCTTCTTGGCCATGGAGAGACATCACTCAGGTAACCGGCAACTTTACTGGCTGCACCGTTTGTATCGATCACAAACAAGCCACTTCCAGGAGTTCCGTTATTGAACCAGTCATCATTACCTGCTTGTATCAATCCATTGAAAAAATTTGCTCTTAGGTCTCCGTCAACCCCAAAGTTCGCCCGGATCACAGGAGTTGTGATCTGAGCACAGAGAAAAATCGGATTTAGAAAAATTATTAAGCGTATAATTGTTTTCATAGGCTCCTCATTTATCTTTTACACTTGGGTTTTTCATAAGCGGATAAAGCGTGGTAACTAACCGTTACCTGCCTTACCAATTTTATGAGCATAAGTGCATTAATGGCTTACAATGCGAATGGTTGTTACATCAGACGCTGTTATATTGCCGTCATTCATCAATGCAACCACACGGTAATTGATATATCCGGGAAATACATTCTCATCTGTGTGTTTGTAAGAACGCGATGAATTACAAGCCATGCTGCAAACAGGTTCCCATACTGCATATGGGTCTGATGGGTCTTCGTAAGTACGCTGTAATGCAAAACTTGCTACGCCGCCTGAACTATAGGCCCAGGTGATCGTAGCGCCTTTGCCCTGGCGATGTGATCTCACGAAGTCGAAGCCATTTGTGATTGGAGTTGCTGCCATGGAAATGAACGCCATGACAATAGCAACGATAAAGATTCTTGTCTTCATAAGGGTAGATTTTGAAATACAAAGTAGACAATGGGGAGATTAATTGCAAGGCGATTTTCACATAAAATTATACACAGTATAAGCCCCGAAAACCTTTAGGAGAAAAAGGAAAAATTACTTAGTGAAAATTAAAAGTCGATCGAAGGATAAAGCTATTCCTGTTTAACCAGTTTCTGAACGTCGATCGTTTGATGATCACTGTTAGTAACCTTCAAAATATAAACACCATCATGCCATTTGGAAGTATTTATTGTCACGTCGTTTGCAGAGCTATTTAAACTGATATCTTTTACAAATATTTTTTGACCCAAAAGATCTGTAACTGTTAGTTTAAATATTCCCGAAACGTTTCCATTTATTCTCACATTCAGAAAATGATTTACGGGGTTTGGATAAGCAGACACAGAAACAATTGCATCTGCGAAAATGATATTGATCACCCTGCTGTAGATGAAATGATTGTCGGCATCCACTGATTTTATTCTATAATAGTTATTTCCAATGGCCGGATGCAGGTCAAGGAATTTATATGGCTGCACATAATTTTTACCAATAGAAAAAAAGTTATTCCCGTCAAATGATTTTTCTATTTCGAAATATCTGTGTGTTGCATCAACTTGTGCATTCCAATTCAGCTCAATATTTTTTTCCGGGGTAAGTCTTCCATTAAAACTTATAAAATTCACAGGAAGAATATTTAAATTCTTATAGGTTAATCTTAATATCATTCCCGGGCTTTTTGTATTGGAACTGGCTCCGCTGAATCCACCAGTAGGGCCTGATGTTGATCCTGAACTATCTGTGATTGCCCAAATATATCCGCCGTTAGGTGAAATAGCAATGTCTCTTATCCTCCAGCTGTGTAAAAGTGGGAAAGTGTCAACTGCATTTGTACATATTGTACTGTCAATATTATCGCCGGCTGAATTTAGTTTCAATCTGAATAATCCGTATTTCAACGATGTCACCAGCAAAGAATTTTTCCATCCCGGGATCTGTGTGCTTGAATAAAGATCGATGCTTGAAGGTGCAATGGTGGGCCAGTTAAAAATATTTCCGGTATTACTGGTTTCGATCTGCCCAGGATTCCAGTTAAAGAAGTCAAAAATCGGATTCACGTAATTAGGTTGAGCGCTTGCCCATGTTATCTCATCAGTGACGGTTTGGTTCGCTAAAATATTATTGAAAGTAAAGCCATCGGTTGCGTCATCTGTTGAAGTATAATTATTATCCGCCAATCCTGCTACCTTAGGCCAACCATAATTTTTTCCAGATTGAATAATGTTTACCTCGTCATCAGAATGATCTCCATGTTCTGAACTGTATAAACGCCAGGTTCCATTTACATTTCCCCACACAAGTCCCTGCGCATTTCTGTGTCCGTAACTAAATACAGGAGTACGCAACGAAGTAAAAACAGAATGAGTAAAAGGATTGTCGTTCGGTATCCATTGTCGCCACTGATCAAAATCATGAATGGATGAAGATGGAACTCCGTCACCATCCGGTTCTGTATTCAAGCGTAAAATTTTCCCTTCACACGTATCTTTATTCTGTGCATTGTTTGTTCTGGTTGTGTTGTTGAACTGACCAGCTCCCATATCGCCGATAGTATAATAAAGTTTATACGTGTTATCAGGACCTTCTGTAACGGGACTAATTTTTAATCTGCCAGAATTATGATCATTACTTCCCGACAAATTCGAGATCACTGTATCCAATATGACCAGCGTGTCCCTATGAGGTAAACTAGTTGGGTTACCTGCATCACTGGAAAAATAGAACTGACAACGAATGATCTTGCTTCGGAAAATACAAGGTGATGATGCACTGGATGGACATGTGCCGTTATATACATAGGCAATGTATACCCAGCGTTTGGCGCTGTTGGTCATGAACTCGGGATGAATTGCCAATCCTTCCATTCCCCCTTGCGGCCATGTACCTACGGAACGATCGAAAACAGGACCAGGATTTCCATTACTTCCCAGGGGCAATTTTAAAATCTGTTGTGGCAAAATATTTTGTTGCGTGGTTGTTCTTGTTGAACTGACTCTTAATACCCGGTAACCACGGGATTCTGTTAACCACAAAGAGTCATCAGGTCCATAGGTAACTTCCCAGGGATAGCCAAGGTTCTTTGCAACTGTATCTATATTAAAAAGTGTAGAAGTGGAATCTGTTATTATTGCCGGGGTGGGATCGGTAACACAAATACGAAATGTCGCATTTGATAAAGAAGTTGATCCGTTTGAATATACTCGTACAAAATAAGTATTACCAACTGATAAACCGGAGGCAGCAATTGAAGTTGTGCCACAGGAAATTGAGCTTAGAGCCCCGCAGGAGCCGCTTAAAAGTTGTAGCCTGGATCCCGAAGTAGAAAGGCTGGTTGCGATACTACTTAAAGCAATAGTAGGATTTGATTTTGTCGCCACAAACTTATACCAAACATCATCATCAGGTGTGCCAGTACAAGAACCAATGGGAATACCTGCACTTGCAGTTGCGCCACTCACAGTTCCTTGTTCATTATAACAAGTTGTTGAAGTAGGCAGCAAATACGCATTACTGCACTCATCATTTCCTGGTGCAGGCGGCGGATAAGTAACACAAATATCGAATGAGCCATTGATCGAAGGGCTGCTTCCGATATTGGAAACCCTTATATAATAGGTGGAATTTATCGTTAATCCCGTTGCAGTGAGAGTGGTGGTACCACATTGTAATGAAGTAAGCGCTCCGCAGCTTCCACTGTATAACTGTATTTCAGAATTACCAAAATTAGAACCCTGGCTGCTTATGGTAACCGTTTCAGTGGTAGAAGAAGCTGTAAATTTATACCACACATCATAATGGGTTCCTGCTGCCTGGCAACCTGCAGGCAATCCTGTAGTTGCTGTTGCTAACTCTATTGAAGTTGTAGTATTGGAACATGAAGAAGCGGGAGTCAAAGTAACTGCGCCACTGCAATCATCGTTAGCCGGGGGCTCCTGTATGCACAGATCATAATCATATTTGTTTGAATTGCCGACTCCATTTGGTGTTGAAGTAACATAGATCCGCAGGTAATAAAAACTACCAACAGACAACCCGGTTGCTGTTAACGGTGTCGAAGCATTTTGGCAAAAGAGTGAAATGAAACTTCCACAGGCTGTACCGCTTAACAATTCCACATAAGTTGTTGCAGCAGTTAAGTTGACACCAAGATTGCTAAGTTTGATCGCCTGAGTTGAAGCGGTGGCTTGAAATGTAAACCACATGTCATAAGTGGTTGTCGATGTAGCACCGCCGCAGGCACCAGTGGGTGACGCGTTCCCTGCATTTTTAATATTATAGGTTGCGCTGATACAAGTTGAACCGGGAGTAATTGTTATCACACCGGAGCAATTATCATTAGTTGGTTGCGCAAATAAACCTTTAGCAAAAAAAACAAAAATAACGGTGAGAACTTTGATGGCTGGTTTTCTCATTGGATGATGGATTTGGATTGCGGTGTAAAATTATATATAGAATTTTATTATCCTATAGTTATTCCCCTCTCTTTCCGGTGGAAAATACGCATTCGATGTTAAGTTAATTTTCTATTGCCCATACTTAATATCTCTAATATCTTACAGCCGCTTATTGAATAATTGAAAATCCTTTGAACAACCAAACTCCTATGCTATGAAAATTGTGTGCATCCGTATCCTGATAACCATATCCCTTTTTCTGACAGTAAGAGTATCTGCTTATTGTCAGGCAACTTGTCTTACAGCATCAACACTCACTCCTGCATCGACTTGCACAAACCCCGCATCTCAACCTAATTTGCAAAATGCAGTGAGTGCAGCGCCCGCGGGTTCATGCGGAGGAGCTACCTTGCTAACGACATATGCTGTCTGGTATAAATTCACAGCCACTTCAACATCTTCCACTATTACAGTAGGTAATCTCGGCTCTAACCTATCTGCGACAACCACCTACCTGGAGGTATTTACAGGTACGTGCGCAGGTCTTACTCCAATTGCTTGTCAAAATGTTTCTACCAGATTGACATTAACAACAGTGGTTGCAACAACTTATTATGTGCGTGTGTATGTTACCAGTAATCCTACAGGTAACCCAGCAAATAAATGGAATTTTGATATCTGTGTACAAAATCCTCCGGCCAATGACGATTGCAGCGGAGCGATTTCATTAACTACTGGAAGTACTTGTTCCAATACATCAACAACAATGGATCTCGCAACAGCAACAACCGGTTTACCTGCCGGTTGTGAATCAGTAGGAACGCATTATGATGTATGGTACAAATTTGTTGCGGGAAGCACTTATGAAGTAGTTTCCATAAGCAGTTTAGGTGCGAACATTACAAATCCCGAATTGCAAGTATATAGTGGCAGTTGTGGTTCTCTTACATCGTTACAATGCGGCACTACCTCTCTTTCTGTATCGGGGCTTACTATTGGAAACACCTATTATGTTCGTGTTTCAAATGTCGGCAGTAATCCTGCAAGTGCCGGAACCGCCGCGAATTTTTCAATCTGTGTTTATCATCCTGCCCTTGCTACATACGATTTTGGAAAAAGCTATGTAAACATTACAAAAGTGACAGGTGGTGGAACGATCAATGTCGGCGATACTCTTGAAATAAGAGCTACGCTTGTTGTAAGAAGTTTGACACTTGACAGTCTTTCATTCCTTGATACATTGCACAATGGAGCGGGGCTAAGATTGGTACCGGGAACTATAGCATTGCGAACAAATGAAGGGAAAATTTATCGTCGTGACAGTCCAACGAAGAATGCATTTACTGATGCTTTTGATTCGGATGCCGGTTATACTTATCAAAATGGATTAGATACTATTATTCGCATTAATATTGGAATTGGTGCAACAAGCACAGCCAGGGGAAGTCTTTCAAATACTTCTCGCCCCTCTGTATTTGGCTCTACCTGCATCATAATGGCCACGTACAGAGTTGTAGTATATGCGTCTTATGGCAACACTATAAATTTAGGAGGAGGGGTTATTACAACAACAGATCACTCAAGTAGTGTTCCTACAAATTTATCTTTCAGTTCACGAAATGCAATTGTATATAGTAGTCCCGGCTTATGTCCTAATGCTGTGTCCGCAAGCAATGCGATTGGTGGAGATTTTAATGGAACATTCGGAGCACCGGCTGGGGCGGCACCACTTGCAAAAAATCGTGGCTCTTCAGTAAACGTTCTGGGATATGCCTATGCAAATTTTTCAACTGGCGCTCCGCAGGATTATTCTTATGGTATAACCAATAATACCAGCGGCAGCAGCACAAGTTTTTCAACAATCACAACCTGGGCTAAGCCAGATAATAGCAGTCCCACCCACCGTGTATTTAATGTATGGGATATTACAGGTGATCATACCGGTGCAACAAATACTGCAAAAGGTAATCCGCCATGTGATACAACCAAAGCATACAATAGCATAACCAACCCATGCGGTTATATGCTGGTTATAAATTCTGCTTATAAAACTGATACTGCTTTTCAATACAGCGTAACTAATCTTTGTCCTAATACTTATTATGAGATCTCAGCCTGGCTAAAAAATATTTGCTACAAATGCGGATGCGACTCAAACGGAACAGGAGTTTCAGGCGCTGGTTATCTTCCATTTGCAACAAATGATTCGTCAGGAGTTCAGCCTAATCTGGCCTTCGATATTAACGGGACAGATTATTATACAACCGGTAATATTGCTTACGCGGGCATTTATCCGACTACACAAACTGCTTCCGATTCAACGAACATCTGGGTGAAAAGAGGGTTTACTTATTTAACAGGGGCAAGCCAGACTTCACTTACATTAACAATCAGGAACAATGCGCCTGGCGGCGGTGGAAACGACTGGGCAATGGATGATATTTCTCTGGCAACCTGTTTGCCTAACATGCAATACTCACCATCTCTGAATCCTGCTGTATGTGAATTGAATCCTATTGATATCAACGATACGATAAGATCCTATTTTAGCAACTATACTTATTATAAATGGCAGCGAAGCACAAATGGCGGCACAACATGGACAGATGTAACAGCCGCGTTAGGCCCTGCCACTCCAACATGGAATGGATCGGCATACCAATACATAACCACTTATACGGTACTTCCGGCTAATACGACTGTAGCAAACAGCGGTGACCAATATCGTGTGGTTGTTGCAACGACTCTTGCTAACCTTTCTAACAGTTCTTGTTTGTTCACCGACGGCGTAAGTATTATTCATTTAAATGTATTGACCTGCGGTCCTGTGCTTGGAGTCAATCTCCTTTCGTTTAGCGGAAGACTATCCAATGAACATGCTAACCTTACATGGGTAACCAGCAAAGAAAGTGAGCCTATTAATTTTACAATTGAAAAAAGTATTGACGGAACAAACTTCAGCAGCATAGCAACTGTAAACAGTTTCAGAAATTATAACGCCGAGAATAATTATTATTCATTTGTGGATCCGTCAACTGTTTCGGGCAAAGCCTGGTACAGGATCGTAATGACCGTTAATGGCAACAAAAAATATTCACGGAT
>Ga0134124_10004168_pt1 | contig 11624 bp, 11 predicted proteins | sample KB304_FD_96880 | JGI IMG/M metagenome (GOLD analysis project Ga0134124, IMG submission 96880) | Terrestrial soil microbial communities without Nitrogen fertilizer from Kellogg Biological Station, Michigan, USA - KB3-0-4 | ecosystem: Environmental > Terrestrial > Soil > Unclassified ... | reverse complement strand
GTTTATAGTTGGCGAGTTCCATATGTTGCCAACCCCGTAGGGGTGAAATGTTCCTGCGCTCAACTCTATGCCGCACCTAACGGAACCAGGAGTCCACGTCGGCGTCCGTAACTAAACATCGCACCCGACGGGGTTGCCGGGCGGAACGCTCGATTCCTCGCTCTGAGTTCCCGCTGACCTAAGTCCCACCCAAGTCCCAGTTTTAATCACACCCGAGTCGGGTCACTGCGAATACCGCGAACGATCTTGCTGATCCTCGGCGTCCTCAGCGTCCTCTGCGGTTGAGTCCCGACATCGATCAAAGAATAACCGCAGAGGACGCTGAGGACGCTGAGGACAGATCAATCCAGAACGACCGCTGCTCGAGCTCGCTTGCGCCGCTCTTCAAGAAGACAGATCCCAAGTCCAATCAGATTTGTGATCAAAATCAATCCCCCAATCTTGACCGCGAAACTCGAGCGGCTTTCCACCTTAATGATCGGAACGATCGAAAGCGCGACGTAGAGAAGCGTCATCAGTAACCCCGACAGGGCCGCGATCTTCAACCACAGCGGCGCGCGGAAGTTCGACCCTCTCAGTCCGATGAGCGGCACCGCAAACAACACCAGATAGGCTAGCGCATAGAATACGCCCGATGCGTTCCACAACAATTGAAACGCTTCCTGTTTGCCTACGCCGATCAAACCGACAATTCCCATCGCAAGCGTCGCAGCGCCGACGAATAGAATCGAGTTGACGGGAGTCTTGTACCTGGCGTGCAGTTTCGTAAACCAGTCCGGAAGCAAACGGTCCCATCCCGCTACCATCGGAAGCCTCGTGGTTCCGGCGAACATCACGCTTGATTGAGCTACGCGGATGACAAGCAGAGCCATGATCGTGAGCGGCGCCACTGCTGCGACTACGCCGAGCGGGCGAAGACCCTCACTCAACACCTGCGGGATTGGCGCTATCAAGTCGACGCGCTCCTGACCGATCAGCGCGAGCATCGAGCTTGTGCCCAGAATGAACATCACCGCGATGACCGGCGCCGCTACAAGGACCGACCGGCTGATGGCGCGAACTGGATTTCGACACTCTCCGGCGTGAATTGCTACGTATTCGAAACCACCGAGCGCGCCGAAGCCCATCTTGCCGAGCAGGTTCAAGGTCATAAGCGATAGCACGGGCATCTCGGTTTGCAGCGGATGATACTCACTCAGGGAGCCGTGCGCTCGATTCAGCAGCGGAAGGATCAGGACCGCGGCAAAGGTGAGCAGCATGAGCGCGCCGCCCACCTTGTGCACCCACTTGCCGACGCCGAGTCCCACGGTGGCCAACATCACCAGCGCACTGATTATTGCCAGGCTCACCGCGGCGTTGAACCACTTGCTGTCCGTCAGCCACTCGGCGCCCGGGCCCATGACGTATCGCACATACTGAGTCACCTGAAGCCCGATCTCCGATGTGTTCAAGATCGCCATCAACCACAGGTTCCATGCTACGAGGAATCCTATTGTTTCGTTAAAGCCGAGCTTCGCCCACTGATAGAGGCCGCCTTCGAGCGGCATGATTTTGTTGAGGTAGATGACTACGACGGCCGACGGAATGTAGAAGAGCACGATTGCAAGCAACCAGAGAACTACGTGTGAAGGGCCTTGTTTTGCGGCGACTCCGATCCAGGGCAAGCCTACGATGAAGAGTATTTGCGTGAGCGCGAGATCGGTGAGCCCGAGTTCTTTTTTGAAGACGGCGCTACGTTGCTCGACGCGTTCCTCTTCACGTTGGAACTCGACGTTGGGTGGTATGTCGTCCATGGCGCACCACGATTTTTCCGGACCAGAGCTTAGTCGAGATCGCTTATTTACTCAACGTGTCCCTATTGCGACGGCATTGCTAAACAGATATGCTGACTCCAAAGAGAGGTGACGCAACCATGGTGACCACGGTTAAGGCCATCGTCCGAGAAGGGAAGATTGAACTGCTCGAGCAGGCCGATATTCCCGAAGGCACCGAGGTATTGGTCACAATTCTTTCTGACGACGCGGAATTCTGGTTGCGTGCGAGCGATTCTTCATTAGCATCGATCTGGGCCAATAACGAGGACGATGTCTATGAGCAACTACTCACGAGGTGAAGTCGTACTCGTCCGTTATCCGTTCTCCGACTTGTCCGGTTCGAAAGTCAGACCCGCCGTGATTGTTAGTGCGCCTCATAGGTCTAAAGACGTTTTCATTCTTCCCCTGACTAGTAAGACTACATCGCTTCTCGCAGGCGAGTTTGTTTTGGCGAACTGGAGCAAAAGCAGGGTTGAACGTAGAGACTGCGGTTAAGCGAGGGATTTACACCGTCGATCAGAGTCTCGTCGCGCAAAGCCTTGGGACACTATCTGACTCGGACGCAGGAGACTTGAACGACGCTCTGCGGCAGTGGCTCGGTTTGTAAGAATTCTACCTGACAGTCAGCCGCGCCAGAATTTCTCGCGTTTCCAATTTGAGACGATCGATCTCATTCTGATCAGCCATCATTTGCTGCCTCGCGCGATCGATCTCGGCAATGCAAGTGCGAACCGCTTGCTTTACGTCCCCACGTTCGGAATCTCGTGGCTCAATGGGCTTGTCCATTACTGACCTCCTCGTTGCATTCTATCGTCTTGGAACCGTTTAGAAAGAAAGGGACTCGCTGTTGCGTGCGGCTGCCACTAGCGTGCGGCATCTGGCAGCAGTCGCCAGTTGTTTGTTGCTGTAGTCGGGACGTGACCGTAGCGCTTCACCCAATCGATGATCAACTCCCGAAGCTCTTTGCTCGAACGTGAGATCACCCGCGCATCCTTGAACATCGTGTATTCAGCGCCGCCGTTGACTCGAAAGGTGATCGTCGCGAGAAGAAGCTTTTGCTTCGGTTCCACTGGTTTCCCCCGAAAGCTCATGTTCTGAATGCGCTCGCCGATGGGTCGCGATATGTCCAACTCATAAGCGATGCCTTCGGCGACGTCGTAGGTGTAAGGCGGGAATCGCGGGTCTATCAAGTCGTCGATTGGTGTGTTCGGCTTGTACGGCCCGAAGTGCCGAGCTGAATGCTCGAGCGCATCTTTCAGTTGCTTGCCGGTCACTTCGACGACTATTGGCGCGGCTTCGTACTCGTACAGTCCAATGATGTCGCGAATGGTAACCGGACCCTTCGGTATGCGCGCCTTCGAATTCAGACTCATACTCATCGAAACATCCGCGTGGCCCGCTTCCAACTGCACGCGCTGAACCAAATCGAGAATTGCCGTATCTCGGAATCGTTCTTCTCCCCCTCGAAGCTCTTCGTCCGACTGACCGATCACGCGGCCAAGCCATGCTTGCGTTTCGCGATGATAAGGCTCGGCTATCCGAATGACTTCAGGATCCGCTTCGACCTTCTCTCCGATTGGAATCGGGCGAGCTGATTTCGCGACGACCTGCCAGCGTCCGGATGAATTAGACTTTTCGAGATAGACATCTGCGCGTGCGACAACGTGACCCCATTTCTCAGCCTGTGCGAGCAGGACACCGTTTATGTACAGCGAGGGCGCCTCACGGTGAGTGTGACCCATCAGAATCACATCAACTCCGGGGACTTGCTGAGCAATCGCAATCGCGGCGTTTTCATTTGGCATTTGTCCCGGGTTTCTTTCGCCGGTCAGCAGGTCGGCTTCAAGGCCCATGTGCATTGCGATGATCACCAGATCAGCGTGTTCTTTGTCACGAAGCAGAGCGACCCACTTCTTCGCTTCGCTGACCGGTTCTCGCACTTCGATCTTCGAATAATAGCGATCCGGATCATCGAGGCTCGGCATGCCCGGCGTCGTAAGCCCGAGAATACCGATGCTGACGCCATTCACCTGCTTGATGGCGAACGGCTTGAAGTAAGTTTCATCACTGCCTTTCTTATAGGTGTTCGCCGAGAGCCATGGAAACCTCGCTTCGGAGCGCGCCTTGTTCAGCACGTCCCAACCGAATTCGTATTCGTGGTTTCCGACGGCCATCGCGTCGTAACCCATCGCGCTCATCACCGACATCATCGGATCGGGAGGTTTGTTGTTCACCCTGGCGTGATAGAAGGTGAGGGGTGTGCCCTGAATCGTATCTCCGGAATCGAGCAATAGCAGGTCCGGCTCTTCTCTGCGGATTTGCTTGATGACCGTCGCGACCCGCGCGAGTCCGCGCGCATCGGGTTGGTTTGTGTTGTAGTCAATTGGGTAGATGTTGCCGTGGAGATCAGTGGTCGAGAGAATCGTGATGTGTGATCTGGCAAAACCAACTGACTCGCCGGCGCTTGAAGATGTCGGGGGCGAGGGCAGCGTGAGCCCTGAGATCAGAACGAGAATAAGACCAGCGATATGCCTCATCAGTTACGATGCAATTTAAGCCAGCAGGAGAATACGCTCGGCATTCCAAAAAACAGAATCAACGCGTCGAGGGCCTCGATGATTTAACCGGACTACAGCTTCCTTTGAAGGAGGGCAGTCGCCAGGTTGAGCCATCCGACAGGGTAATGCACTCGATGACCACTCGTTCATTTCGTAGCGCCGGCGCGGACGTCTGCGCGGATATCATCGACATTGGAGCGGACCGCGTATAGCCCTCGAGTGTCTTCTCGTGGTTAGGATGAATTGTTACCGTGCTATAGAAGCGCCGGCGGTCCACTTCCTCCTGTGTACTGGGATCTACGAATACATAATCCCACCTCATTGCTCGAATTATCCGATCGCCGATGTTCTTAACCTTCGCCTCATACAAGTATCGAGTCCCCTTCAGGGTTCGAGGTTGGTTTGGCGCCGGAGAGCGCGACGGCGCCGGTATCACGTTGTAGTCCGGCTCTTCGGAGTCCTGAACAATCGCGATCTTCGACCACTTCTGACTCAGTATTTGAATGTGGGGTGGGGCGGCCGGCTCGGGAGTCTGGGCGGAGGTCGCGGCTGCAACGATCATTGCGAACGCGATGGCAGTGACCCTCATTGGCGAGCTCATCTTCGTCTCCACGGGACGATAGGTTACGGGTTGATTGTCCGGGTGCCCGCCCAGTCTACCACAACCAGCAATCCGCTTCGATGCGGTTAGGATTGGGCAATGACAGAGGGGTGTGATTAAGAGCGGGCCTTCCAACGGATATCGCCCACGTAGTAACGAATTTATTCGTTGGGATTCTCAGAAACGAATAAAATTCGTTACTACGTGGAAAGTCCGGCTTTTGAAATAACACCCATCACAGAGTGAACTCAGAAAGCCGCTATTTCACGGCGTTACATTGGCAACGAAGGTAGCTTGAAGCGGGGCGCCCGTATTGTCCCATCCGAGCGTGGTGCAGTTTATCCGCCCGCGCCAATCCGCTTCTGAGCGGCCGGTCAGCTCGACGCTGATCGTGAATGTCAGCGCGCCGGTCGCCCCCAGGCGATGCACGAATGGTATCGCCTGTGTGTGACTGGCGCCGCTGGCGGACCGTGTTGTAATCAACACTCTCTGCCATTGAGTCGAGTGTCCGAGTTGTTCTTGCATGTTGAAAGTCAGATCGTATCGATACCCCGCTGAAGTTCTACTGGAACGCGCGCGAACGAGTCTCGAGTCAAACTCGCGGGAGCTCCCGCGAGGTGACGCCGGCGCGGGAGCATCTGAAGCCTGCGTGGATGGAGTCGACACACGAGTTTCTGGCGAGGGCATTCGCTGAATTGGTCGAGCGTCAGGAGCAGTTCGATTTCGTTCCCCGTTTGATGACGACGTGGTCTCCTTGCGTTCTGGCTCGATGACTCGAGTAGCCGGAGGGTCGGTCGCCGTTTCAGATGCTGAAGCTGCAGGTTGTTTCTGAGTGTCGGCGTCTTTGGAGTCGGGGGCTGCCTCAGGAGTGACAACGAACGGTACTTCCTGCGCGGTTTCATTTTGGCTTGCCGGACGCGCAGCCTGCGACGGACGCCGAGACAGGTTGGATACCAGCGCATAGATCCCCACAATCCCGAAGATCGCAAGCGCGATCATCGTAGCGATTGCCGCGATCCGAAAGCCCGGCTGGTCACGGTCGCGGGCTTCACTCGAAAATGCCGGAGGTTCGATACCCGGTCCCGGCAAAGAAGAAGTGCAAGCTTCAACATCGCTCTCACAATGTTCGATGATTTCTTTATTTGCGGGACTGTCGAAAACTGTGGCGACGTTAGTCCCAAGTCCGCGGTCGAAATTATCGGTTGGCGTATTCTCATGAAGAGTGATGAGCGCCTGCCGATTGAGAGCGATGGTTTGGGCATTGACCGGGACCGCCGATGCTTCGATTGCGGGTTGTTTGGTTTGGCTCTGAATACGTTGTTTGGTTAGCGGCATGCCGTGCACGGGACACAGCGAAAACGTCAAGGGATACTCCGCTCCGCAAGCCGGGCAGTACAACACAACGTTAGCTGTGTCTTCGCTGTGCTGTGTCCCGATAAATGCCGTGGAAGACGCGTCAACCTCGCTCAGGCTTGAACCATCTTCAGGGCAAAACAGGTAACTGTCTTCTAGCTCGAGTGCACAAACCGGGCAGGTTTTCATATCTTCTTCCCCGGACACGGTCCCTTGCGAACGGAATTGAAACAGCAATCACCGACCCACGCCAACAACTGGAACTTCTTTCGTGCAGATGCGTTTGCCACCGACAGGAGTTGCCCGTATTAACTTGAACTTAGCAGCCCCTGACACCTTAGAGCCGGCGATCATCGACACGTGAATCCGCAATGAAGCGGTAGTGAAAGCTGGCAAACAAACTCAGTTGTCGGGTATTCTTGAATGGAATGCGAACGAAACTAAACCTCTCTACGCAGCCTTTCACAAATCACCGTCTGTTTTGGATCGCGCTGATTGTGGTCTACTTCACAAGCCTGTGGCTGGTGTTGTGGTTCGCGAACGAAAAGGGAAGCGCGATCGTCAGAGCGGACGACCTGAAGCGCCGCATCGATTCACAAAAACAACTTGTGAAGGAGGCTACAGACGAGCAGGAGCGGCGTAAGAAAGAGCAGGTAAAGGTCGTAGTGACCGAGCCGCAGGCCATCGAACTCGCCGCTGCGCGCCAGTTGATTCAGCGCAAGGTTTTTTCCTGGAACAGGATGCTCAGCGATATTGAAGAGTATGTCCCCAAGAATACGAGGATCGTAAGCATCAAAGTAGAGGAGATTGCCAACACCACCGACCAGGCAATGGCGAGGGTCCAGGTGAAGGCGATCGGAACTACTGCCAGCGAGATGACCGAAATGATGGTCAGTCTCGAGAAGTCGGGGGGCCTTTTTGAAGTTGGTGAGACCGGCCAGGAGGCGACCACCGAGAATGGTGAAACGCCGTTTACACTCAATCTCACCTACAGGCCTCGACGAGGTAATTCGCAGTGAGCACACAAGTACGCGATAGAATTGTCCGCTCCGAGATCCGCGCGGTCAGGCCGGCCAGGATTCCTTTTGGCTTGTCTGCGCCCGAAGCGATTGCCGCTCTCGTTGGTATCGCGCTGCTTGTGTGGGCGGTGTTCTACTATTTCAGTTCAGTAAAGCCTCAGCAGGATCGGCTGCACGCTTTGGAAGCAGAGTTTGCACTTCAGCAGAAGAGCATCCTCGGCAATGCCCAGCCACCCGGCACCGAGCAGGCTACGCCTTCGGATATGGCGAAGGATGCAGTCGAGAGTCTCGAGACCTTCAAGAATGGACATCTCAAACCGTTTTCGACCGGGCGCATCGATCTCATAAAACAGATCAACGCTCTCGCGAAAAAAAATACCGTTACACTTACGAGCGGGATCGATATGGGCGCCAGTATCGGCGAAACCGGCGATAAGGACGGAAAGTCTGACAAGAAGGGTCCCGCCATACGTAAGAAAGCCGACGAGATTCTCACCGCATTTCCAAGCGTGAGCTTTCGATTCACGGTGTTCGGGCAGTATCCGCAAGTCCGCGCGTTCATCAACGATCTTGAACGAGAGAAACAGTTTCTGGTAATCGACTCGATCACGCTTACAAATCAGGAAGCCAGAACGAGCAGCAGACGCGGGCGAGGAGAGGGAGTGACCGGGATCATGCTTACGATCGAGATGGTGGCATATTTTCAACCGATGTAAGCGACGGATTTGAGTCCGTTTTTGTTTGGAGTAGTAATCATGGCTCAACGAGGAAGATCTTCAGAAAAGGTCAAACGTATCGCGCTCGGGGTGCTGGGCCTCGTTCTCGTTGTAGTGTTTGTGTATGAGGTTTTCTTGAGCGGACCGTCGCCGCGGCCCAAGTTGACGCCCCAGGCTGGAAGTTCGAATAGCGGAACGACCTTGCCGCTGACTGCGTCGGCGCCGTCGGTTTCGCAAAAGCGGCCAACTGGCGCTGCGGCGGAGCAAGAAGCCCTGGTGCAGGCGATGCTTTCGGATTTGACACCGCTCAGGTTCGTGTCAAACGCGGGCGGCAAAAGCGAGGTAGGCAGCCGCGGGAACATTTTTGCTTTCTATGTAGCGCCGCCGCCGCCACCGATACCACCGCCGCCTCCTCCTCCCATACAGCTTACCGCGGTGCAGCCTCAGTCACTTGTTGCAGGTACGCCGCGCCCTGTCACCGTGCTCGTGAGCGGCAACAAGATTCCCGCCGACGCACAAGTCTTTTTCAACGGCGGACCTCGTGCAACCAAGCGCGTCAGCGAGACGCAGCTATCTGTCGATATTACTCCCGGCGACTACGCATCTCAGCAGAACATCAACATCGATGTGAAATCTCAGAGCAATCCCGCCGAAAACTCGAATGCGTTAGTGCTTGTCGTTCAGGCGGCGCCGGAGCCCGGATTCATTTACAAAGGAAGACTCGGTCCTCTCAATCAACCGCAGGCAAATTACGCTGTGTTTGAGCTCAACGCGACCAAGGAGATCAAGCGCGCGAAGGTCGGCGACACCGTGATGGGTGTGTGGCGAGTTGATGCAATTCTGGCCGACAGTGTCGACATCACGCAGACTCAGTATGACATTAAGAGACGCTTGCCTCTTCAGGACAAGGTAAGATGACATCGGCATCAATCAGAGTAAAAGCGATGTTTAGATCCGAGCCACGTCGAATTGGTCGCAATGAACAACGGTTTCATGGGCGGTCCAACGAAGAAGGCTGGGCGCTGATTGGACTGCTGATGGCGCTGGGAGTGATGAGCATTTTCCTTGCGTCCGCGATCGTTCCGAATGTGCAAAAGGAAGTGCAGCGTGACAAGGAAGCGGAGATGATGTATCGAGGCCAGCAGATGGCAGAAGGCATCGCTCGCTACTACGGCCGCGGCCGGCTGATGCCGTTGAATATCCTGATGGCGCCCACGCCGTTGCCTTACCTTACGGAGCTGGCGAAGTTGCGCGACGGCGTTAACATCGGCGTTAGGGAGGTAAAGTTCGTGCGGCCATCCGCGATGATCGACCCAATGAGCAACACGGAATGGGAACCGGTCAGAGCGCGCGACCCAAGGATCATGAAGTTCCTGCAAGCATGGGCGGCTGAAACGCTTAGTCAAATTCCAAACCAGTATCTATTGATAGCGGGCCCACCGCATACAAGCGTCTTCAAGAATTCCAGCTCGTCACTTACAAATCAGACGGGAAGCGCTACACAAGGCACTGGCCAGAATCCGACGACGCCGGCGAACCCGGGAGGCTCCGAGGTAACGACGCCGCGCCGGCCAGCCACCAGCGACGACGACGATGACGACGACGATGACGATGATGATCCGCTAGCTCATCTGTTCGACACCGAATCGCCGGGACATAGCAACGCTCCAATCGTAGGTGTAGCTCCGAAGCGGAAGGGCCCGTCGATGAATGCATACTTTGGTCTAAGCAACTACGAGGAGTGGATTTTCATTTACATCCCTAAGGTTCTGCCGCCGGGCACCGTCCCAATCCAGCAAGTCCCGCGAGAGCCGCAAAACCCACGGCGTCGTGTGAGTCAATAGCCGCGAGGCAAATCCGTTTTTCGCTTTCACAATTTTTCGTCTACACTCTCTCAGCCAATAGCGGGTAGTGGGGTATTAGCGTGTTGCCAGCAAGCAGTCCTCTGCGTCCTCCGCGTCCTCCGCGGTTTTCCTGCTCAGTGGCTCGGAATCAACCGCAGAGGACGCCGAGGACGCAGAGGAGAAACGCGAATGTGAGCGAGCAACACACTAATACCCACTACGCAATAACGGCCCAGCTTGCCCGACATCGTCAACGACGCGGGCTCGTAAGCTAATTCTCCGATTAAAGGGAATCAAGATGCCGGACAGTCTGAAGGCTGAAGACTCCAATCGCATTGGAATGAGTGAAGGTCCCGAAGGTAATGACCCTCGGCTGATTCGCGGAGTCGGACTCGCGAGCGCAACAACGCTGAACATGATCGACATGATTGGCGTGGGCCCGTTCATAACCATCCCGGCGATCATATCGGCAATGAATGGTCCGCAAGCGATGCTTGGATGGATATTCGGCGCCGTGCTTGTTATGTGTGATGGACTCGTGTGGGCCGAATTGGGAGCGGCAATGCCGAACTCGGGCGGGCCTTACGGATTTTTGAAAGAGATTTACAATCCACAGAAGCTCGGCCGGATGATGTCGTTTCTTTTCATCTGGCAGCTCACGTTCAGCGCGCCGCTTTCCATAGCATCCGGTTGCATTGGCCTCTCGCAATATGCGGGCTACATCTGGCCCAGGCTCGAAGACGCGAGTGACCTGCACTTCGGCCTCGGGTGGCTCGGTTCATTTGACGTGAAGCAAATAGCACCGGCTGCCGCACTTGTAGCGGTAGGCGCCTGTGTGACGGCAGTAGTTCTGTTGTATCGCAAGATTACAGTCATCGGGCGACTGTCTGAGTTCCTCTGGGTTGGAGTGATCGCCACCGTAGGCTGGGTGGTCTTTTCGGGCGTGACTCACTTCGACAGCAACCTGGCATTCACCTTTCCGCCGGATGCGTTCAAATTGTCGCCGGCCTTTTTCATGGGGCTCGGTTCCGCGATGCTCATCGCCGTCTATGACTACTGGGGCTATTACAACGTCTGTTTTTTTGGCGGCGAAGTTAAGAACCCCGGACGGACGATTCCTCGAGCCATCATTTATTCGATCGTCGCCGTTTCGGCTATTTATATTGTGATGAATATCAGCATCCTCGGCGTGATGCCGTGGCAGAAGCTGGCGGTTTCAAAAAAGCCGATCGCGGAGTTCATGGAGCAGCTATACGGGCGTCGCGCGGCTATCGCGGCGAGTCTGCTGGTGATCTGGACGGCATTCGCTTCGGTGTTCTCCCTGCTGCTTGGATATTCGCGGGTCCCGTACGCCGCGGCGCTTGACGGAAATTACTTCAAAGTCTTTTCCCGCGTTCACGCAAAGCACCGCTTTCCGCACGTGTCGCTTCTGGTTCTTGGTTCGGTGGCGGTCGTGTTTTGTTTTTTCAAGCTGGTTGACGTGATAGCCGCGCTGGTAGTGATCCGGATTATGGTGCAATTCCTGGCTCAGACGATCGGGGTGATCGTCCTGCGAATCCGCAAACCGGATATGGACAGACCGTTTCGGATGTGGCTTTATCCGCTTCCCGCCCTGCTCGCGTTCGCGGGGTTCGTATATGTGCTGATATCGAGACCGAACTTTCAGAAGGAAGTCAGGTACGCTGTAATCTTGCTTATCGTAGGTCTCGCGATTTATTT
>Ga0134124_10004167_pt1 | contig 11624 bp, 7 predicted proteins | sample KB304_FD_96880 | JGI IMG/M metagenome (GOLD analysis project Ga0134124, IMG submission 96880) | Terrestrial soil microbial communities without Nitrogen fertilizer from Kellogg Biological Station, Michigan, USA - KB3-0-4 | ecosystem: Environmental > Terrestrial > Soil > Unclassified ... | reverse complement strand
TGGGACCGAATCTTCGTGGCGCGCGACACGCCGGTGTCCAGCACGCCGCCCGCTGACTCGGCCAAGCCGTGAACTGAGTGGTGAGCTTTCGCCTGCGCGTTCCGCGCGCGGGCGGAATATCGATCGCCAGAATGTAGGCCAATGTAATCTGAAGTGGCAGAGTAGGGGTAGGTAACATGCGGATCAGAACGAATGGCATGGCGCTGCTGGTCGGGGGATTGCTCGGAGCGAGCGCAGCGGGAGTTCCCGAGCGAGCGACTTGGCCGAATTTGGCGGCGCTCACGGCGCGCGCGCCGCTCAGCCCGTCACAAGCGTCGGTTCCTGCGGCACGGACGAATGCGGCGACCACCGCGGTTGCGACGATTCCAGAGGGGCACTGGGGCGCGGAATCGACCGAGCTCAGGACGCTGCGGCGCGCGGAAGAGCAACTGTTCGCAGGCGACACGCTCGGACCGCCCGCTTCGATCCCGCAGGCCCCCGTCTCCGAGGCGTGCGAAGCGCCGCCTGCCGACGAATGGCGGGCATCGAGTGCCCTCGGCGCCGGCCCGAGCCCACGCTGGCCCAATGGGCTACGGATGCCCGCGCTGCCCGTGCAGCAAAACCCGCGCGTTGCCAAATACATCCGTTATTTTTCCAACAGCCCCGAAGGTCGCAAGCTGTTCACGACGTGGCTTCGGCGCAGCGGTCGCTACCGCAGCGTGATCACGCGCGCGCTGGAGCAACGGGATCTCCCGCGCGACCTCTTGTCGATCGTGTTCGTCGAGAGTGGCTTTTGGCCTACCGCAGTTTCCAGCGCCGGCGCGGTCGGCCTCTGGCAATTCATGCCTCAGACCGCCAAGGCCTACGGCCTGAGCGTCGAGCGCGACTACGACGAGCGACAAAGCATCTTCCAAGCGACCAACGCGGCGGCCGATCACCTGTCGGACCTGTTCGCGCGTTTTCAGTCTTGGGACTTGGCGCTCGCAGCCTACAACCTGGGCTACGGTTCGCTCAGCGATCGGCTGCAGCAGTACGGCGTGGATGACTTCTGGAGTTTGGCGCAGATCCCCGACGCGCTCCCCAAAGAGACCGAGCTGTACGTGCCGAAGGTGCTGGCGGTAGCAGTATTGATCAACAACCTCGAGTACTTCGGTTTCGGCGACGTGGATTTGGCGCGGCCGCTCGACGCCGCGGAACTCGAAGTGCCATCGGGGATTCGGCTGTCGATGGTCGCGCGCGCGGCCGGCACGAGCGCGCGCGCCCTACGCGAGCTCAACCCGCAGATCCGCAGCGACATCTTGCCCGATCGCGGCGAGCCGCTGACTTTGTTCGTGCCTGGAAACGGACTTGCGCGCGCGCGGAGCATGTTGCCGACGCTGCTGTCGAGGCAAGAGGATCGCGACCTCGACCGAGAAGTGTCCTCCGACTTCGATTGGGGTCACGACGACTTGGGCGCGCAGGGACTCTCGCGTTTGGAGCGAACCGATCCGAAGCGCCGTCGACACCAAGAGCAACGACCGTTCTGGGAAACCATGGGCGACGAAAGCAGCGAACGTGCTTCGGCCGACTCGCGCCGCGTCCGCGACACGGACGACGCACGTGAGCGTTCGAGCGACGCGCGCCGCGGCAGTGACGATTCGCGCCGCCGACTGGACGACTCCAGCAACGCCGTGTCAGAACGATTGCAGCGCACGAACGAGAGCGAACGGCGCCGCGAGCCGAGCCGAGCCGAGCCGGGTCCGCTCGGCCCACAGCCAGACGACACGCAGCGTTCTTGGCGCATTCGCAACGAGGACCCGATTCCGCAAGCCGCGTCGGCCCCGGCAACGGAACCCGCCGCTGGGCTCAAAGGTGACGCGGAAAAAGTCCGCAGCGCGTTGGGGCTCGACAAGCGACCGGCTGCCGTCGCCGAGCGCGTCATTTCCTACCGCGTCGAGCGCGGCGACAACTTGAACGATTTGGCCGCGTCTTTCAGCGTGAACCCGCGCCAGGTCGCGCGCGACAACGGGCTACGCAATCCGTCGCGCATCCTCAAGGGCCAGGTGCTCAAATTGCGCGTTCCGGTTCAGACCAATGCGCCGGCCGCCAAGCAGCCGCCGTCCTGAAGACAGAAACGCCGCTGGTGGTTGCCAGCGGCGCATCGAGTAACACTGTCGCGGCACCGCTAGTTCGGTGCCGCGCACGCGTCAGGCGAGACTCACTCTTTGTCGAGCTTGCCGACCAAACCGAGCGTGAAGAACGCGCCCATGTACTTGAAGTGCGGGCGCACCTTCATGTCGACCTTGTACCAACCCGCGTTGCCCGGCACGTCTTCGACCGTGATTTGAGCTTGGCGCAAGGGGCGACGACCGCGAACCGCGGGCGTTACCGCGTCCATGTCGGCCACGTACTGGCCGATCCAGTTGTTCAGCTCGTTTTGCAAATCACCGCGTTCCTTCCAGGAACCGATTTGCTCACGTTGCAGCACCTTGAGGTAATGCGCGATGCGGCACATCACGAACATGTACGGCAGCTGCGTCCCAAGCCGGAAATTGAGCTCGGCCTCGCGCCCTTCGGGTGATTGACCGAAGTACTTGGGCTTCTGCGTGCTGTTTGCGGAGAAGAAGCAGGCGTTGTCGGAGTCCTTGCGATACGTGAGGGAGATGAAGCCCTCCTCGCTGAGCTCGAACTCTCGGCGCTCCGAGATCATCACCTCGGTCGGCACCTTGGTTTGCGTCTCGCCCATCGCCTCGTATTGATGGAGCGGGAGATCCTCGACGGTACCACCTGCTTGCGGACCGATGATGTTCGGACACCAACGGAACTTGGCAAAGCTGTCGGCGATGCGCGTGGCGAGCGCGTAGGTGGCGTTGCCCCAGAGGTACTTGTCGTGCTGCCCTACCACGTCCTCTTCGTATTGGAACGTCTTGGCGGGGACGGTGTTGTTGCCCTGCGGGAGGCGGAGCAAGAAACGGGGCATCACCAGACCGACGTAGCGCGCGTCTTCCGACTCACGGAAAGCCTGCCATTTGGCGTACTGCGGCCCCTCGAAGATCGACTTCAGATCCTTCAGGTTGGGCAGCTCGAGGTAGTTGCTGCCACCCAAGAATTGCGGTCCGGCAGCGGCGAAGAACGGCGAGTGAGACATGGCGGCGACGGCTGCGCAGTTCTGCAACAACGCGACATCTTGCGGGCCCGGGCTGAACTCGTAGTTCGAGAAGATCGCGCCGTACGGCTTGCCGCCGAACTGCCCGTACTCCGCCGTGTAGCCGATGCGATACAGGCCGCTCTTGGTGATCTCCGGAGCGTCTTCGAAGTCCGCCTGGAGATCGGCCTTCGAACAATTCAATAGCTCGACCTTGACGTTCTCGCGGAAATCCGTGCGATCAATCACGAACTTGAGCCCGCGCCACGCGGACTCGAGCTTCTGCACGTCCTTGTGGTGCAGGATTTCATCGACTTGCAGCGACAATTTCTTGTCGATTTCCGCGATCATGGAGTCGACGAAGGACTTGTCGACCTTTTCTTGGGCGCGCTGGGGTTGCAGCAGCTCGGCGATGAACGCCTGCACGCCGCGACGAGCGACGTCATAGCCTTCATCCGTCGGAGCCAGCTTCGTTTCGCTCAAAATCTCATCGAGCAGCGAGCCGCCTTCGACCGTTGTCGTGGTGGTCCCACTTCGGACTTGTTCTTCTGCCACGTCTCAACCTCCTGCTTTCTCGGAAAGGCCGAGCTCACTGAGCAACCGCGCGCGCGCGCCGTCGTCCTGGAGCAAGCTTTGAATCTTTCGACGGAACGCCGGCACGTTGCCGAGCGGCCCCTTCAGCGCCGTGAGTTCATTCCGCAAATCCATCAGCTTTTTCAGCTCAGGGACCTGCTCCACCACCGAGTCGGCGGCGAAGTCACTGAGCTTCTTGAACTTGAGCGTCACGCTCAGCTCACCGGGTGCGCTGGACAACTTGTCCGGCACGGTCGCGGTCACGCTCAGATTTTGCTCGGCGAGCACTTGTTGAAAGTTGTCTTTGTCCACGTTGATCGGCTTCCGCTCTTCGAGCGGCCGTGGATCGGGTTTGCAAGTGTAATCACCGACGAAGAGCATCTTGAGGGGTAGCTCGACCTCGGTTTGTGCGTCCCCGACGGACGACTTGTACGTGATGTTTACGCGCTCTTGCGGCGCAACGGAGCCTTCCTTAGCCATCGCAACATTCCCCTAACTTACGGTTCGAAGACATACACGGACCCGATGTAGGACCGACCGACCTTACGTTTACTAGCATGAAATCTGCCCTGAAACCCTCGGCTCATGCGTTAGACAGGCGCAGGGCTGCCGCGGGATCCAGACGACACAAACGTGCGAAAATCGCGGACCAAACCGAATCTTCCTCCGGTCCGGGCTTGGAGGTTGCTTTTCGGCAGAGGTACAGGGCCGAAAGCAGGGTGCCGCACAATTCGGGCTCCCAGACCTCGAGCTGGTGCCGGTCGGCCTCGGCCAACAAGCCTTCCAAAATCGGCCGCGCCACCTCGGGCTTGCCCCCGGAGATGGCGAGCTTCGCGACGCTCAGGCGCGCGCGGAAGCGCGTGCGCGCGTCAGCACCGCGGCTGGCCAGCTGCACGGCCAATGACAACCCCTCCGCCACCTTGCCGCCGACGACCAGCTCACGCGCCTCTTCGAAGCGCTGAGCGAGCTCTTCGTCTTCGGCGCTGGCTGCGCTGGGAGCCGCGGATCCACCACCCGTACCAGCCCACTTTTTGGTCTCCTCCGCGAGCCAGGTTTCGGTGGCCGCGTCTGCGAACGGAGTACCGTCTGCGAACGTCAGCGTCGGCAACGCGGGGTTGCGAGCCACGAACGCCACGACTTCGCGGCCCATGGCTTCACGCGCGGCGGCAAACTGCACGCCCAGGCGGTCCATCGCCAACGCCACCATGCGATGCAAGTCGAACCAGAACAGATAGGTTCCGGTGATGTCCTCGGCGCTAGTCAAGAGCGGGAGCCATTGCTGTTCGGCGAGCTGCGCCGCTAGCCGCTTGCGGACCTCCACAGGCGGCGGCGGAATCCGCGTTGCGCGACCTTCGACCGGGGGTGCGGCGCGCACGACGAGCCAGGCTCCGATGCGCTGTAAACGGTACGGAAAGACATCGGCCGGGTCGGCCTTGCGCAAGTGCTTGGCGGCAGACGTGATCGCTTGGCCGACCGCACGCAAGGCGACGATCGCGTCCTCGGCGCTGGTCGCGACGGGAAGTTCCGGCGCGCTGAAGCCACCGCTCGGCGCGGCCGCTGCGGGCGCGGCCGCCACGGGCGCAGGCGCCGCCACGACCGGCGCGATTGGCGGCGGGGGTGGCGGCGGCGGAGCCTCTGCCGGAACCTGACGCAATTTCTCACGCACCGCCGAGCGAAGCCCACCCATGCCGGGGTAAGTTTGGCCGAGCTTGTCCGACAGCAACGTGTCGAGCTCGGCGTACACCTTTTCGATGACTTCGAGCGGCTCGCGGTCAGCGGCGGTCGGATCCAGCGCCATGAGATCGGTGGCCGCTTGCTCGCTCAGCCAACTCACCAAGTTGGCGCGGGCGCGCGGACGATCCGGGTACATGCCCTCCCAAAATTGCGTGCACAGCTTGCTCGTGACGACGAAGCCGCGAGCAAAACCAGCCACTCCGGAGCGCTTGAATTGAGCGACGTTGCTCCACACGCACAACCTGAGATCTTTGGCTTTTGCTTGGAGCAGTCGATCACTGCTCGCCACGACCTCGTCCCACGCGGGCGTGCCACCACTCATGGCCGTGAGCTTGTCGATCTCGGCTTTGACGCGCTCGAATTCCGGCTCGTACGAAGGATCATTGCCGACGGGCTTTTCGCCCGCGATGGGCGTCAAAAACTGCGCGGCGTGTTCGGTGAGTTCATCGAGTAAGGCCATGGTCGAAGCCTCGGTCAGCTGTGGAGAGCGTTCAGGAAGTCGATGACGCGCGCGTCTGGGCGCGTCAGAGCCGATGCCACTGCGGGCGGAAGGAGCGGTAAGAACTTGGCCGCATCGTCGGCCGAGAGGTGCGTCAGGTCACACACGTGATCGCTGCCCGCTTCGGCGTACCAGAGCGCCGACAGTGAACTCGCCGGGACATCACCGAGCTGCACGATGGCCTCGCCTCCGTCTTCTCGCGACGACCAAAAGAACGTCGGCACGGTGTCTCGCCACGCGGCGGCGCGACGCACCACGTCAATCCAAAATGCGGCCGCACCGGCGCCCGCGGCGCCCAGCGGTACGCGCACCGAGAGCGGGGTCTTCGGCCGTTCTTTCCCGTGAAACGGCGCGATCGCCTCGTAAATCGTGTGCACGGCGACGACCGCGCTGGCGCCCAGCCCCTCACCGAAAAGGGTGTCGAGGGCGAGCGTGAGTTCGGTCGCGTTTGCCCAATCCCAATAGTCGCGCGCGTCTTGCTGCAACCCCGACAGCTGCAGCAGCGTGCCGCTCGCGAGTGTCGCCTCGAATTGCGTGACGGCGCCCGGCACGTCCTCCGCGAGTACCGCGCCCGCAGCGTGTTGCATGAGCTCGCCCAGCCACAGCGGGAGCACGTGCGGCTGATTGGCGAGCCCAGCGACCGGCAATACGGCGTAGGCGCTGATCGGGAAATCACGCCCGACCGAGTCGGAGCTGGGCCGTAACGCGCCAACCAGCAGGTTGCCACCCGGCGCGCGAAAGACGAAACCGCACACCGGCGGCTCGGCTCGAAGCTGATGCCAAAGCTCCGGCGTGCGCGCGGCCGCCCAAGAAACGCCATCGTCGAGCCAAGCGCGGAAGGCTTGGATATCCGCGTCGGCCGGCCCGTAATACAAGAAATCAGCCGCGCGCGGCGTCTTGCCGAACGCACCGGCCCGCGCGACGAGAGCAGAAGCGTGACCGCCGGCCGACATCGTCATTTCGCAGCCGTGGCGATGACTCGCGGACATTTGTAGTTCTTGAACAAGAGCGACGACAGCTTGGCGTCGGAATGCACCGGGCGGACGTCGAGCTTGAAGAAGGCACCCGGCGAGCGCAGCTTCCACGTGGCGACCAAGGTCTGTGCGCCATCCGGGCGACCACCCGCCGTGCCAGCGGTGATCTCGTTGGCACCGTCGAGCAGTCGGAAGAAACCGAAATCACCCATGCGGATGATCTCTTCGTCGAGGCCCGAGGAGCCTCGGACATGCACCCGGGCGCCATGCGACTTCGCGTCCTTCGCGGGCCAGCTGGCCTTCAACCATTCTTCGGGCGTGTTCTTGTAGACGTGCACCACACCGTCGATCTCGAGTCGCACTTCCGCGACGTCCGGGCTGACCGAGTGCAAGTTGACGTCGAACTCGACGTTCGGAGTTTCGGACTGCCCAGGGAACACGGTGTTCGTGATCTCGTCACCACGCTTGAGACAATTGCTCAGGAAGTCAGGGGCGAAGTTGGTGGTCGATTGGAAGCGTCGCGTGGGGCGGAACGTGCCGCCGGTCTTTTCCAGCGAGCCTTGCAGGTTTTCACTCAAGAAGCCCCAAAGCAAACCTGTCTTGGGCTTGAAGAACGCCGTGAAGTCTTCCAGCTTCACGTCCTTCGGCGAGTTGGTGAACGGGTACAGCGGCTCGAGCGTGCGCCATTTGTCCCACACGCTGATTTCCCACAGGCCACTGGCGGCTCCGCCGGAGTCGTTGACCACGCCGCTCCAAGCGCCGGTGATCGGGCGCATCAGATAGGGCGACAAGAGCGGACGGGTGAAGCCGTCTTGACCCGCGAGTAACGCGCTGGTCGTGCGAAACGCTTCTTCGAACTGGCTAGCGATCGCTTTGGGATCCTGCGGGGCTTGTGAATCGCGAAGATCGGTCAAGACACCGACCAGCTTGGCGATCAACGCTTGGTACTGCGCGAGGCCCGAGGGCACGGCCTTGTCGGCCTTCGGATCGCCGCCTTGGCCAGCGAAGTCGCTCATCGGCTTGAACGCGCGCTCGACGGGTGAGATCGGGCGTTCGGGCTTTGGCGGCGGTGCGCCGGCATCCGTGAATTTTCTTTCGACCTTCTCTTTGGCGCGCTCGACGAGATCCTCCACCACGGTCTCCGCGGTCCTCTCCTCGCTGACGTCGATCGCCACATTTTCGTGCAGCGTGCGCAATAGCCGCAAATACGGCCACTCCGGCTCGCTGAGCGCGTTCAGCTCGTCCAAGGCAGAGCCGGCGTTGTCCGGCTTGGTCATCACCATGTCGCCCAGGAACTTGGTCCAGGCAGCGTTGAAGCGCTGGAAGTAAAGCTCACGCAGCTTGGCGATCTGCTTGTCGACGCTGTCGCTAGCCTTGCCCGTCGATTCGCCGAGCACCCAGCTCTCGTCAGCGAGCTTCGATTGCTGCGCGCCGAGCAGCGCCTTGATCCGCGTCCAGCCAGCTTGGGTGTACGCGCCGTCGACCTGCAGCCCCTCTTTCGCGGTCACGAACGGCGCGACCGAGCCGTAAAAGATGGTCTGCATGCGAATGGCCGGGATCTCGGCGTTCGGGTCGCGCACCAGCACCTCGTACATGCGATCGATCTGCGGCGCTTGCAGCAGCACGCCCCGAGTCTTGGCAATCAACGGAGGCGTGGTGGTCCAGGGTAGAATCGCCTTCCGCTTGACGAACTCCAGGTAGTAGCGAACGAGCGGCAGCGTGGCCTCGGTCAGCGCGGGATCGCTCTGATGGAGGGCGTCCGCAAAATTTGCGGTCAGGCGCGGTGTGGCCCAATCGATGTCGAGGTGCTCGAGCCCGCCGAGCATGATGTAGAGCTTGAGTTGGTTGTAGTACTCGGCAAACAGCGCGGGCGGCAGCGTGCCCATGCTCACCAGGCCGTTGAGCTTGCGCTCGATCTGCGCTTTGGCCGGCTGAACGATGCCGGTGTCGACCGTGGATAGGAACGCGTCGCGAAATGCCGGGTAAACCGTGTCACCCGCGTACATGCCCCAACGCATGCCGAGCGGCGCGCCCTCGGACTCCCAGGTGTCGAGCTGCTTCAGCTGCACCAGTGCCGGCGCCAGATTGCGCACCTTGGGCAACACGGGCTGCTGGTCCTTCCAGTTGGCGGTGAACGACGCCTTGGCAGTACTCGCGCTGGTCTGAATCAGCGTTTGATTCTCGGCAAACGACACGATCGCAGGCGCCACCAGGATCAGGCCGAAGAAGACCGCAGTGGCGGCGATCGCAATGCGCACCAAACGCTGGCGGCGCAATTCCGAGCTGGTGCGCCCAGCCAGATCTTGGTCCGGGAAGATCACGCGCCGGAACAGATCAGTAACGAAGTAGCTCTTCGATTGCGCTTGGCCGCCGACCGCCTGCGGCCGCCGCAGGCCGAACGCGCGGGCCATGCCGCCCAAGACGCGATCGATCGGGATGCCTTCTTGCGTGCCGCTCGTCAGGTAGAACCCGCGGAAAACCGGGTTTTCTTGGTACGTGTTGCGCTGGAAGAGTAGGCCGATGAACTGCTCGAGGTCCGCTTTCAAGCCCCGGAATTCGAGCGGGAACTGAAAGACCTTCTGGCGCGCCTCGGGGTGCCGCTGCGTGCGAATCGTGCGCAGCGCGCGCGCGTGCAAGGTCGAGCTCAAGGTCTCGAATTCCCGCGCGAACGACGCACGCGGGTCGGCTGCGTCGGCGAATTGAACGGGGAAGGTCGCGCCGAAGATCTGATCGCGCTCGCTCTTGCGCAAATCTTCCCAGAATTCGACGAAGCCTGCCACCAAGTCGACCTTGGTGAACACGACGTAGACCGGCAGCACCATGTCCAGCCGCGTCATGATCTCGTCGATGCGTGAACGCAGCTTCTGCGCGTAGACGGCGATTTGCTCTTCGCTCGCCTCCATCAAGTCTTTGACCGAAATCGCGACCAACAAGCCGTTGAGCGGTTTTTCAGGGCGGAATTTGCGCAGCAGGCCGAGGAAGCCCAGCCACTCCTCGTTGTCGTCGTCTTGAGTGGCGTAACGACCGGCCGTGTCGAGAATGATGGCTTCGTTGGTGAACCACCAGTCGCAATTGCGCGTGCCGCCGACGCCCTTGAGGCCGCCGCCGCTGTTCGCGTCGAGGAACGGGAACACCAAGCCCGAGTGGCGCAGCGCGGTGGTCTTGCCGGCACCCGGTGGGCCGATGATCGCGTACCAGGGCAAAATGTAGAGCGCGCGAGACCCGTGGGCCTTGCCGATCTTGGTCTTTTGTAGGGCGGTGATGCCTTGCTCGATCTGACGCTGCAGCTCCAAGATCTCCGCGCGTCGATCGGGCTTGGCGATCGCGGCCTGCGCTTGGCTTTGCTTGATGATTTCACGCTCGAGAGCGCGAGCGCGAGCTCCGGCGCGCACGCGCCGATACACGAGCACCCCCACCACCATCAGCACCACGGCGACGGACGCGCACACGCGAATCCAGAGCGCGACGTCGACGCCCAACACGGAGAGCGCGAAGGACCCCGCCCAAATGACGATCAGCAGCAGAACCGAAACTACCCAGAGCCACATCGCTTCACCCTCGTCCCGTGCTTGTCACGTGCGGTAGCAGCAGCGACACCGGCGCTGGCACCGCCCCGGGCGCCGAATGCCGAATTTCTTCCGCCCCAGCCGAAGCATTCATCGCGTTGACCACCTTCAGCACGATGAACACGATCAATGAAAGGCCGAAGAAGGCGGCGCCAGCCAGCACCAACGGAGCCGGGCGCCGACTGAAGCCACGCACACTTTCGTTTTGATAACCGTGCGGGCTGATCTCGTCGCTCGAGCGCAGCTGGCGATTGAGCGTGCTGCCCACGCGTTCTTCCACGGCGTCCAGATCGCCGGCGGCCTGCAGCGCGTACTTGCCGCGAAAGCCGAGCGCCAAGCACAGGTAGTAGATCTCGAGCACGTGGGCCTGATTGGGCCGCTGCTCGATCATCTGCATGCGCTGGAAGAAGCCTTCGCCGGCGGTGTTTTCGTTGAAGTAAGTGAGCTGCAGCGGCTGACTCATCCACTGCTGACGACCGGACCACTGCGAGCGCAAGATCTGCTCGTCCATGAAGGCGACGATGGCATACAGCGCTTCACTCAAATCACCCTGCGGGATGCCGGCTTCGGCCGCGCGGGCGTTCATCGCCTCGAGCAAACCAGTGATGCGCTGGCGCAGCACCTGCGGCGCCGGCAAGTCTTGCGCCGACCCGAGCTGCATGGCTAGGGTGAGGCAATCAGAACAAACCCAATACATCTGCTCAAGCATCGCGCGTTCCCGTCATAGGTTTTCTGGATCGACGGCGTAGAGCACCAGGTTCAGCGCCTCGCGCGGCAACGGATGATAAAGCGCGATCGTGCCAGTGCCCTGGATGTCAGGCCAATAGTCAGCAGTCTTTTGCATGCGGAAGAACATCATCCCCGGCTTCGCGGGCAGCGCGCCCGGAGGCCGGTACTCCAGCTCGATGCGCACGCCGTTCACGGCCGAGTTGAGCAGCGCGCCGATTTGCCGCCAAGAAGCCACTTTGGCAAGCTTCGGCAAACGGTCCCGAACATCCGCCTCGGGCATCGTCCCGGTGACCGCGACGAAGAACTCGTAGCGCAGCACGGTGGCGTCCTCGATCTTGCCGAGGTGCATGCCGTCGTCGCGTCGCTCCAGCGGGATTTCCACGTAACGCTCGGCGATCACGGCACTCAACAGTGACAGCGCACGAGCGAACATCGGCTCGAATACG
>Ga0134124_10004166_pt1 | contig 11625 bp, 9 predicted proteins | sample KB304_FD_96880 | JGI IMG/M metagenome (GOLD analysis project Ga0134124, IMG submission 96880) | Terrestrial soil microbial communities without Nitrogen fertilizer from Kellogg Biological Station, Michigan, USA - KB3-0-4 | ecosystem: Environmental > Terrestrial > Soil > Unclassified ... | reverse complement strand
CGTTGAGCGGACCCATGGAAAACTCGCCGAATATCTGAGTGGTAACGCCCTGTTTGAGCTCGCTCAAAGATCGCGGATCCACGATCAAGGACGATTCAGAGTGTGAGAGCATGTTGATGAAGCCCGGCGCTACCGCCTGGCCCCTGGCATCGATGATCGTCGGCGAACTCGCCCGACTTAAATTACCCACCGCGGCGATGCGGTCGCCCTTTAACCCTACATCTGCCCGTCTCGGTGGGCCGCCACTGCCGTCATAGACCGTGCCGCCTTTGATGATGATGTCGAATGAAGCAGTCTCAGGCCTGCGTCCTTGCGCGAAGACAGTTGCTGATACTGCCAGAATGAGCATCAGCGTGATGAGCTTTTGAAGATTGGTTCTCATGGAATCCCTGGCTTTAGAAGTTGGGTAAAAACTTCGGCACTAGTGAACTGAGCCCGACGCGGGCTGCGGTGCTTTCGGCGCGCTGTACTTCTTCATCAAATCCATTGCCTGGTCTGCTAACTTAAACAGGTGCGGATGAGAGCGATTTCCGTTCGTCAGGATCGCGAAGCCAAGTTTGCGATCGCGATTGCCAAGCAGGAAAGCCGTGTAACCCTGAACACTGCCGCTATGTGCAAAGTATCGATCGCCGTCCCGAACCTGACTCCACCAGGTCAAGCCAAAGCCGGCCGTTTCATTCCCCCAGATGTTTTCGATTCTTCCTTTAAATTGGTCGTGTTGTCGCGTGAACATCTGCTCAAGCGTCGCCTCACTGATGATCTGTTTATCTTTGAACTTGCCGCCGTTGAGATTCATGATTAGCCAGTTAGCCTGGTTGAGCACCGTGCCATAGACCAGGCCCGCCGGCCAGACAGAGGCCTTAACTCGCACGGCTCCTACCTGGGCTCCAGTCTTTTCATCCACTCTGTAAGGAATGGAAAGTCGTTCTTCCATGTCTGGCCGCGGCTCGAATGACGTACTGTTCATCTCTAACGGCGTAAAGATTTGTTCCTGAATGTATTGCTTGTACGGCTTACCGGAGAACTTCTGCACCAGATAACCAATTAGTGTGTAAGCCATGTTGGAATAAATGACCGAGGTCATAGGCGGCTGGGTTACCTTCAGCGATTTGCGCAGGTACTCGTCCAGAGAAGGCGGCACAGTATCGCCCCATACCGGGAATGCTCCAAAGTCAGCAGGCAAGCCGGATGTGTGCGTCAGCAGATGACGAAACGTGACGGGCTTCTGAGGATCCTCGCCTTGAATCTTGAAGTCGGTCAAATAATCGTTGACGCGATCGTCCAACTTGAATTTGCCTTGCTCCATCTGCTGAAGCAGGGCCACTGTGGACATCGTCTTGAAGGTTGAACCGATGAGATAGACAGTATTCGTTGTCGCCGGGGTCCGCGCCCACAGATTCGATTGGCCATAAGCGCCACTCCAAATCACCTGATCGCCGGAGACTAAAGCGATGGACGCCGACGGAATATTTCCCGCGAGCAAAGCACGGTGAATCTCAGGTTCGAGCTCGGCGACGACGCGGTCAATGTTGATGGTTTGCGAGAAAGCGATAATCGGGGCCAGCAGAATAAGCGCCGTGAGATTAACGATAAGTAATGTGTGTCGTTTGATGTGTTTCATAGTCTCAATAAACCAGGGCAGAGAACGCGTCGCACGTCGTGTTATAGAATTGAACACGGATGCATATACTGCACATGCTGCACAAAAGTCAATAACGCTATAACTGCTGCAAGATGTCTTGTTTGATGAACTTCGATTTGCTATCTTCCATCCCGCTAATTCGTCCGGCAAGGTAAGAAGATGACGTCTAACTCACGCAAAAAGAATCACAGCACTTCTCCTGGTTCTGATACCGCTGGTGGGAAAGTGTCAGCATTGGAAAGCCGCTTAGCGGAGGCGCAAGCTCGGCTCAACCCACGACGCCGGGCGTTGGTCCGGTCCATCCTTGACTCGGCGGATGAAACTTGTTTCCTCTCTTCTCGCGAATTGGCCAAGCGCTATCGCGTCGATGCTACGACCATCCTGCGAGCCACGCAGGTGCTGGGTTACGAGAGTTATGCTGACTTCGCCACAGACCTCAGACAGCATTTCGTTACACGAATCACTCCTTACACAGTGTTGCGAGCGGCGACCCAGGAAAAGCGAAGTGTCGCCGATCACATCGATCACGCTTTGGAGAAGGCGCTCGAAAACATAAACACGTTGAAATCGAATCTGGATAGGAAGCGCATCATAGAACTGGCCAAGCTGATCCAACACTCGCGCCGCACACTCGTGATCGGGTTAGACTTCGCTGCATCGCTGGCCGTTTATTTGGCTTACGGACTGTCGGCGCTTGGCTTCGACGCTGAGGCGCCGACGGGAAGCACCGGAACAATACAACATAAAGTAAAGGTCCTGACTCCGAAAGATGTGCTCGTGGCCATCAGTTTCGGGCAGTGCCTTAGGGATACGGTCGAGGCAGTGCAGCGCGCCAGAAAACAGGGCGTGCCAACCTTCGGGATTACTGACAGCGACACGACCCCCATCGCGCGTTACTGCGACAATCACATAGTTGCTTCGGTTGTTAGTCCTTCATTTCTTAATTCGTATGTTGCTCCGAGTGCCGCGGTCAACGCCATACATGTCGCTTGCTCTCATGTCGATCCCAAGCGCGCGCTCACGAGACTAAGGCCGACAGATAGAGAATATGCTTCCGGGTCACGATGGTTCCGAGCACCGAAAGGGTCCGACGGGAACTCGGCTTAATCCAACGCAACTCAAAACCCGGTCATTACCCGCGCCGGTATGAGGATCCGATTCTGAGAATTTTGTTGTGAGCTCACTGTGCGATTCGTAGTGAACCGACATTCCGATCTGAAAGAGGTTGCGGCATCGTCCCCCTTTGTTTCCCTGGTCTGATGATAAGCATCTCGCGCTGCTCATTCATCTGGAGACGGCTTCGAGCGCAATCGCTTGATCTGTGAACGCCGTGCTTTTTCTTCAAGCGTGCGGTTCTTGACGCTACGCGGGATCGCTGTGCGAACGCGTTTAGCAGGACGATAGTTTAGCTGCGCGACCTTCTTCCGAAGCCTTTGTAGACACAGCACCTTATTCCGGTGTTGACTGCGTTCCTGCCGCGAGGTGACGACAACACCCGAAGGCGCGTGCCTCAGCCGAACCGCGCTTTCCGTCTTGTTGACGTGCTGCCCTCCGGGCCCACTAGAGCGAAAGGTCTCGACCTCGCACTCACGCAATAAGTCTTCGTCCGATTCAGGCAGTATAATCATCTGGTCTCAATAGTTTGAACGGCAACTATTAACGCATAATACCTTCGAGGTCCGGTCGTATATCAAGCGTCATCAGAAAGCGGAGTCTTTATTCACAAAGCAACACAACAAAGTAAGGAGGTTAATTTGAACCTCCCGCTTCCCTTCGTCGAAGGAGTTGGTCCCAGCTGCCAATGGCTTCCCGCAGGTCCATGGAAAACTGTCATCGACTTTTTCAAAGACCAATATCCGCACGTAGACGCCACCACCTGGAATGGACGGATGGCGAAGGGTCAGGTGATGGATGAAAACGGACGCCGCGTAGACTCAGAAACTCCTTTTCGAGTTGGCGCCTGCATTTTCTATTACCGCGAGCTGGAGAATGAAAAAACCATACCCTTTGTGGAGCAGGTGCTATATCAGGATGACCACATTCTGGTTGCAGATAAACCGCATTTCCTGCCGGTCATTCCCTCGGGAAAGTTCCTCCATGAAACGCTGCTGGTCAGATTGCGAAAACAACACGCGACGGAAGCCCTGGCGCCGATCCATCGTCTCGATCGCGAAACTGCCGGAGTTGTATTGTTTTCTCTTAACCCGAAAACAAGGGGCCACTACACTTCGCTGTTTCGGAATCGCCAGGTGAGAAAAGTGTACGAGGCGCTGGCGCCCACTCTAAAAGACTCGAGCTTCACCGCTACTCGGCGAAGTCGCATGGTGCGGGGAGAACCGTTCTTTCGCATGAAAGAAGTTCCCGGCGAAGCAAACTCGGAGACTCACATCAGGTCCTGTAAAAATCTGGGACGTCTCACTCTATATCAGTTGCTTCCATACACAGGCAAGAAACACCAGCTTCGTCTTCACCTCGCGGCCTTAGGAATTCCGATCATCAATGACAAATTCTATCCGCTCGTGGCCCCCTTGGATGATGAAGATTTTTCCAGGCCGCTGAAGCTGCTGGCAAAATCGATTTCGTTTCAGGATCCGTTGACCGGGCGGCAACACTATTTTGAAAGTGGTATCACCCTATGAGCACACCTCTTAACATGCACGCGGCGCGTATGGCACTCAACCGTGACCCGGAACTCCGTCAGTGGGTCGAGCAATGGTTAAAGAGTAAAGAGCGAACCGTAACTGCAACCATGAATGACGAGGAGTTTGAAAAGCACTGGCTCTACGTTCGGCCTGAGAGAATGCACGACGGCGCTCTCGAGGCAGTGAGCGCATACCGACAGGACCACGAAGGTTAGTTCGTCGCGCTCATCCGTATGATAAAGCAGGTGGTCCAGGAGACCACCTGCTTCACTTAACTAATCATTGCCTGGTCACTACTCGCACTTCACGGGGGTGATCGTCGTGACGAATGCATCCCCGGAACCAGCCGGAGTTAGCTGAAATCCGTTCACGACTGGAAAGTTCGAAGAAAAGGTACGGCCTGTGACATGGGCCGTGCCCGCAGCATCGACAGCAATCGCGTTGATTTGATCAAAGCTGTCACCGCCAACGTGCGTTGAAAAAAGAATACCTGACCCGCCCCACTCCAACATCGTGATGAAGCCATCCCATGAGGGAGCGTTCGCAAGTCCGCACTGCACCGGAAAGTCGTTTGACTCCGTCCCTCCCGCAACAAAGACCTGGCCCCATTTGTCCACCGCGATGTCAGTGCCATAATCCAGGTGCGAGCCTCCAAGAAATGTGGAGTAGAGGAGCGAAGCGTCGTCAGACTGCGAAGTATCTATCTTGGTGACGAAGACGTCATAACCGCCGAGCGTATTATCCAACTCATATCTTAATGGGAAGTTGGCTGAGTTGGTTGTTCCAGTCACATAAACCTGCGCTGGAGTAGTGGGATCAAGCGCGAGGCCACCGAGCTGAACGGCTGCGTTTTCATTGCCGTTGCCGCCAAGGAAGGTCGAGTAAACAAGCGATTCGTATCCGAACGCTCTTGTATTTATCTTTGACAAGAAAGCATCATTGCCGCCGCCGTGGATCGATTGGTATGCGCCATTGACGGGAAAACCATCGTCTTGCGGCGTCCAGGCTAGGTCTCGCGATTGAGTTGAACCCGTGAGGTAAACATTTTCGTCGGCATCGACGGCGATGTTGCTGCCGCTGTCATCCGAATAGCCGCCAAGATATGTCGAGTACCGCATAGAATAGATCGCACCCGGACCTGGACCCCCCGGGTGCAGCTTCATCACAAACGCATCGAAGATGCCGGCGTTATAGGTTTGATACGCATTGCTCGGTGTGATGGGAAAGTTAGTGGAAGTAGTCCGGCCGGTAATATACACGGCGTCTTCACTGCCCACCGCCAGATCGGCAGCTTCATCAGAGCCGTTGCCCATCAGGTAGGTGGAATAGAGGAGAGAACCTGTCGTGAGATCAAACTTTGAGAGGAAGCCATTAACTCCGCTGAAAGGTTGAAACGTTGGCTGCACGGAACCGGGTGTGGTTGGAAAGTTCTGCGCGGTGGTAACGCCGGTTACCAGCACGTGGTTCTCGGAATCAAGCGCGATCGCGCGCCCTTCGCTGTTGCCATAGCCGGTATCCTGGCCCCAGTAAGTAGATGACACCAGCGAATCGGCACCCATCGGTGGATAGATCATCGTGACGAATGCGTCAACCGTTCCAGTGATAGTGCCCTTCATTGCATGGTCTACGGGGAAGTTCACTGACGAAGTCCAGCCAGTAACGTAGATGTAACCGTTAGCATCGACGGCGATGTCGTTGCCCTCTTCCTGCCCATTGCCGCCGAGATAGGTTGAGTAGTCGATTACGGGATCGATTACCAGCGTATTCAATGCATCATACTCGCCTACCTTAAAACCAACTTCTCCCTGTTTCTTTAACACGTAGGCTGCTTCCACGGGCTGGAGCCGGCCATCGATCTCCTGGTAGGCGACTGGCGGCTGCTGTCGAATTTCTCCGGCGTCAGTCTCGAGCACCAGCGCTCCGGTAGTGTCGATCGACAGACCTCGTACACCTGAAAAACTAAGACGGATCTTCCGGGGATCTTGATTCGGCGCAACGATGAAGTCGTATTCCAGTTGCTGTTGTTTTCCGTAATAGACCAGGTCCACGCCCGGGTAAACTTCGTGATAGTTAACTCTGGCATAGGTTGCGACCTGGCTGTTCCAGTTGGCGCGATCGCGGCCGTTGAAGTAGTTGACCTTGCCACGCATTTCATCCTCGCCGGCAACCTCCGGATTTCTCTTAGCGCCGACCATCTTCATGCGCACAATGGCCGGGTCTTGATCCTGCTTCTGGCGCAGGCTTAATACGGCCTCAGTTGGTGTTAAGAAAACTGTGTAGCCGGGGCCGCGCGAAAGGAACTTTACGCGCGCGTCTGTCTGTCCCTGGTTAACTTCAAAGCTGAGAGCTCGTTGAGAAAGACTGATCTTTTCCGAGGCAGGCTGTTCGCCCGGCAGCGTGTTGTTACTGGTTTCAATCCTCGCGTTTGCACTCCGGTGTGAGATCGCGAGCGAACTAATCAGGCAGCCTAGCATTAAGACCAGCGAAACCAGGCGCCGAGTGTGAGTATATTCCCGTCGATACATTGTATTTCTCCTTCATGGTTATTAGTTTGTGATTGAATGCCGGCGGCGTGTAGTGGGCGCGCGCCGGCGCGATAGCATTAGGGCACGCGGCAGTCGCCCGGGCACTTCTGATTGTCTTCACCCAGGTCGCAGACTTTGTTGCCGCAGAGTGGACCACAGTCCATTGGAGCAGTGACGCTCGTTTCGCCACGACTCACTTCGCAAACACCGTCGGTCTCGTTTGCTTCCGGTAGTGGTGGAGAGTTGGGCCAAAGCGACGGTTGTCCGTGGTCGCCGAGGACAAAGGGGAACCACACGGTCAAGACCCACTGCGTGCGATCAAATGTCTTGGTCCAATCCGCTGGAGGGTTCAGACTGGAGCCAAGCGAGGGGGCTGATTCCAACGCACCGAGACTCGCAAAGTCAGGGATAAACGGATGTGGAGGGACGATGCGATCCGCAAAGTAGACGATCTGCACGAGTTGCTCTTCCCGGTTGTAGAGCAACCACGCGCCCGTTAGACCGCGCTGTGCGGCGGCGGCCATCATTTTTGGCCAACTTCGTTTCAGATTGTCTAGTTGATTGGTATCCGGAACGCTCCAGCGCTCCGTCCGCAACACTACCTGGTGCTGCACGTCCTGAAAGTTATGTCCGCCGATTAGGCGCCACGCGTGGCAGTCAGGGCTGAGAAAATAAGGGCGGTCGAAGAAGTGAATGCCGTCGAGAACAAAATCATTCTGGACCCAATCTTTGTATTGCTCAGCTTGTTGCCGCGACTCGAAAAGGTAGCGGCCCCCGCTCAGCAGATCGCCGTTGGCAGCGAAGGCTATCGGAATCTGCTTACGCTGCATGCCGGGGCGCTCCGCCATGAACATGCGGTCGCGCTCGATGACGGGCGCTACGTTGAGTGGGGAATTACCGGGGATTGTGAAGTCGCAGGTAAAGCAACCTCTGGCTTGAATGTTACCTGGACGTGGTTGGTTGTTGTCATCGTCGCCATCGAACGATGCCGCCCTGACAGTTGAGAAGGCGAGGAAAGTCGACTGTAAAAGCAGCAGCATGAGAACCATGCAAATGCCCCTGCTCAGGTTTAATGTATTTAGGGAAAGTTTGTGCTTGATCATGACGTCTCCTTATATGTGTGAGTTACTCCATCTCCTGGTTGTCTTCCATTGCTATAGGCGGGAACTGCGATCGAAAGTGCTAACGGCAACGAATTTTTATTTTGATTTGTCGGCGATCAATAGAGAGCGCACGGTCTAAACGTGGTAAATTGCGGCACACGGCGCAGAGGAGCGTTACAGATGACATCCGCCCCCCGGGATATCACCCGTCTACTACTAGCCTGGAACGATGGCGATGAGGCGGCGCTGGAGGAATTGACGCCGCTGGTTTACGCGGAGTTACACAGGCTCGCTCGTCGCTATATGGGCCGCGAGCGTTCCGGCCACACCCTGCAGACTTCCGCGCTCGTCAATGAAGCATATCTGCGCCTAATCGACTGGAAGAACGTGCGGTGGCAGAACCGCGCTCACTTCTTTGCCGTCTCCGCGCAGTTGATGCGTCGCATCCTCGTGGATTTCGCGCGTGCAAACGCTTATGCGAAGAGAGGTGGCGGCGCGCCTCATCTCGATCTCGAGGAAGTCGCTGTTGTTTCACCGGATCGCGGAACTGACATTGTTGCTCTTGATGAGGCGCTGACTTCTTTGGCGGCGTTGTCACCACGGCAGAGCCAAGTGGTGGAATTGCGTTTCTTCGGTGGCTTGAGTCTTGAAGAGACTGCGGAGGTACTCAAGGTTTCAATTGGCACAGTGAGACGGGATTGGAGTCTTGCCCGCGCCTGGCTCCACAGGGCAGTTACCAGTAATTAGTAAGTTGTCACGTGTAAGCTCATCCTCTCATGACTCCTGAGCGTTACCAACAGATCGGCGAGATATATCACTCGGCGCTGGAGCTTGGGCCAACACAGCGCGTGGCCTTTCTTGCTCAGGCTTGCGCCGGTGATGAGGAACTGCTTCGAGAAGTGGAATCTCTCATTGCCTCTGGCGAACAGGCCGGCGAGTTCATTCAGGCGCCGGCTTTGGAAGTCGCAGCCGAACTGCTCACCACGGATCAGTTCGACTTGTTGCCGGGTAAGTCTCTTGGTCCATACACGATTCTCGAACTTCTCGGCAGCGGTGGAATGGGTGAAGTCTACCTGGCCCAGGACTCAAGACTGGGCCGCCGCGTGGCGCTCAAACTGCTGCCCGATCACTTCGTTACAAATGAAGAACGGCTGCGCCGTTTTCGACAGGAGGCTCGTGCGGCCTCAGCCCTGAATCATCCAAACATCATCACTATCCATGAGATCGGCGAAGCGGAGACGACTCATTACATCGTCACCGAGTTCATCGAGGGAGAAACGCTGCGCGCTCTACTGAGCCGCAACCGCATCGAGCTGGTGAGAGCGCTCGATATTGCCACGCAGACGGCGAGCGCCTTAGCGGCCGCACATGTGGCCGGCATCGTCCACCGAGACATCAAGCCGGAAAACATAATGCTCAGGCTCGATGGTTACGTGAAGGTCCTGGACTTTGGGATTGCCAAACTGATGCCCGAAGGCCCCGCGCCTTCAATGGGCAAGTCGTTTGAGACGAGCCCGGGTTTGATAGTAGGGACAGCCCACTACATGTCGCCGGAGCAGGCGCAAGGTTTGAAAGTTGACGAGCGAACAGATATTTGGAGTTTAGGCGTAGTGCTTTATGAAATGCTTACGGGGCAGTTGCCGTTCAAAGGAAGAACGCCGAGTCATACAGTCGTGTCGATAGTAGAGCAGCAGGTGCCGCCGCTCGTGCATAGACCAGAAGTTCCCGTTGAACTCGAGCGTATATTGATGAAGGCCCTTAACAAGAATCCTGAGAAACGATATCAGACGATAAAGGAAATGCTTGTTGAACTGAGAATGCTCCAGCGGGATTTGGATTCCGGAGTCAGGGCCAACACTACACAAGAGAGTGCAAAGGCGCACACGTCGAGCGTCCAAAGTTTCCTTAGAGTCGTCAAACCTCATTGGCTGACTGCGATGGTGGCTCTGTCAGTGTTGCTCGTGACGATCGCCGTCATTGCCTACTTCACAAGAAGCAATAAAAAAAGCATCAACTCACTCGCTATCTTGCCATTCGTAAATGGCACGTCTGACCCCAACACCGAACACTTGAGCGAGGGGATTACGGAAAGTTTGATCAATAACTTGTCGCAAGTTCCCACCCTGCGTGTGATGGCGCGTAGCACCGTATTTAGTTTCAACGGGCAGAATGTGGACTCGCGAAAAGTTGGGAGCGACCTGGGCGTTGATGCCGTTGTCACCGGTAGAGTGACGCAGTTGGCTGATACGCTGGTGATCCAGGTAGATCTCGTGGACGTATCCAGCGGCGCGCAAATTTGGGGCGAGCGATTCAACCGAAAGCTTACCGATGTCGTGACGATGCAGGAGGAGATCTCCCGCGAGATCTCTGAAAAACTGCATTTGCGGATGACAGATGAGGAACGCAGTCGCGTATCCAAGCGTCATACGATTAATGCCGAAGCTTATCAGTCGTATTTGAAGGGCCGTTACCACTGGAACAAGCGGACGCAGGAAGGACTCAGGAAAAGTATCGAGTATTTCACCGAGGCTTTAGATAAGGACCCAGCTTACGCCCAGGCTTATGCGGGAATGGCTGATTCTTATAACACGCTCGCGCGTTTTAATTTTCTTCGACCTCAGGAGGCCTACCCCAAAGCGAGAGCGGCAGTGACAAAAGCGCTGGAGGTTGATGAGACGTTGGCCGAAGCTCACTCCTCGCTTGCCGTCGTTAAAATGGATTACGAGTGGGACTTGCCGGGGGCGGAGCGAGAATTCAAGCGCGCCATTGAACTCAACCCGAGCTACCCCAGCGCCCATCAGTGGTATGGGTTGTTGCTCATGTCGCGAGGGCAGACAGAAGAGGCTCTCGCGGAGACAAAACGCGCACAACAGCTCGACCCGCTTTCGTTAATTGTCGACATGGGCCTGGGAGGGTTGTACATCTATGCGCGGCGATTCGATGAAGCGATCGTGTACCTTGAGAAGATACGCGAGCTGCACCCGGAAGCTTTTCAGCCTGATTCGAATCTTGCTTACGTTTATGAGATCAAGGGAATGAAGGATGAAGCCGTCGCGTCGTATCTTAAGAGTAGGACTCTTGCTGGTGATACCGCAGAAAGGATAGCGGCGCTAAAAGCTGCTTATGCGGTGTCGGGTTGGAAGGGCTACTTGCAAAAGCGCGTCGATGAGATGAAGGAACACGCAAGACTAAAGAGGTACATCTCACCATTTTCGGTCGCACTATTGTACTTGCTGATGGGTGAGAAGAATCAGGCCCTTGCGTGGCTTGAGAAGACTTATGAGGAGCGCAACTATCGTTTACTTTTCATCAAGGTAGACGCACGGCTCGACAGTCTTCGCTCGGAGCCGCAGTTTTTGGACCTGGTTAGGCGCATTGACGAGGCGTGTCAGTTAGCGCAGAGGTCATGAGTGCCTCCACAATACCGCGTCTTTGCGGCTTTGCCAGGCTGAAGTCCACGATAATCAGAAATGGAAAGAGTATGAACACGACACGTATTGCTGCCTTGTTTCTTCTGTTAACTATGGGCGTCATTTCGGCAACCGCTCAATCCGAAGACGAAATCAATGACAAGAACTGGCAGAAGCATCCCAAGATCATTGCCATCCGCAGAATCGTCAATTCGGCGAATGCCGAAGTCAGGAATGGCGCGTTTAAGACTGAGCACCGAATCTGTGAGGAGGGCTGGTTTAGTCGGCTTCGAATGGCCCGCG
>Ga0134124_10004164_pt1 | contig 11626 bp, 10 predicted proteins | sample KB304_FD_96880 | JGI IMG/M metagenome (GOLD analysis project Ga0134124, IMG submission 96880) | Terrestrial soil microbial communities without Nitrogen fertilizer from Kellogg Biological Station, Michigan, USA - KB3-0-4 | ecosystem: Environmental > Terrestrial > Soil > Unclassified ... | reverse complement strand
TTCTGGGAGCGCAACGACGTCCACACGCCGTGGGCGGGCGCCGGCCACTACGCGATCTTCATGCAGAAGGCGATCGAGCCGGTGGGCGAGTGCCGCAACGACCTCGACATCTGCACGGAGCTGGCGCGCCGGCTCGGCGTGCAGGGCTACAACGACAAGACCGAGGAGGCGTGGCTGCGCGAGTTGACGGGCGACGTCATCGACGACTTCGACACCTTCCGGGCCAGCGGGCTGGCCCGGCTGCCGGCCCCCGACGACGCCATCGCGTTCGCCAGGGAGATCCGCGATCCCGAGCGGCATCCCTTCACGACACCGTCCGGCAAGATCGAGATCTACTCGATGTCGCTGGCCGCCAACCCGAATCCCTACGGGCTGGGGACGATCCCGCCGATCCCGACGTGGATCCCCGACGCGCCCGCCTCGGCGCATCCGCTGCGGCTGGTCACGCCGAAGTCGCGCGCGCGGACGCACTCGATCCACGACAACCAGCCGATCCTCTCGCGGGCCGATCGCGACGACGTCTGGATCCATCCCGCCGACGCGGCCGCCCGTGGCATCGCAGACGGCGATCGCGTGCGCGTGTTCAACCACCGCGGCGCCACGCTGCTCCCGGCCCGGGTGACCGATCGCATCGCGCCCGGCGTGGTGTCCATCAAGGAAGGGGCGTGGTTCGCGCTCGACGCCGGCGGGCAGGACACCCGCGGCTGCTCCAACGTGCTGACCGACGACCGCTCGTCTCCGGCCGGCGCCACCCCGTTCAACACCTGCTTCGTGGACGTGGCGCCCGCCTAGCGGCCGGGCGCCGTCCTCAGCCCCGTCGCAGCTCCACGGTGACGCAGTTATGGGTGCCGATCCGCGCATAGTCGCAGCGCTCGGCCAGCTCCGTGATCAGGAACACGCCCAGATGTCCTTCACTCCGCGCTTCCAGCGGAGCCGTGGGGTCGGGGCGCTCGACGCGAGCGAAGGGATCGAAGGGCGGTGCCGTGTCGGTGTAAAGAAGCTCGACACGATCGCCGGCGATGCGGATCGTCACCTCCACCGGCGCGTCGGAATCGCCCCCGTGGCCGTGGGTGACCGTGTTGACGAACAGTTCCTCGACGGCCAGCCGCAGCCGCATGACCAGTCGTGGCTCCGTCCCCGCGATGGCGGACTCGACGAACGCCGAGACGTTGGTGCACTCGTCGAGCCGGGCACGAAAGGTCCGTGTCTGCTTGAGCGTCACTCGGATTAGTATAGGCCCCCTGGGAGGAGCGTCATGCGCTATGGGATCGGGGGGCTCGTCGCCGTCGCGATGCTGGTCGCCGCCGGAGTCGCGGCCGCCGACGACGTCGGCCGGGTGAAGGTCGTCAAGGGCGGCGTCGACATCGACCGGGCAGGCCGGAGCCTGCCGGCCTCGATCGGCATGCGGCTGCAGGAGGGCGACGTCATCGTGACCGGGCGCGACGGCTCCGTCGGCGTCACCTTCAACGACGACAGCCTGCTGTCGGTCGGACCCGACAGCGTGCTGGCCATCGACCGCTTCGCCTTCGACTCGACGACCCACGCCGGGCGGTTCGACACCTCGCTGCGCCAGGGCACGCTCTCGGCGGTGTCCGGCAAGATCGCCAAGCAGTCGCCCGACGCCATGAAGGTGCGCACGCCGTCGACCATTCTCGGCGTGCGCGGCACCGAGTTCGTCGTGCGCGCAGCGCCGGTCACCCCGTAACCGCGCGTGCGACGCGCGCTCGTAGTCCTGGCGTTGCTGGCGGCGGGATGCGCGAGGACCGTGCAGGTGGCGCCGACCCCCGCCCCGCGCGACGAGATGATCGTGCTGCTGCCCGGACAGGACGAAAAGGTCGGCGCGCTCACCGTCACCCACGAAGGCCGGCAGCACACGCTGGATGCGCCGTACGCCGCCGCCCGCCTGCAGCAGCAAGGCAAGCTCGAGGACGGCGGCCGCCTCAGCCCCGAGCAGGTCCAGCAGGACTTCGGGCGCGCGCTGGGCGCGCAGCCGCCGCGTCCCGTACGGTTCGTGCTCTACTTCCTCGACAACAGCGACGAGTTCACGCCGGCCTCCAAGCTCGAGATCTCGAAGATCTTCGCGGAGATCGCCGGTCATCCGTCGCCCGAGATCGTCGTGGTGGGCCACACGGATCGGGTCGGCACGGTCCCCTACAACGACGCCCTGTCGCTGCGGCGCGCCGAGCGGGTGGGCAACGCCCTGGTGCAGATGGGCATCCCGCGCGATCAGATCACCGTGGCCGGGCGCGGCGAGCGGGAGCCGCTGGTGACGACCGAGGACGAGGTCGCGGAGCCGCGCAACCGTCGCGTCGAGATCACCGTCCGCTGACGGCGGGCGGCCCCTCCCAGCGCACGACCAGGATCGCCAGGTCGTCGGCCGGCTCCGCCCCGCCCACGAACCGCCGCACGTCGTCCTGGATCGTCGTGCTCAGCCGCTCCGCGCTCGCGTCCGAGTCCACCGACGCCAGGCGCGCCTCCAGCCGGCCCCGGCCGAACTGCTCGCCCATCGGATTCCGCGCGTCCGTCACGCCGTCGGTCAGCAGGCACAGCGTGTCACCGGGGCGCAGCCGGTGGGTGGCGGCCGTGTACTCGAACTCGTCGAGCACGCACAGCGGCGGCCCCCCGCCCTCGGCGAGCTGCTGGAGCGGACCGCCCCCGCGCACGAGCACGTAGGGACGGTCGTGGCCGGCGTTGCAGTACTCCAGGACGCCGGTGTTCACGTCCAGCACCGCCGCGAAGACGGTGACGAACAGCGCCTCGGGGTTGTCGCGCGAGATCTCGGCGTTGGCCTCCCGCATCATGGTGGCGACCGCGCCGCCACGCCGCAGCGCCGTGCTCTTGTAGAGTGACTTGCTCACGGCCATGAACAGGCTGCCCGGCAGGCCCTTGCCGGAGACGTCGCCGAGCAGGAAGAAGAGCCGGGCGCGGTCGAGCATGAAGAAGTCGTAGAGATCGCCGCCCACCTCGCGGGCCGGCTCGAGCACGATGTGCAGGCTGAAGCGGTGCTCGCCGGCCAGGACGTCGCCCGGCTTGGGGAGGATGCCGAGCTGGATGCGGCGGGCCGCCGAGAGCTCGCCCTCGAACCGTGCCGCCGCCTCGCGCTGCAGCTCGACCTGGTGGCGGAGCAGGCGACGCTGGCGCTCGGCCTCGGCCAGCGTCACGCCGAGCATGACCGTGAACATCACGACCAGCCCCACCGACGGCGCGACGGCGTCGAAGAGCATGAAGCGCCAGTGGTAGAGCGCCAGGCTACCGCCGACGGCGAGGCCCAGGAGCGGGAGCAGCAGCAGCCAGGCCGCGCGGCCGCGCTTGATGGGCACCGACAGAATCAGCAGGATACCGCCGGCGAACATGAACGCGGACTCCGCCCAGCCGGCCCAGCGGGGGCGCGTCAGGAACGCGCCGTCGAACAGGCTCTCGATCAGCTCGGCGTGGATCTCGACGCCGTCCATCGTCCCGCCGCCCGGAATGGGTCGTCGATCGGCCAGGCCGAGCGCCGTGACCCCGACCAGCACCAGCTTGCGCTCGAACGTCCGCGGGTCGACCGTGCCCGCCAGCACGTCGGCGGCGGAGACGAACCGCGCGCTCGTGTGGCGCGCGAAGCGCAGCCAGATGGACGCATCCGCCTGAGTCGGGATCGCGAGGCCGCCGACCGCGACGTTGGTGACGCCGTGGGCGCCGACGGTCAGCGCGATCCCCGGATCCCCGCTCGCCACCCGGAACATCTCGAGCGCGAGGGTCGGGACGAGCGCGTCACTGACCCGCGCGACCAGCGGGACACGACGCACCGCGCGCCCCTCGAATTCCACGTTCAGCAGGCCGTGACCGGCCGCCGCCCGGTCGATCTGCTCCAGCGTGCGCAGTAGCGCGTCGAAGCGTCGGAGAAACGGCGCCGGATCACCGCCGACCACGCGCGCCGGCGTGGTGCGGACGGGCGTCCGCGCGGCCGTCTCGGCGGTGCCGTCCACGCCGGCCACACCGAGCACGACCGGCCGATCGTGGAGTGCCTGCGCGAACACCGTGTCATTGCTCGGCAGCTCGGCCAGACGGGCGGCCAGCTCGCCGCCGATGGAGGGAATCAGCGCCGGCAGCCCTTGCGGAGAGAGCCGATCCGCCTCCGGCATGACGATGTCCAGGCCGATGGCGGCGGGACCGGCGGCGGCGAGCCGATCGATGAGCCGGGCCAGCAGGGTGCGCGGCCACGGCCACTGCCCGTGGCGCGTGAGGCTCTTGCCGTCGACGTCGACGATGAGGACGGGGCCGGAGATCCGGGCGCGCGGTGCCAGCCGCTGGCAGGCGTCGAACCAGACGTAGCGCACGAGGTCGCGGCCGGGGACGTAGGGCGCGGCGGTGACGGCCGTGAGCAGGATCAGCAGCACGACGCCGAGCAGCCGGCCTTGCCGGAGCGGTGACACGCTAGAGGTCGATCTCCATGCCGTCCCAGGCGGACGAGACCCGCACGGCGTGATCGCCGCGCGTGATCTCCTCGAAGCGGCGGGTCTCGGCCAGCACGCGCTCGATCGTCTCGTCGTCGTACGTCGGCTCGTGGTGGAACATGCAGAGGTGCCGGGCGCCCGCCAGCTGGCACAGCTCGACGCCGACCACGTTGCTCGAGTGCCCCCAGTCCTCCTTGATCGAGATCGCCTCGGCCAGCGAGTACTGGGCGTCGAAGATGACCAGGTCGGCGTCGCGGAAGAACTCGACGAACGCCTGCGTCGCGCCGGGATCGTCGAGCTTGTGCTCGGAGTCGGTCGAGTAGACGACCGTGCGCCCCTGCCGCTCGAACCGGTAGCCGTAGGAGTCGCCGGTGTGGTGCTGCCGCTTGGCCCGCACGCGAAAGCCCGCCAGGTCGTACGCGCGATCGGGCTCCAGCGTCACGAAGCGGATGTCGGCCCCCAGCCGCGCCCACTCCACCGGGAACGACGGCGCGCCCTGCTGGCGCCGGAGCGCCTCCTCCAGCCAGGCGTGACAGCCGTAGATCGTGATCGTGTTGCCCGGGATGTAGGCGGGCATGAAGAACGGAAAGCCCATGATGTGGTCCCAGTGCGTGTGGGACATGAACACGTGGAAGACGGCCGGGGCACCGCGCCGGGTGGCCAGCACGTGGTTGCCGAAGGCGCGCACGCCGCTGCCCAGATCGCAGAGCACGTACTCGTCACCGCCGGGGTCGAGCTGCACGCACGACGAGTTGCCGCCGTACGTGTGCCGGATCGCGAAATCCAGATCGCGATCGACGAACGCCTCGATCCGCTCCGGCGTGTCGAGCCCGCGTCCGATCGCCTGCGTCAACGCCGCCACCAGCTTGCGGCGGATGGCCGCCGAGGTCGTCGCGACGGGGATAGAGCCGCGCGTGCCCCAGAACCGGACGCGCACGCCGGCTCAGCCCCGCTCGAAGGCGGCGAGGCCGGTCGCGGACGCCGCCGCCACCGCCTCGCGCACGGAGGGCAGCACGCGCAGCACGAGCGTGAACTTGCTGATCTCGAGGATCTCCTGCACGAGCGGCTGGACGGCCGCGACGGCCAGGTAGCCGTTCTGGGCCCTGGCCTGCTTGGCGGCCAGCATCAACACGCGCAACCCCGCGCTGCTGATGTAGTCGACGCCCGCGAAGTCCAGGACGACGTGGTCCTGCCCCTGTGCGCAGCGGCCCAGATGGGGGGCGAGCGCCGTCTTGAGCTCCTCGGCGGTCGCGTGATCGACGCGACCTTTGGGAGAGAGCACGACGACGTCGGCGAACCGGGTGTGGTCCAGGCGCATGGCGCTGAGCGCCAGGATCGTAGCATAGTGGCTCACCCACCAGGCAACGCGCCCGCCACCCGCTGTGCAGAGCGCTTCGCGTGTGCAACGCGCCGCGCACGGCCGTTCCCACAACCCTCGCCTCCGCCGGCCGGCGGCGCGCCGGCGGGTGGCACCGCGCTTGCGGGTCGCCGAGAGCGTGGCGGCGGGCCGCACGGGGATGAGACACGACGAGGCCCTCGACGCTCGACGGCCGGCGCGCTCGACCGCGGGCGGCGCCGGCGCGCCCGCGAGGCGGCGCGCACCGTGCTGTGGTCGGCGCTCAAGCGGCTCGTCCACACGCCAGCGGGCCTCGCGGCGGTCAACCGGCTGCACCGGACCCTCAGCCTTCCCCAGAAGCGCCTGACTTCGCGGGCCGCCGGCTCGTGCTGCCGCTGCGCCGCGACTTCGCGCTCGCCTGGATCGCCGCCACCGGATTTCACGGCTACGACACCGAGATGCACGAGCTCTACGAGTCGCTCGTGCGCGGGCCGCGGCCGCTGCGCGTGTTCTACGACGTCGGCGCCAGCTACGGCCTGCACTCGCTCAAGCTGCTCGCCCACGGCGCGCGGGTCGTGTCGTTCGAGCCGAACACCGCCTGCCACCCATTCTTCGTGGCGTGCTGCGAGCGCGACGGCCTGCGTCCCGACCTGCGGCCCGTCGCGGCCGGGCCGTCTCCGGCCCCGCCGAGCTCCGGATCCCGAACGGCCAGAGCTGGCTCGGCACCACGGCGGCGCCCGCCGCCCGGCGCTGGACGAGGGGATCGAGGTGGAGACGACCCCGGTCCGCCAGGTCACACTGGACGACGTGATGCAGACCGATCACCTCGTTCCGGACGTGATCAAGATCGACACCGAGGGCGGCGAGCTGGCGGTGCTGGCGGGCGCCCACGCGATCCTCACGCACGCGCGGCCGCTGGTGCACGCGCTCCGGTTCGCCACGCGGCCCTCCCCAGCGCTCACGCTCCGCGCCTTCGCCGATTCACCCGCCACGAACTTCGCCGCCCGTCCGATCCCCCCGGCCGCGTCCTAGTCTTGCCCCGCCGCTGCTGTCCGGAGTAGTCTCGGCGGCACCGGCAACCACACGCCGACCGTGAGAGGCTCCGACCATGGCTCGTCGTCTCATGCTCGCTCTGTGTGTCGTGGGGCTGGCCGGCTGTCAGCTCTACTGGCTGAAGCCGGGTGCGGACATGGCCACGTTCACGACCGACCATCAGGCGTGCGTGAAGACGGCCGGCAGCTCCGTGGGGACCGACGTGGTGCTGGTCAACCTGGACACGTACAGGGCCTGCCTGAAGGCCCGCGGCTGGAAACGCGAGACCGGCAGCAGCTACGGCAACCCGCCCGGATACTACCGGGGCCTCGAGAGCGAGGGACCGGTCAGCCTCGACGAGGTGCCGAAGCAGGTGCCGATGATGGAGCGGAGGTAGGCAGAGACGCTCATGAGTGACCCGATCACTGTCGAGAAGTTCGCGGTCGGCCAGTCCGTCCGTCGCCTGGAGGACCCGCGGCTGGTCCAGGGCCTCGGCCGCTATTCCGATGACGTCACGCTTCCGCGCGAGGCGCACGCCGTGATCGCGCGCTCCCCGCACGCGCACGCGCGGATCCGCGGCCTCGACACCCGGGCCGCGCTGAAGGCACCGGGCGTCATCGCCGTGCTCACCGCGGCCGACCTGGCCGCCGATGGCGTGGGCAACCTGCCGACCGACCGCGCGCGGAAGCGCCGTGACGGGTCGGCGGCCTTCCCCACCCCGCGGCCGGCGCTGGCCCACGAGCGCGTACGGCACGTCGGTGATCCCGTCGCGCTCGTGATCGCCGAGACGCACACGCAGGCCGTCGACGCCGTCGAGCGCCTCCGCATCGACTACGAGCCGCTGCCGGCGGTCGCCGCCACCGCGGGTGCGCTGCGCCCGGGCGCGCCGGCCGTCTGGGACGAGGCGCCCGACAACGTCGCCTTCGTGGCCGAGGCCGGCCAGCGCGAGCCGGTCGCGCGCGCCTTCGCGGGCGCCGCCCACATCGCACGCGTCGACTTCGTCGTCACCCGCGTGGCCGCCGCTCCCTTGGAGCCCCGGGCCGCGGTCGGCGAGTACGACCGTCGCAGCGGGCGTTACACGCTGCACACCGGGATCCAGGCGCCCCACGGTACCCGCAACCTGATCGCCGGCATCTTGAAGGTGCCGCAGAGCCAGGTGCGCGTCGTCACCGGCGATGTCGGCGGCAGCTTCGGCATGCGCAGCGGCATCTATCCCGAGATGGTGCTCGTGCTCTGGGCCGCCAAGCGGCTGGCCCGGCCGGTGAAGTGGACCTCCGACCGGCGCGAGGGCTTCGTGACCGACGAGCACGGGCGCGACAATCTCTCGACCGTCGAGCTGGCCCTCGGCCCCGACGGTACCTTCCTGGCGCTGCGCGTGGCCATCAACCTCAACGTCGGCGCCTATCTCACGCAGCGCAGCGCCGGGCCCGGCACCAACAACATCGGCGGCGTGGCCGGCGTCTACACCACGCCCGCCATCCACCACCAGACGACCGGCGTCTTCTCCAACACGACGCCCACCGGGCCCTATCGCGGCGCCGGCCGGCCGGAGGCGACCTTCGCCATCGAGCGCGTGATCGACGTGGCGGCGCGCGAGCTGAAGATGGATCCCATCGCGCTGCGCCGCCAGAACCTGATCCCGCCGTCCGCGATGCCGTTCAAGACCGGGCTCGTGTTCACCTACGACTCCGGTGATTTTGCCCGCGGCATGGACATGGCGCTGTCGCTGGCCGACCACGCCGGCTTCGAGAAGCGCCGGGTGCAAGCGCGCCAGCGCGGCAAGCTACGCGGCCTCGGCGTCGCCAACGCCATCGAGGTGGCCGGCGGTCCTTACACATCGGTCAATCCCGACACCGCGTCGATCCGCGTCAATCCGGACGGCTCGGTCACGGTGCTCACGGGCTCCACCTCGATGGGCCAGGGCAACGAGACCGCCTATGCCCAGATCGTGAGCGAGCGGCTGGGCGTGCCGCCCGAGCGGATCCAGGTGCTGTGGGGCGACAGCGACGCGCTCGACGCCGGACGTGGCAACGGCGGCTCCGGCGCGCTCACGGTCGGTGGCTCGGCCGTGACACGCGTCAGCGAGAAGGTCATCGAGCGCGGCCGCCGCATCGCCGCTCGCATGATGGAGGCTGCCCCCGAGGATATTCAGCTCCGCGATGGCCGCTTCACCGTGGCCGGCACCGACCGGGGCGTGAGCTGGGCCGAGGTCGCGCGCACCGCCTACGTGACGAAGCAGTTGCCGCCCGGAATGGAGCCCGGCTTCACCGAGACCGCCGCCTTCACGCCGCCCGCGGTCACCTTCCCCAACGGTTGCCAGGTCTGCGAGGTGGAGATCGACGAGGCGACCGGCGTCGTGCGGATCGTGCGCCACACCGTGATCGACGACGTGGGTCGCATGGTGAACCCGATGCTGGTCAAGGGCCAGATCCACGGCGGCGTCGTGCAGGGCCTCGGCCAGGCGCTCTTCGAGGATCTCGTCTACGACGAGACGGGCCAGCTCCTGGCCGGCTCCTTCATGGACTACGCGATGCCGCGCGCCGACGACATGCCGTTCTTCGAGGTGGACTCGCACGAGGTCCCGACGCTGGTCAACCCGCTCGGGGCCAAGGGTGTGGGCGAGGCCGGCACCGTGGGCGCGCTGCCCGCGCTCGTGAACGCCGTCAACGACGCGCTAGCTCCGCTCGGCGTGCGCCACCTCGACATGCCCATGACCCCCGAGCGCGTCTGGAACGCGATCCAGGCGGCCAAGTCACACCGCTCGTGAACGGTGGTGACGCCGTGGGGCGGGCGTGGAGGCGACGGGGCGCCTACATGGCTCGCCTGTCGCCGTAACTCGCTCCGGGCACGGCTCGCTCGGCCCCCCATCCCCCAGCGGGGGCTCGGTACCGGACTGGTCGAATCGTTGGCGGCTCGCTCGCCATGCCCTGCGCTCGAACGGCGACGACGGCTCGCCTTGATGGCGCCCCGTCGCCTCCACGCCCGCCCCACGGCGTCACCACCGTTCACGAGGATCACGACGTATTCCTGACCACTACAGTCCGCGCTCGAGGCGGGGGTCGAGGGTGTCGCGGAGCCAGTCGCCGACGACGTTGATGCCGAGGACGACGGCGAGGATGGCGAGGCCGGGGAAGAGGGCGAGCCACCAGCCTGTCGTGAGGTAGTTGCGGCCCTCGTCGAGCATCGCGCCCCAGCTGGGCGCCGGCGGCGGGATGCCGAGGCCGAGGAAGGACAGCGAGGCCTCGGCGATGATCGTGCGGGCGACCGAGAAGGTCGCCACCACGGTGATCGACGGCAGCACGTTGGGCAGCACGTGGCGCCACAGGATGGCCGCGTCGCGGGCGCCGAGCGCGCGGGCGCCCTCGACGAACTCGCGGTGGCGCAGCGACAGCGTCTCGCCGCGCGCGATGCGCGCGTAGGTGACCCAGCCGGTCACGCCCAGCACCAGCACGACGTTGCCGAGCCCGGAGCCCACCACCGCCAGCACCGCGATCGCCAGCACGAGCGCGGGGAACGCGAGCTGGACGTCGCCCAGGCGCATGAGGGCGTCGTCGATCCGGCCGCCGTAGTAGCCGGCGACGAGGCCGAGCACCACGCCGAGCGCGCCGGCCAGGATCACCGCCGAGAAGCCGACCACGAGGGACACGCGCGCGCCGTACAGCAGCCGGCTGACGACGTCCCGACCGAGCGTGTCGGTGCCGAGCGGATGGTGCGCGCTGCCGCCGTCCATCCACATCGGCGGCGTCAGCCGGGCCAGCAGGTCGTTCTTCACCGGGTCGGCGGGGGCCAGCGCCGGGGCGACCGCCGCCAGCAGGACGCTGGCCGTGATCACCGCCAGCCCCAGCAGCGCCACGCGGTCGCGCGGCGCGCGCATCAGCCGGCGTCCTCGAACACGCGGGCGCGCGGATCGAGCAGCCCCTGCAGCACGTCCACGACGAGGTTGACCGCCACGAACAGCATCGCGAAGAGGAACACGGCGGCCTGGATGACCGGGAAGTCGCGGCCGGGCACGGCCTGCACGATGAGCCGTCCCATGCCCGGCCACGAGAAGACGGTCTCGATCACGATGGTGCCGCTGAGCATGAAGCCGAGCGAGAGCCCGCTCACGGTCAGGAAGGGGCCGGCGGCGTTGCGAAACGCGTGGCGATAGATGACGCCGCGCTCGGCCAGGCCCTTGGCCCGCGCGGTACGGACGTAGTCGTGCTGCAGGACCTCCAGCATCCCGCTGCGGATCAGGCGCACGTTCTGGGCCAGCGGCGCGGCGGCCAGCGTGACCGCGGGCAGGATCAGGTGCCTGAGCGTCCCCCAGCCGAACGCCGGCAGCAGCCCGCCGAGGGCGACGGCGAAGAGCAGGATCAGCATGAGGCCCAGCCAGAAGCTCGGCATCGACTGGAGGAACAGCGAGCCCAGGCGGCTCAGGTGATCGACCAGGCCGTTGCGGTGCGTCGCGGCGATCACGCCGAGCGGGATGGGCAGCACCACCGCCAGCACGAGGGCGGCGAGCGCGAGCTGGGCCGTGGCCGGCCAGAAGTGCTCGAGCACCATCCGCATGGCCGGCCGCTGCTCGCGGATCGACAGGCCGAAGTCGCCGAGCGGGGCGGCGCGCAGGAAGTCCAGGTACTGCACGGAGAGCGGGCGATCGAGCCCGAGCAGCTGACGGGCCCGCTCGACCTCCTCGCGGGTGGCGGTGGGACCGACGAGCAGCGCGGCGGGATCGCCGGTGAGCCGGACCAGGAAGAAGACGATGGTGACGACGCCCCAGACGACGAAGACCGCATGGACGAGTCGCCGGAGCAGGAAGGCGCGCACGCGGCGGTCAGCG
>Ga0134124_10004162_pt1 | contig 11629 bp, 9 predicted proteins | sample KB304_FD_96880 | JGI IMG/M metagenome (GOLD analysis project Ga0134124, IMG submission 96880) | Terrestrial soil microbial communities without Nitrogen fertilizer from Kellogg Biological Station, Michigan, USA - KB3-0-4 | ecosystem: Environmental > Terrestrial > Soil > Unclassified ... | reverse complement strand
GCCCGAGGCCAGCCTCGAAGATGCGCTCGTGTGCCCCATTCAACATCATGATTTCTCGAATGACCCGGCGATCTGCGGCGCATACAGCTTCTGTCGACCCGGTGGAGTGCTCGCCGCCCCCGCGTTGAGCGCGCCCGTCGGAGGAGCGCTGTTTCTGGCCGGTGAAGCCACCGACCACGAGTACCCAGGCACGGTCGCGGGGGCGATCGAAAGTGGCAAGCGCGCGGCCGCACGAGTGTTGGCCGTGCTCTCCAGTTGACCCCGGCTGCCCGGGTCTATTGACCGAGGGCTCGTGCAACCTTGGCAGCGCTCGGCAGCTTCTGGCGCGCCTTCGACAGCGCAGCGAACGGGTCAGAGCTTCGACTCTCGAGATATCGTGCGGCACTCCGAACACTGAAGCGTTCGGGCTTGAACTTGGGCGAAAGGTCAGCCCATTCGACGGGCATTGCAATCAGGGCGCCCTCCCTGGCCCGCGGCGAATAAGGCGCGATGAACGTGGCGCCCCGACCATTGCGCAAGTAGTCGACGAAGATCTTTCCCTTGCGCTTGGCCTTGGACATGGTGGCAATGTATCGCTCCGGTTCTCGACGCGTCAGCTCCTCAGCGACCGCTCGACAAAACGTTTTTATCTCGTCCCAACCGGCTCGCGGCATGATCGGAACGGTCACGTGCAGCCCCTTACCGCCCGTGGTCTTGACCCAACTCTGAAGTCCGAGCTCCTCGAGTAGCTCGCGCAGCGCACGCGCACCGGCGATCGTCGCTTGAAAATCCACGTCCGGCGCTGGGTCCAAGTCGAACACCAAGCGATCGGGGTGCTCGGGGTCAGTCGCCAAAGCACCCCACACGTGTACTTCGAGCGCGCCCATCTGTACCAACGCGGAAAGTCCGCGCTCGTCCGCGACGGCGGCGTACTCACTGTTTCCGTCGGATGACGGCACCTGCACCCGAATCAAGCCCTCCGCCAACGATTCCCCCGGATGCTTCTGGAAAAAGCACTGCTTTTGGCGTCCTTCCGGACAGCGGAGCAGGGTCAGGGGACGATTCACGACCTCCGGCAACATGACCTCATTGACCAGCTCGTAGTAGTCGGCAAGTTCACGTTTAGTCAGACCGAGCTCCGGAAAAAGAACCTTGTCCGGATGACTCAGCGTGACTTGCGACGCTGCGCGTGGCCCGGCCGGCTTGCCTCGAGAACGCGAGGCGACTGCGCGTGGCTGCTCCAAGATGACCTCATCTGCTGGCTTGTCTTCGCGCAATCCCTTGAACGTCGGATGCCGGAGCAATCCGTCGTGCGTGATTGCAATGTACGCGACTTCTGCGACCAACTTGGGCTTTACCCAATGCACCCCCCGCGCATCGGCTCCGCGCGGGGCGTTCTTCAGCTTCGGCTTTTCGAGCTCGAGTGGGACGAGACGAGTATGCAATTCCTTCAACGAGCGATCCGTGAACCCGGTGCCGACTCGCCCGGCGTAGACGATCTGCGTGTCCCGACGTACGCCGAGCAGCAGCGCACCCAAGTGTGCGCGACCACCGCCCGGCTCGGTAAAGCCGACAATCACGAATTCTTGTCGTGCGAGGCTCTTACTCTTTTGCCAGTCTTTACCGCGTCCCGACCGATACGGGGAATTCGCGCGCTTGGACACGACGCCCTCCAGGCCCAACTTGGCTGCCTCGGCAAAGAAGCGAGCGCCCGCCCCTTGACTGTGTTCACTGTAGCGCAAGGTGGTCTCGGACCTCGGCAAGCGCTCGAGCAATTCTTTCAGCTTTGCTTTGCGCTCGATTAGCGGCAGCGGACGCAAATCTGCGCCATCGAGATACAGCAGATCGAATGCGTAATAAGCCAGCGGGGCTCGGCTCTTGTTGCTGAACGCATTCTGGAGCAGCTGGAAGTCAGTCACGCCGTGTTCGTCGAGCGCGACGAATTCACCGTCCAAGATCGCGCTTTCGACTTTCAGCTTCTCGAGCGCCGCTCGCAACGCGGGCATACGCGCCGTCCAATCCTCCCCGCCCCGAGTCAGCAGCTGAACGCTCCCTGCCTCCACGCGCGCGATCACGCGATAGCCGTCGAACTTGACCTCGTGAACGAAGTCGTCACCTTCCGGCGTCGCGCTCACCAAGGTGGCCAACTCCGGCTCGATGCGTCGCGGCATCGCCGCACGCAGCGCACCCTTCGGCGCACGTTGCCCGCTTGCCTTGGGCTTTGTTCTCGTCCGAGTCGATGTGCCGGCCGTCACTTTCGCGGTTTTGCTCTTGCCGGTTTTGCTGGGCTTCCCAGCAGCAATCGCCTTCAAATCACGACCCGTGAGCGCGCTCTTCGCCTTCGCTTCCGACAGGCTCGTGTCACCGCTTTTGGCAGCCTCGTCCTTGGCCTTGAACAGTAGCCAGGTGTTTTGCTTCTGTCCGGGGCGCTGAGTCCTCACCAGGTGCCAGCCCCCGGTCAGCTTCTCACCATGGAGCTGGAAGGACAGGTGTCCTTTGTCGTACGCCTGCTGAGGGTCTCCGTCGGGCTGCCAGGTTCCGCGGTCCCAAACCATCACCGTTCCGCCGCCGTATTCGCCTTCGGGAATGGTGCCCTCGAAACCACCGTATTCCAGCGGGTGATCTTCGGTTTGAACGGCCAGGCGCTTCACTTTTGGGTCCAGCGACGGTCCTTTGGGGACCGCCCAACTGAGCAACACGCCGCCCAGCTCCAAGCGAAAGTCATAGTGTAAATGACTCGCATCGTGCATCTGAATGACGTAACTGTTGCCGGTCTTGCGCCGAGCTTTGCCGGATGGCTCCTGGGTTTTGGCGAAGTCTCTCTTGTGCCGGTAAGTCGCAAGGCTCATTGGCAAAAACTCCCTGCGCGACGCTCACGCCGATTTCCGATGGTGGCTGACCCCATGCGCCGTTCGACGTTTGCTGGCACGCTTGGTCGATGTAGCCGTGCTGTTCGTCGGCGCGCGCTTATTGTGCGTGGGCGACTTTCGCGGGTGGCCGGACTCCACGCTCTTGGCTAGCAGTGCCACCAAGTCGACGATCTTGGCCGACTTCGGGGGTCGCGCCGGCTTAGCGGTTTCTTTGGTAACGCTGTTCACCTCGCCCGCCTTCGCCCGCGCGTGAATCAACGACAGCAGGTCCTTCCGGTAGTCATCTCGATATCGTTCTGGCTGCCACTTGTCGACCATCCCCGAGACGAGCTTCTCTGCCATTGCGAGCTCTTTGCTGGTGATTCCGAGCTTCTTCAGGTTCTCCTCAGGTAACTCCAAATCACTCGTGCCACGCAGCTCGTCCGCGAAACGCAGCACCAGCAGCGACAGCGCTTTGCCGTGCGCAATGACTGCGCACAAATGCTGACGAGTACGCAGCACGAGTTTGGCGATGCCCGCCTTTCCTGAACGCTTCAACACCTCACGCAGCAGCGCGTACGGCTTTTTGCCGTACTTGGTCGGCACCACCAGGTACGGCTTGTCGATGTAATGCGGGTCGATTTCCGACATCTCGACGAAATCCAAGATGTCGATTTGGTGAGTGGCCTTGGGATTGGCTTCCGCGAAATCATGCTCGGTCAGCACCACGTATTTGCCGGGTCCGGACTCGTAGCCTTTGACCGTGTCCTCCCACTTCACTTCTTTGCCCGTCTTTTTGTTAATCCGCTCGTAGCCCACGGGTGAGAAATCTCGCTTGTCGAGCAGGGTCAATGACAGCTCGTCGGTTTCCTCCGCCGCGTGCAGCGCGACCGGGATCTGCACCAACCCGAAGCCCAGACTGCCAGTCCAAATTGCTCTCGGCATGGCCGCGGTGCGTGCATCGCTCATGCCAACGCGCGGGCGTGCTCGGGCGCTAGCACGGCTGGATCGAGCCGGGTCGCATCGTGTCGAGTTTGCGCAGGCGAGGCATTTGGCCTGACGCACTATCGCCTCGAACGCGCGGGTGTCAGCCGCGTTACCGCCGTGACAGCGGATTTTTCGTCGACGGTACGCGGCTTGCTCTTGGGCAGCAGTCTCTGTCCTTCGATCGTTCTGGCTGCTCACCTGGCCCGGCGGTGAGTTTGGCGTCACCACCGCGAATGCAAGGGAGCGAAAGCTCGCCCATGAAACCGCTCCAGGCAGTGCTCCTCGACGTCGACGGCACCCTCGTCGATAGCAACGACGCTCACGCTCAGGCCTGGTTGGAAGTCTTTCAACGCAATGGCTACCCCGGAACGTTCGAATGGGTGCGCGAATTGATCGGCAAAGGCGGAGATAAGTTGATCCCCGAGGTCACCGGGTTAGCGGAGGACTCGCACGAAGCCAAGCGCCTGTCGAAAGAGCGAAGCCTGCTCTTTTCGCGCGAATACTTGCCACAACTTCAGCCATTTCCGCGGGCAGACGCGCTGCTCCGTCGGCTCCACGAGCTAGGGCTGAGGCTCGTCGTGGCCAGCTCCGCGAGCGCAGACGAACTCGAGCCGCTGCTGAAGGTGTGCGGCGCGCTGCCCTTCGTGCACCACCGCACCTCGGCCGGGGACGTGAAGCACTCCAAGCCCGATCCAGACATCGTGCAGAGTGCGTTGCGCAAAGCCGAATGCTCAGCGGGCGAGGCCGTGATGCTCGGCGACACACCGTATGACGTGCAAGCGGCTGCCAAGGCAAACGTACTCACGATCGCCCTGCGCTGCGGGGGCCACCCAGACTCAGCTCTGAGCGGCGCCCTGGCGATCTATGACGACGTCGCGGACCTGCTGGCGAATTTCGAGCGGTCAGTGTTCGCGCTGCGGCACTAGCTTGGCCGAAGCGTCCAGCGTTGAAGCGCCCGGATGCGCTCGCTCCACGAAGACCGCGCCCGCGTCGGGCACGATGCGCGATCCGAAACGGCGCGCGTATGCCTCGGTAAACTCAGCGCCCAGCAACAGCACCTGCGCCGAATAGTAGACCCAAATCACCAGCGCCACGATCGAGCCCGCTGCGCCGTAGGCCGAGGCCACTCCGGCGCTGCCGAGATAGAGCCCGAGCGCGAATTTACCGAGTGTAAACATCGCCGCCGTGACCGCAGAGCCCACCCAGACGTCACGCCAACGGATACGCGCGTCAGGCAAGGTCTTGAACATCAGCGCGAACAACGCAGTCACGACTCCGAACGAGAGACAGAAATTCAACACCTGCCAAACGACCGCGCCGCCCGGCAGCGTGTGTTCGAAAAACTCACCCACCCAGGTCAGTGCGGCACTGACCACCAGAGAAACCAGCAACAAAAACGCCACGCCAACCACCAGCGTGAACGAGAAGAAGCGGTCCTTGACGATGCCCCAAATGCCACGCCCAGGCTTGGGCGCCACGTCCCAAACCGTGTTCAACGCGGCTTGCAGTTCGCCAAACACGCCGGACGCGCCGAATAGCAATACCACCACACCGACCACGATGCTGAAGATGCCAGTGCCCGGTGCGCGCGCATTCTTGGCGATCGACTGAATCGCTTCTGCCGCGCCGGACCCGACTACCCCGGCGAGCTCACCGGCGATGTGCTGGCGCGCGGCCTCTTCGCCAAAAGCCAAGCCGGTCACCGCCACCGCCAGAACGATCAGCGGCGCGATCGAAAGCAGCGTGTAGTAGGCGAGTGCGGCCGCCAAACGCGTCACGTTGTCCTCGTCCCACGCCGTGCCCGTTTCCTTCACCACTTGCCAGACCGCGTTATCCTTCAGCGACTTCATCGTCGCGATTTCGTGCAAGTTCCATGCACGGCCGGCCGTGACGCAAATCGCCTCGTTTTCAGCGGCGAATTTCGCGATAGCGCAGACCGAGCGGGATCAACGGTGGCTCTTGCGCGGCAGCACGCGCCGCGCTGACGAGCGCATGTTGCGGGGATAGCCCGCACGCCGGATCCGTCGCAGCCGCGTTGCCCGTCAGGTGAAAGGCCTGGCAGCGACAGCCGCCGAAATCGAGCTCGCGGCGATCACAGCTCTTGCACGGCTCCGGCATCCAAGCCTCGCCCCGGAATTTCGCGAACGCCGCCGAATGATGCCAGATCTCGTCGAGCGAACGCTGTTGCACGTTGTCGAAGGCGAGCCCTGGCAGCGTGTGCGCGAGGTGACAAGGCAAAGCCAGACCGTCCGGAGTCACGAGCAGGTAGCGTTTTCCCCAACCGCTCATGCACGCTTTCGGTCGATCCGAGTAATAGTCCGGAAGCACGAACAAGACTTCCATCTTGCCCCTTAGACGTGCCTTGGCGGCTTTGGCAATCTCCCGCGCGCTGTCGAGCTGCGCAGCGCTCGGCAAGAGCGCGCTGCGATTCTCCAAAGCCCAAGCCAGGTATTGGGTGTTGGCCAGCTCCAAACGGTCGACCTCGAGGTGCTCCGCCAGCGCGATGATCTCGGCAATTCGGCCCAGATTCTGGCGATGCAACACCACGTTCAGCGTCAGCGGCAAGTCGAGCTCTTTGACCCAGCGGGCGACCTCCAGCTTTTGCTCGAAGGAGCTGCGCCCGGCAATTCGCTCGGCTTCTTCGGGCACGCTGTCTTGGATCGAGACCTGAACGCTGCTGAGCCCGGCTTCTTTCAAGCGCAGCAAGCGATCGTGCGTCAGAGGCAAGCCGCTGGTGATCAAGTTGCTGTAGAAGTCGAGCGCGTGCGCGCCGGCGACGAGCTCTTCCAGATCGCGGCGCAAGAGCGGCTCGCCGCCGCTCAAGTTCAGCTGCAGCGCGCCGAGCTCGGCTGCTTGTTCGAAGACGCGCAACCAATCAGCCGTGCTCAAGCGATCGGGGTGGGCTGCCAGGTTGGTTGGATTCGAGCAATAGACGCAGCGCAGTGGACACAGATACGTCAACTCGGCGATCAGCGTATAAAGCCGATCTTCGGTGGTCACGGCGCGGCCTGCAGCAAGCCGCGGTCGAGCAGTCCTTGCACGAAGCTGAGCACTTCGGGTCGTAGCACGTCCGCGTCGCTTTGAAACTCGGCGGCCAGCGTCGCGATGATCGCTTCGAGCGACTGATCACCCTTGCACAGCTTGAGAATCGCCGCCCCAGTCGGGTTCAAAAGCAGCCCTTTTTCTGGGTAAAGGAGGATGTATTTGCCAGTTTTGGCATCGAGCCGCAGCTTGGCCTTGGGCGAAAGCTTCGGCTTCAGCGCGAGGCTCACGGCCTCCGCGCTCATGTGCCCTCCGCCACCGGAACGTAGGCGGCTTGCACGCAATCCAGCAAATGCCACAAGATCTCGGTCTTGCGGATCAGCGCGGCCACACAGCGCTCCTGCAACTCGTAGGTCGTCGCTTGCGAGACCACGAAGGCGATCGCTTCTTCGGAATCGCGCTTGGCTCGCGGCACGCGCGATCGAAAGTAGGCGAGCATGTCCTGATCTACCCACGGATAGTGCTCTTCCCAAGCTTGGATGCGGCGGCTCATTAGATCCGGCGCAAAGAACTCGGTGAGTGACGAAGCGACCGCCTCCAACAAGCTGCGCTCGCGCACCAGGGTGACGTAAGCGTCACACGCGAATTTCACGCCCGGCAGCACCGAGTTCAAGCCTTCGACCTCGGCACGCGAAAGGCCCACTCCTTCGGCCAAACGCAGCCACAGCGCGAGCCCGCCCTCACCGGGCGCGTCGCCGTCGTGGTCGTGGATGCGCCGGATCCACGCCCGTCGAAACGCGGGATCTTCGGATTTCGACAAGATCAGCGCGTCTTTGATCGGGATTCGGGTCTGGTAATAGTAGCGATTGAGCACCCACTGCTGCAGCTGGGACTTGCTCAGCTTGCCTTGGTGCATCAGCACGTGCACGCGGTGATGATCGTGGTAGCGGCTCGCCCCCTCACGCCGCAGCCATTCCACGAACTCGGCGGATGACAGCGGTGCGCGCTCGCTCATAGCTCGAGCTCCATGCCGTCGAACGCGACTTCTGCGCCGGCGGCGTGCACGGTGGCGCGCTCCACCGAATCATCGCGCAGCATGGGGTTGGTGTTATTGATGTGGATATAGATGCGGCGTGCGGCAGACAACCCCCGCAAAAACGCCAGGCTGCCCTCGGCACCGCCGATCGGCCAATGCGCCATGTCTTCCGCGCGGCGCGTCGATGCGCCCAGAGCAATCAGCTCGTCACTGGACCAAAAGGTGCCGTCGAAGAATACGGCGTCTGCGGACGACGCGGCCGCGACGAGCTCCGCGGAGCTCGCCCCCGCAGCGGGGATGTACGCGACGCGCTTGTCGGTGCGCTCGTCGCGAATGACGAGGCCAATGTTATCGCCTGGCTCGGCGCTCGACTGATCGAGGTGCAGCGCCGCCTTGCCTGGCGCGGCAAACGCGCTCATGCGAAGCCCGCTCGGCTCCCCGCTGAGCAAGCGCAGCGGTTGCTCGGGTGCGCCGAGTTCGAGAGCATGCAGCGTGACCTGCCCTTCGAAGCGCTGAAGGGTCCGGTACAGCACGTTGCCTTCACTGAACCCGCGATGCACGCGCCGAGTCGAGTACAACGCGAGCGGTTGCGACTCACGCAACGACAACAGGCCGAGCGTGTGATCCAAATCACCGTTGGTCAGCACGATGCCTTGAATCGGCGTGTCGCGCTGCGCGCGTGGATGCAGCTTGTGAAAGCTTTCGATCTGTTGCCGAATTTCCGGCGAGGCGTTGAGCAAGAACCAGGAATCGCCGTCGGCGCTCACTGCCACTGATTCTTGAGTGCGGGCCGATGCGCGGATGCTGCCGCGGCGTACGCCCTCGCAATTCGGGCAACCGCAATTCCACTGCGGGAAACCGCCGCCCGCTGCGGAGCCCAACACACGAACTAACACGTCTTTCCTCTCCGCCGTCGCAGCGCCTCATGCGAGCGACACGAGCGCGATACCGAAGCGGCGGTGCAACGAGCAGCCGCGCTCACAGGCCGTTGTCGTCTTCTCCCTGATAGGAACCAATCTCTGCGCTCATGTCGATCTCTTCGAAGCTCGGCGTTTCCCAGTTCATGATCGTGCCTTTCAGGGGGGAGAACCAAACGCTCTCCATGGCTTTGGAATAGCTCGCGGCCAGACTCGGGTCAAGACCGATAACTTTTGGAAACCCTTGTCGAAAGCGCGCCGCCGCGGGCCAAAAAAGGTTCAGAAATAAAGCGTGACCGAGCCGACCACGGAGGTGGGAGGAGCCGCCACCGAGTGAATCGCCACGGATGCCGGCTGCTGCCCAGGCATCAAGCTCCAATTCGAGACGTAAACATCCGAACTGTCGGGCACTTGCAGGCCGAGAGCGTTGTAGACATCCACCCCTACCGCAATGAACCGGGTGCGAACCTCGCCGCCGACATTGAGCGCGTTGGTTTTTGGACCGCGAACGGTATCGCTCAAGTGCTGCGCCGAAGCGAAGGTGTAGCCCACTCCCAGTCGACCGCTGAGCGCTAGTTGCCCGACTTTGCCCAAAGGTCCCCGCACGCTCACGTCACTCCGAAACAGGATCGGCGGCACGCTGGGCACGTGGTGCGAAACACCCGCCACTCGAGTGTTGAACTGGGCGTCATTCACCGAAAGTGAGGCAGACGCTAGCAACCAGGGGACGGGCTTGGTCAAGATTGAAGCGACGACTCCGCGACGAACGCTGGCGTTTTCGGACTCCAAGCCGCCGTTGCTCGCCACGAAGACCAGCTCGTTGCCAACGCGGGTTTGGAACAGCGCAACGGTCGACGTAAAGCGTTCATTCGGGAGCTGAGCCCGCATGCCGACTTCGACCGAGCGAACCTTCGAGTAGGGCGTTGCGCTTTGCTGCAAGTGCGCGGCGTCGAGCGACCGATAGCCCTCGCCGTAAGAGGCGATGAAGGACAGCGCTCTGACCAGTGAATATTCCGCGCTGACTCTCGGTCCAATCGAGACCCCGGTCGCGCTACGTCGGACGCCATCGGCGTTGGTCGCCGCTGATGTCCCGTTCGCCAATTGGTCGTTGATCGAAACCGAAAGTAGATCGACGCGCGGCCCACCCGAAATTCTGAGCCGCTTCCAGAGCGAGAGCTCGAAGTCCAGATACGCACCCGCGTCGAGGGTGCCGAGCGCTGCATCGACCCGCCGGTCCCAGACCGTCAGATCCGCGGGTTCGAGTAAGTTCTTGCTTTGCTCGGTGTGACCGACGCGCAAATACACACCCGGCTCGATTCCGAGCTCTGCGCTAGCCCCGAAGCGCTGTCGGGCGAGACGCGCTGACCCGCTGAGACCTGCCGCGAGCTCGCGATTCTTGGTCTCGAACAGGTCACCCAAGCCGTATTTCGTGGGATCGGAGCGCGAGCTCTGCAGCGTGCCGGTGTAGTTTTGCCGCGCGCGAAAGTCCGTCCAGATCACGAACGGCGCGACGCTGTACACGGCACCACTGCTAGCCTGATGCCGCAATTCAGCGCCGACGATCACGGCGTTCGCGCGCACTGATTGATTCTCGGCATAGTACGGATACGAGTCGTAGAAACCGATTTTACCGGCGGCCACGTCGTCTTCGCGAACCACGCCCGCCAAGGTCGCGCTCGCGGCGCGGCCGATCGCCAACACGCGCAGGTGATCGCGCGCGCTCAAGTCGACGCCATACTGCGCGTTCAAGGTACCTGCACGCGCTGCGCGATTTTGACCGAAACCGTCGGTATCGCGCAGGCTCGCCGCGACGAAGGTTTCGGGCCCCGCGGCCTTGGGCGCAACGATCGCCAGCAAGCGTTTTTGATTGAACGAGCCGTAGCTGCCGCGCACCAGACCTCCGCGCTCGGGCACGCCGAGCTCGAAGGACGCGCTGCCCACGATCGCGGCGTCGCCCTGACGCGGGTCGTACGGGCCTTCGAGCACACGAACCTGCGAGACGACTTCGGGGATGATCAAGTTGGCGTCGGCGTAGCCTTGGCCCTGAATGTGAGTCGGAATATTCAGCGGCACCGAGCCGGCGCGCATCTCGATACCCGAACCGTGTTCCATGTCGAAACCGCGCAGATAGACGTCGTTGCCGAAACCCTCACCGTCCTCGTGATCCACGAAGAAACCAGGCGCCGCCGATAAAAGCTCGCTGGTTTGCTGACGCGGGGACGCGCTCAGCAGTTCACGGCGCAGTCGAAAATCTCCCACCCCACGGGGTGATTCTGGGCGCACACCGCGCACCTCGATCTCCTGTGGCGCGGCGGCTTGCGTCGCGGCTGCTGGAGCTACGGGCTTCGTGGGCTCCGGCTCGGGCTCGGCGGCGGCCGAGCCCGACCGCAGCGCGCCCACCAGCAACGCCGACAAACTCAGTAGAAGTGAGCGGTTGCGACTCACTGAACGATGAACTGGCCGCGCGCCAGCTCGGCGTCTTCGGCCACGCCGGAGTGAAACTCGTAGATCCCCTCGACCAGCGGTGTTTCGAACGTGACGGTCGCCTGATCACCCGGATCGATCGGCTCGATTCGTGCTTCGGCCGGAAAGCACGATTGCGTGGGACAACCATCGCTGTTCGGTGTCGGCAAGCAATCGACCACGAAGCCATGCGGGGTCGTGCCTTCATTCTTGAGTGTGAGCGTGATCGTGGATGTGTTCTGCGTGGTGATGATCGCGGGAGCAAACTTGGCGTCGGTGACCGTCAGTTGCGGGTTGGCGGGCTCGTCGATGATGCCATCCGCGTCGTCGGGCTGGCACTGGTCGTGGCTCGCGTCCTTGTCGGTGCTGCAGGCGACGCTCGACGCGGCTGCGGCCAGCAGAAGCGCGCACCGGCT
>Ga0134124_10004160_pt1 | contig 11631 bp, 12 predicted proteins | sample KB304_FD_96880 | JGI IMG/M metagenome (GOLD analysis project Ga0134124, IMG submission 96880) | Terrestrial soil microbial communities without Nitrogen fertilizer from Kellogg Biological Station, Michigan, USA - KB3-0-4 | ecosystem: Environmental > Terrestrial > Soil > Unclassified ... | reverse complement strand
TCCGCACGCTCAGGCGGCTTCGTTGCGCGCCCAGCGCATGATCGCGCTGGAATGGATGGAGCGCCTGTCGTCGTGGCGACCGCTGCTGGTCGGCGGCGTCGCCGCCGGCTGGGCGACGGAGCACAGCGATGTAAGGCTCGAGCTTGAGGCAGAGGATCCGAAGGCCGTGGAGCTCGGCTTGATCAACGCCGGAATCGAGTACACCGCCGCGGCGCAGGCCAACGGAGCGGCACCAGGCGCGCGTCTCAACGCCGGGCGCGGCGCGGCCGCGGTGCGCCTTGACATCGTTTCGCCGCAACAGCGCCGCAACCGGCCGCGTCGCAACGACGAGGAACGGCTGTCCCTGTCCGACTTGAAATCGCTGCTGGCGAACAATCCAAGCGCTGCGGACACGGCGTTCTAGTGCCTGCTCACTCCTTGAGCCACGCCGCGGCAGTCAGCGCGTAGTAGGTCAGGATCGCGTCGGCGCCGGCGCGCTTGAACGCGATCAGTGCCTCCATCGCACAAGTGCGCTCATCGAGCCAGCCATTGGCTGCGGCCGCCTTCAACATCGCGTACTCGCCGCTGACCTGGTAGACGGCGGTCGGCACGCCGAACGCATCTTTGACCCGGCGCACGATGTCCAGGTAGGGAAGGCCCGGCTTGACCATCACCATGTCGGCGCCCTCCTGCAAGTCCAGATAAACCTCCCATAGCGCCTCGTCGCCGTTCGCCGGGTCCATCTGATAAGTGTATTTGTTGCCGCTGCTCAAGGCGGACGCCGATCCGACCGCATCGCGAAACGGCCCGTAGAACCCCGACGCGTATTTGGCCGAATACGCGAGAATCCGCGCCCGGTCGTGTCCGGCGCGATCGAGCGCGGCGCGCAGCGCGCCGATGCGTCCGTCCATCATGTCGGACGGGGCTACGACGTCGGCGCCGGCTTCGGCATGGCACAACGCCTGACGTGTCAGTGCCGCCACCGTCTCGTCGTTGGCGACATAGCCGGTGTCGTCCAGCAAGCCATCCTGCCCATGACTCGTATAAGGGTCGAGCGCGATGTCGGTGATCACGCCCAGCGTCGGAAATCGCGCTTTCAGCGCGCGCACGGTTTGCGGCAACAGCCCCTTCGGATCCCATGCGGCGGCCGCATCGAGCGATTTCTGCGCAGCCGGAATCACCGGAAACAACGCGATCGCCGGTACCCCGAGGGCGAGGCAGCGCTCGGCGTCGCCCAAGAGCAGATCGATGCTCTTGCGGGAGATTCCCGGCAGCGAAAGCACGGGCTCCTCGCGCCGGCTTCCCTCGAGGACGAACGCCGGGTAAATCAGGTCATCGCTGGACAGTCGATTCTCGCGCATCAGACGGCGCGAAAAATCGTCGCGACGCATTCTTCGCGGCCGGCGCTCGGGAAATTTTCCGGTAAAGTTCATCGACATAGCGAGCAGTCAGCCCTGGTTGCGCGAAGTCGCTGCGAGCGCATCGTAGCTCGCGCGCATCGTTGCGGGCAACAAGTCCGTTTTGTCGGTCTGCACGCGATCGAACAAATCGTCGCGCTGGACGTGGAACTCTTTTATCGCGCGGCCGGTCATATCCCGCAGACGATAGCATCGTCTCCCGCTTTCCTCCCTGAGCGGGTGCCCTTCGGTTGCGTAACCCTACCAACCGAAGGGCGTTCTTCGGGCCCCGTCTCACTCCCCTTGATGTCGGGGCCTTTCTTTTTGTGCCGGCAGCATCGCGGCCTCCACCGCAAATGGCGCAAGCCAGCTCCCCACCGCCTGCTCCGCATCGGCAAGACCAAGCTTTCGCGTCGCCGAAAACAGCTGCGCGCTGATTCGATCCGCATATGCCGCGTAGTCCTGCGCTAGTTCGCGCTGCACGCCGGCGAGAATGCGTCGCTGTTCGGCGACGGTAAACTTGTCGGCCTTGGTCAAGAGGATGTGGGTCGGACGCAACGAGGGAAGGAACCAGTCGAGCATTTGCCGGTCCAGGTCGGTCATCGCCCGCCGCGCGTCCATCACCAAGACCAGCCCGGTGAGCGGCACGCGCTCGGCCAGATAGCGCGCGATAAAATGCTGCCAGTGCCGCCGAATCGCGGCGGGCACCTCGGCGTAACCGTACCCGGGCAGATCGGCGAGCAGGGCGCCCGAGCGCAGGCGAAAGAAGTTGATGTTCTGCGTGCGTCCCGGCGTCTTGCTGACGAACGCCAGTCGCGTTCGCTGCGCCAGCGCGTTGATCGCCGAGGACTTGCCGGCGTTCGATCGCCCGGCGAATGCGACCTCGGGCGCGCCGTCGACAGGCAGCTGGTGCCAATCGGCGGCCGTCGTCAGGAACTCCGCGTTTTGGAATGGATGCTTCACCCCGCTCGTCCCGGCAGCGTCGTTTCGGCCGGCCGCGAGGGATTCGGTACAATACGCGGTCGGCTTGCGTCGGATGCGTGCGCAAGCGACGCCCGATGCGCGGACTGGACCGCCGGGCCGCCGAATCGAGGGAGCGTCAAACAATGAAATGCGCGTTGTTGCTGACGGCGGTAGCCGCCGCAGTTTCGCTCGGCACACCGGCAAGCGCCGAGGAGGCCGCCGGAAAGCCGGATCTCGCCAAAGCGCAGCAGATCGTCAACCAGGTTTGCTCGGCCTGCCATGGCGCCGATGGTAACAGCCCGAGCCCGGCCAATCCCAACCTCGCCGGACAGCAGGCCGACTACATCGCCCTGCAGCTCGTCCATTTCAAAACCGGGATCCGCAACAATCCGGTGATGGCCGGAATGGCCGCGACGCTGACACCTGACGACATGCGATCGCTGGGCGCCTATTTCGCGCAGCAGAAACCGAAGGGGTTGGCGGCAAAGGACGCCGATCTCGCCGCCGCGGGTCAAAAGCTGTTTCGCGGCGGCGACGCCGCCGGCGGCGTGCCTGCGTGCGCCGCATGCCACGCACCGGATGGAGCAGGCATTCCTTCGCGCTATCCGCGCCTCGGCGGCCAGTATGCCGACTACACGCTGGCGCAGCTGCGCGCGTTCAAGGCGGGCGAGCGCGGCATGGACAAGGAAGGCAAGGACATCAACGGAAGGATCATGGCGCAGATCGCCGGCAGGATGAACGAGCGGGCGATCGCGGCGGCGGCCCAGTACGCCGCCGGCTTGCACTGAGCGTGCAACGGCCGGACAGTCAAAGGCGGCGATCGCGCCGCCTTTTTTATCGGCGCTGACATGACTGCCTCGATCGCGGCGCTGTTCGTCTATCCGGTCAAGGGCTGCCGCGGCATCGCGCTGTCTTCGGCGCTGGTCACCGAACGCGGGCTCGAGCACGACCGCGAGTGGATGGTCGTCGATATCGCCGGGCGATTCGTTACCCAACGCACCGAGCCCCGGCTGGCATCGATCACGACCGCAATCACCGCCACCTCGCTGATACTGGCGATGGCCGGCGCCGAGCCGCTCGAACTGCCGCTCGATCAAGTCGGCGTCGCCGGTGCGGTGACCGTGTGGCGCGACACCGTTCCGGGAATCGACCAGGGACCTGTTGCAGCCGCCTGGCTTTCGGCGCGCCTGGCCGGTGCTTACCGGCTGGTTCGTTTCGATTCCGCGGCACGGCGACTCTGCAATCCCGAATACGCCGGAGCGTCCGGCGCGCACACCGCATTCGCCGATGGCTATCCGCTGCTGGTGCTGTCGGAAGCGTCGCTGGACGATCTGAACGCGCGGCTCGCGACGCCGCTACCGATCGATCGCTTTCGCCCGAACCTGCTGCTGTCCGGCGTCGATGCCTACGACGAGGATTACATCGACCAGATCGTCAGCGGCGACGTGACGCTGAAAATGGTCAAGCCCTGCACCCGCTGCCAGGTGACGACCATCGATCAGCGGACGCTCGAGCGAGGCCTCGAACCACTGCGAACGCTGGCCGAGTACCGCCACAATGCGCTGCTGGACGGCGTCGCATTCGGGATGAATGCGATCGTCGCCGCCGGCGCCGGTGCAACGCTGACGCGCGCGGCGCCAGTCGCGCATTCGTATCGGTTCTAGTCCCGGTTTCGACGCCGCGCGAATGCGAAGCGCCTAGACCGTCGTGGCCTTGCATGCAGCCAGCGTTTCGCGCCAATCCGGCAGTGCGAATCCGAATGCCGCTTCGAATTTATCCGTGGCGAGCACTGCCGATGCCGGTCGGCGGGCGGTCGTCGGATATTCCGCTGTCGTGATCGCCACGACGCGCGGACGATCGGCGCCTTCGAAAATCGCGCGCGCAAAATCGAACCAGCTCGCGCGTCCGCGCCCGCTCAGGTGATAGATGCCGGTCTTTTTCGCCAGCGCCGCCGCGCCGCGGCTCACCAGGCTGGCTGTCGCTTCGGCCAGCGCGCGGCTCCAGTTCGGCACGCCGAACTGGTCGGAGACGACCCGCAATTCGTCGCGCGTGGCGGCGAGCCGGCGCATCGTCAGCAGAAAATTCTGGCCGTGCAATCCGTAGATCCAGCTGGTGCGCAGGATCAGGTGCGCGGCTCCGGCGGCCGTTATCGCGCGCTCGCCGGCGAGCTTGCTGCGGCCATAGACATTCAGCGGGCTGGCTTGGTCCTCCTCGCGGTAAGGCTCTCTCGAATTGCCGTCGAACACGTAATCGGTCGAATAATGGATCAGCAACGCATCCAGGCGCTTCGCTTCCTCGGCCAGTACTGCCGGGGCGCGGGCATTGATCGCGTCGGCCAGCTCGGGCTCGCTTTCGGCGCGGTCGACGGCGGTATAGCCCGCCGCGTTGACGATGATCTGCGGTCTGACCCGGCGCATCGCCGCCACAACGGCGTCGGCGTCGGCCAGGTCCAGTGCGGCGCGGTCGAGCGCCTCGACCTCGCCGTGCGCCCTCAGCAATCGGGCCAGCTCGAAGCCAAGTTGCCCCGCGGCCCCGGTGAGCAGAATCACCGGACGCTTCACGGATAGGCGTCTGCCTGCGCCAGCGTGTGTCCGGCTGCGTCCTTGGCTGCGACCAGCGGCGCGCCCGACAGCGGCCACCGGATGCCCAGCGCCGGATCACTCCACAGCAGACTGCGCTCGTGTTGCGGGTACCAATAGTCGGTCGTCTTGTAGAGGAATTCCGCGGCATCGGAGACGACCAGGAAGCCGTGCGCGAAGCCTGGCGGAATCCACAGCATGCGCCGGTTCTCCGCCGACAGCAGCGCCGACGACCAGCGGCCGAAGCGCGGCGAGCTGCGGCGAAGATCGACCGCGACGTCGAACACCTCGCCCTCGGTCACGCGCACCAGCTTGCCCTGGGCGTGCTCGATCTGGTAATGCAGGCCGCGCAGGACGCTCCGCGCGGAGCGTGAATGATTGTCCTGCACGAACTCGGCGTCGAGCCCTGCCTCGGCGAGCGCGCGGCGGTTGTAGCTTTCGAAGAAGAACCCGCGCTCGTCGCCGTACACTTTCGGCTCGAGCAGCAGCACCTCCGGCAGCTCGGTCGGCGTGACTTTCATTTCAGGCGCCTCATCGGATCGCCGGCCCGTGCAGCAGACTGAGCAGATATTGTCCGTAGCCGTTCTTGGCCATCGCCTGTCCGAGCTTTTCCAGCGCGGCGGCGTCGATGTAACCCTGGCGATAGGCGATCTCTTCCGGACAGGCGATCTTGAGTCCCTGCCGGCGCTCGATGGTCGCAATGTACTGCGCCGCTTCGAGCAGCGATTCATGCGTGCCGGTATCGAGCCAGGCCATGCCGCGGCCCATGACTTCGACTGCGAGCTCCCCCAGGCGAAGATAGGCCTGGTTGATATCGGTAATCTCGAACTCGCCCCGCGTCGAGGGCTTGAGATCCGCTGCGATGTCGAGCACCCGGTTGTCGTAAAAATAAAGGCCGGTGACCGCATAGCGCGACTTTGGCTGCTGCGGCTTTTCGGCGAGGCTCAGCACGCGACCCTCGGCGTCGAATTCCGCGACCCCGTAGCGCTCGGGATCGGCCACCGGATAGGCGAACACCGTCGCCCCGGCCGTGCGCGTGTTGGCGCGCGCGAGCATCGGCTGGAGATCGTGACCGTAGAAGATGTTGTCGCCCAGCACCAGCGCCGAGCTCGCGCCGCCGACAAAGTCGCGGCCGATGACGAACGCCTGCGCCAGCCCGTTCGGCGTCTGCTGAACTGCGTAGCGCAAGTCGATTCCCCAGCGCTTTCCGTCGCCGAGCAGCTGTGTGAAACGCGGGGTGTCCTCCGGCGTCGAGATCAGCAGGATGTCGCGAATGCCGGCCAGCATCAGCGTCGACAGCGGATAGTAGATCATCGGCTTGTCGTACACCGGCAGCAGCTGCTTGGACAGCACCTGCGTCGCCGGATAGAGGCGGCTTCCCGAGCCGCCGGCCAGGATGATGCCCTTGCGGACTGTCATGCCGGCTCACCGGTGTAGTTGAGCGAGATCCACTTGTGGTATTCGCCGCTGCTCACCGCTTGCAGCCATGCCGCATGGTCGAGGTACCACCGCACGGTGCGGGCGAGTCCCGATTCGAATGTTTCGCGCGGCATCCAGCCGAGCTCGCTGCGGATTTTTGCCGAATCGATCGCGTAGCGGCGGTCATGCCCCGGGCGGTCGCGCACGAAGCTGATCTGCGCGGCGTAGTCGTGCCCCGGGCGCTGGTCGGCGAGTATCCGGCAAAGCGTGTGCACGACTTCGATATTGGTCTTTTCGGCATTGCCGCCGATGTTGTACGTTGCCCCCGGCGCACCGCGTGCGAGCACCGTGCGTATTGCCGCGCAATGATCGCCGACGTACAGCCAGTCGCGGACGTTCTTGCCATCACCGTAGACCGGCAGCGGCTTGCCTGCGATCGCATTGACGATCATCAGCGGGATAAGCTTTTCGGGAAACTGCAGCGGTCCATAGTTGTTCGAGCAGTTGGTCGTAAGCGTTGGCAGGCCATAGGTGTGATGGTAAGCGCGCACCAAATGATCGGATGCCGCTTTCGACGCCGAATACGGGCTGTTGGGCGCGTAGGGGGTCGTCTCGCAGAATCCGTCCGCATCGGGCGCGAGCGAACCGTAGACCTCGTCGGTCGAAACGTGCAGAAAGCGAAACTGCGAGCGCTCCGGTTCCGGCAGCGACGACCAGTGGGCGCGCGCCGTCTCGAGCAGCGCGAACGTGCCGACGATGTTGGTATCGATGAAGGCGGCCGGACCATGGATCGAGCGGTCGACATGGCTCTCGGCCGCGAAATTGACGATCGCGCGCGGCCGATGCGCGGCCAGCAACGCGGCCATGGTCGCGCGATCGCCAATGTCGGCGCGTACGAAATGGTGCCCGGAGTCGTCCTTGAGCGCGGCCAGACTGCCGAGATTGCCGGCATAGGTCAGCTTGTCGACGTTGACCACGGGCTCGTGGCCTTCCGCGCGCCAGTCGAGCACGAAATTGGCGCCGATAAATCCGGCGCCGCCGGTGACCAGAATCATGCGAGCTCCATGCGCCCGAAGGCGAGCGAGGTGCTTGCCCGGGGCGCGGATTCTATCATGTCGCGCGAGCTGGTCCGCCGGGGCGATAGTAGTCGAGATACCACGCCACAAAGCGCCGCAATCCCTCCGCTAGCGATGTTGTCGGCGCGAATCCCGTCGCCGTCGCGATGCGGTCGATTGCGGCGAACGTCGCTGGCACATCGCCCGGTTGCGGCGGCAGGTATTCGCGGATCGCGCGCTTGCCGAGCAATTGCTCGAGCTCGCCAATGAACGATTCCAGGTCGATCGCTGTATGGTTGCCGATGTTATAGATCGCGTAGGGCGCCGCGCCCGCGTCGGCGGCTCCGGGTACGAGCGAGAGCACGCGCACGACGCCTTCGACGACGTCGTCGATATAGGTGAAGTCGCGACGCATCCGGCCGAAGTTGAACACCTTGACCGGCGTCCCGTCGACGATCGCGCGCGTGAACAGTGCGGCCGCCATGTCGGGCCGGCCCCACGGGCCGTAGACGGTGAAGAAGCGCAAGCCGGTCGTAGGCAGCCGGTACAAATGACTGTAGCTGTGCGCGATCAGCTCGTCGGCCTTCTTGGTCGCCGCGTACAGGCTCATCGGATGATCGACCGGCTGATCCTCCGAGTACGGCAGCGTGTGATTGGCGCCGTATACGCTCGAGCTCGATGCGTAGACCAGGTGCTCGACCCCCGCGTGGCGGCAACCCTCCAGTACGTTGACGAAGCCAGCCAGATTGGTCGCTACGTAGGGTTCCGGGTGGCTGAGCGAATAGCGCACCCCGGGTTGGGCCGCGAGATGCAGTACGCGCTGCGGGCGCTCCGCGTCGAACAGCCGCTGCATCTCTTTCTGCTCGGAGATGTCGAGTTGAAGGAAACGGAATCCCGGCCGCGAAGCGAGTTGCGCGAGCCGCGCCTGCTTGAGGCGCACATCGTAATAGTCGCTCAGGCTGTCGATGCCCAGCACCTCGTCGCCGCGCGCGAGCAGCCTCGCCGCACAGTGCATGCCAATGAAGCCAGCGACACCGGTAACCAGGACTTTCATGCGGCGACAGCGTAGCGGTTCTGGAAATCCCGGTAGGCGGCAGCAATGCCATCGCGCAAGCCCACCTTGGGCTGCCAGCCCAGCGTCGCCATCCGCGAGACATCCAGCAGCTTGCGCGGCGTGCCGTCCGGCTTCGACGCGTCGTAGCCGAATTCGCCTTCGTAGCCCAGCACCCCGGCGATGAGCGTGGCAAGTTCGGCGATCGACTGGTCCATGCCTGCGCCGACGTTGATCAGCGGCGCCTGCGCCGACGCGACCAGCCTGTCGAAAGCGGCATCGGGCAATCGCATCAGGAAGGCGCAGGCTTCGCCCAGATCGTCGCTGTAAAGAAACTCCCGTCGCGGCCGTCCGCTGCCCCAGAGCGTCACCTTGCGCTCGCCGCGCTGCTTGGCTTCGTGCACCTTGCGGATCAGCGCCGGCAACACGTGCGAATTCTGCGGATCGTAGCTGTCGCCGGGACCATAAAGGTTGGTCGGCATCGGCGCGAGGAACTTGGCGCCGTGCTGGCGGTTGTAGGACCAGCACATCTCCACGCCGGAGATCTTGGCGAGCGCGTAGGCCCGGTTGGTCGGTTCAAGCGGCCCGCTCAAAAGATGTTCTTCCTTCATCGGCTGCGGGCAGTCGCGCGGATAGATGCAGGACGAGCCGAGGAACAACAGCCGCTTCACGCCGGCGCGCCAGGCTTCGTGCATCACGTTCAGCTGCACCGCGAGGTTGTCGTGGATGAAGTCCGCCGGGTAGGTGTCGTTCGCCAGGATGCCGCCGACCTTGGCAGCGGCGAGGAACACGTACGCGGGCCGCTCGCGCTCGAAAAAATTAGCCACCGCCCGAGCATCCGTCAACTCGAGCTCGGCATGCCGCCGCAGCAGGAAGTTGGAATACCCAGCGCGCTCAAGCGCGCGCAATATGGCTGAGCCCGCGAGACCCGTGTGGCCGGCAACGTAGATTCGGGCGCCTGGCTCCATCCCTCTATTCACGCCCGCCATAGGCCCGATAGCCGTGCCGGCTGATCAGCGCATCGCGCTCGGCCACTTTCAGGTCCTCGCGCGCCATTTCGGCGACCAGCTCGCGGAACTTGACCTTCGGCTTCCACTTCAACTGCCGGCGCGCCTTGGCGGCATTGCCGAGGAGCGTATCCACCTCCGCCGGACGGTAGTAGCGCGGATCGACGGCGACGATGACGCGGCCCTTGGCGTCGTAGCCCTTCTCCCGCGCTCCTTTGCCGCGCCAGCTGATCTTCATCTTCAGTTCCCGGGCCGCCGCCTCGACGAACTCGCGCACGCTGTGCTGCTCCCCGGTGGCGATGACGAAATCCTCCGGCTTCCTCTGCTGCAGGATCCGCCACATCGCCTCGACGTAGTCGCGCGCGTGTCCCCAGTCGCGCTTCGCGCCGAGATTGCCCAGGTACAGGCAATCCTGCAGCCCGAGCTTGATGCGTGCCAGCGCGCGCGTGATCTTGCGGGTGACGAACGTCTCGCCGCGCACCGGCGACTCGTGGTTGAACAGGATCCCGCTGGCCGCGAACAGGCCGTAGGCCTCACGGTAGTTGATGGTGATCCAGTGCGCGTAGAGCTTCGCCACGCCATAGGGCGAGCGCGGGTAGAACGGCGTCGTCTCGCGCTGCGGCGTCTCGCGCACCAGGCCGAACAGTTCCGAGGTGGAGGCCTGATAGAAGCGGGTGTGCTTGGTCATACCGAGGATGCGGATCGCCTCCAGCAGGCGCAGCGCACCCAGGCCGTCGGCGTTGGCGGTGTACTCGGGCTCCTCGAACGATACCGCCACATGGCTTTGCGCCGCGAGGTTGTAGATCTCGTCGGGCTGCGACTCCTGGACCACGCGCAGCACGCTCATCGAATCGGTCATGTCGCCATGGTGCAGGATGAAGCGGCGCCCGCTGACGTGCGGATCCTCGTACAGGTGGTCGATGCGTGCAGTATTGAACAGCGACGAGCGCCGTTTCAGGCCATGCACCACGTAGCCCTTTTTGAGCAGAAACTCGGCGAGGTAGGCGCCGTCCTGCCCGGTAATTCCAGTGATGAGTGCGGATTTCGCCATAAGGGAATGTTAGTTCATTGTCGGCGCGGCAGTGGGCGGAACCTCTAGGCGAAGGTCTCGGCCTGCGCGAGCGGGGTGCCGCGCCGGTCCTTGTCGCTCAAGGTTGGCTGCACCGCGGGCGACCCCAGCGGCCAGTCGATGGCCAGCGCCGGATCGTTCCACAGCAGCGAGCGCTCGTGCTCCGGCGCGTAGAAGTCGGTGGTCTTGTACTGTACCTCCGCGTACTCCGAGAGCACCACGAAGCCGTGCGCGAAGCCGGCGGGAACCCACAGCATGCGGCGAGTCTCCGCGTCGAGCTTCATCCCGGTCCAGCGGCCGAAACTCGGCGAACTGCGCCGCAGGTCCACAACCGCGTCCCAGATCTCGCCCACGGTCACCCGCACCAGCTTGCCCTGCGGCTGGCGCAGCTGGTAGTGCAGCCCGCGCAGCACGTTCCGAGAAGAGCGGGAATGGTTGTCCTGCACGAATTTCGCCTGGACACCGAGTTTCTCGAAGCTGCGCGCGTTCCAGGTTTCCATGAAGAACCCGCGCGCGTCGCCGAACACTTTCGGTTCGATGACCAGCACATCGGCGATCGACGTAGGCTCGGCCTTCACGGCGCTGCTTTCTCCGACAGCACCCGCAGCAGGTATTCGCCGTAACCGCTCTTGGCGAGCGGCTTCGCCAGCCGGCGCAGCTGCGCCGCGCTGATATAGCCCTTGCGCCAGGCGATTTCCTCCGGGCAGGCGACCTTCAGCCCCTGCCGGTGCTCGAGGGTGGCGATGAAATGCGAGGCCTCCAGCAGCGATTCGTGGGTGCCGGTGTCCAGCCAGGCGTTGCCGCGCCCGAGCGGCAGCACTTCCAGCTCGCCGAGCTTCAGGTATTCGCGATTGACGTCGGTGATTTCGAGCTCGCCGCGCGCCGAAGGCTTCAAGGCGGCCGCGATCTCCACCACCTGGTTGTCGTAAAAATACAGGCCGGTCACCGCGTACGACGATTTCGGCCGCGCCGGCTTCTCCTCGAGGCTCACCGCCTCGCCCGCCGCGTTGAACTCGACGACGCCGTACCGTTCCGGATCGCGCACCTTGTAGCCGAACACCGTGGCGCCCGACTCGCGCGCTGCGGCGCTGTGCAGGTAGTCCGAGAAATGC
>Ga0134124_10004159_pt1 | contig 11631 bp, 8 predicted proteins | sample KB304_FD_96880 | JGI IMG/M metagenome (GOLD analysis project Ga0134124, IMG submission 96880) | Terrestrial soil microbial communities without Nitrogen fertilizer from Kellogg Biological Station, Michigan, USA - KB3-0-4 | ecosystem: Environmental > Terrestrial > Soil > Unclassified ... | reverse complement strand
TGCTGACCGCGCTGCGCCAATGGGGCGACCGGTACCTGTCCGGCGAAGCCGGCCCACCGGTCGCCTTCACCCACGCCGGCTGCGGCGCCCCCGTCCGGGTCCAGCACATCTGCGCCAAGGGGCACCTGATCGAGGACGGCCGCGAGATCATCAGGCAGGCCCGGCCCGAGGCACCCGCGGCCGGCTGACCGGTTGCGGTCAGCCGCCCTGCGGGCGGCGTACCTCCTTGGGCAGCGTGAACGCGATCGACTCGGTGCCGATCGACCGGGTCGAGACCGTGGTCGCGCCGAGGCCGGCGAGCGCGTCGGACAGCTCCTGAACGAGGGTCGGCGGCGCCGACGCCCCGGCCGAGATCCCGATCGTGTCCGCGCCGACGAGCCAGTCCAGCCGCACCTCGTCCACGCTCTCGACCAGGTGGGACGCGACGCCGTCCCGGCGGGCGACCTCGGCGAGGCGCCGCGAGTTGGCGCTGTTCTCCGACCCGACCACCAGCACGAGGTCCGCCTCGCTGGCGACCCGGCGGACCGCGTTCTGCCGGTTGGACGTCGCGTAGCAGATGTCGGCCGAGCCTGGCCCGACGATCGCCGGGAAGCGGGCCCGCAGCGCGTCAACCACCTCCTCGGCCTCGTCGACCGCGAGCGTCGTCTGCATCAGGTAGGTGACCCGCTCCGGGTCCTCGACCCGCAGCGACGGAACGTCCTCGGCCGACTCGACCAGGCTGATCCGTCCGGGCGCCTCGCCGAGCGTGCCGTCCACCTCCTCGTGGCCGGCGTGGCCGATGAGCAGCACCGTGTCCCCGCGGGCGGTGAACCGGCGCGCCTCGGCGTGCACCTTCTCCACCAGCGGGCAGGTCGCGTCTATCACCGAGAGGTTGCGGCCGGCGGCGTCCTCGCGCACCGCGGGTGCGACCCCGTGTGCCGAGAAGACGACGGTCGCGCCGGGCGGCACCTCGTCGAGTTCGTCGACGAAGACCGCGCCGCGGCTGGCCAGGTCGTTGACGACGTGGGTGTTGTGCACGATCTGCTTACGGACGTAGACCGGGGCGCCGTGGATCTCCAGCGCCCGCTCGACGACCTCGATGGCCCGCTCGACACCGGCGCAGAACGCCCGCGGCTCGGCCAGCAGGACCCGGCGCGGCGCGACCGCCGCCGCCCAGGCACCCAGCGGCCCGCCGAGCTGGCGCAGCGTGCGCAGGCCCGAAACCCCGCGGCGGGCGAGGTCGATCCGGCCGAGCGGCTCGGCGGCCGTGTCGACGATCACCCGGAGGACGGCGAACGGCTTGCCGGCGGCGCTCGGTGACAGATAGGCCGACTCCATGTCCACGGCGATCGCGCCGGTCGCGGCAAGCTCGGCACGAGCCGTGCCGACGGCGAGCCGCGGCACCGACACGACGGGCCCGACGTGCACGCGGAGCCCGGCCCGGCGCAGCTCGCCGGCCAGCAGCGGCGCCGACGGGCACTGGCCGGTGACCGTGCCGTCGCCGGTGCGGACCTCGCTCGCGACGATGACGTCACCCGGCCGGACACCCGGCGCGAGCCCGCCACCGAGCCCGACGACCGCGACCGCGTCCGGCTTCGCCGCCCGGACCGCCTGGTTGGCCCGGCTGGCCCGCTCCGGGCCCATGCCGGTGCGCACGACGACGGAGTCCGCCGGCAGCCCGGAGCGGCCGGCGGCGAGTGCCTCCAGCCGCAGCGGCGCGGCGACGACCAGCCGGGAGCGTCGCGGCGGGCGGCCGGGCGTCCAGCTCGGCCCGGTGCCGACGGCCTGCGCCGGGATCAGCGGCACGGCGCGCGGCCGCGCCCCGGCGGCGACGCTCTCGGGCGGGGACGCGGATGCCTCCCCCTCCGTCGGCCCGCCGCCGCCATGACGTCGATCGCCGGTGTTCTCGGATGCAGAGATGCTGCTGCTCATGCCGCGGACCGTCCGGTGAGGGTCACGTACCGGCCGAGAGCCGTCAATGGGAAGACCAGCCGGTACAAGTGGTAGTTAATGGAGAAGTCCCAGGGGAAGCCGGTGCCGGTGTAGTAGGGCTCGTCCCAGCTGCCATCTGGCCGCTGGGTGTCGCACAGCCAGCTCACGCCGCGAGAAACCGCCTCGTTCGTCGGGTCGGCGGCGAGTAGCGCCAGCAGCGCCCAGGCGGTCTGCGAGGCGGTCTGCTCGCCACGACCGATCCAGGCATCGTCCTTGTAGGAGCGCAGGTCCTCGCCCCAGCCGCCGTCCGGGTGCTGGTGCGCGACGAGCCAGCGGACCGCCAGCCGGATCGCCGGATGGTCGGCGGCCACACCCGCGGTGATCAGCGCCGGCACGACCGCGCCGGTGCCGTAGATGTGGTTGACGCCCCAGCGGCCGAACCACGAGCCGCCCGGCTCCTGGTTGTCCAGCAGCCAGCGCACCGCGCGCTGGGTGACCGGGTGGTCGGCGCGGCCCAGGTCCGCGAGCATCTCGACCATGTGCGCGGTGACGTCCGCGCTCGGCGGGTCGATCACCTCGCCGAAGTCGCAGAAGGGGATCTTGGTCGCCACCTCGCGCACGTTGTCGGCATCGAACGCGCCCCAGGCACCGTTCGACGAGCGCATCCCGACCGACCAGTTGACGGCCCGCTCGACGGCGTCTCTCGCTCGCTTCGCGGCATCCTGGTCGATGTCGCCCCAGCCGCCCTCCAGCAGGCGGCGGACCGCGAGCACCACCTCGGCGGTGTCGTCGACGTCCGGGTAGATGTCGTTGGCGAACTCGAAGGCCCAGCCGCCCGGCTCCAGGTTCGGCCGCCTGACCCGCCAGTCGCCCGGGATGGTGACCTCCTCACCGACGAGCCATTCGCCGGCCTGCCGCATCGCCGGGTGATGGGCGTCGAGCCCGGCATCGGCGAGCGCGACGACGGCGAGCGCCGTGTCCCACACCGGCGACTGGCAGGCCTCCAGCCGCCGGACCATGACCTGCTCGCCGTTCTCGAGGACCGGCTCTCGGACGGTGAAGGTCTCCAGGCCCTCCAGGGCGGCGACCAGCACCGGGTGGTTCATCGGATAGCCCATCAGGTGCAGGGCCATGATCGAGTAGACCCACGGTGGCTGAATACCGCCCCAGCCGCCGTCGGCCTCCTGCCGGGCCAGCACCCACTCGGTCGCCCGGCGCAGGGCCAGCTCGCGCAGCGTCTTGACCGGGTGGCGCTGGTAGCGGCGCAGCCCCGCGTCGAGGCGCTGGAACACGCCCGTCCAGCTCAGCAGCGGCGCCCTGCCCTGCCGGGCGGCCGGCACGGTCAACTCCTCGATCGTGAAGCCGAGCGACCGGACCGGCCGGAAGTGGCCGACGATTGTCAGCGCCACCACCGTCTGGCGCGCCCAGCACCCGAAGTCGTAGACGCTCAGCGGCACCCAGCTCGGCAGCAGCACCAGCTCCGGCGGCAGCACCGGGACCTCGTCCCACGGCCACTCGCCGAACAGCGCCATCCAGATCCGGGTGAAGACCCGCGTCGCCGCCAAGCCGCCGTGCTCGCGGATGAACGACGCCGCCCGCAGCATGTGCGCCGCACCCGGCGCGTCGCCGGCCAGCCGCAGCCCGATGTAGGCCTCGAACGTCGTCGACAGGTCCGACGGGCCGCCGTAAAACGTCGGCCAGCCGCCGTCGTCCTGCTGCTTGGACCGGATCCACCGGCCCGTCTCGGCCGCGAGCCGCGGCGCCAGGATGCCGAGGAACTGCCGGAGCATGAGGTCCTCTGCGTCCATCGTGACGTTCGTCTCCAGCTCGCCCTTCCACCAGCCCTCGGCGGACTGCAGCGACAGGAGATGGTCACGCGCGCGGCCCAGCGCTGCCGCAGCGTCCTCGGCGACCCGGTCGTCCACGCCGGAGGCCGGCTGCGCACGGGTCGCCGCGCCGCCGGCGCGGGGGGCGCCGGCCGCGCGAACGGCGGCCGGCGCCGCGCCGGTCAGGGCCAGCTCGCTCACCAGGTCGGGCAGCAGGGACGGGTCCGAGGTCAGGCTCATAGCCGAATCTCCTCCGGGGCTCGGGTGGGGAGCATCAAGGCCCGAGTGGGCCAGACGCGCTCGCCACCCTCCTCAGCAGTCGCGTTCGGTCACGAATCGGGCGAGGGCCAGCAGCTCCGCCTCAGCACGCGGGGGCAGGGACAGCGAGCGCAGCACCGCGCCGGCCGTCTTGAGCTGGCGGTCGGCCTCAGCCGTGGTCCACTCACGGCCGCCGGCCCGCTCCACCAGGGCGGCGATCCGCTCCAGCTCCTCGGTCGGCCGGTCACCCTCGCTGACCAGGAACGCCCGCAGCTCGTCGGCGTCCGCGCCACCGGCCTCCAGGGCGACGACGACCGGCACCGACTTCTTGCGGGACTGCAGGTCGGACAGCACTGGCTTCCCGGTGACGGCCGGGTCGCCCCAGATCCCGAGCAGGTCGTCGATGAGCTGGAAGGCGGTGCCGAGGCGCGCCCCGAACTCTGCGAGACCGTCGACGACCTCCTTCGGCGCGCCAGCGAGCACCGCGCCCAGCGAGGCGGAGCAGGCCAGCAGCGCGCCGGTCTTACCGTCCTCCATCGACAGCGTGTCGGCGACGGTCACATCCGTCCGGGTCTCGAACAGCAGGTCCTCCGCCTGGCCACGGACCAGGTCCTGGACCCCGGCGCCCAGGATCACCGCCGCCTGGCGGCCCGGCTCGCCCTCGACCTCCAGCAGGACCTGCGTCGCCAGGCCCAGCAGGGCATCGCCGGCGAGGATCGCGCCGTCCGCGCCGAAGACCGTCCAGGCGGTCGGCCGGTGCCGGCGCTCGGTGTCGCCGTCCATCAGGTCGTCGTGCAGCAGCGAGAAGTCGTGCACCAGCTCGACGGCCACGGCGGCGGGCAGGCCGACCTCCGCCGGCGCGCCTGCCGCCTCGGCCGAGAGCAGCGCGAGCGCCGGGCGGACCAGCTTGCCGCCGCCGCCGGCCTGCGGGTTGCCGTCGGCGTCGACCCAGCCGCGGTGGTACTCGACGACGTGCCGCAGGCGCGGGTGCAGCCGCGCCACGGTCTGGCGCAGCGCGGGAACGGTCAGCGTCCGACCACGCTCGATGGCCTCCGGAACCGTCATGGTCATGCCGGGTTACTCCCTGTCGCTGTGGTCGTGGTGGTCGGTGAGTTCGCGTGATCCGGTGCCGCTGGCGGCGACTGGGCTGGCAGCTGCGGCGGCGAGGACACCTGGATCGCGAGCCGGCCGGTCCCCTGCTCGCGTACGTGCACCCCCACGCTGGCCAGCGTCTCACGGGCAGCAGCGAGCCCGCTACGCACAGCTCCCTCCATGGTCGCCGGCCAGCCGGTGTCGGTCCACGCGCCAGCCAGGGCGAACCCGGGCAGAGCTGTTGCCGCTCCCGGGCGAAGAGTGAGCGATCCGGGCGCCTGCCGGAACGTCGCCGTGCGCTCCCTGGTCACGAAGACCTCGACCAGGTGCGCGTCCCGGGCCGCGGGGAGAATCCGGCGCATTTCGGCGACGAACTCGTCGCCGAGCTCGCCGGCCGGCCGGTCGATCCACGGCTCGGCCGCCGACTGGGACAGTGCCACGTACTGTGAACGGGCCGGCGCAAGGCCGGACTCGACAAGGCCGGAGGCACCGGTCCGGTCGAAGATCCACTGAATCGGCGAGCCCGTGACCGCCAGGAACGGCCCGTCGATCACCTTCCGGTCGAAGATCATGTGGATGTTCACGATCGGCGACGTGCCCAGCTCCGCCAGGCTCGCCGGGTTCGGGTGGGCACCGTCTGGCAGGAGCGCCGCGGCGGCCGGCGGGGGCACGGCGAGCACGACGGCGTCCGCGGTGAGCACCGCCGCGTCGGCGCGCCCGGCTCCGGAGGCGATCGCCAGCTCGTAGCCGGCGTCCGTCCTGCTGATCGACCGAACCTTGACACCGGTGCGCACGTCGGCGCCGGCGTCGGCCAGCGCCTTCGCCGACGCCTCGCCGTGCAGCTGCTGCAGCGGCACATCCGCCCAGCCGAGGTCGGCCGCGTCGGCGCGCTCCAGCAGGCCGGTGCGGACGACCTTGGCGGCCAGACCCAGCGACGCCTGAGCCGCCGGCGCGTTCAGCGTCGCGACGGTGAGCAGTTCCCAGAGCGTCTCGGTCGCCATCGGGCCCTGCCGGTGCGCCGTCAGCCAGTCGCCGAACGACCGGCCGTCGACCGCCGGTGAGCGCTGGTCCAGCCGGCCGAGCTGGAAGGCGGCCAGCGCCGCCGCGATCCGCTGGCCGGGCGGCAGCGCCTTGTAGCCGAGCAGCGCCGGCGCCAGATGCAGCGGGGCGGGCAGCCGTGTCTTCGTGCGGCGCAGCCGGGCATACCGGCCCGGCCGGTCGCCCAGCAGCACGGGGACGTCCAGGCGCGGCTGCAGCGTCGTCTGGTGCTCGACACCGAGCCGCCGCAGGTAGCCGCGGTAGGCCGTGCAGCAGCGCATGAAGACGTGCTGCCCGGTATCGACCCACAGGCCCTTGCGGTCGAACGACGCGGTCGCTCCGCCGAGCCGCGGGCGCGCCTCCAGCAGCACCACGTCGGCACCGTTGTCGGCCGCCAGCAGCGCCGCCGAGAGCCCCGCGAGCCCACCGCCCACGACCGCGAGCCGAGGCCGAGCTCCGGGCCCGCTCAGGCCGTCACGTCCCGTCACGGCGTCGCCCCCCTGAACCACTGATCGCGCGCACCCGTTCCGGACGGCCGGCCAGGCTGCGGCCGGCGACCGTCACCTTCTCCCAGCCGGGCAGCGACACCCGCGTAGTCAGCACGGCCGACGGGTCGGCCTTGATCCGGCGGTTCAGCCGCAGGTAGATCCCGGCCAGCGCCCCGCAGCACGCGGAGCTGCGCCGATCGAGCAGGTCCAGCAGCACCAGGCCGCGGGAGTACCACTCCTCGGCCCGCGCCGCGCCGGCCCGCAGGTAGTCGACGAGCGCGTCCTCGGGGCCACCGAGACGCCCGTCGGCGTCGACCGCCAGCTTCACGCCGGCGGCGGCCAGCTCGGCCTGCGGAAGATAGGTCCGCCCATTGAGCAGGTCCTCGCGGACGTCGCGCAGGATGTTCGTCTGCTGCAGCGCGACCCCGAGCGCGTCGGCGATGGCGGGCGCGTCCCGGCGCCCGGCCGCCTCGGTCGTGCCGAAGATGCCGAGCGAGAGCCGACCGATCGTGCCGGCGACCAGCCGGCAGTAGCCGACCATGTCGTCGAACGTCTCGTAGGTGCTCGGGACGATGTCGCTCTCGACGCCGTCCGCGAGCTCGATGAACGCCTCCAGCGGGATCGGGAAGCGCCGCGCGGAGTCCGCGAGCGCGACGATCACTGGGTCCGAGCTGTTCGGGTCGAGGTCGCGGATGTCGGCACGGGCCTTCGCCAGGCCCTCGATCTTCTCCTCGTCCGGGAGGTCGCCGTCCCCGATGTCGTCGAGCCGGCGGGAGAAGGCGTACACCGCCGAGAGGGCGGCGCGGCGGTCGGCCGGCAGCAGCCGGATGCCATAGGAGAAGTTCTTCGCCGCCCGGTTCGTGATCTCCTCGCACGCGGCGTAGGCCTCGGCCACGGTTGGCCGGTTCGCGGCGCCGGTCACGAGGCCTCCCCCTCGTCGCCCTGGCTGGGAGCGGCGGCCGTCACGCGGGTGGGGTTCGGCGACGGGGGCGGCGGCTCGCACAACGGCGACAGGGTGCCGGCCGCGGCCGCGCTGGCCCGCATCGACGGCGCGTACGAACGGAACCCGACCCACATCGTGGCGCCGGCCAGCCGCGGCTTGGTGGCCTTCGGCGCGCCGCCGAGAACGTCATAGCCGGCCTGCCGGACGGCGTGCAGCGCCGCTCGGCCGCCGCCGATGAACCCGGCGATCGCGAGCCGCATCCGCCCTTCGAGCAGGCTCGCCAGCGGCGCGCCCTGGTCGAGGATCGTCGTGGCCCGCGCCACCTGGAAGGCCATCAGGTTGCGCAGCGCCGGCGAGGCGACCGGAGCGGCGAGCTCCGCCTCCGTGACGCCGAAGGTGTCCAGGTCCTCCTGCGGCAGGTAGATCCGCCCGGCCGCGTAGTCCTCGGCGACGTCCTGCAGGTGCTCGGCGATCTGCAGGGCGGTGCACACCCGGTCCGAGAGGATCAGCCGGTCCGGCGTCGCCTTGCCCAGCACGCCGAGGACCATCCGGCCGATCGGGTCGGCCGACAGCGTGCAGTAGCGCAGCAGGTCGTCGAAGGTCGGGTAGCGGCTGACTCGCTGGTCCAGCCGGTTCGCCTCGATCAGCCGTAGGAACGGCTCGGCCGGCAGGTCGCGGGCCGCCACCGTCGTCGCCAGCCGCTGGTGCACCGGCAGCGCCGGCCCCTCGCCCGTCCAGATCCGCTCCAGGTCGGCGGCGAGCCGGTCGAGCAGGGCGAGCCGGTCGCCGGGGGCCTCGTCGCCGATGTCGTCGACCAGCCGGGCGAACCCGTAGATCGCCTTGAAGTGCTCGCGGATCGCGGCGGGCAGCACCACGGGCGAAACCGGGAAGTTCTCCCCATAGGCCGCGCGCAGCACGTCGTCGGTAGACGTCTCCAGGTCGGTGATCCCGGCCGGCTCCTGCCGCCGGCCGGGGGCCGCGGTCCGGGCGTCGATGGTCGTCATGCGCCTCTCCTTCGGGGGCGGTCTGGACGCGCGGGGCGGCCACGGGACATACGGGAGTCGGGTGCGGTCGGGTCAGGTGACCTGACACCACTCGCGCCATGCTGACGGCGGCTTGGCCGTCAGCGGCGGCTGGTCGTCATCCGAACACGTTGGCCAGCCTGCGGTAGAGCGGCGGTGCCAACCCGTGCACCCGCGCGGCCAGGGACATCCACCCTGGCACCCAGACCTCGGCGTCGCCACGCGCGACGCCCGCGAGCATCCGGTCGGCGACCCGGTCCGGTGGCAGCACCTTCGGCCAACGCCGGACGTACGGGGCGCCCCGGCGGCGGAAGAACGGGGTGTCGACGGCACCCGGTAAACAAAGTGTGACCACAACACCACGCCCCGCAACTTCGGAGCGCAGCGCATCGGCGAAGCCGACCAGAGCCGCCTTGCTGGCCGAGTAGGCGACCTCCCCGCGCACGCCGACCGCGCCCGCGACACTGCCGACCAGCAGGATCCGGCCCTCGCCACGGTCGAGCATCGCGGGCAGGACAGCCCTGACCAACATCATCGGGGACAGCACGTTGACCGTGACCAGGTCGCGCAGCACGTTCGGTGACATCACCTCGAACGGCCCGGCCGCGCCGATGCCGGCCGAGAGGACGAGCAGGTCGACGGGTCCGAGCAGTTCGGTGGCACGGGAGGCGACGGCGTTCTCCGCACCCATCGCGGTGAGGTCGGTGGCGAACCGGTGACCGCCGGTCGCGGCAGCCACCTGGTCGAGAGCGCCGCCGTCGCGTCCGACCAGGAGAGTCCTGGTGTCCTCCTGGGCCAGCCGGAGCGCGGCCGCGCGGCCGATCCCGCTGGACGCACCGGTCACCAGCGCCGTGCGCGGCGGCCAAGGAGCGGACGTGGCGGCCCGAGCCCTGCTGATCACCGGCCGGGAGGCACGATCCTGGACAGCAGGACGGGAGCGGGTGCTCACGCCTCACACACCTCCGGTCGCGTCGGCCGCCAGATCCACCGTGCGGTCGGCCGCGTCGCGGCCGGCGGTCGCGGGACCACCCGAATCAGGTGACGGGTGGGTGAGGCTGTCACGACCCTCCACATATCCCAACCGTCCAACAACGCGCCCCGCGGCCATCCGTGGGTCGCGAGTTCGCCCCGGCGTCACGCCCCCCAACGGCAGCCCCATCATTTCACCGCCCCCTGGCGATCCCGTCCATGGTCAGGTGGATGACATCACGCACCCACACTGGCCGTGCGCGGGCGAGAGTCGCCCCGCTGAGGGTAAGGAACGATTACCCAGAGCGCATCTTGCCGGCACCCGGCTGACCATTCATTCGATTTACGGCTGTGAATCGGGCTGGAATGACACGGCGGGGACATGATGCAGACACCGGGGCCGCGATGGAGACATGACCCAGACCTCCGACCGAGCGTGACCGTGACACCGTTGTGACAATCATCGCCTGCCAACAACGGGTCGCTCACGGTCAACCGGCGACCCGACCTCCCGCGCCGCCACGCGAGCACGACCGCCAGCACGGGTCAAGGTCCGGATAGGGAAACGTCTGCCGCACGGACACACCCTACCGTCCTGGACAAACAAGATCAAAACTGGCCACCGGGGCACATTCAGCGCGCCCGCAAGCCCCGAGCGGCGCGCGGCGGCTCAAATCGCCCGACTCGCGCACGGGTGAGATCTGTCACGGCGAGAGCGGTCCGGGCCGCAGAATCGCGCTGTCCGACGACCCTTCGACCAAGGAGAGCCGTGGCAGCGCTCGCCCGCTGGTGCTTCCGGCACCGCTGGACCGTCGTGATCGCCTGGCTGGTCGTGCTCGTCGGGGTGTCCGTCGCCGCCCGGGTCACCGGCGGCCACTACCGGGACGACTTCACTCTGCCGGGCACCGACACCCAGGCGGCGTTCGACCTGCTCCAGCACGAGTTCCCGAGCGCCTCCGGCGACACGGCGACGATCGTCCTGCATGCCCGGTCCGGCACCCTGCGCGGCCCCGCGCCGTTGGCCGCCGCGACCGCGATGCTCGCCCGGGTCGCGAGACTGCCGCATGTCGCCGAGGTCGACAGCCCCTTCGGCGCCCGGGGCGCCGCCAAGTCCAGCGCCGACGGCCGGACGGCCTTCGCCACCGTCACCGTCGACGGCCAGGCGACAACGCTGTCCTCCGGCGACATCACCAGGATCGTCGACACCGCGCGGGCGGCCGACGGCGAGGCACTGCAGGTCGAGGTCACCGGCGACCTGGCCAGCGTCGCCGAGCAGCCCAGCCAGAGCTACAGCGAGCTGATCGGCGTCGTCGCCGCGGCGGTCATCCTCTTCCTGGCGTTCGGCTCGCTGCTGGCGACGACCCTGCCGCTGATCACGGCGCTGGTGGCGCTGGGCATCTCGACGAACGCCGTCCCGCTGCTGTCGCATCTCGGCAGCCTGTCGTCCTTGTCGATCCAGCTCGCGACCCTGATCGGGCTCGGCGTCGGCGTCGACTACGCGCTGTTCATCGTCAACCGGCACCGGATCGCGCTGCGGGCCGGCCGACCGGCTGAGGAGGCCGCCGTCGGCGCGGTCAACACCTCCGGCCGGGCAGTGCTGTTCGCCGGGGTGACCGTGTGTATCGCGTTGCTGGGCATGTTCGCGCTGGGGGTCACGTTCCTGTACGGTCTCGCGATCGCCGCAGCGCTCGGCGTCGCGCTGACGATGGCCGCCGCCGTCACGCTGCTGCCGGCGCTGCTCGGCTTCTACCGGTCGCGGGTGCTCTCCCGCCGCGAGCGGCGCCGGCTCGCCCAGCACGGCCCGCGGCCCGAGCACCCGTCCGGCCCGTGGTGGAAGTGGGCGGGATTCCTCGAGCGCCGGCCGAGGACGCTCGCAGTGCTCGCCGCCGCGGCCGTCGTCCTGGTCGCATGGCCGTTCTTCTCGCTGCGGATGGGCTCGTCCGACCAGGGAAACGGCTCGCCGAGCCTGTCGTCCAAGCGTGGCTACGACCTGCTCGCAGAGGGCTTCGGCCCCGGCTTCAACGGGCCGTTCACGATCGTCGCGAGGACCGCCAGCACGGCCGACCGGGCGACGCTGGCGAAGG
>Ga0134124_10004158_pt1 | contig 11631 bp, 10 predicted proteins | sample KB304_FD_96880 | JGI IMG/M metagenome (GOLD analysis project Ga0134124, IMG submission 96880) | Terrestrial soil microbial communities without Nitrogen fertilizer from Kellogg Biological Station, Michigan, USA - KB3-0-4 | ecosystem: Environmental > Terrestrial > Soil > Unclassified ... | reverse complement strand
ATGCTGATACCGATACTCGTCGTCACCACCCGCTCCTCCTCCCCCAGGCGAATCGGTTCGCGCATGGCGGCCAGTATCTTTTCGGCGACCAGATTGGCATCCGACTCCTCGGTGATCCCCGGCAACAACACCGTGAATTCGTCCCCCCCCATGCGGGCCACGGTATCTTCCGAGCGCACGCAACGTTTCAGACGATTGGCCACTTCCTTGAGCAAGTAATCCCCGATGTCATGGCCCAGCGTATCGTTGACCTGCTTGAACTTGTCCAGGTCCAGGAACATCACGGCCGGCGTCCGGACCTTGTAGCGCTTGGCCTGGGCCAGCGCCTGTTCCAGTCGATCCTTGAAGAGCAGGCGGTTGGGCAGGCCGGTCAGGGCGTCATGGAAGGCCTGGAAGGTAATCATTTCCTCCCGTTCCTTGCGTTCGGTGATGTCGGAGAAAATCGCCACATAGTGCTCGACTTCGCCACGCCGATTCAGCACCGCACTGACATTCAGCCATTCGGCATAGACCGAACCATTCTTGCGCTGATTCCAGATTTCCCCCCGCCACTCGCCATCGCGCTGCAAGGCTGTCCAGAATGTCGCGTAAAAATCCGCATCCTGCCGGCCCGACTTGAGGATGGCCGGGGTTTTACCGATCACTTCCTCGGCCGCATAACCCGTCGTATCGGAAAATGCCTTGTTGACCAACTGGATCCGCGATTGCGCATCGGTGACGGTAATCCCTTCCAGCGAATTCTCGAACACGATCCGCGACAGGCGCTGTTGCTGCAAGAGTTCGCCGGTTTTTTCCATGACTTGGTTGAAGGCCACCGTCGCCGCACCCACTTCATCGCGACGAAGTACCGGCAGCAGTTTGGCGTCCTCGATATCGCCATCGGCAATCCGGCTCAGGCCCGCGGTCATTTCCTTGAGCGGACGCGTCACCATGCGCGAGATGAAGAACCAGATGAACAGCGCCAGCGGAATACACAGCGCGAGGCCGGCAAAGATGGCGCGAATCCCGAAGCTGCGCGTCGTTTCGCCGGCCCGGACCAGGGAAACTTCCATGCTGACCGCCCCGAGCACGGTATTGGGCGGCACTTCGTGGCAGAACAGGCAGTTTTTCCCGAGATAATTTTCGGTCGCGCGCACCGGAATAATGGCCTTCAGGCGGTCCCTGCCATCCTGGCTGGTGACCACATCGAAATAGGACTCGCCGGTCACCAGCACCTTGGTTTCCAGTGCATCGGACGGGGTTTCGCCGTCGAAGCCCAGACCAAACTGATTGACCACCGCGTCGCTGCGAAAAACCTTGAGCGATTCGATATGGTTGGTTTCCTTGATCTGGTCGAGAAAAATGGTTCGCAGACCGATCGTTCCGGTGATCATCATTCCGGTGAGGCCGGCGAGCGTCATCTGATGGACGCTGATCGCAAAGTCCTTGGACTGTTCGATGGCAAGGTTCCTCTGTTCCAGCGTCGCCCAATGGATCAGGCCCGCGCCCGAGGCCATGACCGCCAGAAGGATGGAGATGACCAGCCGAACCCAAATCTTCGCGTTTTTCATATTTCTTAGTAGTTGTCCCGCCACCGTGCACAGCCGGCACCTGCATTGATGATGCATTGCGAAGCCATGAAATTGCAACCCGGAAGTGACATTGTAATCCTCACATGTAACTGGCCCATTGCTTGCTATTCTAAATTCGGTGCATGACCGGAAGCTGCTGTCGGGTCTGCGCATTCTGAAAACTGGGCCCCAACTGATCCGGGCCTGCTAATCGTTTCCCGTCCCGAACAAGGGGCCTAGCCAAGAGGAGTTAATTCACATGAACCTTTCCCGCCGGAAAATGCTGAAAATCGGTGGCCTGTCTCTAGCCATGATCCCGGTAGTCGCTATGGCCGCAAAAAATGACGGCATGCGCGCTTCCATGAAATACAAAGACAGCCCGGAAGGCGACAAGAGCTGCGAGAGCTGTGTGCAATTCGTTGCCCCCAACGCCTGCAAGATTTTCCCGGGAGATACCGAAATCTCTCCCAAGGGCTACTGCGTTGCTTACGCCAAAAAGGCCTGAGCATCACACAGTAAAAAACAAAGGCACTTCGGTGCCTTTTTTGTTGCCCGCGTGGCGGACCACAGTGTCAAACCCGCCCTGTCGTTTCGCAATCCAGAGAAACGACATAAGAAAATTCTCAGTAACGAGAGGAGTTTTCCCACTTCCTTGCCCCCACCCAAACGATTGCACCGGAATGTTTCACCGCCCCGATGACTTGCTGCTTGGCATTGTTAGTGCTTCTAAGCTCATATCGTTGGGTTTCAGATAGCGACAAGAAGCTTTCGAGAACTGCAATTTGAGGTATTCACCGTGAAAAGTGCACTTTTGTTTACGCGCGAGAGATCGCTCCAGCCCGAACCAACCGGTGCCATGGGTGCCGACGGCCCGGAAATTCACGCCCACGTCGACACGCCGTTGCCAGCTATCGATATCGACCTCGATCATCCCGAACATGCTCAGCGGAATCGGCGCCATGCGCGTCCGCCGGCCATCCTCTTCTCGATCGACGAGACGCTGGCCGCCATCGAATCGATGCCCCACCTGACGGGCCGTATCGTCAGCCTGTGGAAGACCCGGGACCTCAACACTTTCATTTTCGATCTCTTGCTGGATTCCCGCGACGGCAACCGGAAGGGCTTTCCGGCGGCGGTCGCCAAGGAATTGCTGTTCCTGGCCAAAATCAATCTCCTGTTGCGCGCCCAGGATGCCGCCCCGTTGCTCGGCGTCAGTGTCGAGGACGCCGCCGACCTGATCGCCAAGGGCGACCAGGTCGCACTGGGTCATGCCATGGCGACCCATGACGTATGGGGCGTCAACGTCAGCCCGGTCGACAAATTCGGCTCTCTTGAACGCAAGGCCGCCACCTCGAAAGGCCCCGAGGCCCACCTGAATCCGGTATCCGAAATACTGCGCAACCGGATGCGCCCGAAACCCGTCCCGGCGCATGGCGGGCTGGCCTTGCTGCTCAACGAAAACCCGCCGATCCCGCCTTCCATCCGCCTCGACCTGACCGCGCCGAAAGCGCTGCGCTGCTCGCGCGGGACGCATCACCAGGGCGGCGTCATGGACCAGGGATTCTTCCGCTGCATCGTCAAGGAACTCAGCGTATTGAAGATCGGCCAACTGGTTCTTTCCGACCTTGGCGATTCGGAGAAATGCGACTGGCTGCCCAGCGCCATCCGCTTCGCCAAAGTCAGCTGCAATTTCCGCCAGGTCGTCCTCCAGGTCGACCTGCTGACCGCCCCCGAGCAGCAACTGATCGACTGCATCAATTCCGGGCTCAATCACCTGGTCATCAACCTGAACCTGGCCAGCGGCAAGTGGCGAGCCAAGGCCGAGGCGGTCGCCGAATCCGATCCGAATTACTTCCGGCGGGAAATCCAGCGCCTGGTCAGGAACCGCGATGAACTCGCCGCGCGCACCGGGCATCACTGCGCGATCTCGATCATCCAACCGCATCGCAAGAGCAGCCACTACCTCAAGGAAGAATTCCGCAACCTGTCCACCGAACCGGGCCTCACCGAATTCCAGGAAGTCACGCCGCCCGACGCCATCGCGGAAAACCAGGCCGAATTTCATGGCGCCTGCCATTGCTGGGCACCCTTCATCGAGGCCCATATCCGGACCAATGGCCACATGGTGGCCTGCGCCCAGGACCACTCGGGATACTCGTTCACCGCCGACCTCAAGCACACGACGTTCTCGGAAGCCTGGCACAGCGAAGCCTTCCAGAAAACCCGGCAGCGCGTTCTGCACGGCGAAAAGCCGGGCCGACTGTGCGACGTCTGCCCGCACAAGGCGAACAAGAACTGAGCCTCTGCCTGCCCGGCTGAACGCCACCCGGGCCGCTGCCGCCCGACCGGGAAAGAAGTAGCCCATCCCGGTCGGGCGGCAGCGCCTCACCATGCGCCAGGCCAGGGAAACCATTTACCTCATTGACCACCAACAAGGCACCACCATGTTGCAAAACGACCTCCAAGCAGTTCACGCCGCGCCATCGGAAAGCGCGCTCCACCTCTCCACCAAGAAAACAGTGGAGCAGGCCATGGCCCTTTACGAAATGCCCTTCATGGACCTGCTTTGGAAAGCCCAACTGGTACACCGGATTCATTTCGACGCCAGCGAAATTCAGCGCTCGGCCCTGTTTTCGATCAAGACCGGCGGCTGTTCCGAGGATTGCAAATACTGCTCCCAGTCGGCACGCCATGACACGGCCGTCGAGCGCGAGCCCCTCAAGCCGCTAGCCGACGTCCTGGCGGCCGCCCGCCAGGCGAAAGCCCTTGGCGCCTCGCGCTTCTGCATGGGCGCCGCCTGGCGCAGCCCGAAAGACAAGGATCTCGACGCCGTCGCCACGATGGTTCGCGAAGTCAAGGCGCTGGGTCTGGAAACCTGCCTGACCCTTGGCATCCTCAAGGCCGGCCAAGCCGAACGGCTGAAGGAAGCCGGCCTCGACTTCTACAACCACAATCTCGACACCGATGCCGAGTTCTATCCGACGATCGTCAGCACCCATACCCACGACGACCGCCTGGCGACGCTCGACCAGGTCCGCGCCGCCGGCATCAAGATCTGTTCGGGCGGGATCGTCGGCATGGGCGAAACCCGGCGCCACCGGGCCGGCCTGCTCGTTCAGTTCGCCAATATGCCCAAGCCGCCGGAATCCGTCCCGATCAACCACCTGGTCGCCATCCCCGGCAGCCCGCTGGGCGAGCAAGCGGCTCTTGATCACTTCGAGTTCGTGCGCACCATCGCCGTCGCCCGCCTCCTGCTGCCGAGTTCCCATATTCGCCTTTCCGCCGGGCGTCAGAGCATGAGCGACGAGATGCAGACCCTCTGCTTCCTGGCCGGCGCGAACTCCGTGTTCTACGGGGACAATCTGCTGACCACCGACAACGCCAAGCCCGATCAGGACGACGGGCTGTTCCGGAAACTGGATTTGAAAGCGGTCTAAACCGCAGTCTGCACCTGGCGATCCTGATCCTGGACGGGGTCGCCAGCCACCCGCTGCACTGGCAGCCAGACCCGGAAAACGCTGCCCCGGGCCGGTTCGCTTTCCAGCTCGATCCGCCCGCCATGGCGCTTGACGATGCTGTAGGCCAGCGACAGTCCGAGCCCCGTACCTTGGCCCACCGGTTTGGTCGTAAAGAAGGGTTCGAAAACGCGGATCTGATGCTCGGGCGCGATCCCCTTGCCGCTATCTTCGATTTCGATGCGCACCCAGCCGTCTTCGTGGGCGGTTGCGACCCTTACCGTTCCCTCGCCCTCGATCGCCTGCACGGCATTCAGCAAAAGGTTGAGGAAAACCTGATTGATCTGCAGGGGCACGCACTCGACCCGGGGCAATTCGGCGTATTCCGTGATCAGCCGGATGCCCGGCTTGATCTCGTGGGCGACGACATGAAGCGTCGCCTCGATGCCCTGCTGGAGGTCGGCGAGTTGCCAATCCTCGCGATCGACCGCCGAGAAATCCTTCAAGTCCTGAACGATCCGCTTGACGCGCCCGACCCCGACCTGGGTGTCGCTGAGCAACGCGGGGAGTTCGCTGCGCATGAATTCCAGATCGAGTTTGTCCGCCAGCGCGGCAATGCTCGCCCTGGCCTCCGGTTGCAGTTCGAGCAGATGTCCGGTCGCTGCTTCGTAGGCTGCAATGATCTCGAGCAGCCCCTCGGCATACGTGCGCAGAATGCCCAGGTTGGAACTGATGAAACCGAGCGGATTGTTGATCTCGTGAGCCACCCCGGCGGCCAATTGACCGATCGAGGCCATCATCTCCGATTGCAACAGGTGATTCTGGGCCGCGGCGAGCTTGTCGATCAGGATCTTCTGTTGCTGATGCTCATCCTGCAATGCCGCGTTGGCCGTACTCAGCTGGGCCGTTCGCTCCTGAACCTTGGCCTCCAGCCGGCTTTCGCTGTCGCGCAGCGCCAGCTCGGTCTGCCAGTGCTCGACGATCTCGGCCTGGAGATTGGCGTTCGCCTCGGTCAGTTCCTGGGTCCGCTGCGCCACCTGCTGCTTGAGGATGTGGGGTTGGCGCAGCAGGTTAAAGGCCAAAAACGCCGCCATCAGACTGGTCAGTACGGCAGCGACCGCGGCCAGGCTGAGCAGCATGCGCGAGGAGTGCCAGCCCTTGATCCGGGAGACGCTCAAGGTCCATTCCCCGTTCGGAACCGCGATCCGGTAACTCAGGGGATCCTTCAGCGGCCGCGCCGAGGAGGACCAGAAAACCTCTTTTTCCCAGGTATCCGGATGAATGCGCGACAACTCGTAAGCATAGTCGGCCGAGAAATCGCCGCTCAGCTGGCTCGCCGCCAGTAGGTCGGGAATCCGGATCAGGGCCGTCGTGAAGCCCCAGAATTTGTCATTCCCCGATTCATCGGGAAGAAAAACGGGAAGACGGCCAACCACCGCGACGCCGCCCTGGCGCAAGGTAAAGGGGCCGGCCAAGGTCAGTTTCCTGGTCTGGACCGCGGCAAAGGCCTCCCGATTGCGCGTCTGGTCTTCCAGCAGGTTGTGGCCGAGCGCCGCCTCGTTGCCGGCGAGCGGAACGATTTGCGCGATGACGCCTTTGGGCGCCAGTTGCAGGGAACTGATCCCGCCGTAGAGGCGGAGCATTTCGGTCGCCATGGTGTCGAAATCGTCGATCTTGCCTCCACCCTGGCGCAACACGGCGGCCAGCGCATAGGTCGCCGACAGCGAACGGGCGGTCTGCTCCTGGAGCAGGTGGCCGTGGACGGCCGCGACCTCCAGGGCCGCGCTCTGATGCACCAGCACCTCGTTCTGCTCGACGAGGTGGATGACGACCCCACACAGCGTCAGGGTCGACACGAATACCAGAATCACCTTGAAATAGAGGTCTTTTGCGTTGAAGAGCATCGCTCCGAATCTTTCGCATTGCCGGGAAAAGCGGGCCATCGCTGCAGCCCTTGTCATGTTCAGCCACCCACGATGGGCAGTGTAACAAAAGCAAATCCTGCACCACGAATTCCGCTTATCCAGCCGGCCAAAATCGAGGTGTCACGTTGACTTGGCACACAAGCTGCTAAAGCAAGCGGTTGCATCTTCTTCAATCCGTCATTCCAACAAGAAAAGCCATCACCCGTGCCCCCTGCTTTTGAAAACAGCGAACGCCGCAAACGCCGCGATCCGGAAATTCGCGTCTGGGACCGTGTGGTCCGGGTCATGCACTGGACGCTCGCCGCGGCTTTCGCCACCCTCTATCTGGCACCGCGCGAATTCCCGCTCCATACCTACGCCGGATATCTCGTTCTGGTGGTATTGCTGATCCGCATCGTGTGGGGTTTCACGAGCCATGGCGCGGCACGCTTTTCGAGTTTCCGCTTCACGCCGCGACAAACCCTCGCCTACCTGAAAAACGCGCTCAAGGGACAGGCCGAGTACCACTTCAGCCACAACCCGATGAGCGCGCTCATCGTCCATGCGCTGCTCGCCACGCTGCTCGCCAATACCGTCCTCGGCATGCTCGCCGACGGCGTTGCCCCGCACTCCGGCATCGTCACGGCCCATGCCTGGCTCAGCCACTTGATCGCCGGGCTCGTCGCCCTCCACCTGTGCGGCGTGCTCTGGGCCTCCCGCCTGCATCGCGAAAACTATGTCCTGGCCATGCTCACCGGCATCCGCCGGATCCCCCGTGCCGTAGCAATTCCGCCCGGTGCGGTGCATCCCGAGCAGCGGCGAAAGACCGGCACCGCCGGCGAGCGGCTCATGAGCTGGCTGACCTATCGGCATCCATTCGTCGGATCCTTGGTGCTGATGACCCTGATCATCGCTCTCCTTGCCCTGCCCCTGATCGAAGCCCTGACCCGGCTTAACGGCACCCTTCTCGTTCACTAAACCAGGGCGCGGCGAGGGGCGAGCACAGCCCCACCCCGGGGTGGCAAGCTTGGAATACGTCTTGCTAAGACGGTAGTAACATTCACGAAAGCTCAGCCATGAAGTCAGCCAAAACCCCGGGCCCCGACGCACCTCACGATCCATTGATGCAGTACGCAACCGCGGTGCAAGGACTGCACACCAAGCTGCACCGCATCCGCACCAATCAACAGGACGTCGCCGCCAGCCTGGGACGCGCCGCCCAGGCCTTGCGCTCGATCGCACTAGCCCGCACGTCGACTCCTGCTTTCAAGAATGAATCTTCCAATTTACGAGAATCCGTTTCTCGTGCACCATCGTGCACGTGGGAAAAATTGCTGATTTGCCCTGAGGGATAACCCCGACCGATGCCCCAAATTTCCTGGAACACTTCCTTTAGCGTCGGAGTTGAAGAGCTCGATGAACATCACCAACATCTGGCTCATCTGATCAATCAACTCGCCGAGTGCTTCCCGGACGGGAAGCACTCCGAGAAGCTGGTCGATATCCTCACCGCGCTGGTCAGCTACGCGAAGTACCACTTCGACTATGAAGAACGCTTCATGGAAGAACACGACTACCCGCTGCTCGCCCCCCATCGCGCGGAACACGTCCAGTTTTGCGAAGTCATCGCCGAAACCTGCTATGGCGCCTCCCTCGGCGTCATCGGCGCGCAGGAGCTATACGACTATCTGGCGCGCTGGTGGAAGGACCACATCCTCCGCGAAGACATGAAGTACAAGCCCTTCTTCGCCTTCGGCGAAGTCGGTCAATGCGACTGATGGAAGCCGGCCGCTCCCGCCCCCGGTGAACGACCGACCACTTCCGCCGCCCGCCCCGAGCGCCGGCGCAATCGCTGAAATCATTACTTTGAAAATCCTCCGCTCATGAAGAAGCTCCTTTCACTGTGTCTACTGCTGGCGGTCGCCGGTGCCCAAGCCCAAACCATGGTTCCCAAACTGGATCAGGAAGGGCGGCGCGGCGACGTGGCACGCCAGGCCAAACAACGCGCCATGGAGAAATTCGACCAGGCCGACGAAGACAAGGATGGCAAGCTGTCGCGCCAGGAAGCGGAAAAAAGCCTCCCCTACCTGTTCGAGACCTTTGACCAGCATGACAAGGATCGCGATGGTTTTCTCAACTGGGAAGAATACGTCGGTCACAATCGCTGGCCCCGCTGAAGCGCCAACCGAGAAGCGACCGATTGCATAATTGTTCATATTAATTGGCCGATCCCGGCTAAAACCTAGGTAAGTCGCTCCTTCAGTACCCTTTCTGCCTATGGCAAGCCTGCCACATGCGCGATAATGGCGGAAAAATTTCCGGGACCGCGTCATGCCTGACACATTGAGACTGCTTGCAGCGCTCTTCAGCGCGCTGCTGATTGCCCCCCCGTTGCTCGCCGATCCCCTGCATATCTCGGTCAGCGTACCGGGCCCGGGAGCCGCCTCCTACCTGCCGGTCGAATTGATCTCGAAAATCGGCGCCGACCGGGCCGAAGGCGCCGAAGTAAGCGTCGTTTTCTCACCCGGCGGCGGCAACTCGATGAGCGAGCTGCTGACCAACAACGCCGACTTCGCCATCGTCGGCTTGCCGGCGGCAATGTCCGCCCGCCTCAAGGACCCGCGGGTGATTGCCCTGGCGGCAATCAATGACCTCCCCCTCTACGTGCTGCTGGTTCGCCAAGAGCTGAAGGGGCAAGTCAAAAAAATCTCCGACCTCAAGGGCAAGACGATTGGTCTTCATACCAACTCGACGACCAGCAAGACCACCTCGCAGCAGGTTCTCGAGCTGATTTTCCGCCGCGGAGGTGTCCCTCCGGGCAGCTATCGGGTGGTCACCGTGGGTCGGCGCTGGGATTCGGAAGCCCTGATGCTGCGCACCGGCGCCGCGGACGCCGTGATCGGCGACGAGCCCAATGCCACGCAGATGGTGGAGGACAAGGTTGCCTTCCAGTTGCTGCATCTCGGTGACCCGGAGACCATGCGCAACTACGCCGGAGCGGGTTTCCTGCGCGGCGCGCTGATTGGCCGCAAGGACAGGCTGGACAAGGATCCCGCCAAATCGGAAGTCATGGTCAGGATCGTCCAGCGCACCTTGCAATGGATGGCCAGCCATACGCCGGAAGAAATCGTCGGCAAACTCGAAACCCGCAGCCCCGAAGAGCGCGATCGGCTGATCGACCTGCTCAAGAAATATCCTCGCCAGTACAGCAAGGACGGCAAGTTCTCGGCACGCCAGCTCAGGGAAACCGAAATCTTCTTCATCGACTCGCAGGCCGGCAACCCGGCAGCAGAATCCTTCCGCATCGAATCGATGATCGTGGACCGCTGGGCCGGACGCAAGGACTGACAGCCCATGCCCGCACGCTCATCGCTGGTCGGTCAGGTCGCACTTCGGTTTCTGATCGCCTTCCTGCTCTCCGCTGCCCTGAGCACGCTGGTTGGCGCCTGGGTCTACTACGCCGCCAACCAGCAGGCCGCCGATGCCCAACAAACCAGCGCCCGCGATCACTACACCAACGTGATTGCCGACCTTGAGCGACGCTGGGGACGCGAATCCTTCAATATCAAGATTCGCATCGAGGCGCAGCGTTTTCTCGAAGACCCCAAACAGCGCAAGGAACAACTCCTCGCCTACCTGACCGCCCAGGGCGGCAGTATCGAATTTCCCTCGCTAAGCATCGAAGACCCCAAGGGCGAACTCATCGTCTCGTTCAAATACGCCGATGACCACATCCCCAAGGCCAAATTTCTGCCGGGCCAGGAATCGACCTGGGCCCTCGACCCGATCCATGGCCACCTCTTCCTGGTTTTCCGTCAGCTGATCTGGCTGGGCAATGAAAACGGCTATCTGCTGCTCTTCAAGCCTATGGATCACGCCTTGCTGACGCAGTACAGCTATCCGCACACCCGGCTCAGCCTGTGGTGGAAAGGCAAGCCGGTTGCCTCATCCGAGGGCGAAGAAGGACTGACCCTTGCCGCCCAGGCATTCGAGCAATCGGGCAAATCCTCGACATCTTCGCTATTGCCCTGGTTCGGGATCGATAACGACAATTCCCCGCAACTGCTGATCGAATCGACCGCCCCGCCGCTGCTCGGCATCGGCGAACTGGCCGGACCGCTGACGATCAGCCTGCTGACCTTCGCCGTTGCCGTGTGGTCGATACTCGGCGCCTGGGGGTTCCGTACGTTGCGCCGGGTGCTGGCGCTCGAACGGGCGCAGAACCGCTTCCGGACGATGGGCACGGTTGACGCGACGGTCGATCACGATCTGCGAACCGGCCACGGAATCGAAGACGATGAAATCACGGCGCTGGCCGTGGCGCTCGAAAACCAGATGCGAGAGTCGATCTCGGAAAGTCGCTGGCCGACCTCGGGGTACTAATAATCCGGCACAGCCAGTGCCAACCCGCTGCAATGCCAGGTGTCTAGCCGCATTCCACGGCAACCTACGTAGTTCCCGCAAATGTCCGCGGCATTCACGAATAAACAAAATCCGGCGCTTTTGAGACTATTGTTTCCCAAAGGAGCCCGACATTCAGGCAGCCATTCGTCAGGGGTTTCGGGCCTTTTCTGGAGAAGAAGGCGCTATGAAAACAATCATGCTGGTGGACGATTCGGCGACGATCCTGCTGTCCATCTCGAACATTCTCGCCAAGGCCGGCTACGCCACCGAGAAGGCCGCCCATGCCGAAGAGGCCCTCAAGAAACTGGGCACCGGCCT
>Ga0134124_10004157_pt1 | contig 11632 bp, 10 predicted proteins | sample KB304_FD_96880 | JGI IMG/M metagenome (GOLD analysis project Ga0134124, IMG submission 96880) | Terrestrial soil microbial communities without Nitrogen fertilizer from Kellogg Biological Station, Michigan, USA - KB3-0-4 | ecosystem: Environmental > Terrestrial > Soil > Unclassified ... | reverse complement strand
GAGTTCGTGCGTATCGCCGAATTTTTTGCCCTATTTACAGACACAGGCTCCATCCCCTCCGACCGCGCTGGCACAATGGCCTATGACGCCGGTACTCTTCCAACATGCGACGTGCCCTGCAACCTCTGTACCTGTCTTGAGAGGAAATGCGCTTGGAGCATAACCGCTGTCTGTGAGACTGCCATCCGCAGCAAACTTGGAAAAGTTCCCACTCGGTCCGGTGCCATCGCTCATTTGCACCTTTGCTCCCTGTGTCCCGTGATAGCCGTTCGCTGAGGCGGGTATCACCGTTTGGCCGTTCGCTTTGTACCCATTTTGTGCGTCGAACTGACCGTTGGACAAATTCATGATGATGGGAAAGGTACCTGGAGCGACAGAATACAGCTCGGAGGTCGTCCGCTCGTTATCAGGCGCAAATATCGAGAATCTGGGAGTGCCACCAGCGGCCACGTCCAGATAGACGAGGGGAAGCAGCATGGATGCGCGATCACTTAAACCGAAAATGTTCAGCGATCCGTAACGGTCCACCTCTAATAAACTCCTGCCGCTTATTATAGCGTTCGGCGGATTATCAAAGATCTGTGCGCCCACCATCGTTGTGCTGTGAGGCCCGGAGAACCCTAAATAGTTGTCATCAACTGTCAGTACGTACGGATTCGACTGATGGCTCACTAGTTCAAGGTGCCCCCCAATTAGCGTCACCATAGAATTCTTATTAACTAACTGGCAGTTATCGAAGGATGACGAAATAAAAGTGACTTGTGGTCCGTCGTACCCAAGGTCACCGACCTGGACGCAATTGGTGAACAAGCCTCCATTTGAAAACGTCACATGGTCGAAGACGACGTTTTCTCCAGAATTCAACGGCGTAGCCGCTCCAGGGAAATAAACGTTCTGATCATTATGCTGAATTAGTGAATGGCTGAATCGAGAAAGGTAGGCATTGGAACCAAACAGCATCCCGACGTGGAATCCAGCTTGCGCCCCATTTACTTTACCTCCAATCACAACGTTCTCAACGACCACTCCAGACCCGTTTAGCAAAATTCCCGTCGACGTTCCTCCGCCGGGTCCCGCAAGTTGAAGATCGTGTAATCCATAACCAGCGGCAACCCTATCGCCGGTGCTATAACTGACCGCTGTTCCGCTCTGACTGACGTATTGCAAGCACGTTGCATCCGGCCCCTGACCGCGGATATTGAACGGTCGCATGAGAACAATCGGCGTTGAGAATTGATAACACACGCTCGTTGGTTCGATGGATAGTTCTCCGCCGGAATAGCCAAGAGAAGTCAAATAGGATGCTGCGGAATTGGTCCAAGCACCGATGTCAGACCCTGCGCACCAACCAGGAGGGTTGTTAGAGCCACACGCGGTAACAATGAGCTTTCCGTCGGAATTACCTGCAGTCTGCGCACGCCCAATCACCGCCAAGACTAGCACAAATAGCACCAGCCTAATTATGCTGCAAGACCAAGACTCAAGAGGAACAGCTTCATTTTGAATCATAGGTTGACCCTACAAAGTTTTCGGTAAGAATACGAATGAATTCTTGTCTTCTGGTAACTCTGCGTTTGAAGCGATAAAAACTGCAGATACGCTTTGAGATAGCCTGATGATGTTGTGGATGCGCAGCAGTGCGGCGTTTGAGTTCATCCGGATTCGTTCGAATGAGGAGGACCGTGACGAGATTTTGTTTTAGACTGTCATAGATTGATCGGTCGATTTCTAGTTCCATTCTAACTACTTGTGATTAAAGAACTGGGAAAGCGCTTCTTCAGAGCTCTCGGACTTGAAGTTTCTCGTACCTCCCTAGAGAGGAACTTCACACGAAACATCGCATGGCATTGCCTGCATAAAAAAGTCGATCTCTGTCTTGATGTTGGCGCGAATACCGGTCAATTTGCAGCGGAGTTAAGAGCATCTGGATATTCAGGACAGATCCTGTCTTTTGAGCCGCTTCATACAGCTCATTGCGAGTTGTTAAAAAGGTCAGCTGCAGATTCTCGATGGGATGTAGCACCGCGAGTTGCAATCGGAGATCGAACGGGCGAAATCGTAATCAACGTTGCCAACAACTCAGCCAGTTCTTCCGTGCTGCCGATGCTGGCAAAGCATCTGGAAGCTGCTCCACATTCGAAATATGTAGATCAGGAGACTGTTCGAATCATCACCCTGGATGAATTTATTAGGGGCGGCGAATTCTCTGGGACTTTTGATAGCGCCTTACTGAAGATTGATACCCAAGGATATGAAGGAGCTGTACTTAGGGGCTCAACTGAGGTACTGAGTAGGGTTCGTCTTGTCGTACTTGAGATGTCTTTGGTACCACTTTACGAAGGTTCTCAGACCTTTATCGATCTGTATCAGACACTTTCAGATCACGGATTCCGTTGCGCAAACATCAATCCAATGTTCTATGACCGCCAGAAGCACGAGCTATTGCAGGTGGACGGGCTTTTCGCCCGATAGTGACATAGAAACAGAGGAATCATATGATGTTTCCCGACCTACTCAGAAGACCTTTATCCGACCAACGCAGACGGCAGGTTACTTGTCGTGCGTTGGTCGACTTCTAACTCCATTCGCGAGACTAGTCGCGGTAGCATTAATACGATTGGCAACCAGATAAAGAGAATGTAAGCGATATCAGTGCTCCACATAACCGCTGCAAGGCCGAAACGAGAAGTGAGAACGACTTTCAGCAGCAGAGACGACAGACACATACCTAACCCACTGAAAATTTGTACTCGCATCCTTTTGGCTCCGTTTAGAAACACAGAAATTGCGTTAGCCCCGGTGCTAAGACATGTCCACAATGCCATGCTGATCAAGAGATTTCTTGGAACGTCGAACGACTTATCGACCCAGATGTGCAAAATCCAAGGGCCAAACAGGACCAGAAACACACCGGAGAGAGAAGTCATGACAAGGATCAACTTCACCGAGCGTTCGAGCGCCCGTCTAGCCCATCCTATCTCGCCTCGAGCAATAGACTCGCCATAGGCTGGCCATAGCGGGAGTAATACCATGACTAGCAGACTTGGTATTACCGTGAACATCCTCATTGTGACCGCATAGGTGGTAACCGATGCCGCCCCAAGAATATGCGAGATTATCAAATTATCCGCAGCTGTCGCGACTACAACACAGGTTTGCAGGATGAAGAAGTAGAGTCCGTAGCGAAGCAACTGCTTCATAAACGTCCTGTTGGATTCGGACCAGCGAGGACGAAGCGAAGGACACTGCACAGAAAACAGGAACAGACCGTTCAAAACAGTCGCCACCAATGGTGCGCCCGCTATTGAGAGTACCAGCCATGGAAGCCCTGCCCGTAGGTGTACCGCGATCACAAGAGCCACCAACCCCAAAACACTACCAGCAGCAGACCAGACATCGTAGATGAATCCGTTCTGGTATCCAGACTCAATTCGTTGCACGATCCCAAGTGGTAGTCCGATCGCAAAGCAGGTAATGAATACGGCAGCTGCTGGGCCTGCTTCATTCATTGCGGCTGGCGAAGTGACGCCAAAAATGCGTGACCATGGCACAAAGTGATAGCCAGCAAATAAACCCACCAGAACAACTGTTGCGATACCCGACAGGATGAAGAATGCACTAGAAACATAATGATGGGCTGCTGCTTCATCGCCCTTCCCGTGGGACTCAGCGATGGCATTCAGAAGCCCGTTCCCGATGCCGAGGTCACTGAATGTTAGCATCGTCATGCTGGAACTAATCACCATCCAAAGCGCGTATCGCTCAGTCCCAAGATAGTGGATCGTTAAGGGTACTGAGATGATCATGGTCAACAGGAGAATCGCTTTGGCAGATCCTGAGGTGAAGGTCGTCAGTGCGATACGACGGTATCGTTCACGTGAACGCTCTTCTGCGCTCGATGCTTCCTCCCGCTCAAGTTTTGAAGTGGGTAAAACGGATCGGATTATTTTGAGAATACCAACTTGATCTGCCGGAGTAGGTTGTCCCGAAGTCGCTTTCTGGAGAGTCGAACTCATACTGGACCACCATTAGCAAGCTCAGCGGCTGGCCTCTCACAGAATTCGGTATACGCGATTCGAATGCCTTCTTCGATAGAGACTTTAGGCCGCCAGCCATGGCTGAACAATTTCGAGCTATCCAGCAGTTTCCTCGGAGTCCCGTCTGGCTTGCTTGAGTCGAAGTGTATTTCGCCGCTGAATTCGAGCACGGTGCAAACTTTCTGGGCAAGTTCGGCGATACTTAAGTCGTTACCGCTTCCAACATTGATGAGTGGTGCGACTTCGGAATTTGAGACCAGTGAACGAAATTCATCGTCTCGCAGATTCATCAGGAAAACTGCGGCATCTGCCATGTCGTCGCTGAAGAGGAACTCACGCAAAGGCTTGCCCGTCCCCCAAACCGTTATGCTCTTTTCGGCGCGCTGCTTTGCCTCATGCACTTTTCTAATTAGTGCAGGAAGCACGTGGGACGTCGCGAGATCATAATTGTCCCCCGGACCATAGAGATTAGTCGGCATCGCGGCCAGGTACTGAGTTCCGTACTGACGGTTGTAGGCCCAGCACATTTCAATTCCGGCTATCTTGGCTATGGCATAGGAACGATTGGTAAATTCAAGCGGGCCGGCGAGCAGTTGATCCTCCTTGATCGGCTGCGGCGCCATCTTAGGATAGATGCAGCTCGAACCCAGGAACAGTAACCTGCGAACCTTGGACTGATGCGAGCTTTCGATCACATTCTCCTGAATGCGGAGATTGTGGGCGATGAAGTCAGCGGGGAGATCACGATTCGCGAGAATACCGCCGACCTTAGCCGCAGCCAAGAAAACGAAATCCGGACGTTCGCTCCGGAAGAAGCCGGCAACTGCCGTGGTGTCTTCTAGGTCTAGCTCTTTTCGCGTACGCAACACGAGGTTGTCATAACCGAGTGAACGGAGCTTTCGTTCGATCGCGGAGCCTACGAGACCGCAATGGCCTGCAACGAAGATCTTCGCTCCTCTCGGAATGTAATTACTCATGATGGTCAAGAATCTTATAGCCCTTGGCGTGCACCAATGCGTCTCGCTTGGCGAGTTCGTAATCTGAGTTAACCATCTCCGTCACAAGTTGGCTGAAGCTGGTTTTGGGCATCCATCCGAGTTTTGCATGGGCCTTTTTGGCATCTCCTAACAATGAGTCAACTTCTGCCGGACGAAAATAGCGCGGATCGATAGCCACCAAACAGCGGCCAGTATCGTCGTAGCCCTTCTCATCAACACCCTGGCCGCTCCACCTGATCTTCATGTCCAACTGCGCACAGGCTCTCTCGATAAATTCGCGCACGCTGTGTTGCTCGCCGGTGGCAATTACGAAATCTTCTGGTTCTTCCTGCTGCAACATCAACCACTGCATTTCTGCATAGTCGCGAGCATGGCCCCAGTCGCGGAGTGAATTCAAATTACCCATGAAGAGTGACTGCTGCAACCCCACCTTAATTCGAGCAAGACCACGTGTGATTTTTCGCGTAACGAACGTCTCTCCTCGAACTGGAGATTCGTGATTGAAGAGTATGCCGTTGCAAGCGTAGATCCCGTAGGCTTCGCGATAGTTGACGGTGATCCAATAAGCGTAAAGCTTCGCAACACCATAGGGAGACCGAGGATAAAACGGAGTGCTTTCCGATTGCGGAGTTTCTTGGACCTTACCATAGAGCTCTGAGGTTGACGCCTGGTAGAACCGTGTCGCTCGCTCCAAGCCGAGGATACGAATCGCTTCCAATACTCGAAGAGTGCCAAGGGCGTCGGCATTCGCAGTGTACTCGGGTTGTTCAAACGAGACAGCGACATGACTCTGCGCAGCCAAGTTATATATTTCGTCCGGCTGGACATCCTGCACGATTCGCACCAAGCTGGTGGAGTCGGTCATGTCCCCGTAATGCAAGAAGAAATGACGATCGCGATCGTGTGGATCTTGATAAAGGTGGTCTATGCGATCGGTGTTGAACAGCGAGGTGCGACGCTTCACTCCATGTACTTCATAGCCCTTGGAGAGAAGAAATTCGGCAAGATACGAGCCGTCCTGACCGGTAATCCCCGTAATTAACGCTTTCTTCACTGTACCCTATCCTTGCCATATTCGGGCGGAATGCCCCGCCGTTACCTTGAATAATACGCAGAGATAATTCCCTTGCCATGTGCCCAAAGTTGCGACGATCTTGCCCGGTTTCCAACGAGTCTATGGACGGCGGCTCTCGCAAAGTCGTAGGCGACAAACCCGAGGAAGAGTATTCGATATGAGTGCTTTGCAAGCACTCGGCCGAAACCGCCCCCATATCGCCTCGCTCTGACTGCATCCACAAATCCATCTCGCCGAGGGTGTCCCACGTATATATGAGAACAAAACCGTCCGCGAATCCCCTGCTTCATCAAAGTGATTATAAAATCCGTATCCTCACCGCAACCGTAGATTGTGCCAGCTCCGGGCCCTAAAGTTTCGTCGAATCGTGCAGTAGCCAGCTCGGCTCGGCGTCGAATGAAATAACAACAGGTTGCAGTGGTACGAAACATATTGATCCAGTTGATATCACACTCGGTTTGCCACCAGCTATTTGTGCTTACTCTTCCTCGCTCATCCCGGCATCCTACGCTGAGAATCCCATACTCGTCATGGCTCTTGAACCAGGCATCCACTGTTTCTAGTGTGTCAGCCTGATACCAGGAATCATCATCTGGAAAGGCAAGAATCTCCCCCCGGCTGTAAAGTATCCCTAGGTTTCGTGCTTGTGAAACACCCGGAGAACAACGCAGGTGCTTCACCGAAACTTTCATCTCTCTTTGTTTATCGTTTGTCTGCGACGCCCACTCATCGAGTACCTGTGCCAACTGATCGTCAGCATTCTGATCGACCACGATCAATTCGAAGTCACGCATCACCTGATTTGCGAGGCTGCTCAGGAGTATGAGGAGTTCGTCGGAGCGATTGAGAGTTGCAACAATAAGGCTAAATCGAGGCCCGTCACTTGATACCGTCAAGCTTTCCGTTTCAGTCGACATTCTATTCAGTATCACTCTGAAGATTATCCCAATTGTCCTCGGGAAGAGAACCCTCTGCTGGCTTCCAAGCGGTCGATATCGCCATTCCCAGTAAGAGCCAAAAGTTTCCTAGCGACAACGGGAACCCTATTGCCACACTCGCCAATAAGAAAACACAAAAACATAAGAACCAGGTGACCCGAGAAAGGCTCATCGGCCCCCCCATAGGTTCCAATGACTTCCAGTTGTTCCATATCACGCTAGACATAGCAGCGATGAATACTACTGTCCCTATGATACCCACGTTCGACAGAAGCTTAACTATTAGGTCGTGCGATGTGGCGCTTCCCCACCCGATTCCAAGCCATGGAAACTTTTGAAAATAGCCAAAGGCCAAGCCAATTGTCATCAAGCGCTCCATTCCGGAGCCAGAGACGGCTTTCTCCAAGAGAGCGGAAGAGATGACATCCTTGAAATAGGGGATAGAGACAACAAGAATACCTATGACCGCGGTACCCGCGGTACCCGTCAGGATTGAGAGTTTTATTGCTTTCCTCAGAGACATGGAGCGGGTACGAACGAAGACCGGTATGAGCAGCACGCCAAGGATCAAGAAACCTAGATATGCGGTCGAGGAAGTGCTGAGAATTAACAAAACTGTGAATAACACGGCGCAGAAGCGATCCAATGGAACCGAGAAGACGGAACCCCGTTTCAGCCAAGCAGGCACAGTAAGAGGAAGCAGACTGATCAGGCTCAGAGCAAATATTGAAGGCTCAACCGCGGCAGAACTGAGTCTGCCAACTCCGTTGAGATTTTCCAAATAACCCCGCGCGGAGATGGAGCCCGAGTTGTTAAGGATGGAGGCCGGATAAGAAATTCCAGTTACATTGCAAACGAATTGTAGAAGACCCCAAGTTGAAAGACATCCGGCCGAGAATAATATCACTCGTTCGGTTTCGTGCCGCTCTTCATCCTTTAGGTTGGAATGAGCGACACATATTGAGATTCCACAACCAAATATCAGGTAGAGCAGTTGGGTGAGATTGCGCGAAGTCAGGAACAGTGGTGTTTCTGAGCCATCAAAAAGCACTGGAGAAGTGATCAGTAGAGTGCCATTGATATACAAAGGCATTATCAGCGAGAAGGAGGCCGCGATCACAAATGCTACTAGCCACAGACAGGGACGAAGTATTCGCCGGTCTGCTGACGAATGCAACATTATCTGGTGCTCGAGAATGAGTCGGATGAGCCATATCAAGCCAAACAGCATCCAGAGTTGGAGAGCAGAGCCATTCTCTTTTTCACCGAAATTTGCCGCCGATGTTGCCGAAAACAAAGTCCAGAAGACAAACATACGATAAAGCCAACGCTTGGACAGGAGCAGCCCACCTAATCCGATTGGCAGCATTAGGTATCCAAGGAGAGTCATATGTCTTTGTCTTAAGAAAAGGTAGGTACTAGCTGGGTGTCTTCAGTCTTCGCAGCAACAATCGCACGGGGGGGCGAATCGGATATAGCGCTTTTTCAATAAACAACTCAAGCACGGTGCGAACCTTGCTCCGTTTTCCGGTCACTACTTTTGCACGAGCAGCTTCTTCGAGCGCTCTACTGGTAGTACTTATTCCGCCCGCTCTCATCCTTACTGTAATGTCAGGCATATAAGCAGCATGAAGGTTGTCCCCAGCCCTCAAGAGAAATTCGTAATCTGCAACGATACGATACGACGTATCGTATGTCCCCAGTCTATTAAACAAACTACGGTGATGCATGCTTCCGACATGCGGGGTACACATCATTCTTGAGAACTTCTTCCAAGCCCAAGGCGATCCTAAAATCTTCACATATCCCGAGGGATGTTCCACCCTCACTCTTGAGCTTAGAAATTCGGCTTCGGGTTCCTTGGCCGCAAGTGCCATGTATTCTGCTATCGCGTTCGGCATGAACTCGTCGTCGGCTCCAAGGAAGCAGACCCATTCACCACTCGCTTCGACTAGTCCCTTGTTCCAGGCGTCGTATATTCCTGAATCCGGCTCGCTTCTCCACAGTGCAACATCATCATCGTATCGACCCAGTGACTCTACCGTACCATCCGTCGATCCCCCGTCCATGATGATATGTTCAATATTAGGGTAATCCTGATGTAGGACGCTTTGGATGCAACCATCGATGCACCGGCGCCCATTAAAAACAGCGGTGATCACAGTGACTAGCGGTTGAGTCGAATCAACCCGGGCGTCGATACCTTTCAGCTTTCTTCCTCCGGCGAGGCGCATCGCTCCTACTCGCACAGACTGTAATTCCGAATTCGGCCTAGATACGACCACAAGCAAGTCCTCTCGTGAAGGAGTAGTGTTTAGTGAATGTCGCTTGAGCTCCGGACGAGTCCGCGCAGCGTCTGAATCTTGTTGTATTGATCAGGGTTGTGCCTTGCGTTGGCCATGCCTGCCGAGGTGACAGCCCAAAATATGCTGAGCGCGAATCCAACTAATAGTGCCAACAAGGTGATAAGGCCGCGTTTAGGCGAACTCTTCCTATCTGGGGGCAGGGCGACATCTGCAACTTGAATGACCGCGCCTTGACGCGCCTCGTCGAGTTTCGCCAATTCAAATTGTTTAGCAATCAGTTCGTAGATTGTCTCGTAGTACTTTACTTCGCGATACTTCCGAATGTACTCCATACCTGCCTGGGGAATTTTGCCTTTAGGGACCATGAGATCTGAGCCAGAGTTTTCATCTCCGCCACCGAGTTTCGCGAGCTGCGCTTGCAGTGCTGACAGTTGTTGCTTCACAGTTGTCAGTTCTGGGTTCTCCTCGGTGGCAAAAGAGCGCATCGCCTGTAATTGAACCTGCTTAGCGACAATCTGCGCCCGCAAAGTGGCCGCGGATTCAATCAGGGCTCGTGCCTGACTGTCAATTTGCAGAACGCCGGTAGACTGCTGCGTATTCTTCATTTCCACTTCGGCCAATGCTAGATTGTTCTTCGCTTCCTGCAATTGCTGTTGGAAGAAGAGGCGGCGTTGCGACGCCTCTGATACGGCGATTGTCGCGCACAGTTTACGTAGCTCCTCGACGTATCCATTCGCGATATCGGATGCAAGTTTTGGATCTCGATCTCTTACCGCGATACGAATCAGACCGTCTTTTGCTCCTAGAACAACAGATGCACGCTCCTCGAAATCTTTGCGCGCATCACTCATCCGCTTATCGCGGTACCTGGACATCAGACCGAAACGACTGATTACCGCGTCCTCAACCGTACGGCTTCGAAGCAGCGACACATACAGATCCCCTGGGTTCTTGATACCAAGATTCGCGCCCGCGATGGAAGCCAGAGCCCCACCGCCAATCTGGTTCAATAGTGCTGTCGTCGCTGAGGGAGTCTGCGAAGGCGGAAGGACAACAGTTTCAGCAGTGTATTGATTTGGCAAAATGAAAGCCACAAGCGCTGCGAGAGCGGCGGTGAAGAACGCGCACTTAAGGATAAAGAACTTACGACGTGCGAGAACTATTAGTAAATCGATCGCCGAGTAACCGGCGTCAGGAGCCTTCGCCGCAGTCTCCGGATTTCTTTCGATCGAGGGCGCTTGGATCACACTCACACTCCTAGTGAATGACTGCTAACGCGGCACCTGTCAGCGCTAGCTGTGACGCGATCTGCGTCCAGTCTCTTAGGCCGCGCACCCAAGCGCCGGTCTCGAGTTTGTTGGGGACAACGACTTGATCACCCGGGTGCAGGCGAAGTGATGAAAATTGGTCGCCAGAGAATAGCCCATTGACACTGGTACGGGCGACGACGGTTCCGTTCGCTCGGAGTACAAAAGCATGTTTCATGTCAGCCTGCGGCCGCGTGTTTCCGGCCAGTTTCAAATACCGACCGGCTGTGCCTCGAGAATCAAACAGGAATGAGCCTGGATTATAGACAAATCCTACAACAGCAACGGTCGAAGGAACGTGAGGAATATTTACTTTATCGTCGTCTTCCATTTGAACATCTGGCAACTCATCGATCGACTTCACGCCGGGCTCTACATTGAGCACGACTCTGCCCGTCGCCTGGAGCCTTCTGGTCTGTGCAACCAGCGACTGTTGGAATGCCTGACGTGCGGCTAACATTTGGCTATCTGTTGAACCCGATGCGCTCTGTGGCTGGGCTGCCTGCAATTCCAAGGTGCGGACAAGTTCGTCGAGGCTCTTCTGTTGCTCGATTCGAGCCGATTCGCGCGTGAGTTCAATCCCGTAAATATAAGCATTTGGCGATACGCCGCCTGCTCTATTCAACAGCGTGGGCAACGTTTCACCCGGCTCGACCTTGTAGACGCCGGGCCGCATCACCTCTCCCTCAAGGATCACGTAACGAGAGCGCTGGTCTTGCGGAATTCCAATGTCGGTCTGGGAAAAAACTGTGACAATATCGCCGGCCTGAAGTTCCAGATTATCCTGTTCTCCCCCTTGAAGTACCGCCTTCTCGAGGTCGAAGGAAAGCAGTTTCGTCGACAGATCCGTCGGATTGACTCTCTGAACAGTTGCGTAGTGCCAATTAATCTCGGGTGCGTACTTCCTCAGATCTGTTGCGAGGGTTTGTCCTGTGATTTGCTTCCGTGTGTATACAGGATTGTCCTGATTT
>Ga0134124_10004155_pt1 | contig 11633 bp, 9 predicted proteins | sample KB304_FD_96880 | JGI IMG/M metagenome (GOLD analysis project Ga0134124, IMG submission 96880) | Terrestrial soil microbial communities without Nitrogen fertilizer from Kellogg Biological Station, Michigan, USA - KB3-0-4 | ecosystem: Environmental > Terrestrial > Soil > Unclassified ... | reverse complement strand
TGGTCCACGCGGGGCTCAGCGCCCTCCTGGCCGCGCTCGCTGGCCTGCTCGTCTTTGCGCTCTGGTACCCCACGCCGTTTCGCGACATCGCGGGTGGGCGCGAACTGTTCTTCCTCGTGATTGGCATCGACGTGATCGTTGGGCCGCTGCTCACCTTCTGCATCTTCAACCGCCGCAAGCCGCGGGCCGAGCTCATTCGTGATCTTGGCGTCGTTGCCCTTCTTCAGCTGGGCGCCCTGGGCTACGGCATGCACACGGTCTATCAGGCCCGGCCGGTGGTGCTGGCATTGGAGGGATCGAGACTGAAGGTGGTGCGGGCCATCGACGTCGCCGACACCGTGTCCAGGGCGCCCGAGCCGCTGCGCACGCTGCCGCTTTGGCGTTATCAGCTCGTGGGCACGCGGGCGCCGGCCGGCGAGGACACAGTCAAATCCGTGGAGCTCGCCTTTGCTGGACTGGACTTCGGCGTCCGCCCCGAAACCTGGGTCCCCTGGAAGGACATGCGTGACGAGGTGCTGACGAACGCGAAGCCTTTGTCCAAACTGCTCGAGCGCTACCCGGCCCGCGCAGAGGAGATCAAGGCGCAGGCCGCACGCACCGGCCGACCGATGGAAGCGATCAAGTTCCTTCCGATCCTCGGGCGCGAATCGACATGGAGCGCCTTGATCGATGCATCCACCGCCGAACTCATCGGCTTCGTTCCCGTCGACGGCTTCTGAGTCCGCGGACCCGACCGAGCTCTCCCCACCGTCGTCCGAAGGCCCCAGGCCATGCGCGCGCACAGATCCCTCCGCCTCCGCACCCGCTGGGTGAGCACCGCGCTCGCCGCGGCGATCCTCGCCACCGGCTTCTCGACGCCCGCCTTCGCTCCGGTGGCGGCCGCACAGGTCGTGCTTCCCTCGCTCGGCGACAGCGCGTCGGAGGAGATTCCGGTCGGCTACGAGCGGCGCATCGGCGACCGCATCATGCGCAGCATCTGGCGCGACCCTGACTATCTCGACGACCCCATCCTGCAGGATGCGCTGCAGGGAATGTTCCACCGGCTCGTCGAAGCCTCCAGGCACCGGGGCAACATTCCATCGGAGCTCGATGAGCGCTTCGCCTGGCAAGTCTTCCTCGTGCGGGACCGGACGGTGAACGCCTTCGCGCTGCCGGGCGGGTATATCGGCGTGCACCTCGGGCTCATCGCCATGACCACGTCGCCGGACGAGCTCGCCTCCGTGCTGGCGCACGAGCTTTCGCACGTCACGCAACGCCACATCGCCCGCAGCGTGGGCGCCAGCAAGACGAGTTCGATGATCGGCCTTGCCACCGCCATCCTCGGCATCCTGGCCGCCAGCCGCAGTCCCGAAGCCGCGAACGCCCTCATCGCCGGCGGCCAGGCGGTCTCGATCCAGGGCCAGCTCAATTTCTCGCGCGACATGGAGCGCGAGGCCGACCGGGTCGGCTTCGGCGTGCTGACCGAGGCCGGCTATGCGCCCGCCGGGATGGCCGCGATGTTCGAGAAGCTGGCGCAGGCCTCGCGGCTCAACGACAACAACAGCTTCCCCTACCTGCGCACTCACCCGCTCACCACCGAGCGCATCGGGGAGGCCCGCCAGCGCCTGGGCCCGGGCGTGGCGAAAGAGCCGCCCCACCCACTCGTCTACGCCACGCTGCAAGCGCGCGCGCGGGTGCTGATGGATCCGCGCGTCGACGCGTTGCGGCGCCAGCAGGATCTCGGCAGCGATCGTGCCCAGACCCTCGCCGTGACACCGCTCGAGAAGCTTGCCGGCGCCTACTCCAGCGTGCTTGCATCGACGTTGCTGCGCGAATGGGCGCGGGCCGACGCGGTGCTTCCCATGGCCTACGCGGAGGCCGACGGCAATGCGCAAGCCAAGCGCGAGGTCGACTTGCTGGCCGCCCAGTCCTATATCGCGCGCGGCGACGGCGCGCGTGCGGGTGCCCTGCTCGAGCCGCTGCTGGCAAGCGACGAGGGGCAGGATTCACGCGCGGTCAAGCTGATGCTGGCCCAGCGCGCGCTCGTGCCCGGGCCTGCGAACGCCGCGCAGCTGAAGGTGGAGGCGGATCGCCTGCAGACCTGGGTCGCGGTGCATCAGGAGGACGCGCTGGCCTGGCAGACGCTCTCGCAGCTTTGGGGGCGGCTGGATCAGCGCCTGCGTGCGATGCGTGCGGACGCGGAATCGCGCGCGGCCGAGGGCGATCTGCAGGGGGCGGTGGACCGGCTGCGCAATGCGCAGAAGCTCGCGCGCGCGGGCAACACCGATTTCATCGAGGCCTCGGTGGTCGAGGCGCGGCTGCGTGAGCTGGAAACCCAGCGCCGACGCCAGGCCGAGGAAGACCGGCGCGAAGGTTGAGCCTTGCGGGAAGGCGCGCTGCGCGTGCGCGCCGCAACGGCCTTTAGGCGGCTCGGTCGAAGACGCGCTCGAGCGCCGCGTCGATCACCAGCCCGAACAGGCTGTAGATGAGCGAGCCGATGAGCGCTGCACCGAAGCTGCGCACGCCGAATCCCTCGAGCAGGTGCGCCGCGGCGTAGAACAGCACTGCGTTGATCACGAACAGGAAAAGCCCGAGCGTGAGGAGTGTCACCGGCAGCGTGAGCACCACCAGCACCGGCCGCAGCACGGCGTTGAACAGGCCCAGCACCAGCGCCGCGATCATTGCGGCCCCGAAACCCTGAACGGCCACGCCGGGGTAGATCTGCGCCACCAGCAGCAAGGCGGCAGCGAGGAGAAGCCAGCGCACGAGGGTTTTCATGGCGCGCAAGGATACACGCGGGTCCGCCGCGGCCGGCGGACCCGCACGGGCCATCAGACGACCGTTCGGCGCACTTCGATGTTCCCGCGCGTCGCATTCGAGTACGGGCACACCTGGTGCGCAGCCTCGACCAGCGCCTCGGCCTTGTCGCGCGGCATTCCGGGGATGCTGATCGCCATGTCGACCTCGATGCCGAAGCCTTGCGGGATCAGGCCGATGCCGACCTTGCTGGTGATCGAGGTGTCGGCGGGAAGAGCGATCTTCTGCTGGCCGGCGACGAACTTCAACGCGCCGATGAAGCAGGCCGAGTAACCGATGGCGAAGAGCTGCTCCGGGTTCGTGCCCGGGCCGCCGGCGCCGCCGAGCTCCTTGGGCGTGCTCAGCCTCACATCGACCACCCCGTCGGAGGTGCGGCCGGTGCCTTCGCGGCCGCCGACGGCCGTGGCTTCGGCGCGGTACAGAACCTTGTCGATCTTGTTCATGGGAGAGCTCCTTCAGGGGTTGTGGGGGGAGGAAACGGCACGCGCGGCGTTTGCTCGCGTGTCAGACATCCGCACGCAAGGTCGCGTCGCCGATGACGGCGCGAAGTCGGTGCAGCGTGTTGGTGAGCGTGACGAGCTCGTCGACCGAGACGCCCGTGGCATTGGCCACAGCCGCCGGCACCGATTGCGCGCGCCGGCGAAGCTGGCGCCCTGCCGGCGTGAGGCTCACGATCACGCGTCGCTCGTCGTTGGGGTCGCGGCGTCGGTCCACCAGCGCCTGCGTCTCCAGGCGCTTCACGAGCGGCGTCAGCGTTCCGGAGTCGAGAAAGAGCAGCAGCCCCAGCTCGGTGAGGCTGAGCTCGTCGTGCTCCCACAGCGCCAGCATCACGAGGTACTGCGGATAGGTGAGCTCGAGCTCACCGAGCACCGGCTTGTAGAGCTTGGTCATTGCCAGCGACGTGGAATACAGCGCAAAGCACACCTGTCGGTCGAGCGACAGCGGCCCCGGCTGAGGCGGCACTTCCGGCTCTGCGCGGCGGCGTGATGGACTGGATCGGGTGACGTTCGTCATGGGTTGCACTCTATCTGATCGTAGGCAATTGAATTGTGTGCAAGCAAATCTCCGCATGCAAAGAAGGCTCTTTCCGCGCCTCAGTCGCTGCGAGAGTGATGTAGCGCTACGACAAATGCGGCGCAAAGCCGCATGAACGCGTGTTCTCCCTAGGAAAACTGCTTCTCAGTGCAGCACCCGCGCAGTACCATTCGCCGCGCAGGGTCGCTGTGAGAATGAGAGCTCATGCGGTTTTCGCCCGGGGCCCAGCACATCAATAACCCCTTGATGGAGAAATTCAACATGGCAACTGCGAAGAAGGCTCCGGCCAAGAAGGCCGCTGCGAAGAAAGCCCCGGCCAAGAAGGCCGCTCCGGCAAAGAAGGTCGCCGCGAAGAAGGTCGTCGCCAAGAAGGCGGCCCCGGCGAAGAAGGCTGCGGTCAAGAAGGCCCCGGCGAAGAAGGCGGCTCCCGCCAAGAAGCGCACGCCCAATGCGGCGTTCATGAAGGCCATGACCCCGAGCTCGGCGCTGGCCGCGGTGGTGGGCAACAAGCCGATGCCGCGCACGGAAGTGACGAAGAAGCTGTGGGACTACATCAAGTCCAACAAGCTTCAGGACAGCGTCAACAAGCGCATGGTGAACGCCGACGCCAAGCTGAAGGAAGTCTTCGGCAAGGCGAAGGTCTCGATGTTCGAGATGTCCGGCCTCATCGGCAAGCACCTCTCGTAATCGACCCCTGCCGGGCGCGGCGCTCGAGCGCCGCAGCCCCGACACAAAGCCCGATGGGATCCCCCACCGGGCTTTTTTTTCGTCCGCGTTCATCGCATCGCGAGCAAGCGGCGCTCGAGGAAATCGAGCCGGTCCTGGCCCCAGAAGATCTCGCCCTCCACCACGTAGCTCGGCGCTCCGAACACGCCGGCCTCGACGGCGGCCTGCGAATCGGCCTCGTAGCGCTCGTGAACCGCCTGGCTCTGCGCGTCTTCCAGGCGCCTCGCATGCAGCCCCTGCTCTTCGAGGATTGCGGCGAGCGTCGCCTCGTCGGCGATGTTGCGTTGCTGGACCCACACCGCCTGGAGCACGGCGCCGCCCAGGCGCATCGCGGCATCGGAGCCGTCCTTCATGTCGGTGGCGATGATGAGCTTGGAGGCGTCGTCGCCCGACACGGGGAAGTACCGCGGCTCCAGGTTCAGCGGCAGATCGAGCCACTGGGCGAAGCGCTTCATCTCGAGCAGGCGATAGGCCTGGCGCTGCGGCGCCCGCTTGGCCAGCGGCAGGCCGCCGGACACCGGGAAGACCTTGCCGCCGAGGTCGACGGGCAGCAATCGCACCTTCGCCTCCAATCGCCGCGCCAGGGCCGCGAACCGCGCGTGGCCGAGATAGGTCCAGGGCGACTGCGGCGCGTAGTAGTAGTCGATCGTGGGGCTCATCGGGTCTCCCGTCGAACAAGCGCGCGGCGCGAACGGCACCGCGTCTGCGCGCGGCAGTCTATTGAGATTCCCTCGCGGCCGCTGGCGCGGCCGGCCACGCTCAAGGCACCGTCGGGGTCTCTTCCAGCAGCGGGCGCAGATAGCGTCCGGTGTGACTCGCCGGGTTGGCCGCCACGTCCTCGGGCGTGCCGGTGGCCACCACCGTGCCGCCGCCCGCGCCGCCCTCGGGCCCGATGTCGATGAGCCAGTCCGCGGTCTTGATGACGTCCAGGTTGTGCTCGATCACGACGATGGTGTTGCCGTGGTCGCGCAGCTGGTGAAGCACGCGCAGCAGCAGCTCGATGTCGTGGAAGTGCAGCCCGGTCGTGGGCTCGTCCAGGATGTAGAGCGTGCGGCCGGTGTCGCGCTTGCTGAGCTCCAGCGCGAGCTTCACTCGCTGCGCCTCGCCGCCGGACAGCGTCGTGGCGCTCTGCCCGAGCCGGATGTAGCCCAGGCCCACGTCCAGCAGCGTCTGCAGCTTGCGCGCGATCGAGGGCACGGCGCTGAAGAACTCGTGCGCGTCTTCCACGGTGAGGTCGAGCACCTCGCTGATGTTGCGACCCTTGTAGAGCACCTCCAGCGTCTCGCGGTTGTAGCGCTTGCCGTGGCAGACGTCGCAGGGCACGTACACGTCCGGAAGGAAGTGCATCTCCACCTTGATGACGCCGTCCCCCTGGCAGGCTTCGCAGCGTCCGCCCGCGACGTTGAAGCTGAAGCGCCCGGCGCCGTAGCCGCGCTCGCGCGCCGCCGGCACCTCGGCAAACAGCTCGCGAATCGGCGTGAAGAGCCCGGTGTAGGTGGCCGGGTTGCTGCGCGGCGTGCGGCCGATCGGGCTCTGGTCGACGTTGATGACCTTGTCGAACGCGTCCAGGCCCTCGATGTCGTCGTGCGCCGCCGGATCGAGATGGCTCTGATAGAGCCGCCGCGCCACCGCCGCATAGAGCGTGTCGTTCACGAGCGTGCTCTTGCCCGAGCCGGAGACGCCCGTCACGCAGGTGAGCAGGCCCACCGGGATCTCGGCCGTCACGCCCTTGAGGTTGTTGCCGCGCGCATTCACGATGCGAAGCACGCGCGCGCCGTCGGCCGCAGATTCACCGACCGCGTGGCGGCGCGCAGGCACCGGGATGCGCAGCCGCCGGCCGAGGTACTGCCCGGTGAGCGAGTCGTCGCTGGCCGCCACATCCTCGGGCGTGCCCTGCACCAGCACCCGCCCGCCGTGCACGCCCGCGCCCGGCCCCATGTCGACCACGTGGTCGGCGGCGCGGATCATGTCCTCGTCGTGCTCGACCACGAGCACGCTGTTGCCCAGGTCGCGCAGGTGCTTGAGCGTGCCGATGAGGCGGTCGTTGTCGCGCTGGTGCAGCCCGATGCTGGGCTCGTCGAGCACGTACATCACGCCGGTCAGGCCCGAGCCGATCTGGCTGGCCAGGCGGATGCGCTGGGCCTCGCCGCCGGAGAGCGTGTCGGCGCTGCGGTCCAGGCTCAGGTAGTTCAGCCCGACGTCGTTGAGAAAGCGCAGGCGCGAAGCGATCTCGCGCACCACCTTCTCCGCGATCTCGGCCTTCGCGCCCTGCAGCTGCAGCACGTCGAAGATCTCGCGGGACTCGCGCAGCGTGGCGCGCGAGATCTCGTAGATCGGCCGCGCGGTGCCGGTCTGCGCATCGACCAGCTTCACGTGGCGCGCCTCGCGGCGCAGCCGGGTGCCGTGGCAGTCGGGGCAGGCGCGCGCCGCCTGGTAGCGGGCGAGTTCCTCGCGCACGGCCATCGAATCCGTCTCGCGATAGCGCCGCTCGAAGTTCGGGATGATTCCCTCGAAGGGATGCGCGCGCTTCACGCTGCGCTTGCGCGCGCCGCTCTCGCTGGAATAGACGAAGGTGATCTCTTCCTCGCCCGAGCCGTACAGCAGCTTGGACCGGTGCTCCTCGCTCAGCGACTCGAAGGGCTCCTCGATGTCGAAGCCGTAGTGCTTGGCCACCGCCTCCAGCATCGAGAAGGTGTAGGCGTTGCGGCGGTCCCAGCCCTTGATCGCGCCGCTGGCCAGGCTGAGCGAGGGGAAGGCGACGACGCGCTGCGGGTCGAACACGGTCACTTCGCCCAGGCCGTCGCAGGTCGGGCAGGCGCCCACCGGCGAGTTGAAGGAGAACAGACGCGGCTCGAGCTCGGGCAGCGAGAAGTCGCACAGCGGGCAGGAGAACTTCGCGCTGAAGAGGTGCTCGGCGCCGCTGTCCATCTCCAGGGCGATGGCGCGGCCGTCGGCGATGCGCAGCGCCGCCTCGAAGCTCTCGGCCAGCCGCTGCTGCGCATCCGGGCGCACCTTCAGGCGGTCGATGACGACGTCGATGTCGTGCTTCTCCAACTTGCGCAGCTTGGGCACGTCCTGCGCCTCCAGCACCTGCCCGTCGACCCGAAAGCGCACGTAGCCCTGCGCCTGCATGTCCTCGAACAGTTCGGCGTGCTCGCCCTTGCGCTCGCGCACCACCGGCGCGAGCACCATGAGCCGCGTGTCCTCGGGCAGGGCGAGGGCCGCATCGACCATCTGGCTCACGCTCTGCGCCTGCAGCGCGATGTGGTGGTCAGGGCAGAACGGCGTGCCCGCGCGCGCGTACAGCAGGCGCAGGTAGTCGTGGATCTCGGTCACCGTGCCGACGGTGGAGCGCGGGTTGTGCGAGGTCGCCTTCTGCTCGATGCTGATCGCGGGCGACAGGCCCTCGATCACGTCGACGTCGGGCTTGTCCATGAGCTGCAGGAACTGGCGCGCGTAGGTCGAGAGGCTCTCGACGTAGCGGCGCTGGCCCTCGGCGTAGAGCGTGTCGAACGCGAGGCTGGACTTGCCCGAGCCCGACAGGCCGGTGATGACCACCAGCTTGAAGCGCGGCAGGTCGAGGTCGATGTTCTTGAGGTTGTGGGTGCGCGCGCCGCGCACCCGGATCATGGGCGCCTCGCCAATGACCTGGCTCGGCGCGCTGCGGCGACTCTGCGAAAGCGGCTCGGGCTCGCTCTGGGAGTCGGGACGGGGAACGGGATTCGACGACATGGGTGCAGGCAAGCGCGCCGCGGGGGGCAGGGCAACCGGGCATTATGCGTTTCGACCCCCTGCCGGCCGGGACCGCTCGGCACCCCTGCATGAGGGTGCGAAAGATCGACGCGGGGCGCCGGCTACGATTTTCACGATGACTTTCGCGCGCACCCTCGAATCCTTCGCCCCCGCAGCGCGGCGCCGGCTCCTCGCGGCGGCCGCCTGCATCGCGCTCGGCCTCGGCGCATGCGGCGGCGGCTTCTATGTCGCCTACGGCTTCAACAACTTCGACGACGCCCCGCCGAACGTGAGCCTCGCCGTCAACGTGGTTCAGGCGCGCCCCGGCGACGTGGTGCGGCTCGTGGCCGCGGCGAGCGACGATCGCGGCGTGGCGGTGGTGAGCTTCTTCCGCATCGACCCGGCGGGCGGCGCACCCTTCGCGCTGGGCGATCTCAGCGTCGTGCCCTACCAGGTGGATACGCAGATCCCGGCGGACGCCGCGGGCACGGTGCAGTACTTCGCGCGCGCGGGCGATCGCGACGGCCACTTCGCGGACAGCAACATCGCGCAGGTGCTGGTCGTGAACCGCTGACTCAATCGCCCAGCAGCCGGATGATCTCGCGCCCGTAGGCCTCCAGCTTCTTCGCGCCCACGCCGGGCACCTCGGCCAGCTCCTGCAGCGTGCGCGGCTCGCGCCGCGCCATCTCGGCCAGCGACGCGTTGGAGAACACGATGTACGGCGGCAGCGCGTGCTCGCGCGCCACCTCGGCGCGCCAGGCCTTGAGCGCCTCGTAGCGCGCCAGTGCCGGGGCGTCGAGACCGGCGGTGGCGCTCTCGCCCGTGGGCTTGGCGCGCGAGTCGCGCGTGCGGCGCGTGCGCGCCGTGGGCGTCGCCGCCTCGCGCAGCATGAGCTGCACCTCGCCACGCAGCACCGAGCGCGCGCTGTCGGTCAGGGCCAGGGTGTTGAACTCGCCCTGGGCGACGAGGTGGCCGAGCGCGATGAGCTGGCGCAGCACGCCGCGCCACTGCGCCTCGCTCAGGTCGGCGCCGATGCCGAAGGTGCTCAGCTCTTCGTGGCCGTACTGCGCCACCTTCTCGGTGCGCTTGCCGCGCAGCACGTCGATGAGGTGGCCCGCGCCGAAGCTGCGCGGACCGCGCGAGTGCTGCGAGAAGCGGTAGATGCACGACAGCGCCTTGCGCGCGGCCTCGGTCGCGTCCCACACCGCGGGCGGGTTCAGGCAGTTGTCGCAGTTCCCGCAGGGCTCGCCCGATTCGCCGAAGTAGCCGAGCAGCCGCACGCGCCGGCAGTCGTGCGCCTCCGACAGCGCCAGCAAGGCGTCGAGCTTGGCGCGCTGCAGGCGCTTGAATTCCTCGCCGGCCGGGCTCTCGTCGATCATGCGGCGCTGGTTCACGACGTCGGCCAGACCGTAGGCCATCCAGGCCTGCGCGGGCTCGCCGTCGCGCCCGGCGCGCCCGGTCTCCTGGTAGTAGCTCTCGATGTTCTTCGGCAGGTCCAGGTGCGCGACGAAGCGCACGTCCGGCTTGTCGATGCCCATGCCGAAGGCGATGGTGGCCACCATCACGAGGCCGTCCTCGCGCAAGAAGCGGTCCTGGTGCCGCTGGCGCACGCCGGCATCGAGCCCCGCGTGATACGGAAGCGCCGGGATGCCCTCTTCTGCCAGCCACTGCGCGGTCTCCTCCACGCGCTTGCGCGACTGGCAGTACACGATGCCCGCGTCGCCCTCGTGCTCGTCGCGCAGGAAGCGCAGGAGCTGGGCGCGCGGGTTGTCCTTCTCGACGATGAGATAGCGGATGTTCGGGCGGTCGAAGCTGCTGACGAAGAGGCGCGCCTCCTGCAGGTTCAGCCGCTGGACGATGTCCTCGCGGGTGTGGGCGTCGGCCGTCGCGGTGAGGGCGATGCGCGGCACGCCCGCGTAGCGCTCGTGCAGCACGCTGAGCCCGAGGTAGTCCTCGCGGAAGTCATGCCCCCACTGGCTCACGCAGTGCGCCTCGTCGATGGCGAAGAGGCCCAGGCGTCCGCGCGCGTGCAGCGCGTCGAGCTGTGCCAGGAAGCGCGGCGTCGTCACGCGCTCCGGCGCGGCATACAGCAGCACCAGCCGGCCGCTGGTGAGCTCGCGCTCGATGCGCTGCGCCTCCTCGAAGCTGAGCGTGGAATTCAGGAAGGCGGCGTGCACGCCGGCCTCCTCGAGCGCGCCGACCTGGTCGTGCATGAGCGCGATCAGCGGCGACACGACCACGGCCACCCCCTGCCCCGCGCGATGCCGTGCGATGGCGGGGACCTGGTAGCACAGGCTCTTGCCGCCGCCGGTGGGCATGAGGACGAGCGCATCGCCTCCGTTGGCCACGTGCTCGACGATGTCGGCCTGCGGGCCGCGGAAGGCGGCGTAGCCGAAGACGTCGTGCAGGACGGCGGACAGTGCGGCGCAAGGGATGTCGGCGCGGGGGGCGCCGCGCGCGTCGCGCGCGGGCAGGGAAGAAGGCGAATTCACGGGCGAGATGGTACGCACCGGGGCGCCTGGCGGGCGGCGCGCCCGGGCGGCGCCGCGTCAGTTTCATGCCTCAAGCTCGGGGAGGCCGCGGCTGGCGACGCGGCTTACGATGGCTGCCCACCGAAAAGTCGCCGGACCTGACCATGCAGGACACCGCGCCCAGAGAACCCGCGCCGACGGAAGCACTCGCGCGCTCGATGGGGCTTGCGCCCGACACCGAGGGCGCCCTGCTGGCCGATGCCGCTCACATCGCCTCGGTCGGTGCGTGGTCTTACGACCCGGCCGTGGGCCGCGTGCGCATGAGCGACGAGACCCTCGCGATCCACGGATTGCCCGCGGGCACCGAGCTGTCGCTCGAGGACACGCTCGCCTTCTACGACGAGTCTTCGCGGCCGCAGATGCGAGACGCGGTGCGCGCGGCGCTGCTGCACGGCACGCCCTTCGACCACGAAGTCGGCTTCGTCGACACGCGCGGGCACCACCGCTGGGTGCGCGTGGTCGGCGACGTGCAGCGCCGCGCGGGATCCGTCGTGCGCATCGCGGGACTGCTGCACGACGTCACCGAGCGCCACGAGTCGCGCAGCAAGATCGTCGAGCTCACCGAGCGCCTGCGGCTGGCCACCGAAGTGGCGGGCGTCGGCGCCTGGGAGTGGCGCATGGACACCTGGGAGGTGACCTGGAGAGAGCAGATGTACCGCTTGCACGGCGTCGCGCCGCAGGACATCGAGCTCACCGCCAACCGCTGGCTGGAGTTCGTGGTGGAGGCCGACCGTCAGCGGCTGAGCGACGCGGTGGCGCAGGCCTACCGCAAGGGCGGCTCGATCGACGAGCAGTACGTCATCCGGCGCGGCG
>Ga0134124_10004151_pt1 | contig 11637 bp, 7 predicted proteins | sample KB304_FD_96880 | JGI IMG/M metagenome (GOLD analysis project Ga0134124, IMG submission 96880) | Terrestrial soil microbial communities without Nitrogen fertilizer from Kellogg Biological Station, Michigan, USA - KB3-0-4 | ecosystem: Environmental > Terrestrial > Soil > Unclassified ... | reverse complement strand
TCGACCAACACAACTTTAGGACATCACCACCCGGATAGATTGACCGGCAACTCCGACGTACCATAATATACGGCCTCAAATCACGACTGAGGTTTAAGACTATGATCGAAGCCGGCCCAGCCGACATTCAATCAAAAGCGATACAGCCGGGTACTCAAAAGACCGGCCAATACCACTCACTCTTGCCGGGACAAACAGTGTGCACGGTTAAGAACGAAAAGGGCGAGAAGTGTCAGGCCCATGTAAAACAGTGGCTGACGGCTCCCGCAGAAGTCGTAAGCAAGGCGGCGGCCGGTAACACGATTCATCGCTGCCAGCGCTGCTACACAATCTATGAGGGTCCGCCACAAGAATACCTGCACCCAACCGTGAAACCCTAGCGTGCGAAGTCACGCCAAAAGGACGGACGCATGAAAAGTCGAACACCAATGATCGCCATAAGACTTCTGACTACGGTGGCGATGCTTACAGCAATGACTGTCTCCGTTTGTGGGGCAGAGAAACCAGCCAAAGCCGAAGGCAAAACCAGGGAAGCGAAGGCGCCGATGCTTAAACACGAATACGCCGATGTTAATGGAGTCCGCCTGCACTATGTGACCGCGGGGAAAGGGAAGTTGATCATGTTCGTTCACGGCTTCCCCGAGTTTTGGTACGAGTGGAAGAATCAGCTTGCGGAGTTTGGGCGCGACTACCAGGCGGTCGCTCCGGACATGCGAGGCTACAATCTTTCCTCCAAGCCCGCTGAAGTCGACCAGTACCAGGTTAAGTACATGGTCGAGGACCTGCGAGCGCTTGCCGAGAAGCTGGGCCACAAGAAGTTTATTCTTGTAGCGCACGATTGGGGCGGAGCCATCGCGTGGGCATTCGCCATCGCTCACCCCGACTATCTCGAAAAACTCGTAATCATCAACGCGCCGCATCCGGGCGTCTTCCAGCGCGAACTGCGCGACAATCCGGCGCAGCAAAAAGCAAGCGGCTACATGTTGATGTTTCGCAGTCCGCAGGCCGAGCAGACTCTTTCGGCGAACAACTACTCGCGGTTGGTAGAGGTTGTGTTGGGTGAAGGCCTGAAGAACGGCGTGTTCACCGAAGATGACAAGAAGGCATATATCGAAGCGTGGTCGCAGCCTGGCGCTCTCACCGGTGGTCTGAATTACTATCGCGCGGCGCAGGTTGGTCCTCCCACGGAGGCCGGCAAGCCGCCGGCGAATTTTGCGGGATCAATGACGTCGCTCGAAGTAAAGGTCCCGACGCTGGTGATCTGGGGCGAGAAAGATACGGCCTTGCTGACCGGTAATCTCGAAGGGCTGGATAAGTTTGTGCCGGCGCTGACCATCAAACGCATACCGGACGGAACGCATTGGGTCATCCACGAGAAACCGGCAATCGTCGACGCTTACATTCGCGAGTTCATCAAGAGCAAGTAACCAATTCGAGAGCCTAAAGTCGGTAGTGGTGTGTGAGCTGTTGCGGCAAAGCAGTCCTCGGACGTCCCCGGCGTCCTCTGCGGTTTTCCTGATCAGTGCCGGGGCGTCAACCGCGGAGGACGCCGGGGACGCGGAGGATCAACGTGATTCTGAGTGAGAAATACTATGCCCCGCTACGCGTGAATCTTAACTGTTGACGCTCATTTCGACGCCGTGCTATCTTCGAACCCCGACGACAGAATCAGTCTTTTGAAACGCAGGAGACTCACCCTCCAGCATACTCGACCCGAGCCCCTGATTCAGGTTGGTCAATAAAACATTGTGGGAAGCTATTTTGAAGGTTCGCCGTGCTTAATGGCGGCTGGCTTTGGTCATTTGAAACAAAGTAGTAACCTCGTTCTTTCCGAAATATATAAAGGTGCCCCGAAGTAAATAGTCAAACTTTTGCGTGTACCCGGCAATCTTATTGCAGCGCCGGAAGCGAAGCGCTGACGCGCTGAAGTTCGAGCCTCAGACTTGATTTGGCAGCCCCTATTTTCCTCAACCAAATTGGTGACGCGGTCGCCCGAGGGAAGTTAATCACCCTCGCTTAGAACGGTATCTTGCTGCGTGTTGCGTTTCCGGTGAACGACGCGCTTGCTCTTAGCCGGTCGGTTTGAACCTCCAAGCAAAATAGGATGAGCCATGAGACATATGAAACAAATGATCCTGCGCCTCTATTCGAAACGCACTCTGGCGTTAATTATGATACTGACGTTGCCGGGGATCGGGTTGTCTGTAGGACATACTACGGCGAACCCGCAGAAGGCGTCGGCCCCGGCCGGCAGAATCACCACGGCTGCCGCTTCGCCGCTGCCTGGATTCTCGGATGTGGCTACCAACAATCCCTTCTACACCGAGATCAGCAACATTGCTTACCGGCAGATCACGGTAGGCTGCGGTGGCGGCAACTACTGCCCGAACGACGCGGTTACGCGAGCCCAGATGGCGACGTTTATCGTGCGATCGCTGGGAGAGTTTGATCCGCCGACGCCGGCTCAGCAGCGATTCACCGACGTGCCGCCGAGCAATCCGTTCTACGCGTTTATCGACAGGCTGGCCGCCCTCGGGATCACGGTCGGCTGCGGAGGCGGTAACTTCTGTCCCGACGATTTCGTCACGCGAGGCCAGATGGCGGCGTTCATCATTCGCGGCGTCGGGATCTTCGATCCGCCAACCCCGTCGTCACAGAGGTTCACTGATGTCGCGCCCGACAATCTCTTCTACGCCTTCATCGATCAAATGGCTTTGAGAGGAATAACCGCGGGGTGTGGCGCCACAACTTACTGTCCCAACGACTTTGTGACGCGAGCGCAGATGGCGGCATTTCTTGTCAGAGGTTTTGGGCTACTCGATCCCGGACAGGCGCCTTGCTCGTCGGACAACGCAGTCCGATTCCTCGGGCAGGCTACCTGGGGGCCGACGAACGCAGACATAACACATCTTCAAACCGTCGGCATACGCGCATATCTTGACGAACAGGAAGCCGCGGCCGAAACAAGTTACCCGACGCTGCCACTTCAACCTTCGACCGTTCCCGCAGGTTGCGATTCCATTTGCCAGCGAGACAACTACTCAATGTACCCGCTGCAGAATCAATTTTTCCTGAACGCTCTTTACGGACAGGACCAGTTGAGGCAACGCGTAGCATGGGCCCTGCATTCGATCCTGGTCGTTTCCGGCCGCGATATGATGCAACCAAGCTGGATGGCGCCTTATCTGCAGATCTTCTCGACGGAAGCATTTGGGAACTATCGCAACATACTCGCGAAGGTAACGCTCAATCCCGCGATGGGCGACTATCTCAATATGAGCACCAGCACGAAGTTCAACCCGAACGAGAACTACGGGCGCGAGGTCCTTCAGCTTTTCTCGATCGGTCTGTACAAGCTGAATCTCGACGGCACACAGCAGCTCGATATGCAGGGCAATCCGATACCGACATACGATCAAACTGTGGTGACGAACTTCGCGAAGATCTTCACCGGATGGAGACTTGCGACGCAGCCGCAGCCAGGCGTGCCCAACTACATCGATCCGATGGTGCTCAATCAAAGCAACCACGACATCACTGCAAAGACGTTGCTCGACGGATTCCCAGTGCCGGCCGGCCAAGCCGGGACCGTGGATTTGAATATGGCGCTCGACAACATATTCAATCACCAGAACGTCGGCCCGTTCATTTCACGCGCGCTGATTCACAATCTGGTTACCAGCAATCCAACCCCGGCTTATGTCGCGCGAGTCGCCACTGTGTTCAACAACGACGGCTCAGGCGTGCGCGGCAACATGAAAGCGGTCGTCGAAGCGATTCTGCTGGACCCCGAAGCCCGAAGTTTCTCGATCTACGGTCACCTGCGCGAACCGGTGCTGTTGATGAACAACATCCTCCGGCTCTTCGATGCAAAATCCGCCGACAGGACGCAGAACAGCGACGGCGTTCTCAACCAGCAGCTTACACCTATGGATCAGGATGTGCTGAAGCCTCTGACGGTCTTCAGTTATTTTCCCGCCGACTATCAGGTCCCGGGCACGAATCTGACCGGGCCCGAATTCGGGATACTGTCCACCTCCTCGTCACTAAAGAGGGCGAACTTTATGAACACGATTGTTTTCTCTCTGATCGGCGCCAACCCGCCCGATAGGCCAAAAGGCACATCGATCGACCTGACCGGTCTTCAGACCCTGGCAGGAAATCCTCAGGCGCTGGTTGATGAGCTGAACAGAACGATGATGGCTGGCGGGATGTCGGCTCAAATGCAGAGCACTATTGTGACGGCGGTGAATGCGGTATCCGCGTCCAACCCGCTAAAACGTGCTCGGACGGCTTTGTATCTGGTCGCGACCTCGTCGCAATTTCAGGTGGAGTAAAAAGATGAAATATTCACGAAGAACATTCTTACGAAGATCGGGATACGCATTGAGCGCTGCCGCGCTCGCGTCTCAATTCAAAGGCCTGGGGTTAATCAGCGCGCTGGCTCAGAAGAATGCGCCAACTGACTACAAAGCGCTCGTCTGCATCTTCATGAGCGGCGGCAACGATAGCAACAACATGATCGTGCCCCTGGATGCGACCGGCTATGGGAATTATTCTGCTGCGCGCAACTCGTCGGGCCTTGCGATTCCGTCCGCAACCCTGTTGCCCATCACCCCACCAAGCATAGGGACGCAATTCGGACTTCATCCAAACCTTTCTCCTGAGGTCGCGGCGCCCGCCGCCATGCCGGGGCTGTTGCCGCTATGGACTGCCGGCAAGCTTGCCGTCGTGTGCAACGTGGGGCCGCTCGTTTATCCGCTGACCCGAGCGACTTATCAGAACAACTCCGTACAAAAACCCTACCAGTTGTTTTCGCATTCGGATCAGACTACGCAATGGCAGACTTCCAGGTCGGATACGCAAACTCAGACTGGATGGGGCGGGCTCACCGCTGATCACACCCTGCCCTTCAACAACGGCGTCAGCTTCCCGACGATAACTTCGATCGCTGGAACAAGCGCTTTTGCTACCGGCATTCTGACTCGGCCTCTCATAATCGCCGACGCCCGCACTTCACTGCCCAATGTGCTCAAGCTCGAAGGCTTTGGTACCGCGGCAGATGAGGTAGCACGGAAGAACGCGATGATTCAGCTTCGGACCTTCGACCACTCCAACCCTCTCGTGGCAGCAACCAGCGATACGGTGCAGGATGCGGTCGATATCAGCGCGGCATTCAGCGTTGACCCGATTCTCACTACCATCTTTCCCAACACGACGCTCGGAAACCAGTTGAAACAAGTAGCGAAAGTCATGAAGCTGAATCAGACTTCCGCGCAGCTTAGCCTCAATCGTCAGATCTTTTTCTGCTCGATCGGCGGATTCGACACGCATCAGGATCAACTCACCAATCAGGGAAATCTGTTCACTCAAATGAGTCAGGCAATGAAGGCCTTCTACGATGCAACGGTCGAACTTGGAATCGACAACCGCGTGACCACTTTCACGCTGTCAGACTTCGGCCGCACTCTGCAACCATCCGGCTCAGGCACAGGCGTCGGTTCGGATCACGGCTGGGGCAATCACCAGTTCGTGATGGGCGGCGCAGTGCATGGCACGGAATTCTACGGCGTGCCGCTGGCTGCAGCCGCGGGCGGCAACGGCACCGTATTCCCGACGCTGGTGGAGGGCGGCGCCTACGACACGGACAACAGGGGCCGATGGATACCTACCGCCTCGGTCGATCAATATGCCGCGACGCTTGCCTCGTGGTTTGGGCTGGCTCCGGCCGATATGCCGACCGTCTTCCACAATCTGTCGCACTTCGCGTCTTCCAATCTGGGATTTGTCTAATCGAGGCGCGGCTGGTAATAATCTGTGAGCGCGTTTCGACGGACAAATGGATAGGAAGAAAAAACTAATCAAGCTAGCGATCGCCGGAGCGGCGGTCGCTTTGTTTGTGTGTCAGGCACTTTCGGGCAGAAGCGTTCGCGCCTTCGTTAGCGGCCCGCCGGCGTCGCATACGGATGCGCCGGGCGAAGGAGACTGCACTCAATGTCACACAACCTTTGCGCTCAATAGCGGCAACGGCAACGTAACCATCACCGGCTTGCCGGACACCTACACTCCCAATCAGTTGGTGCCGGTGACGGTGACCGTCAATCATCCGAACGGATTTCTTTACGGGTTCCAGGTAACCGCACTCGATTCAATGAACCACCCGATCGGCACGCTCGCTGTCATCGACCCTACAAACACACAGTCAATAACGGGCATCGTCAATAGCGAAACGCGGACTTACATCGAGCAGACGATGGATGGAGCCATGCCGGTCGAGTTCAATCGTCGTAGCTTTACTTTTACGTGGACTGCTCCAGCCAGCGCCGCCGGACAAGTCACCTTTTACGCCGCCGGCAACGGGGCAAATGGCGACCAGGACAACACCGGCGATCACATCTACACCACCCAGGCAACAACCGGATGCACGGTCAGCTTTGACTCTTCAAGCCAGAGTTTTGCCGCCGCCGGCGGGACCGGCTCCTTCAACTTGACCGGGTCGGGGTGTGCCTGGAATGCCCTCAGCCACAATGATTGGATCACGGTCACATCGGGTTCGAGCGGCACCGGCAATGCAACCGTAGCTTATTCAATTGCCGCCAACAACACCGGAGATCCTCGCAGCGGCACGATCACAGCCGGAGCTCACACGTTCACGGTTTTCCAGGGCATGGAGTTTCCCGATGTGCAGGCCAGCAATCCGTTCTACACAGAAATCGGGAAGCTTTCAGCGAGAGGCGTTACGCTGGGCTGTGGAAGCGGCTTCTACTGTCCCGACGATTCGGTGACCCGCGAACAGATGGCTGCGTTCATCCTGCGAGCCACGGGTGAGTTCAATCCGCCGGATCCTCCGACGCAGCGGTTCAACGACGTCCCGCCGGCAAATGTCTTTTACAAATTCATAGACCGGCTTGCCGAGCTGCAGATCACGCTTGGCTGTACTCCGGATCACACTCTGTACTGTCCGCACGATCCGGTCCTGCGCGAGCAGATGGCTGCATTCATCATCAGAGGTTTGGGAGAGTTTAATCCTCCGACGCCTCCGAGCCAGCGGTTTACGGACGTGGCGCCGTCGAATGTTTTCTACAATTTTATCGATCGGATGGCTGTATTGCAGATCACCCTGGGATGCACGCCCGATCACACGCAGTATTGCCCGTCAACTCCGGTTACTCGCGCGCAGATGGCCGCCTTCCTTGTGAGAGCGTTTGACCTGTAACGCTCGCGAGGTATTCCATCCCCACGGCTTTGCACAAAAAGTAAGCTCCGTAGGAGCGAAATGTTTATAGATCCGGTATTGAGAGCGGAAATAAGCTCCGCAGGAGCGTGGTCACTCCGTAGGAGTGACATGTCTATAGATAAGCGAACATGCGGAGGCTTGACTCCGTAGGAGTCTCCTGATGCGAAGGTAACTCCTACGGAGTTCGGAACGCGCTCGCGCCTCGATCTATAGACAGGTAACTCCTACGGAGTTGCTCCGGAAATGTCCAAACGCCAGAGCTCCGTAGGAGCGGTATGTCAACATCTCGCTCCTAACGGAGCTCGAAACCAGCTTCACCGATCAGTCTATAAACATTCCGTCCCTACGGGACTGCCGCTTCCAAGCTTTTTGTGCAAAGCCCATCCCAGTCATCCCATCCACAAATTACGCAGATGACGCTGAGGCAAAGACGTCGAAGCCTTCTCTATCTCTCGTCCTTTTTCCATCTGCGTAATCCGTGGACGAACTCACTTCTTGAGCGCGGCTTTCAAGTTCAGGTTTCTTATCAAGCGGTGAAGATAATTGGGATGAACGCCGAGGGCTCGCGCTGCTTCTGTGTAATTGCCGCCCGCCTGCGCAACCGAATCGATTATGAGCCGGCGCTTTAGCTCGTTTATCGCCTCATGATACTTGGCATACTTGGCATGTTCGGCAGTCTCAGGATCGGGCGCTTCGCTTTCCGTGAGCGCTTCGGGAAGGTCCTCGGGCAAAATGATATCCGACGACCCAAGCACGACCGCTCGCTCGATAGCGTTTTCGAGCTCGCGAACGTTGCCCGGCCAATCGTAACTCATCATACATCTGCGTGCGTCTTCGGAAACTCCTGAGACCTGACGCTTGCATTGCCGGCCGAACTTGGCGATGAAGTACCTGGTAAGGAGCGGCACGTCTTCGGGTCTGTCTCTTAGAGCCGGCATCGTGAGCTGCACAACGTTAAGCCGGTAGTAAAGGTCCTGGCGAAAGCTGCCGTCGCGCATTGCTTCCTCAAGGTTCCTGTTCGTCGCCGCAATAAGTCGAATGTTCGTCCTGATCGTTCGCGTCCCACCGACCCGCTCGAACTCGCGCTCCTGTAACACGCGCAACAGTCTGGCCTGAAGCTGAGGGGCAAGTTCGCCAACCTCGTCCAGGAAGAGCGTGCCGCCATCGGCGATTTCAAGCTTGCCTTTCTTTTGAGCGACCGCGCCTGTGAAGGCGCCTTTCTCATGACCGAACAGCTCGCTCTCGAGCAAAGTCTCCGACAGCGATGCGCAGTTTATCGCCACCAGCGGCTGGTCGGCGCGCGAGCTGCCCTTGTGAATCGCTCGCGCCGCCAATTCCTTTCCGGTGCCGTTTTCGCCCAGAATCAAAACCGTTGAATCGGTTGGGGCGACTCTCGCGATGAACTGGTAGACGCTTCTTATCCGCGCGCTCTCGCCCACCATGTTTTGTTCGAGCTGAAGCGTGTCTTTGAGCAGCAGGTTTTCATTCTGCAACCGCTCGGCGCGCCGCGCGTTTTCGAAAGCCACCGCTGCAACCGAAGCCGCCGCTGTTGCGAGCTGAAGGTGATCCTCATCAAAGCCCGTGGTTGGGTTGCTCGTTCCGAGATAAAGGACCCCAAGCGCCTTATCAAACAGCGTCAACGGAACGCAGAGCAGTGAACTCGTTTCGCTTGCAACCAGACTCTGAGCGCCGCCGAAGTCTTCGTTGCCCGCAACATCGCAGCTTAGAATGGCGACTCGCTCACGGAGCACTCTTCGCACCACGGTAGCGCTGATGTGCAGCGGTTGCGCGTGGGCCGGTTCCCTCCTGAGCCCAAAGATAGAGTTCGGGTCGAGGCCGTCATCGGACGTCAATACAATTGCGCCGAACTCAGCCGGGATAACTTCAAACAGCAATTCCAGCAAGCGTTGCTTTAACGGTTCAACATCGCGAATCGAGTTGACCGCCGTGCTTATCTTCAGCAGCGCGTTCAGGTCGCAAGTGATCCGCTGGGAATCTGGCAACTGTGCAAGCACGCGCTCTGAGTTCAGGTACAGGGCATCTTCGACACGCAACCGGACGGTAGATCGAGCGCCGAGCTCCGCCTCGTCGAGTTCAACGTCGTTGGAGGGCTTTCGATCCTCGGCGTCTTCGAGCAGGAATACAAACACCGAATCGCCGATCTTGATCTCGTCGCCGTGCTCGAGAGTCCGCTCGTTTACCGGCACCCCGTTAACAAGGGTCCCGTTGAAGCTGTCCAGGTCTTTCAGCGCGAACTTATCCTCGTCGCAAGTGATGAGGCAGTGCCGGCGGGACATCGACAGGTCCGCGATCGGAAGCGCGTTGGACGGGTCGCGACCTATCGAGACTTCCCGTTCAGTCAGCTCGACGGTGGTTCCCTTCAACGGTCCTGCGATGGCTGCGAGTCTTGGGGTCATAGCTTGAGAAATCTATCTAGATAAAGTTCGAGCAGCGCGTTCTCCTCGGGCGAGCGAGTCTCTTCGCCCTTCGATATGAGCTTATCGACTATCGCAAGGAGGCGCTCGTTCTCGTCTTCGCTGCCGATTGCGCGTGGAAGCGCTTCGCGAGCAGACGCGCATACTTCCTGGGGTCGATCTTAGCACTAGCGATAGCCGTCACTTTTCCAACCTCCCTCGTCGTATTCCTTGTGAGTGAGAATGAATCTGACATAGAGGATGTGGCGCGTGAAGCCGAGCGCTCGCGATGTTCGCACATCGTGATCCGGCTGGCAAGAAAGTCGCTGCCTTCATATCGCGCCGAGTGTGATCAAAGTGGGGCTTGTAGCTTTCAGACGTGGCGAGACGCGAACTCCGTCAGGAGTTCGATGTGCCCGTGAGAACATCGCTACATTTCACCCCTGACGGGGTGAGCGGAGCGCGCACGGTCATAGCTATAAACATTGCACTCCTGACGGAGGGCCTCGCCCACTACGTCGGCTTACAACCACGAAGTGGTTGCGACCCAAAGCCCAGGGTTGCGGTACTCCGCTACCCTGGGTGACGCTGTCGTGCCGAGACTACGCAACGGGGTGGAACCAACCCCAACGGGGTTGCGGCGTGGCTCGCGAGGTAGATGAACGACGAATGCGGCGGCAGTGGGTGATGATGCGATGGCAGGCCGCAACCCCTTCAGTGTTGGGCCAAACGAATTGGGTAGCCTCGGCACGACACCGTCACCCAGGGTAGCGGAGTACCGCAACCCTGGGCTTTGGGACGAAACCCCTTCGGGGTTGTTGGCTGCTCACAGATAGTTGGTAAGGCAAGAGATTGAGAAGGCAAAATGTCCAAACTCCAGTGCCCTCCTGACGGAGGGCCAGACCGATCATCGACTTCACTAACCAACCATGCTAACCGATCGGATAGAGTGTCTATCCGATCGGTTAGTTCCTCAGCGCTCTGTCGCCGCCCTTCAATTCTTCATCACGCTGAACCAAAGCGAGCTATTTCAAATTAAGCGAACGGGTTCCGCACATCCTTGCCCGACCTGGGCGGCATGTCCACACCCTGGCACGTCGATTGTCATTGTGAGGGCTGCGGCGAATGTGAGCCGCGACACGAAGATCAAACGGAGAACTATTTCAGAAGGAGAAACCTCATGCTTACGAAAAAGACACTATACACGTTAACGCTTATCGGAATGATCATCCTTGGTTCCAACGGCGCAAACGCTTTAGCCCAGCGCCGCATGAACCCCGGCGGTCGAGTCACTCAATCCAGCTTGAATCCAGCGGGCCAATCCGCTCAGTCCTCGACGAATGAGTCTGACATGCAGATCACCGATGCCGGGGCCAAGTCAATCGTCGGATCCTGGTACGGCTCGTTCTCGTCACCGGACTTCGGTCCGCTTCCGGCGATGTTCAGTTTCACCGAAGACGGCACGGTCGTAGAAACCGACGGCGGCGAACTGCAGCCCTCGCCTCCGGATGCGCCTTACTATACCGGACCCGGCCACGGCGCCTGGCGCAAGATCGACAAAACCAGGGTCTCGATCACGTTCATGATCATCGCGGTTAACCCGGACGGGACTCTGAACGCCACCGGCAAGGTCCAGCTTATCGTCACACTCAGCGGAGCGGACGCATTCAGCGGGACCGGTCATTTCGCGTTCTTCGACGCCGACGGTCACCCTATTGAAGGCGCCTCGGGCGATGAATCTATCCAGTGCACTCGCATAAAAGCTGACTGAGTCTGAAGAAGCGGAAGGGTTCAGCACAACCGAGCGTTCAGAGTACCGACTTTAGTCGGGCAGTGCTCAACGGAATTGATGCATCGGGAGCACAAGGCACTGCCCGATCGGGATAGAAACTGGGCGCACAGCACTGCAGATCGAGAGTGACCGTCGCCTCTAGATCGCGACGGGTTCCTAGTTCGACTGCCGTCTACGGTTCCCAGAGCCCCCCT